>Ga0134125_10003153_pt1 | contig 19229 bp, 14 predicted proteins | sample KB31751_FD_96464 | JGI IMG/M metagenome (GOLD analysis project Ga0134125, IMG submission 96464) | Terrestrial soil microbial communities with excess Nitrogen fertilizer from Kellogg Biological Station, Michigan, USA - KB3-175-1 | ecosystem: Environmental > Terrestrial > Soil > Unclassified ... | reverse complement strand
GCCCCCGGCGTCGTTGTAAATCGCCTCGCCCGGACGCGACAACAATCGGGCGGCGGAGTTGTTGTCGCCCAGGATCAACTGCGAATCGGCCTCGCTGGTTTGCAGCGCGATGCGGACCGCCATCTGCCCGATTGTGCTGCGGGCCAGACCCGAAGTGCCGCCGATCGTTTGGGAGCCGAGCATCAGGTGGATGCCGAAGGCACGGCCCTGCCGCACGAGCCGGTCCAGCAGCAGGCCGGCATCCTGCGCGAGCTTATCGTCTTCGGAGAAGAACTCCTGAAACTCGTCAATGATCAGCAGGGTGCGCGGCATGATCGATGCGTCTTTCGTCCTGCGGTAGGACGCCAGGTCCTGCACGCCGGCCTTGCGAAACAGCTCGCCGCGGCGGGCGAGCTCCGCGTCAAGACGCTGCAGCACGCTGAGGCCGAACTCACGATCGCTCTCCACCGCGATCGCCCGCGCGTGCGGCAGGTCGTGCGTGGCGTACGTCTTGAACTCAACGCCTTTCTTGAAGTCGATCAGATACAGCTCGACCTGGTCAGGCGAATACCACATCGCCAAGTTCGTCACCAGCGCGTGCAGCAGCGTCGACTTACCGGAGCCGGTCTTCCCCGCGATCAGCGCGTGCTGCGCCACGCCGCGACCAAAGCGCAGCGTCTGGAGCCGCGTGGCGCCCATGCGGCCGATGGGGACCGTCAGCTCCTCCGTACAATCGCCCGACCAGAATTCCCCGGACGACGGTGCAATCGCGTCGAATGGAACCTCCACACGCTTGCTCTGGCGCGCGGCCCGACCCACCCGATCCAGCAACTGTGTCAGCACGTTCTCAGGCGGCGGAGGATCGAACGTCAGCGGGAACTGCTCGAAGACTTCGTCTTTCCATGCGAACGAGTCCCCCTTCTGAACGATGTTGACGCAGTGGGCCTCCAGATCATCAAACTGGGCCTCGGGCCCAAGCGATGCGCGAAGGTCGCGGGCGACAAGCACGTAGACGCCGCACCGCGCGCCCGTCGCGGCGATGCCCGCCAGGCGACGGTAAGCCTCGCCCTGAAACGCGGTGGGATAGTCCGCCACGACCAGAAACCGATACGGCTCGGCCAGCTCCCCTGCCTGCGCGTTGTACTCGTCGATCGTGGCAAACTCGTTGCGCAAATACTTCTGAATGACCGTCTCCATGTGCTCGGTCATGTCGGCCAGGCGCTGCTCGATCTGGTCGGATTCGGTCCAGATGCGCGTGCCGACCAGCGCCTCGTCGTGGTCGGCCAGGTGCATGAACCCGGCGAAGTTCTGGCCCAGGCCGACCGGGTCGATAATCGTAAACCGCGCCCGTCCCGGCGGCAGTGAGGTCAGGAGCCGGGTCATCGCAGTCTGAAGAATCCGAATCGCCTGCTCCCGGCCCGCACGGTCGTGTTGGACGAGCAGCGACCCGCCGTGCGGAAACGCCAGCGCGGCCGGGACGCTGAACGTCGCCGGCAGCTCAAGCTTGACGTGCCCGCCCTGCCGGCTCTCGTCGGCGATGCGTTTGAGGTCGACGCGCAGCTCACCGAGCCGCACCAGGGCTGGAAATCTTTTGGGCGGCTGCCAGTTGGTCCAGTAGGGATCGGACCATTCGTGACTTGCGTGCCCGTTGCTGTTGGCGGCGGACTGAATGGGAGCATGAATCCGCGCCAGCCCGTCGCCCAGACGCCGCTCCAGCGCCGTCCGGGCCTGCTCGAACTTTCGCACGCTGGTTTGAGTGTCCTGCTCGTATTTCCGCCGGGCGGATTGAAGTTCCTCTTCCTTCTGCTTGACAAGCGTTTCGAGGCGCTGACGGGAGCGATCCTCCAGCTGCCGCAGCGCCTCCTTGTGGTCCTCCTCCACGTCGGCCACCCGGCGGGCATACTCCGCATCGGCCGCCTCGATTTCGTCGTTTCGGCGCTGCTGAATCGCGTTGAAAACGGGAGCGGCCTTTTGCTTGAGCCGGTGGACCTCGCGATCGCGGTTCCGCACGGCCGCGCGTTGGCTTGCCTCCTGCTGTCTGCCCGATTGCTCGGCATACTTTTTCGATGCCAGCCGCGCTGTCATGAGCGCGCGTCGAAGTGGACCGTAGGCTTCGTTCACCTGCGACTTGGCGAGGAACCGCAACCCAATGCCGATCGCCAACGCTCCCAGCAATGTCGATCCCACGCCGATCGCGGTTGCTCGAAGGTCGAAATCGAGCGACCCTCGAAGGGCCTGCGTCACCACGACGGCCACAGCGCACGCGAGGAAAAGAATCAGCCACGGTCGCGAACCGACGAACAATCCCGGGAAAAATAACCCGCGAAGCCGGGCCAGATGCTGCTCGCTCACCTCCAACTGTGCCGCCATCGCGGCCTTGGGGTCGCCTTCAGCAGCATCTATTCCTTCAGGGGCATCGCCCTGCTCTTCAGGAGGCGGCGTTTGCCGGTACCGTTCCAGCAGCCGGGCCGCCCGATTTCCGATCCCTTCGATCGCCTCGTCGTGAGCCTTGATCGCCTCGCGAACCTTCTTGGCTTCCTCGCGAATTTGATTCTGGGCCACCTCCAGCACGCTGTCGGCCAGCCAAACGGCCTGCTCGAACTGCTGGCGGGATTTTCGCTCGGCCGGCTCGTGGTCTCGCTCTATCCGCTCGCGGGTTTGCTGATGCGCGGCTTTAGCATCGGCAAGCTCCGCCTGATGCCGGGAATGGACGTTGGCCAGTTCGTCCTGATGCTCCTGCCTGGCCGCTTCATCCAGTGAGGTGAAGCGTTGGGCGAGGGTCCAGGTGGTCTTTTCCAAGGTCTTTTTCGCCTGCTCGGTGGAAGAACGATGTTCCAGCTCGATGCGGGCCTCGGTGGCGGCACATTCGGTCGCCAGGGCCACGAGATCGCGCAACGCGTCGCGTTGAAGGTCGCGCGGGGAAGCGGTCGGGGCGGCGCCGGCCCCGGGGCGGGGCAATGTCAGTTCCAGTTGCTGTCTCACGGTGCTCATTGGCAGTCGCGTCTTATCTGATTCAGAATCGCGGCCATGTGGTCCATGGCGGTTTCAGCCGTGCGGAGGTCGGCTTCGAGGGGCTCGAGAAACTTCTTCTCGAAGTGGGCGCTGGCCGCGTCATCCCACCCCGTTTTGGTTTCGATCCAGCGGGACTGAAGGAGTTTGATCGCCCGGGACAACTGCCCGCGACCTTCGTATACGCCCATGGTGGCTCCGAACCGTAGCTCACTGTCAAGATCGCCGCGGCTTCACCTCGCTCCACACGTCAGATCCGCCGGCATCGTGGAGGGCGGCAATCCCCTCCGGGCCGATCATAACCGAGAACCCCATTGGCAGGGTAAGCAATTCTCCGAAGTCCGGCCGGAGATCCAGAAGCTGACCGATCGCAATCGCGTTGCCGGACGCGGAGGTATTCGCGTCTGCCGGCGCGATCACCCAGCCGCTCGGATCGTGCCGGAGGATCAGGCTGTCGGCCATTTCGCTGGCCGGATCGATCCTTAGCCTCGAATCGGGAACAACAGGCTGGCGCGGGGCGGGGATGTTTGCAATCACTCTCTGCTGTTCGGCTGGAATGGGCGGTACGGAAAACCGCACGGCCACCGGGGCGCTTGGCGTATCCGGCGCCCGCGCCATGGAACCCCCGCCGGCTCCGGCCCCCGCCACGATCTCCGAACCTGCTGCCCCGATCACCGCGCCAGGTGTCAGTGACGCATACGCGTCGAGCTTGGCGGCGAGGCTCTCCAAATGTGCCGCCGCCGCCGGGATTTCCGACTGCACCGTCGTCGCGAACCGCTGGACCGATCCCTTGTACAACCCGATTTCCTTCTGCAACTGCCGCGACCACCGGCGGACCGCCGCCAGTTTCTGCTCCGCCTCTTGAAGCTTGCGGACCGCGATCCGAAGGGCCTTCTCCTCGTCAACCGCCGACTGCTGCCTCCCCGCAGCGTCCTTAAAGATCGTCTTCATCCGCACGGCTTCCTTGCAACGGACGACAGTCTCCTGGCATTTGCGGATCTGGTGTTGCCAGTGGGAATCCTGCTCGGTCTCCAGCCAGACAAGCACGCGTTGCATTTCCGATTCGGCGTCCCCCAGCGCCCGCTCGGCGGATTCGCGGAACTTCCACAAGACGGCCTTGAAGTCGGTCAATACCAAGATCGAGTCAACCCGCGCGCCTTCGGCCATGGGAGTATTGTAGCTGCAACGCAGATGCTCAGCAGCCCGCGGGGCTGGCCCGTTTGCCTCGCTGCACATAGAAAATGCGCCTATGAAGGTGAAACCGATACGGGCGGCATTGCTTCTCTCAGCAGTCATTCTGCTCACCGGGATGCATTGCTCTGCGGCAGCGGACCAGCGCGTTCCCCTTGACAGCGGGGTCGTTCGAGTCGACTTCTCATGGCAACAGCATCATTTCACCGCTATCGAGGTCGATCTCCGCCAGGCGCATCTGCGGCTCTTTTGGAAAGCCCGCGACGGGACACGATTTGGAACGTTCGATCGGCTCAAAGCGGAACTGAAAAGGTCCGGCGAGCGTCTGGTCTTTGCGACCAATGCCGGGATCTTCGAGCCAGGGTTCACGCCGACCGGATTGCACGTCGAGGACGGACATGAGCGGGTCCCGCTGAACCGGCGGGAGGGAGCGGGCAACTTCTACCTGAAGCCCAACGGCGTCTTCTTCGTCGACAGTAGCGCGAGAATCGTTGAAACCGCAAAGTACCCGGGAACCGCTGCATCGATTCGTCTTGCAACCCAATCGGGTCCCCTACTGGTGCGAGACGGAAAGATCAATCAACAGTTTGACCGCCACTCCCGCAACACCCGCATTCGGAGCGGCGTTGGCATCTCAGGTCCGCAGCATGTCTGGTTTGTCCTTTCGAACGAGCCGGTGACATTCTTCCAGCTCGCTTCCGTTTTCGGGGAGAAGCTCGATTGCCGAAATGCGCTGTATCTTGACGGAGCAATTTCGAAGTTCTACCCGCCCGTTGAGCAGACCGGCGGAGTGCAAAGCGAATTCGCGGGGATCTTCGCGGTTGTGGCGGGGAAATAACCGGACTCGCTCAAACAATTCTGCACGCCTGCTCGAAGGTGAGACGTGGAAGGCGGGGGCGGAGTTTGGCAGGGTCGCCATAACCCAGGTTGACCAAGAAGTTGGATTTCCAGTGGCCGTCGGAGAAGAACTCGGCGTCGACTTTGGCATTGTCAAAGCCGGACATGGGGCCGGCGTCGAGGCCCAGGGCACGGGCGGCCAGGATCAGGTAGGCGCCGCCGAGCGTGCCGTTGCGGAAGGCGTGGGTCCTGGTGAATTCCTCCTGGCCGGGCTTGGTGAACGAGTCCCCGAAGCCGGGGTTGTGCGGGAAGAGCCTGGAGACGTGCTCGTAGAAACGCGTGTCGATGGCGACGATCGCGCAGACCGGAGCGGCCATCGTTTTCTCGACGTTGCCTGGAGATAGAGCGGGGCGGAGCCGCTCCTTGGCTTCCTTCGACTTCACGAAAACGATTCGCATCGGCATGGTGTTGGCCGACGTGGGGCCGAACTTCGCCAGGTCGTAGATCCGCTTGAGGAGATCGTCATCAACTTCCTTCGGCAGCCAGGCGGTGTGGGTGCGGGCTTCACGGAAGAGCGTGTCGAGTGCGTCGTCAGAAAGAGCCGTTGCCATGTCGGGCCTCCACGTTTTGGAGGCGACATGATCCCGTCTCAATTCGTGGTTTGCAAAGTGCCGGCGGCCTGAGGGGTCAGCGATTGCGCCACGGGGAGAGCAATCGGCGCGTGCGGCGGCTGGACATCGAGGATCTCCCGCAGCGCCGCGCCGGTCGAACCTGGCAATTGCTGACCCAGCAGCGCCGCCGCCGTCGGGGCGACGGAGGTGTTGTCGATGATGCCGAGCTTGGCGCCTTTGCGGATGCCCCGGCCGCAGGCGACGAAGAGCGCGTTCATCTCGGGGTTGCTGCTGAGATATCCATGGCTGCCCATGCGGATAAACGGGCCCATGGCAAAGCAGTCTTTCCCCGTCATGCCGGGGCCGAACGAGTAGCTCGTTCGGGCGGCCAGAACGAGCCGGCCCATGCCCGGGCAGGTATCCGGGGAGGGAAGGCCCAGTTCCGCAAACCGGTCGGGCCGGATGACGTCGGCGATCCCTTCCCTGCCCTTGAACAGGGATGCCACTTGGTCGATCAGACCGGGCGAGGGGTCGGAAAAGTAGAGGATGGCCACGCCGCCATCGGTCACGGCCTGCACCTTGACGTCTCCGTGCCGGAGCAGCCCTTCCTGCTGGAGAATGACGTTCGGCTGGACGATCTTTTTAAAGCGGGAGAAGCCGTGGTCGGCGGTGATGAACAGGGTGGTCGTGTCGCGGATGCCCGCGTCGTCGAGCGCGGCGAGTACGTCGCGCAACTGATAATCAGCCAGCGCCAGCGCGGTGTACGCGGCGGCGGTTTGCGGGCCGTACTGATGCTGGATCGTGTCCGTCACCAGCATGTGAATCATGAGCAGATTCGGTTTGCGATGCCGAATCAAATAGCAAGCGGCCGAAGTCCAAAGCTGGTCCTGCTCCGGTGGGCTCATGCAGGCAAACTCGCAGTGCTTGGCGTCGGGAAGAATCTGACTGGAAATCAGTTCGGACTTGAGCGCCGGGGTGATGTAAGCGAACTGGTTTGGCACATCGGGCATGTTGTCGTCGAGAGTGGACGAGTTGCGCGAGCAGGGCCAGTTGACCGCAGCCGTCGTCAGGCCGGCCTTGTGGGCCACGTCCCAGATCGTGGGAACCGCGATCAACTGGGATTGGTCATGATTCGGATCCACGTGCAGCAGCTTTCCGGAGCCGCGATCCACCAGAAGTCCGTTGAAGAGCACATGGTGCTGTGCCGGTGGCACACCGGTCGCCAGCGTAGTGTGGTTGGGCCAGGTGACCGACGGGTTGGAAACCCGCATTCCCTCGGCGGCGACACCCTCGTGCGCGAGCTTCCGCAGGGTTGGGATGGGCGCTCGCGGGTCGCGCAGCGTGTAAGCGGGGAATCCGTCCAGGGTGATGATGACGACGTGGCGATCGTCGGCGGCCAACGCGGGTGCGGCCAACGCGCACAGAAAGAGGGCGATCAAGAGGCGAGACATGACGTGAGCTTCCTTCATCCGACCGGAGTCAGAAAATTGCTAGACGTGTACTGCCTTCTATATACCACGAATTCGCAATAAATCCAGCCCTAAAATTTCATTTCGGTCATGCGAACCCGTCACATAAGCGATAACGGCACATGAATCGGGCTTGGACGGTTCGCCATCCCTGAGTATCCGCCGCGGATTTCCGTTAGTGACGCGATGCCGGCCGAAATCCGATCCAGCGTCCTCACTCAACCTTCCCGATCTCATCCGGTAATATCCTGCGCGGGGTGTCTCTTTCCGGCGAGCAGGCCGGTAGCGGAGGGCCGTGGTGAACAAGCTGATCTGGCTGGTCTGTCTCCTGGTTGTGCCAATCACGGCCGCTGCGCAGGAGAAGCCGAAAGTCGAGTTTCGGGACGGCGACCGGATCGCCCTGGTCGGAAACGAGTTCTTCGAGCGCGATCAGGATCAAGCCTACATTGAAACCCAGCTGACGACCCGCTTCCCCGACAAGAACCTTACCTTCCGCAATCTCGGCTACAGCGGCGACACCGTCTGGGCCGACGCCCGGAGCCTGTGCGCCGGTTGGGCCAACTTTGGTCCCGCGGACCAGGGATTCAAACGCCTCACCCGGCTGGTTCATGAGATTAATCCGACGCTGATCTTCGTCGCCTACGGGATGAATGAATCCTTCGACGGCCCAAAGGGAATACCGCACTTTGAACAGGGTCTGAACCGGATGCTCGACATGCTGGCCGGCACCGGTGCCCGGCTGGTTCTGGTATCGCCCATCCGTCACGAAAACCTTGGTCCGCCGCTGCCCGACCCTGCGGCCCACAATCGCAATATCCAACTGTACTGCGCCGCGATCAAGAAGATCGCCGCCGAACGCCACGCGGCTTACGTCGACCTGTTCAATGCTCTCAAGGAAGGGCGCGGCTCAGCCCCATTGACCAGCGACGGCATTCATCTGACCGCCCGCGGCTACCGAGCCGCCGCGGCGGCGTTCGAAGGCGCGATGGGCTATTCGCCGCGCGACTGGAACGTTGCGATCGATGCCGGTTCTCCGGTGGCACGAGGGACCACAGTGAGCAACATTCAACGGTCCGCGACGCAACTCACTTTTGAAGCGATCGACGCGATGCTGCCTCTGGCTCCTCCACCAGAGGGTGATGTCACCGGATCGTCGCTGCCGGGCGCTCGTCGAACGTTGCGCGTCAGCGGCCTGCAACCTGGAATGTATGAGCTCAAATCCGATGGCCGGCCGTTGATCCGCGCGTCGGCCGATGAATTGGCACGCGGCGTCCACCTCCGCACCGGCCCGGCCTACGAGCAGGAGGAACAACTTCGAAAGCTCGTCATCACAAAGAACTTCGACTTCTTCAACTACTGGCGGCCGGAGAACGACACCTACATCTTCGGGTATCGCAAACACGAACAGGGCCGCAACGCGGTCGAGATCCCCAAATTCGAAGCGATGGTCCCGGCCAGCGAGGCCAAAATCGCAAAGCTGCGCGTTCCGGTTTCGCACACCTATTCTCTGACGCTCGTCAACGGCAAATAACATGACTGAACACAACCGCACGTTCCCCTGGATGATCATTGGCGTTGCGCTTCTGGTTGGCGGAATTGCCCGAGCTGATATTCCCAATCCGGATCCCGAAATCGAGCGGGCCAGCTTCAAGATCGCCGACGGGTTTGAGATCCATCTGTTCGCATCGGACCCGATGATCGAAAAGCCCATCCAGATGAACTGGGATTCGAAGGGACGGCTCTGGTGCGCGACCTCACAGACATACCCGCAACTCGTTCCGGGCCAGATACCCAATGACAAGATCATCATTCTGGAAGACACCAAGGGCACCGGTGTGGCCGACAGGAGCACGGTGTTTGCCGACGGGCTGTTCATTCCGAATGCCGTCGTTCCCGGCGACGGCGGCGCGTACGTCACCAACAGCACCGAGATCCTCCACTTGAAGGACACCAAGGGCACAGGACATGCCGACTCGCGCCGGGTGGTGCTGGCGGGCTTCGGAACCGAAGACACCCATCACATCGTCCACACGCTGCGCTGGGGCCCCGACGGTCGGTTGTATTTCATCCAATCGATCTACATCCACAGCCACCTGGAGACGCCGCACGGCCTCAAGACGCTGCTCGGCAGCGGCGTGTGGCGCTTCGACACCCGCACGCTGGATCTGGACGTCTACTCCCGCGGGCTGGTCAACCCGTGGGGCATCATCTGGGACAAATGGGGCCAAACGTTCCAGACTGATGGTGCCGGCGGACAGGGAATCAATTACTCGTTTCCCGGCGCGAGCTTCGAGTCGGCCGTTGGACGCGACCGGATCATGCCCGGCCTCAACCCCGGCAGCCCCAAATACTGCGGCGAGGAAATCCTGACAGGCCGCAACGTCCCCGGCGATTATCAGGGCGACATTCTCACCAATGACTTCCGCGCCAATCGCATCGTGCGGTTCAAGGTGTCGGACAATGGCGCGGGCTTCACGTCGCGGCAGATGCCGGATTTTCTAACGTCCACCGATCGGGCCTTCCGTCCGGTGGACATCAAACTCGGCCCGGACGGCGCGATCTATATCGCCGACTGGTACAACCCCATCATCCAACACGGCGAGGTCGATTTCCGCGACCCCCGCCGCGACCATACGCACGGGCGCATCTGGCGCGTGACGGCCAAGGGACGGCCGCTGGCGCCCAAGCCGCATATCGATGTCGCCTCGGTTCAGGATCTGCTCGCGCTGCTCAAAAGCCCCGAAGACTTCACCCGCGAGCAGGCGAGGCTCGCCCTCCGTGAGCGCGATCCGAAAGAAGTAATGCCTGCGCTGCACAATTTCGTTCGCCGGATTAAATCCAGCGATCCGGATGCCGATCACGAACGGCTGGAAGCATTGTGGACGTGCGAGAACATCAATACCGTGGACGAGCCGCTACTGGAACGCGTGCTCAAATCCGATGAGCCTCGCGCGCGGGCGGCGGCCACGCAGGTGATCGGACATTGGGCGAATCAGCTCGATGACCCGATGAAACTTCTCGAAGTGATGGTGAAAGACCCCTACCCCCGCGTGCGGCTCGAAGCCGTTCGAGCGCTGGCGGAAATCCCCTCGCCCCGATCGGTCATCGTCGCCCTGCGCGTGCTCGATCAGCCGATGGATTCCTTTCTGGATTACGCGCTGTGGCTGACGTGCAACGATCTGGAGCCGCTTTGGATGCCGGAATTCCAGAGTGGAAAGCTCGTTGACTGGGAAAAGCCTTCGCACCTGAGTTTCGCGCTTCGCGCGGTGAAGTCCCCCGCTGCGTTGAAAACATTGATCGCGCAGCTCAAGAGCGGCCAGGTCTCATCTGCGTCGCGCGAGGGCGTGATCGATCTGATCGGGAATATCGGCGGCGCTGCGGAGGCCAACGAACTGCTCGACATGGCCGCCGGCGAGAAGTCGGCATCGGCCGCCGATCGCGCGCATTTGCTTCAGGCGCTCTTGCATCTGGCCCGAATTCAGCACGCAAAGCCCTCGGATGATCCCAGTCGAATCGCACCATTTCTGGATGACTCGGATGCAACGGTGCGGGCGGCGGCCCTGCAGCTTGCCGGGGCCTGGAAACTGCAAAGCCTTCGTCCGACGCTGATTGAAGCCGCCGGTTCGGCACAATCCTCCGACCCGGTGCGTGCCGCCGCGATCAATGGCCTGGCAATGCTTGGGGACGCAACGAGCGTTGAGGAATTGCGGAAGCTCAGCTCCGCACCGACGCCCGCTCCCATCCGCCACGCGGCCATCGCCGGCTTGGCGCAGGTGGACCTCAAGGCCGCCGCGGAGCAGGCGGCCGAGATGCTGGCATCGAATGACTCCGATCCGGCCTCTCTCCTGGCCGCGCTTCTGAACCGTGAGGGCGGGCCCAAGGCGCTGGCCGACGCCCTCAAGCCGGTCAAGATCTCATCGGACACGGCGAAACTGTCGCTGCGCTATCTCCGCGGCACGACCACGCAGGACCCGTCGCTTACGTCCATCTTCAGCACCGCGGCCGGCACGTCCTCCGGCCCAGTGCGACTGGCGCCGGATCAGATGAAGCAGATGATCGCGGAGGTGACTGCCAAAGGCGACGCCGCCAACGGCGAGCGGGTTTTCCGCCGCACTGACCTGAGCTGCTATCAATGCCATTCGATCGCAGGCGCCGGCGGTTGGCTGGCACCCGACCTTTCCAGCATCGGCGCCACCGCGCAACTCGATTACTTGATCAACTCCGTTCTCGACCCCAACAAGGATATTAAGGACGGCTACAACGGGTACACCGTCGTCACCCGCTCCGGCGATGTCTTCAGCGGCATCAAGGTGCGCCAGGACAGTTCCAACCTCGTTCTCCGCGACAACGCTCACCTGGAGATCACGATTCCGCTGGCCGACATCAAGGCACAGAAGGAAGCCGGGTCACTCATGCCCAACGGGCTGGCCGACTTCCTCACGCACCAGGAACTCCTGGACTTGATCAAGTTCCTCTCCGAGCTGGGCAAACCGGGGGCCTACGGCCCGTCGACAGCGCAGTACATCCGCCGCTGGCGGGTAATCGATCCGGTCCCGCAGGAACTGACGAGCGCCAGCCCGTCAAGTGAGCAGTTTGCGTCGCTGGTGGATCACCGGGACTGGCCCCCCGCCTACAGCCTGGTTTCCGGGTATCTGCCGATCGACTCGATCCTCGCGAAGGACAAGTCCCTCGGCTACGTCCGCGGCGAAATTGACGTGACCGCGCCGGGGAAGATTCGGTTGCAGCTCAACGATGCCCAAGGGGTGGCGCTCTGGGTAGAGGATCAACCAGTGCCCGTATCCGCAGCGGAGATTCCGTTGGAACTGGAGCGAGGCGTCCACACGCTGACATTCCGGGTCGAGGGCCGGCATCCCGAAGGGCTTCGGGTGGAAGTTGCCGACGTGCCCGGGTTGTCGGCTCACGCACAACCGGTTGGCGGAAAATAGTTATGGGAGGATTTCCGCCATTCGATGAAGCGGGCTGTGGCCCATCGGGTCTTCTCCGGGAGAACTCCGGTCCTTACGCACAATCACGCCGCAGAGCAGTTCCGTCGTGCTGTCCTCGGGCACGATGCCTTCACTGATCATCCGCTCGTATTGTGCGATGGTAAGTGGAACAATGGACGCCCGAGCCACGGCCTGGGCGACGGGAGAATTCGGCGTGCGCGACAGGTTTTTGGGCAGGACGCCGCTCGTCATATTACGGGATTATACCAAACCTTCTTCGCTTGCCTCGCGCTCAATGTACGGCGACGCGTTCATCTTCCGGCAGCGGGCGGTCCTTTGTTTCGGGGCCGGCCACCGCGGCCACGATCCCGAGGATGTAGATCGACGCGACGATGACGGCGGCCACACGGAACGCGGGCGTTTCGAACCGGCCGACCAGTGCCGCCCCCAGCGCGCCGAACGCCAGCGGGCCCACGGATGAAACGTAGCGGCCGCAGTTGTAACAGAAGCCCGTCCCGGTCGTGCGCAGCCGGGTGGGATAAAGCTCGGGGAAGTAGACTGCGTATCCCCCAAAGGGAATCAACGTGCAGAAGCCCAGCAGCGGATACAGATACCAAATCTGATTCTGGTGCTGGAACCCGAGAAACACGATCGCGATGCTGACCCAGGCCAGGGCAAACCCAATGACAAAGCTGTATCGCCGCCCGATCCTCACGGCCATAATGCTGAAGATCAGCATCCCGAAAAATGCTCCCACCTGCTGGAGCATCAGGGCATTGCTTTTGAGCCTGTTGGCGTCCTTGGGTTCCATGCGTTTGGCCATAAGCGCCAACAGTCGTCCCTGCCGCGTCGGCGTCAGGCGAACGCTCGCCAAGTCGTCGGGGACTTTTTCGCCATATGCAACGGTTCGGCCCAGCAGACTCCGGTAGGCGTCCGTTGCCTCTTTTGCAACCTTCGTATCTTCGGCCGCCACGCCAGTTCCGGTCTGCCCGGCCGCTGCCGCCAATGCGTGGAGCTTCGCGGCTCGGCTGGCATCGTTCGGGGCGTCGATCACCTGCTGTACTTGGGCTCCCGCCGCCGCGGTCATCTGTGGGAACGTCGCGTCGATCAATTCCGGGCTGTAGAACCCGATCCCCCACACGCCAATCACGCCGGCGATCGCGAGGGCCAGGCCTACGAGCGTATTTCGTCTCCAGGTGGGTTGCGTGAACAGGTCGGAGATTCGGCCCATGTCGTTGCGGCCCGTCTCCCGAGCGGCGGCCTTGGCGGCGATCCATTTCTCCGGCTCCCGCATCCGGGCCATGACAAACACGGCGACCAGCGCCGGCAGCGCACCCACCACGTACAGGTAGCGCCACGACAAGTGCTCGTTATTGCCCGCGTACCAGGTCACCACCTGCAGCATCCAGGCGCCGAAGATGTTGCCCAAAGCGGAAAGCGCCTGAAGGAGCCCCAGCGCCTGTGCGCGTGCCGCCGAGGGCATGACGTCGGCCACCAGCGCCGCGCCCGCGGCAAATTCACCCCCGACGCCAAACCCGGTGATGAACCGGGAGGCCGCGAATTGTTGCCAGTTGTGTGACAGCGCGCTCAGCCCTGTGAATGCGGCGTACAGGAAGATCGTCAAGGCCATCGTCTTGGCCCGTCCCCACTTGTCCCCGATGATCCCAAAGACCAGGCCGCCCGTGGCCCAGCCGATCATGAACAGAGTCGTCGCCACGCTGCCGATCTCGGTCTGATATTTCAGCGGCATGCCCGGCAGCAGGTCACGCATCGTGATCGATCGCGAGGACGTGAAGATCATCTGGTCGGCGCAGTCGAACATCCATCCCAGCGCGCAGAGGATCAGCACGTACCAGTGGTACCCGGACAGGTATTGCCACCAGAATCGCTTTTGTGCCGTGGCATCGAGCGGCAACAGATTGGTTGAACTCATCTAAGGATGTTCCTGCTCTTCCTGACGAACCCCATTGAATAGCTCAATGAACTTACCGCGGACGTAGGGGTTGAGTTGATCGGAAAACTCGGCGGGGAGCCGCAGGACGCGGATGAGTTCCTGCGCGTCACCGAGGTCTTTCAACCGCCCGGGGAAACGGGGCGCTCCAAATGATACAACGCGTGTAACATCGCAGCGTTGTATCATCATATTTGCAATACTGCATGCCTTCAAGTCGCTGCCGGATAACGAGTTACGCGGAAATTAAATTGCATCCCATGTTACAAATGATACAAACTCGGCGTGTTACGCCGGCCGGGCGGGACGGGGCCGGATGTGTCACTGAATCTCCGGTCCGTTTTCTTGCGTACGAAGGTGGTGAATCTCCCGCGCTAGCCCCGGTCATGAAGGTTCGGCAGCAGCAGTGCGAACGCGGCGGCGGGGAGGAAGAGGAAGCTGGTCAGGAGCAGGGCGACGCGGAAGTCGCCGACGTGGGCGAACATGCCGAAGATGATCGTGCCCGCGGCGGCGGCAAGGCGGCCGATGTTGTAGCTGAAGCCGGCCCCCGTGGTCCGAAGCAACGTCGGGAAGAGCGGCGGAAGGTACATGGTGAACAGGCCGAACACCCCTGAGAAGAACCCGACCCATGGCGTCCAATACAGCAGCGAGACGTGGTCCCGCGGGACGACGTACGTGCCGAACATGGAGAGGAAGAAGCCGACCAGCATCAGGGCGATGGCGTTGCGGTAGCCCATGAGCTTGGCGAGCCAGCCGCCGAAGAAGTTGCCAAGGATCGAGACGCCGATGATGAGGAAGAAGGAGTCGCTGCCGAGGCGCTGGCGCTGGGCATCGGTCCAGCTTCGGACGTCCGGGACTGTCTTGATGTGCTGCTGGGCCCAGAACATGAAGGCCCACCAGGCGGTCAGCGAGCAGGCGCAGACGAGGACGGTCAGCAGCGTCGTGCGGCGAAGGGAGCCGGAAAAGAGTTCGGTGACCGATGGGTGACCATCGGACGTTTGGGATTGTCCCGCCGATTCGCGCGCGGCCTGCCACTCCTGGGGCTCGGGGACTGATTTTCGCACCCAGTAGACCAACAGGGCAGGAATGATGCCGACGAGGAAGACATACCTCGGGCTGACACCCGCGAGCAGCCAGACGGCGGCGCAGGCGATGAGCACGCCGATGTTGACGCCGCTCTGGAGGACCGCCGCCAGCCAGGGGCGAAAGCGGGCGGGCCAGGTTTCCGCCAGCAGCGAGGCCCCCACCGCCCATTCCCCGCCGATGCCCAGGGCCGCGACAAAGCGGAAGATCATCAACTGCCACCAGGTCTGGGCGCAGAAGGACAGGCCCGTAAACACCGCATACGTGAGGATCGTCAGGCTCAGTGCCCGGCTGCGGCCCAGCAGGTCGCCGACGCGTCCGAAGAACGCCCCGCCCAGCGCCCAGCCGACGAGGAACGCGCCCTGGATCCACCCGCTGGTCTGCGTGACCATCGGGTCCTTGTCGCTGGCGGCATGGAGCAGTTGCGCCACGAATGGCGCGGCGACGAGCAGATACAGGTGCATGTCGAGCCCGTCGAAGAACCACCCGAGCCACGCGGCCGTCGCCGGACGCCACTGCCGTTTCCAGACCGGCCAGAACATGTCGGCGGCGTCAGGCGCAGCCGAACCTTCAACTTCAACGACACCGGTTTGGGGCGTGGACATGCGCCGGTAAACCTACCTTGATCCAGCACAACCGGCAATGCAGGGCGGCGAAGTGAAGGATTGCAAATTGCAAATTGAAAAATGCAAATTGCAAATTGGGTTCGGCCACGCGGAACCGATCTCAATTTGCAATTTGCAATGCTCCTGCCCCGTCTCACGCGGTCTTCACCCCTCGATAGCATACGCACACGCCAAACGTCATCGGGTGCTGTTCGACCTTCAAGAAGCCCGCATCCTGCATGAGACGCACCATCTGCTCGCGACCGATGAACGCGTTCACTGATTCGGGCAGGTACTTGTAAGCGCCGGTCTTGTCGCCGCTGATCAGCGTCGCGGTACGCGGGAGGATTTTGCGGAAATAGAAGTTGTAGAGCCCGCGCAGAATGGAATTGGTTGGGAGCGAAAACTCCAGGATGATCAGTCGTCCGCCGGGGCGGAGGACGCGGTGGAACTCGCGGATCGCCGCCGCGGGGTCGGCGACGTTGCGGATGCCGAAGGCGATGGAAACGACGTCTGTGCATTGGTCCCCAAGGGGAAGCGACTGGGCATCGCCGTTGATCCAGCGGATGGGGTTGAGGCGTGACAATGACTTGCCCCGCGCAATCGGGAGCATTTCATAAGTGAAATCGATTCCAACCACCGGATTCTCCGGCGGCCAGTTGCCCCAAGGATCAGGATGCTCGAGAGCGGCATAAAACGCGAGTGTCAAATCTCCTGTCCCGCAGGCAACGTCCACTACAGCGTCTGAAGGCGCAAGCGAAGCCAGCTTCACCGCCTTTTTTCTCCATCGCTGGTCCATCCAAAGGCTGTGCAGGCGGTTGTTCAGGTCGTAACTAGGGGCGATGGCCGCGAACATCCGCTGAACGCGACTGCGTTTATCGGCCACGGCGTGCGGGTTCTTCAGCAACGCGTCATCCCACGCCGGGGCAGCCGGTGGAGTTGTTTCAGTGGAAACCATGTGAGGTGGCCGATTATAAAGGGGGGAGCCGCGCAAGTGCGTTTCAAAAGAAGTGAAGGTGCCGTATGAGCGACTGGATCTGGATCAATGGCGAAATCATTCCGATGGCCGAGGCCCGCATCGGCGTCGAAGACCGCGGCTACCAGTTCGCCGATGGCGTCTACGAAGTCATCCGCATCTACAACGGAAAACCGTTCACGCTGGATCAACATCTGGAGCGACTGGAGCGATCGGCTGCGGGCATCGACCTTCCCGTGCCGCTCGAACGCGCCCCGCTGGCCACGGAGATTCAGAAGATCATCGCCAGGTCCGGCACGCGCGAGGGAATGGTTTATCTTCAACTCACGCGCGGCGTCAGCCCGCGCAACCACGTTTTCCCCTCTCAGGTCCGTCCTACGCTGCTGTTCTACACCAAGCCCCTTTCGCCGCCCCAGGTGCCTGGCGAGGGCGAAGGCGCCAAGCTGATGGCGGTGGCGGACGACCGCTGGAAACGGTGCTGGATCAAGTCGATTGCCCTGCTGCCGAACGTGCTGGCCAAGAACAAGGCGATTGCCGCGGGGTACGACGAAGCCGTCTTCATCGATGGCGGCATCGTCACCGAGTGCTCGGCCAGCAACTTGTTTGCCGTCATCGGCCAAAAGCTCGTCACCCATCCGGTCGGCTCCAAGGTACTGCCCGGCATCACGCGTGCCGTCCTGCTCGACATCGCGACCGCCCAGGGCATCCCCATCGACGAGCGCGGCTTCGTCGAAGAAGAAGCGATCCGCGCCAGCGAGCTGTTCATCACCAGCACCACGCGCGAAGTGTCCTGGGTCGCCCGCTGGAACGACCGCTACATCGGCCAGGCCCGCTGCGGGCCGATCACGCTCGCCCTGCACCGCGCTCTGTTTCAGAAGATCCTTCAGCAAACCAACGGGAGTTCGTCAAGCTGAACCGCCGCGCATATAACATGTGGCATGAATCGAACTCCTCTCGGCGCTCTGGCCGCGCTGTGCGTGGCGGGGTGTACTGTCGGTCCAAATTATCAGCCGCCCAAAATTGATCCGGGACGCTCGTTTGCGGAGATTCCAAGTCAATCGACCACTCAGCCGAGCCGGGCCAGAGAGCAGCCGGTGCAGATCGACCGGTGGTGGGAAACGTTTCATGATCCGGAGCTGAATTCGCTGATCGAGCGGGCGGTCAAATCAAATCCGAGCCTTGCGCAGGCGGAGGCGCGGATCCGGCAAGCGCGGTACGAGCGGATCGTGGCCGGGGCGGCGGAGCTGCCGAACATCAACGCCGAGGGCGGGTACCAGCACGCCCGCGGGAGCAAAAACATCGTGTTTCCGCTGTCGGCGTTCGGGATTCCGGGCAGGGGCGGCGGCGGGACGGCGCGCGGGAAAGAGGCCCCCAGCCGGGTGGATCAGCCGGCGGGGTCGACGAACGTTCCCGTGGGCGCTCCGCCGCCCGGCGGCGCGCCGCTGAGCCCCCTGGGCGTGGGCGGGCTGCCGGGGGCCAGCACCGATCTCTTTCAAGCCGGGCTGGACGCGTCGTGGGAGCTGGACATCTTCGGCGGCGTGCGGCGGAGCGTCGAGGCCGCCAATGCCGACTACCAGGCCGCCATCGAAGACCGGCGCGACGTCTACGTCACGCTCATGGCGGAGGTGGCGCTCAACTATGTCGAGCTGCGCGGGTACCAGCGGCAGGTCGCCATCGCACACGACAATCTGCACGTGCAGCAACAGAGCCTGGCGCTGACCGAGGACCGCTATCACGCGGGAGTGACCACGCAGCTTGACGTCTCGCGCGCGCAGGCACAGGTGGCGACCACCGCCGCTGGAATCCCGTCGCTGGATGCCAATGTTCATCAGGTGATCCACCGCATCAGCGTGCTGCTGGGCGAGCATCCGACGGCGCTGGCGGGCGAATTGAGCAAGCCGGAGCAGATCCCTCCCGCCCCGCCTTCGGTGCCGGTGGGCGTGCCAACGGATCTGGTCCGCCGCCGGCCCGACATCCGTCGGGCCGAGCGGCAGCTTGCCGCGGCTACGGCGCGGGTGGGCGTCGCCACGGCACAGCTATACCCGCGGCTCAGCCTCAGCGGAACGTTCGGGTTCGACGCGACCAAGTTCACGCACATCGCCGACTGGTCGAGCCGGTATTACTCCATCGGCCCGAGCATCATCTGGCCGATTTTCGACGCCGGGCGCATCCGTGCCAACATCAACATTCAGAACGAGAACGTGAGCCAGGCGATGAGCGGTTACGAGCAGACGGTCCTCAACGCGCTGGAGGACGTGGAAAATTCGCTGGTGGCCTACTCGCGCGAGCAGCTGCGCCGGCAGGCGTTGTCGGAAGCGGTGGACGCGAACCGCACCGCGGTGGACCTGGCCAATCAGCAATACCGTCAGGGGGTGGTCGATTTTCTGACCGTGCTGGAATCGGAGCGGTCGCTGTACGGCGCCCAGGACGCACTGGCCCAGAGCGACGCACAAATCTCTGGCGACCTGGTCTCGCTCTACAAAGCCCTGGGCGGCGGCTGGGAGTCGGCGGAGAATCCTGCCGCCACCACCCGGCCGACGGCGCAATGACCATCCTGCTCGTGTCACTGGTT
>Ga0134125_10003152_pt1 | contig 19229 bp, 12 predicted proteins | sample KB31751_FD_96464 | JGI IMG/M metagenome (GOLD analysis project Ga0134125, IMG submission 96464) | Terrestrial soil microbial communities with excess Nitrogen fertilizer from Kellogg Biological Station, Michigan, USA - KB3-175-1 | ecosystem: Environmental > Terrestrial > Soil > Unclassified ... | reverse complement strand
GGCGGCGATGGGGCACGACGTGGTGATTACCAGGACGTCCGACGTGGAAGCCGTGGATGCCGATGGCCGCGCGGCCGGTCAGGACAATGGCTATGTGAAAGCCGACGACCCGCGCGTCATCGCCCACACCAAGCTGATCGGCGGCGGTGAGACCACCTCGGTGAGCTTCCCGGTCAGCAAGATCAAGGACGGCGGGCCGTACACGTTCTTTTGCAGTTTCCCGGGGCACTCGGCATTGATGAAAGGCTCGATCAGCGTGCAGTAGGCGCGCTGCCGCGCTTCTGGGTAACGGAAGCCAGCGCACCGGTTCGAGGTCTCAATCGGTGGTGGCAGCGCTAGGCCGCCACCGGATCGGGCACGAAATCAGCCATCTGGCCGCGCAGCGCCTTCTGGAAAGCGGGCCGTGCTTCGCAACGTTCGCTATGCGCTTTCAGCGTGGGAAACTGCGCCAGCAGATCGGTATGGCGCAGGTTGCGCAGCACGGTAACCATCAGCAGATCGGCCGCGGTGTAGCGCGTCTCCAGATACTCGCGTTCGCCCAGCCAGGCGGCGAGTGCGCCGAGCCGTTTCCTGACGGTGCTTTCCACCTGCGGGCGGCGTTGCTCGGTCCACGCTTCGTCGCCGTGGAACAGGTCCATGCCCGTCAGTTCCTGCACCGAGGGCTCGATCGAATTGAGCGCAGCGAACAACCACGTCCGCACGCGCGCACGGCCGGCGGCGTCAGGCGGCATCAAGACGTCCGACTGCTCGGCGATGTGAAGCACGATGGCGCCGGACTCGAACAACTTGATGCCTTCCTGTTCATAGGCAGGTACCTGGCCAAATGGCTGCCAGGCGAGGTATTCCGCGCTGTCCTTTTTCTCGAGGTCGATCAGCTCGACGTGGTAAGGCAGGCCGGCTTCTTCGAGAGCCCAGCGCACGCGCAGGTCGCGCACCAGGCCTCGCGCGAAAGCGGGAACCCAGCGATAGGCGGTGACGGTAATCGGATTCGTATGGGTGGTCATCTCGTTTCCTCGTGGTACGCGTGATGCTCAGCGGGCGAGCAGGTTTTCCAGCAGCTGCAGCGCAGCGGTCCAGCCGCGGTTGTGGTTGAGACCGGCGTCGTGATCCGGCATGCGCTCATGGGTGAGCACGATCTCGGTGCTGGAGAGGGCCGGATGGAAGTCCACGGTCACCAGCGTCTCGGCGTGGTGCGTGGCGTCGGAAATCCAGGTGAAGACCAGCTTGCGGTTGCGCTCGATCACGCGATATTCGCCGTGGTGGCGCCTTGGCCCGTCGGGGTAATGCATCAGCACCTCGAAAGCGCCGCCCACGCGAGCATCCACCATGGCCGTGCTGAGCGCGTCGGTGCCCGGCCGCATCCACTGCGCCAGGCTCTCGGGGTCGAGCCAGGCGTCGAACAACTCGTCGACGGTGGCGGGAATGGTCCGCTTGACCACGACCTTGCCGCCTTCGCTGGCGACGGTGGTTTGTGCTTGTGTCATTGCTTGCTCCCGTGTTTGTCCGTGTGGCGTTTTTTGACGACGAAGTCTTCCAGTGCAGCCAGTCGGTCGGTCCAGAACTGGCGGTAGAACTCAAGCCAGCCGGCGGCTTCCGCCATCGGGCCGGCGTTGAGCGACAACATGTGTTCGCGCCCTTGCACGTTGCGGGTGACAAGCCCGGCGCGTTCCAGCACGCGGATGTGCTTGGAGGTGGAATTGAGCGAAATCGTGAAGGCGCTGGCCAGGTCGGTCACGCGCGCGTCCGACTGCGCCAGCCGCGCCAGGATCGCGCGGCGCGTGGCATCGGACATGGCGCCGAACAACGCATCCAGGTGAGTGGCTTGATATTCATCCATAAGGGTTAATATAGGCGTGCGCCAGGTTCAGGTCAAGCTGTCAGTAGAAAAATTCCCGGGCGGGTTTCATTGCCGACTATGCAGGCGGGTGGCGCTACTTCTCGATGCGATAGTTGAAGCTGGCGCGGCTGAAATCGGTGGCGTTCTGCGCCTCGAAACTCCAGCGGTGGCTGAGGCGGTAGCGCAGGGTGATCACCGTGCCCGGCTCGAACAGGCCCACGCCGTAGCTCAGGTACAGCCGCGGCGACAGGTACTTGCCCACGGTGAACGCCGACTCGCCCCCTAGCGCCTCGTTGCTGGACACGCCGATGTCATCCACGCCGACCTGCGAGCCGATGCGCTTGGCCAGCAGGTTGCCTGCAGCCGAACCCAGCGCCTGCGCGGCCGCGCCCACCATGTCGCCTTCGCCGCCCTTGACGTCGGACAGCGGCTTGCCGGTGATCAGGTACGACAGCGCATCGGATTGCTCCATCACCGGGTTGGAGAAAACCGTCAGCACCGGCCGTTGTGCCGTGCCCGAGATGTACAAGCCCACCTCCTGGCCTTCGTCGATGGTGGCGTTGGGGTTGAGCTTGCGCGTGGCGCGGATGTTCAGGCCCGGGTTGTCGATCGGCGTGCTGGCGAACAGCAGCTGACCGCGCTGGATCTGCAGGTTCTGCCCGTAGGCGCGGTAGGTGCCGGTCACCGCAACCTGACCCTGGCCGGTGGTGGCATGGCCCGGCCGCTCGCTGACGCTGAATACGCCGGTGACGTGGCCATCCAGGCCCATGCCGACCACGTGCGTGCGCCGACCCAGATCGACCTTGACGTGGGCGGTGATGGGCAACTGGCTGGCGGCCTGCGCCTCATGCTGCTGGTCCACCACCACGACATCGGGCGATGCCTTGACGCTGCCGTTGCCGGCCAGCCGATCGGCATTGATGTCGGCGCTATCGATGCCAACGCTGCCGCCGATGTCCAGCCCCTGTGCGTCCTGCTTCACGACCAGGTCCGGCGAAATCACCACCTTGGCGGCGGGAATATCGGCAGCCGTTACATCGCTGCCTTTGAGCGTGATGGCCGTATGCGCGCCAGCGCCGATACCGGCCACGCCGTTGATGGCGACGTTGCCCTTGCCCGATTGCACGCTGCCGTCCACCCGGAATTGCCGGGTATCGATGGTGTTGATGGCGAGTTTGCCATGGCTGAGCTTGAGCCCGGCAGCGGGCAGCTCGGCGGCGAACTCGGCCAGTTCGGCATGGCCGGTAACGGCCGGTTGCTGCAAGGTGCCGGCGAAATTGAAGCTGCCGTCGAGCTGGCCCTTGGCGTTGGCCACGTCGGTGCTCAGCAATTCGATGAAGGCCAGGTTGCGCAGCCGCAGGTCGAGCTGGCCGGCCAGGTTCTGTTGGGCGCCACTCACTGTGAGATGGCCGTCCAGACGCCCATTGTCGTCAAGGTTGCCGTGCAGCTCGATGCGCTGGCTGCCTGGTGCGAGTGTGGCGGCAAGGTGCAACTGCTCGTAGCGAAGCAGGGGTTCCTCGCTGCGATCGGTGTAGGTAACGGAGCCATGGTCCGAGCTGATCAGGGCGTTGCCGGTGAGTGCGCCCGCGGCGCTGCGGCGGATACTGCCTTCGCCTTCCAGCGTACCGTCGGCATGCAACGGCAGGTCGGCGTTGCCGCTGGCGCTCAGCAGCAACGCCAGCGGCAGCGCATGCAGGCGGTAGCTGGCATCCAGGTTGCCGCCCTTGTCGCGACTGGCCGCCACGCAAAGGTGCGGATCGCCGGCGGTGAGGCACAATTCGGACACGCTCGCGCCGCCGTTGCGATAGCGTAGCGACGCGGCCTGCTGCAAGCGCCATTCGGGCATGCCTTGCGGGGCAAGGTCGAGCGTCTGCAGCGTGCCGTCCCAGTTCGCGTCCTTGCGCGAGCCGTGCAGCGCCAGCCGGGTGGAAAGTTGCGTGCCGCGCGCGTCCAGGGTCAATCGGTGGTCGGCCTGGCTGCCCTCGGCAAGCAGGTGGATTTGCTGGAACGCCAGCCCCTGCAGCCAGGCGCCGCTGGCCTGCACGTCCAGTTTCCCCGCGGGACGGCTGATGTCGGGCACCCCAAGAATCAGTTGCAGCGTATCGAACTTTTGCTGTTGCCAGGAAAGCGCGTGGCCGTGGAGTTGTCCGTTGATCGCGAGCTGGGTCGACTTGCCGCGTATCGCGAAATGGCCGTCCAGACGTCCGCTGGCATCGGGCAGCCAGTCGGACAGCGAGGCGATCGCCAGTTTCAGCTGCGCGTCGTTGCTGGCGCCGGGTTTGGCATCCAGCCGGATCGTGCTGCCGCCCGATGCCAAGTCGAGGCTGCCGTCTACCACCTCGTTCGGCGACAGGTGCAGCTTGCCGTGGCCGCTGACTGCGCGCTGGCGCAGCTTGCCGCCCAGCTTGCGGATCTCCAGCGTGGCGTCGGGGCCGTTGTCGGGCAGCGAGCCATGGCTGGCAAGGTCGAAATCAAGCGCGCCATTCCAGCCGGCGAACAACTGCCCGGGGTCGAAGCGATCGGCATTGATCTGCGCCTGCCACGCCAGCGTCGGCTGCAGGGTCAACGTGCCGTTGGCGCGCACGTTGCCTTGCGCCTGCTGCAGCGCCAGCGTGTGCAACACCAGTGCCTGCGTGCTGCCATCCAGATCGAGCGACAACGCGGCCAGCTTGCCCGGCGGTCCGATCGCGACATCGCCCTCGGCGTGATATTTCGCCATGCTGCCGTGGACGTCGATCGCACCGTGACTGGCCAACTCCTGCCCGACCAGATCCTGCGGCAGCAGCAGGTCGCTCCAGCGAACGTCGAGCGCCGCGGTCACCGGTTGCGCGGTCAGCTGCACGGTACCGGTGGCGGCCAGGTTGCCCTTCAGCCGGGGCGAGCTGAGGCTCAATTGCTGCAGCGTCAAGGTGTCAAACGCGGGGTCGAAGCGGGCGCGCAGCGGCTGCAACAGCAACGGGTAATCGTTGAGATCGAGTCGACCCTCCAGGGTGCCGCCGTAGCGATCACCCTGGCCTTTCAGCGTGGCGCCCACGGTATCCAGCGAACTGTCACCCAGCTTCCAGCGAAAGCTGGCTTTGCTGTTGCCGGCGTAGCCGGCGCCGATGGCCAGCGTGCCGCCGAGCTGCAGGTGGCCGTCGGGCGCCTGCAGCGCCAGCTGTTTCAGCACCAGCCCGCTGTCGGTCCAGCTGCCGGACAGATCGAGCTGGTTGGACGCGAACACCACCGCGCCGCCCTGGCGGATCGCCATCGAGCCCACGCGCACGCGGTCGAGCACCAGCTGCACCGGCGGTTTCAGCGAGAACGGTGCGGTCTCCTGCGACGGTGGTGCGCTTTGCGGCAATGCCACCTCGACGCCGTCCGCATCGAGATCGAGCACGTGCACGCGGCGGGCCAGCAGCGGCCAGAGGCGAACGCGCAGGTGTACCTTTTCCACCTTCACCACGGTGCCGTTGCCGTCGTCGTACCGCAGGCCGGCGATATCGATAGGTCCGGCCAGATGGCCGCGGGCTTGCTGCACGGTCAGCGCGCCTTGGGTAAAGCCTTCGGCCCGATCCAGCGCAAAGCGCAGCCCGGCATCGCTGCCAAGCAGCCACCACAGCGCCGCCGCCGCAACCAGCAGCAGGGCGGCGAGGGTGAGGGCGATGCGTTTGAACCACTTCATGTCGTCAACGTGTTCCGCTTGTGTTCGTGCGATCGGTGGTGGATCTGCGCTTCATGGTTTGGTTTTTCCCGATTCCCGACGTCACAGGTCCGGCCCGATCACCAGGTGCAATTCGATACCGTGGGCATTCGCGTCGTGGATTGGCGTGCCGACGTCGACGCGGATCATGCCCACCGGGCTCAGCCAACGGACGCCAAGGCCTGCGCCGATGCGTGGCCGGTAGTCGGTGCCCGTGAAGGCATTGCCCGCGTCGACGAAAGCAGCCATGCCCCATCGACGGGTGAAGTAGTGCTCCATCTCCGTGCTGGCGACCAGCAGGTTGCGTCCGCCAACGACGCGTCCGGCGCTGTTGCGCGGGCCGATCGACTGGAAGCCGTAACCACGCACGGAGCGGTCGCCGCCGGCAAAAAAGCGCAGCTGCGGTGGCAGCGCGGAGAAGTCGCTGGTGCGGGTGATGCCGGCGCTGCCGCGCAGGATCAGCCGGTCGCGGCTGCGTTCGCCGAACGCGCGAATCCATTTGGCGTCGGCGGTGAGCTGGCTGAAGCTGGCATTGGAAAGCAGCGTGCCCACGGTGCTGCGCGCGGCCAGGTTAATCGACCATCCGTGCCGCACGAAGGTGGCGTTGTCGGCCTTCTTGCGCGACAGCGCCGCTTCGCCGAATACCAGCGTGCTGCGGCCGTGATCGATGCCGGGTGTGTTGTCCGGTTCGTTGCCGCGCTTGCCCACAGTGAACGTGCCGGACAGCGCATGCGCGCCGATGGTGCGCACCCAGCCGTGCCATTGCCGCGTTTCGTTGCCTACCAGTTCCAGCGTGCGGGATTGTGAGGTGGTGGTGTCGGCATCGCGGAAATTGGCGCCGAAGTTGTAACTGCGCTGGTTGGGGCCGGGCAGGGGAATGGAATACAGGGTGGACAGCGTTTTCAGCCGTTGCGCCACCACCAGTTCGTTCTTCCACTTGTGGCCGCGCCGGTTGACCCAGCGACGCTCCATGCCGCCGCGCATGCCGAAGCCCGTGTCGGTACCGATGAACGGTCCGCCGGTGTAGATCGTGCGCTTGGCCGGCACAAGCTGCACGGTGACGTCGACCACGCCGGCGTGGGCCTCATCCACATCGGGCAACACGTTGACCACCGAGAAATAATCGGCGCCGTTCAATGCCTGCTGCAGCGTCAGCAACTGGTCCTGTTCGAAATAGTCGCCGGACTTGAAGGGGACGTAGCGGTCCAGAAAGCCTTCGTTGAACTGCGAACCCTCGAAGCGCACCTTGCCGTAGCGGAAGCGCGGGCCCGCCTGCCAGGCCAGCTTGATCACCGCGCTGCGGTCCGCGCGGCGCACTTCCACACGATGGGTGAGCAGGCGTGCGTCGAGGAAGCCCTGGGCGGTCAGTTCGGCCGAGAGCTCATCGCGCGCGGCATCGTACACGCCGTGGTTCAGCACCTGGCCCTGCAAGCGCTCGATCGCTCGGCGCGCGCGGCGGATCGAACCGATGCGCGAGGCCGTCGCATCCAGTTGCAGCTCCACCGCCGTGACTTTCACCGGCTCGCCCGGCTTCACATGCAGCGTCACCAGCCAGTCGTTGCCGCGTGGCTGAAGGTCGCTGGTGATGGTGGCGTCGTAGTAACCGTAGGGTTCCAGTGCGCCGCGCCCCTGTTCCGGGGCGCGCTCCACCAATCGCCGAACCTGTGCATCGCTCACATCGCGCGCGGCATATTGCGACAGATCGACCGCCGCCACCACGGCACCGCGCAGCGGATCGTCCACGCCATCGACCACCAACTGCACGTTTGCCTGTGCCAACAGCGGCACCAGCCACAGCGGCAGCAGGAGACTCAGGCGTCGGAACATTCGGCGCATTCGCGATGGCAACCTTCGGTAACGTGAGGGCAGCTTACCGAAGCGCACGTGGGTGTCGTATGAACCCGGCGCGTATCCGGATGATCGTGGCGACGCCGGATCAACCGGCCTTGTCGCCGGCCTTGTGCGCGATCCACGCGCCAATCACTGCCGAGAAGTACGGGATCGACTGCGCGCTGAGGATGAAGATCCACAACGTGCCTTCGATGTAGCGCGTACCGAAGCCCGTGGCCATGCCGATCACGCACAGCACCAGCGCGATTGCCATCAGTAGCTCCTCGCGTACCGGTGCGAACGCGGCGAAGCCCGATTCGCCCAGCCGGCGGCTCTTGGCCGTCACCACGAACGATGTCTTCTCGCGGGTCAGCCCGTGCAGGATGCCGCGGGCAATGGCATGCGAAAGTCCCATGCTGGCCAGCGACGCCATCAGGGTGTCGTACCAGCTGCACGGCACGCGGGCGCGATACAGCACGATGCCGAAGATCGCCTTGGCGAAGAAGAAGCCGATCACCGGAATCAGGAACAGCTGCATCGGCAGGCTGAACAATTGCGGGAACGCCACCATGCCCGCGGTCCAGAAAATCGCCATCAGCGTGAAGATCAGATGCAGCGCGTCGGCAAACCAGCTGAACCAGCCGGTGAGGAAGTGGAAGCGCTGGCCTACCGAGAGCGGGCCGCGTTGGGTCATCCAGTTCCAGCGACCCTTGAGGATCTGCATGGCGCCGAACGCCCAGCGATAGCGCTGGCTCTTGTATGCCTTGAAGTCGGCCGGGGTCAGCCCCTTGCCCATCAGTTCGTCGACGTAGACCAACTCGTAGCCGGCGTGCATCAGGCGCAGGCCCAGCTCGGCGTCCTCGCAGATGGTCCACTCCGACCAGCCGCCGGTGCCTTCCAGCGCATGGCGCCGGACCATCGTCATGGTGCCGTGCTGGATGATCGCGTTGCGCTCGTTGCGATGGTGCATGCCGATGCGGAAAAAGCCGTCGTATTCCCACGCGGTCATGCGGCGGAAGGTGTTGTTCTCGAACTCGCGGTGCGCCTGCGGGCACTGCACCACCGCCACCTTCGGGTCGTGGAAGTAACCGGTGAGCGTGGCCAGCCAGTCGGGGCGCACTTCATAGTCGGCGTCGATCACCGCCACCACGTCGGCGGCCGGATCGGTTTCCTTCAGCCCGAAGTTCAGCGCGCCGGCCTTGTAGCCGGGCCACGGTTCAAGATGGAAGAAGCGGAAGCGCTTGCCCAGCTTCTCGCAGTACGCCTGCACCGGTTTCCATACATCCGGGTTCTTGGTGTTGTTGTCGATCACCAGCACTTCGAAGTTGGCGTAATCCAGCGCGGCCAGCGAATCGAGGGTGACGATCACCATCTCCGGTGGCTCGTTGTAGCAGGCCAGGTGGATCGACACGAACGGCTGCTTTTCCGGCGGATCGGGCCTGAGCATGCCGGCATCGCGCATCCACTGCCGCCGCCACAGCACCTCGGTGAACTCGAAGCCGTTGATCAGCAGGATCGCCAGGATCGCGATCTGCGCCGGGAACAACAGCACCAGCATGGTCCAGTCGACCCAGCTGAGGTAGAAATTGAATGGCAGCGTGGCCGACCAGGTGATCAAGCCGCAGGCCAGCTGGATCAACATGCAGAAGAACAGCCGGCCCATCAGCTTGAAGCGGCTGAAGCGGCGTGCGAACAGGATCATCGGCAGCAGCGCCAGCAGGCTGGCAGCCAGCGCCTTCCAGGGCCAGGCGGTGTCTTCGGTGACCGGGCCGGTGAACGGGAATTTCAGCTGCCGGTCGGCGTTGAACATGCCCCAGTACGCGCCGGTGCGACCTTCGCCCAGGCCTTCCTTCCAGGGCTGGTCGAACGCTTCCATCACGTAATAGTCGATGTGCTGCTGCCGCGCCGCGTTGAACCACTGGCGCAGGAAGATCGCCTCGTTCGACACCGACGGCGTGGCGTACTGGAAACGGTCGCCGTTGGACGGCCAGCCGATCTCGCCCACCACCACCGGCTTGTTCGGATACAGCTGGCGCAGGTGGTTGTAGCGTGACAGCGCGTCGGCCAGCGCATCCTTGCGGTCGATGCCGTTCCAGTAGGGGAACAGGTGCACGGTGATGAAGTCCACGTGCTGCGCCAGCTCGGGATACTTCTCCCAGATGTGCCACGGCTCGGCGGTCGACACCGGCTGGTGCAGCGACGCGCGCACGCGATCCAGATAGGTCATCAGCTGCTCGGGGCTGATGTCGTTGCGCAGCAATACCTCGTTGCCCACGATCACCCGGTTGACCGTGCCCGGGTAATGCCGGGCCTGGGCGATCAGGGTGTCGATTTCCTTCTCGTTGTTGTCCAGCCGCCGGTCGATCCAGGCGCCGGCCATCACCTTCAACCCCTCGCGCTCGGCCAGCCGCGGCACCTGCGGGTTCTGCAGCATCGAGTAGGTGCGCACGCGCGAGGTGTATTTGCTGACCAGCTTGAGGTCGCTGTCGATCTCCTCGTCGCTGGGGAAATCGCTCTTCAGCGGGCTCTGGTAGCGCTGGAAGGCCGACAGCGCGAAGCCGCCGATCTTGCCGTGCCAATCCTCCGGCCCGTGCGGCAGGTTGCCCCACCACCACAGCCCGATATTCATTGACGCCACGATCAGCGCCAGCACCACGGCGGAGAGCAACGGAAACCGGCTGTGCTGCTTTGCTGCGTTGGCGCTCAAAGAAAAACCCCGGAGAAAGCCTGCGCAACAGGCGGTAAAGCCCACGGAGCTTAACCAATGGATGGCATCGGGCTCAATAAAGATTGTCGATGGTGGTCAGCGGCAGGTCAGGCGGGTGCCACTTTTTCCCTTCGACGGCGAGCAGCCGTAACGGCGATTTAGCCGGCAATCGTGGCCGTCCAGCTAGCGCAGCGGAATCGCCACGTGGACGCGCAGGCCACTGCCGTAGGGCGAGTCGAGCAGTTCGATGGTGGCGCCGTGTAACTGGGCCGCGCGCTGCACGATCGACAAGCCGAGCCCGAAGCCGTCGCCGTGCGCGCCGGCTTCGCGATGGAAGCGGGCGAACACGCTGGCGCGGCGCGCGGCCGGGATGCCGGGACCGTCGTCGACGACGTCGATCAGCGCCATCCCCTGGCTCTGCTCTATGGCCAGTTGCACCTGGCCACCGCGCGGAACGTGGCGCAGCGCGTTCTCGACCAGGTTGCGCAGCAGCGCCGTGAGTGCGGCCTCGTAGCCTTGCACGGGCACCTGCGGTGTCAGCCGCGCAAAGCTCAGATCCACGCCGCTGTCGGCGATCACGGCCGACAGCTCCTCGATCACGTCCATCGCCACGGCGACCAGGTCGACGTTGTTGCGCTGGCCCGATGCCGCGCCGGCTTCCAGTCGGGCCAGCGCCAGCAGCTGTTCGATCCGTCGCGCCAGCCGCGCGAGGCCATGTTGGGCGCCGCCCAGGCCGGTTTTGAGTTCGGCCGGATCGGTACTGGTCATCGCGCTTTCGAGACTGATCATGGCGCTGGCCAGCGGGGTGCGCAGCTCGTGTGCCACGTCGGCGCTGAAGCGGCGCTCGCGTTCCAGTGCATCCTCCAGCCGTGCCAATTGACCGTTCAGTGCGGTCAACACGGGTTGCAATTCCTGCGGGGCGGCGGGCAGGCGGATCGGTGCATGGCTGCCCGGTTCCCGGGTCGAGAGCTGGCCGGTCAGGGTTTCCAGTGGATACAAGCCGCGCTTCACGGCCCAGCCCACCAGCCAGGCCAGCAAGGGCAGCCCGATCAGCAGCGGCAGGCTGTGTTCCAGCCATACCGCGTGCATGATGTCGTTGCGGCTGTCGTAGCGCTCGCCGGTGCGGATCACCACGCGGTCGACATCGTCGTGCAGGGTGAATGTGCGCCATCGATAGCTGCCCTGGCGCACGTCAAGGAAGTCCGCGTCGGTATCGCTGGGCGGCGGCAGGGTCGCGATGTTGGTGGTTGCCAGCACCGTGTGGCCGGCGCGATCGAACACCTGGAAACCCACTTCGGATTCGTAGGTTCGGTGTCGCCGGGGCAGTTTGGCCTGACCCACCTCGATCGGTACCAGCATGCCGGTGGCGTCCCGGCCCTGCAACGCGGACAGGCCGGCGTGTTCGATAAGCACCTGCAGGGTGCGTGCCGATTGCGCCAGCCGGCCGTCGGAAAGCTCGTCCACCTCGGTGATGGTGCGTTGGAAGCTGAAAACCCCCAGCGGCAGCAGTACCGCCAGCAATACCAGGATGATCAACAGGCGCAACCGACCGTGCAGGCTGGAGGGTTTCAGCGGGCTCGTCGGCTTCATTTGGGTTCGCGCGGAATCATGTAGCCGAAGCCGCGCACGGTCTGGATGGTGTCGAAGCTCAACTTGCGGCGCAGCGTGTGCACCAGGACTTCCAGTGCGCTGCTGCCGACGATGTTGTCCAGTCCGTACAGCGAATTCTCCAGACCCTCACGGCGCACCAGGCGTCCGGCGCGCTCCATCAGGATCTGCAGCAGAGCGAATTCGCGCTTGGTCAGCTCCACTCTTTCGCCGCGAAAGCTCACCTCGGACGTACCGAGGTCGAGGCTCAGCGCGCCAGCCTCGATACGGTTCGCCGCCAGCCCTTGCGCGCGCCGGGTCAACGAACGGATGCGCGCCGCCAACTCGTCCAGGTGGAAGGGTTTGACCAGGTAATCGTCGGCGCCCGCATCGAGGCCGCGAACCCGGTCGTCCAGTCCGTCGCGGGCCGTCATCACCATCACCGGCGTGGTGACCTGGCTGCGGCGCGCTTCGGTCAATACCTCCATGCCGTCCTTGCCGGGCAGGCCCAGGTCCAGCAGCACCAGGTCGGCGGTCTGGTCGCGCAGCGCGCTCAGCGCCTCGCGGCCGTCGCGCAGCCAGGTCACGGTGTAGGCCAGGCGCTCCAGCGCCCGCGCGATGGCGGTGCCAAGCTGGATATCGTCTTCCACCAGGATGATGTGCACGGCGTTCCCTTCGAGGCCAGGCGCGCGAATCGTTCCGCGGCAAGCATGACACGCCGCGAATTATCCGGCGCTTCGCTTACGAAGTGCTTAAAGGTGTGGGAAGCGAGCATACGCCCCGCATTCTTTCGGCGCGGCCTGGCGCGTTGCCGTCCGCCTGGCGTTCATCTGGCGATCGCGCATCGCCCCTGATGACTCGCGCTTGCAGTCGCGCGTACCGTCAGCGCTGCACGTCCTGCATCACGTCGATGAAGCTGTTGATCGACAATCGCCCCGCCAATGGATCGGGCGGCGGAACGTCGTGATTTTCGATGCAGGCCGAATGCAGCGAGTTGCGCCGGTAGACGAGCATGCGGTTGAACACGGCATCCGCCTTGGCGGTCTGCTCGAACAGCGCGGTGTCGCCATTGATATAGCCGGCGCCTGGGGCGTCATCACCCTGACTTTCGGCTTCGAGCTGGCGGAAATAGTTTTCCTGCCGTTCCTTGTTGACGGACTCGAAACCGGTCTTGCGGTGGCGGTAGAACGCGGTGCCGCCCCAGTGGCCGTGAAACAGGTAATGCACGGTCGCCAATCCATCACCACCGGTCGAATCGATATGCGGTACCCGCTGCAGGAACTTCAATTCCTGCGGAGGCGTGGCCACCAGCGAGTAGTGGCACATCGAGAACTTGAAGCGGCCGGGCTGGATACCGAAATGTTCGAGCAACAGCGGGTTGAGCACCGATTCCAGAAAGGGCGCGTACATAGCCGGAGCCTGAGTACGCGGACCCGGAAAGTAGTTGCTCCGGCTATCGAAGGGGCGGCGTGCGGCCTTGCGCACCAGGCGTTCGGGATCGGCGACGAGGTTGTCAATGATCAACAAGACCGCACCCTCATTGCCGAGGATGCGTTTCTCGATGCGCATGTTGGGGTGGCGTTCGATCAGCATCGCGGAGATCCAGGAGTGTGGAGAAAACCACTTCTCCGTGGTTCTCTTTTTTTGCGCGCCTCGTACATGCCCAAGCGCATTCGCGCGGATCCGTCGCTTGCGCAACCGATGCGCGCGGCCATCGCATGCCTTGCTTCAACTCGAGCATGGGGAACTGCTCCATGCCTTGCCTCAACTCGGGCATCCATGCCCTCGTCCCGGTTGGAGCCGGGTAGCTGAAAACGCTATCTCAGCCCAGTCGATGCATATCCCAGATGCCATCCGGCGACTTGCAATAGCGATCGATGAACTCCTGCTGCAGGGGCAGCAACGGCAGTGTGCGATCGATCGGGCCGCGGATGCTGTCGAGCAGCCGCCGCAGGTCGTTGTCGGACAGCTCCCGCGTCACCGGGTGGTGCTGGCTCGGCATGATTTCCTGGCCCAGCAGCACATGCATCCACGAGGTCGTTGCGAACAGTTCGCCTTGATCCTTCCACACATGCGCGCGGTCGCGCCAGGCGTCGATGCGAATCTGCAGGGAATCCGGCAGCGACATCTCGCGGCAGTCCTTCCACATTTTCTCTTCGCGCTTGTTGGCGTGATAGTGCAGGGTGATGAAGTCGCGTACGTGTTCCAGTTCGCCACGGCAAACGTCGTTGTAGCGCTTGACCAGCGAGTCCGGGATACCTTCGGACGGGAACAGCTCGACCAGCAGCATCACCGCGCTCATCGCCAGGTGGATACTGGTCGATTCCAGCGGTTCGATGAAGCCGCTGGCCAGACCCAACGCCACCACGTTCTTGTTCCAGGCCTTGAGCCGGCGGCCGGTGCGGAACTTCACCTGCCAGGGATCCCTGACCGGCTCGGCACCGACATCGTGCAGCAGCTTCGCGCGGGCCTCGTCGTCGGACATGTAACGGCTGTCATACACCAGTCCGCAGCCAACGCGATGCTGCACCGGGATGTGCCAACGCCAGCCCGCTTCATGGGCGATGGCGCGCGTGTACGGCACCGGCGACGGGTCGACCGATCGGGTCTGCACCGCAATCGCGCGGTCGCAGGGCAGCCAGTGGTTCCAGTCCTCGTAACCGGTTTTCAGCGTTTGCTCGATCAACAGACCGCGGAAACCGGTGCAATCGATGAACAGGTCGCCTTCGATGACCTGGCCATCGTCCAGCACCAGCGCTTCGACGTAGCCACTCTCGGGATGCTGGCGCACTTCCTTGATCATGCCTTCGATCCGCTTGATCCCATAACGCTCGAACTTCTTGCGCAGGAAATCGACGTAGAGCGCGGCATCCATGTGGTATGCGTAGTTGATCTCCGGGTTCTCAGTCAGTGCGAACTTGTCTTCCAGCGATGCCATCGCTTCCAGGCTGAAATTGCCCAGATCCGATTTCATGCCACGGCGCAAGCTCTCCAGCCAGTACTGCTGGAACCCGGCGACCAGCGTGCCCTTGCCGGTGTTGCCGAACGGGTGGATGTAACGGTGGCCTGGCCGGACAAAATTTTCGAACGAGATCGCCAGCTTGAAGGTGCCAGCTACCGCGCGCAGGAATTCCTGCTCGTCGATGTTCATGAACCGGTGGAAGTTGCGAACCGGTGGCACGGTGGCTTCGCCCACGCCGACGGTGGCGATCTTTGACGATTCGACCAGCGTCAACTCGATCTGGTCCTTCAGCTGATACGCCAGCGCGCTCGCCGCTATCCATCCGGCCGTGCCGCCGCCGGCAATCACCACCTTGCGAATTCTGTTGGTACCCACGTCTACCTCTCCCCCATTTGGTCGTGCTTCATTTTCCCCCGCTTTTGCGGGACTCCGTATTGCTTGAGACGTTTTGCCGCGCTCGTGCTAGGGCGGTTTGAAACGTCCGTCAAAATCGCTGGCATTCATCGGTTGAGCCGATCAATCAGCATGGCACGCAGCTGCCGGATACTGGTTTCGTCGAGCGGCCCCAGCGTGCCGCGTGCCACCTCGGGCAGGTGCTCTCCGGCACGTTCGGACGGGCCGAAAACGTAATAATCGAAGACGTCGCGCCAAGCGCGTTTTTCCTGCTCGGGGCGGTCGCGGATGGCCCACAGCGCGTGGTATAGCGCGTGCATTGGTGTCGGCACATAGTGGGGCACGCTGCTCCACCAATAATTCACCAACACGTTGAATGGCTCGAGCCCTTCCACGTGGTGCCACCACATGTTCGGGATGAATATCGCATCACCCGACTCCAGCACGACGCTCTGCGCCGAGGCAAGGGCTTCACGAAAACGCGGGTACTTCTCGAAATCGGGCGCGGCAAAATCGACGACGCTAACGGCCTGCCCCCCCGGTGTCGGTTCCAGCGGTCCGGGATACAGGTTCTTGATCTGTTCCGGCGGGAATAGCGTGAATCGACGGCGCCCCACGACGTTGCAGGCGATATTGTTCATCGCATCGTAGTGTGCCGAGGCGATGGTGCGGTTACCGATCCAGAGGCGTGGCGGGGCATCGATGCCGCTGGCCGCGAAATTCAGATCGTCGGTATCGCGCAGACCCGGCAACAAGGCGTCGACTGGCGCCGAGGCCATGTACCAGGTAGGTGGCTGCGGATCGTCCAGATGTGCGCCGATCTCGTCAATGAGTTCGGTAAGCGTGCCGCGCAACACCTGGCAATTGATGGCGGTGAAGTCGTCGTTGTAGAACACGCGGCCCCCGATATCGGGGGCGCCGTAGGAGTACTGGATCGGCCGTTGATTGTAAAAGCGGGCGAGGCAGGCCACGACATCACTCGTCGAGCGCTGTCCTGCCTGCGTCAGCTGCCAGTCACGCACCAGTCCGCGCAGCACAACGGGTTGCTCTGCTTCGAGCAATTCGTCGACGGGAAGTGCGTCGGCGCGAACATCCGATCGCTCGCGGACGCTGGCAACTGGTTCCCTCATGGCAATCAACCTGCGTTGGCGGCGACTGTCTCCTGGCTCAGGCGGCGCTGCTTTTCAGCCATCAGTCGGCGCATGTTGTGCATCGAGGCCAACACCAGGTAGGCGCCCTCGAGATAACCCGAGCGATGCAGCGAATGCAGCGATTCCGCGTCCAGGGCGGCCAGTCGTTCGCGGTCGATGCCGAGCAGGCCGGTGACGTTGGCGCCGTGCTCGTTGTCGAACTTGATATCAAGCGTGAGGGGCTGGATCAAGTCAAGGGAATCGAAGGCTGCGTACATGGCCTTGCCGCCTTCCATGCCGTCGCGAATGCCGCGGAGCATGTTGGTGACGTGTTCGAGGTACGGGCTATTGCCGCCCTGGGGTAGAAACACCGCTTCGCCTTGTTCGAAGTTGACGCGCGGGTGGTCCAGATCAACGTTGATAACGGCTTCGCGGCGCAATTCACCGTCGATGTTCTGCTCCTGAAAACCAATCAGGAAAGGACCTCGCGCAATATGGGCAGGTAAATAGGTCGCTTTCCACTGTTCACCGTCGAGAAAAAGATTCTCGTTGACGCCGAAACCAAGAAGCACCACCGACTGGTATTCACCGTCCTCGTTCTTGCGGAAGAAGATCGGATATTCGCGCACCAGCTCGGCATATTCAGTGGGGTAGGCCGGCACCATGCCGATGTCATCCCCATAAGACGCCCCAAAGCGGGTGGCAACGCGCAGATCCTTGTGCGCCACATTGTTGAGCATTTCGTAACGTGCCATTCGGCTCCCCCCAAGGAATTGCTTTTGCACACTTATTTTGAATCGTTTTCAGCATTCGATCTTACCGCAGGCGGCACAAAAAAAGGGGCCACTGCAAGCAGTGGCCCCCGTTTTTTTACCCTACTGACGCAATCAGAACTTGTAGCGGACGCCAAGCCCGTAACGCGGCTTCTGGTCAACCACTCGCACGAACTGCTTGCCCGTACGTCCACGCCAGCGCACGTTTTCGCCGGTCAGGTTGATGCCTTCAAACTGGAACGACAGGTGATCGTTCAAGTTGTAGTTCACGCTCAGGTCGAGCTGGTGGTACTGATCGACGTAGGTCGGGTTCTGGGCAGTGGCTGCCGTCAGGAACGCGGCACGCCAGTTATAGGCCAGACGTACGGAGAAGTCATACTTCTCGTACATCAGCACCGCGTTGGCGCTGTCACTGAGGCCGGTCAGCGCGAACTGATCGACGCTCGGGTCACCATCATCATGGTAGTGAACGTCACCATCGACCTTGGTGTAGTTCGCCAGGATGCCGAAGCCGGTGTCACCGAAGAAGTACTGACCACCAAACTCCCAACCATGCAGCATGGCGCTGTGCACGTTAGCCGTCTTGGAGACCTTGTAGATGTACAGCGGGTCGTCCGGGTTGGCGGTAATGTCGTACGCTTTTTCCAGAGCCAGGTTCTGGGCGTCGGTGCCGTCAAAATCGGCCAGACCGCCGTTCCCCAAGCCGCCCTTACCCTGGGCGTCGATCAACGCGATCGCGTCGAACAAGGTCGTGTCGTTGAGTTGGCAGGGGCCACCCGCCTGAGCGGCGCACTGGGCGCTGTTCAAGAAGGCAATAGCCTGCTGCGCGCGCGGCCCGGAGGTCGGGTCACGCTGGTCGTACAGGTTCTGGTTAACGACCGAGGTACCGATGAAGTTGTTGACGCGCTTGTCCCAGAACGTTATCGACACGTAGCTGGACGGTGCGAAGTACCAGCCCAGGCCGAGATCCAGGTTGTCGGAACTCAGCGGCTTCAGGCTCGGATCGTTGATGTTACCTGTGGACTGCGAAGCGGGATTGATCAGAATGGAGCCGCCCGGGTTGCCCACACCAGGGGCCGCGTACAGGTTGCCGTACGGTGCACGTGCAATGGTCTTGCTGTACGAAGCGCGGCCCTGCAGCGAGTCGGTCAGGTCGATGCTGAAATCGACGTTGGGCAGCAGGTTGCTGTAGCTGCCGCTCGTGCTGATGTGCTGCACCTCGGTGGTGCTGGCCGGGTTCTGGAAGTCGTTGTTGGCGAGCCAGAGAATCCCGCTCGGCGGTGCGACGTTCGAGCTGGAACTTACGTCGGTCTGCTCATAGCGCATGCCGAAACGCGTGGTGGTCGGCAGGTCGCCCAACTGGCCTTCCAGCACGAGCTGTGCGTACACTGCCTTCGTGTTTTCGACCACGGTGTCGTCGGCCTGCAGGGTCTTCCTGACCATGTAGTCGGTGCCCGGGTACTGGCTGACCGCAAACTCGGCCAGATCGTCGGCGTTGCCGATCCAGGTGCCCCGGCCGATGCCCTTGGTGTTGTAATCCTCGAACAGGCCGGCCGTGTTGACCTGGTGGATGATGTCCCCCAGATCCGGATACGCGCCTGCGTCATTCACGCCCCAGTCGCCCATCGCTTGATAGTTCTGGGCCGCCTGGGTGCGATGCAGCTTGGTCTTCATGATGTCAGCGCCGAACTGGAATCGACCGTTGTCGAACTCCAGCTCGCCGCCGAACTGCGCTTCCTTGACCTCGGTCGTCTGCGATTGCGCGTCGACACGCAAGGGCTGGATGCCGATATTGTTGATGCCCCACGGCTGGTTGACCACGGCGGTACCGGTGGAATCCGTCGTCGGGTACCAGTTACGGGTGGCAATGGGCAGGCTGTTGTTGAAGAAGTATTCCTGGGCCCACGAACCGCCGCATTGCGGGCCGGTGGCGCAGTTGTTGGTGCCGGCGATGCTCACCGCCGTGGCGCCGCCGCCGGTCAGCCCGTCGTTGGGCACGCTCTGGCTCTTCGCATCATGCAGGTCAAGCGTCAGCTTGAGGCTGTCGGTGGCCTGCCACGCAGTATTGAAGCCAATATCGTCAAGCTTGTATCGCTGGGCGTTGTGCTGCTGCTCCATGCCGAAGTCTTTGGTCTGCACGACGTCGCGAATGTACGTCGGCGTAGCCACCGCACCGCTGGTATCGAACGTCACGTCGCTGAAGTGCTGCTGCTGCAGCCACATCGACTGCTCACCGCGGTTGGAGGTGAGATCGTACCGGGAATACAGGTAGTCCAACGTCATGGTCAGGCCGTCGACCGGAGCCAGCTGCAGCACGGCGTGAGCGTT
>Ga0134125_10003151_pt1 | contig 19230 bp, 18 predicted proteins | sample KB31751_FD_96464 | JGI IMG/M metagenome (GOLD analysis project Ga0134125, IMG submission 96464) | Terrestrial soil microbial communities with excess Nitrogen fertilizer from Kellogg Biological Station, Michigan, USA - KB3-175-1 | ecosystem: Environmental > Terrestrial > Soil > Unclassified ... | reverse complement strand
TCTTCCTCCCGTCTTCTTGGGACGTCACGAACACGTGACCCGGGTTTGACCCTCCTATAGGAGGGTCAAAGTCGACAGCGCGTCCTGGACCCCTCGATTCCGGCCTCCAGAGGGCCGGAAAGCGTGACGTTCCCGGCATCTTCGTCCACGATCGGTTCTCCGGGGCGGCTCTTCCGCACGGACCCTTCACCGAAGCGTGGATCCCGTCCCGACCTGTGACCACTCCCCCACGGACCCCTCACGTCCTGGGCGTCTCGTGGCGGCCACAGCCTGCCCGGGCCGCCACGAGACGCCCGGGACGCATCTCGGACGGCCGCCAGGGCCGCGAACCCCGAACCCCGCCGTCCCTTCCCTGGGCTCGACCACCTAACCGCGGCCGCCCTGCTTGCTTCCCCGGTCCCTTTGGACGCACAGCGCCCATTGCGAACCCACGCTAGGCAGTCGCGCCGAGGCGCTCGGCGGCGAAAAGCTCGTGGACGAGGCGGACGGCGACCGAGCCCTCCCCCACCGCCGCGGCAACGCGACTCATCGAGCCGTTGCGGACGTCGCCGACGGCGAAGACGCCGGGCATGCTGGTCTCGAGCGAGAAGGGAGCGCGACCGAGGCTCCACTCCGGCTCGCCGACGAGGGTGTGGCCGGTGCGGATGAAGCCACCCGAGTCGCGGAGGATCTCAGGGGGCAGCCAGTCGACGTTGGGACGAGCGCCGATCATCAGGAAGAGGGCATCGGCGGGGACGATCTCGGTCGAGCCGTCACCGCCGCCGCCGTCCCCGCGCTCGCGCAGCTCGACCCGTTCCAGGGTCCCTTCGCCGCCGCCACCCACCACCTCGGTGCGCGCGCGCACCTCGACGTTCGGCGCCGCCTCCACCTGTTCGACCAGGTAGTGCGACATGCCCTTGGCGAGGGCCTCGCCGCGGATAACGAGGGTGACGCGACGGGCGTAGTCGGCGAGGTGGAGGGCGGCCTGCCCGGCCGAGTTGGCGCCGCCGACGACGAAGACCTCGCGACCGGTCATCGCCGGGGCCTCGGTCGCCGTGCTGCCGTAGAAGACCCCGGCGCCCTTCAGCGCCAAGGCCTCCAGCTCCTCGACCTCGAGCCGCCGGTAGGCGGCCCCGGTGGCGAGGACGACCGCCCGTGCCTCGACCTCGGGGAAGTCGGAGAGACCGACCATGACCCGGCCGTCCTCGCGTCGCAGGCCGGTCACCTCCTGCATGAAGGCGAACTCGGCGCCGAAGACCCACGCCTGCTCGTAGGCGCGCTCGGCCAGCTGGCGGCCGCTGACCCCGCGGGGGAAGCCGAGGTAGTTGCGGATCAGCGAGCTCAAGGTCGCCTGGCCGCCGATCCCGCCGGAATCGATGACCAGCGTGCGCAGTCCTTCCGAGGCCCCGTACACCGCCGCCGAGAGCCCCGCGGGCCCGGCACCGACGATGACCAGGTCGAACTCGCGGCCCTGCGGGTCGATCGGCCCGCCCGCGGCCACCGTCAGCTCGGCGTTGCTCGGGTCGACCAGGTACTCGCCGTTCGGGAACATCACCAGGGGGAGGGCCGCCGCCTCACCGACCGATTCGACCACCTGCCGGCCCTCGTCCGAGTCGGCGAGGCAGAATTTGTGGGGCAGCGCGCAACGACCGAGCACCTCGCGCAACTCGTGCGCCCGCCCCGACCAGGACTCGCCGACCACGTAGGCGGTGTGCGGCGAGAGGCTACGGGCGTTCTGCCACTCGAGCAGGAAGGTCGAGATCGCCTGGTGGAACTCCTCGTCCTGAGGCCGGATCGGGCGGATCACGTAGTAGTCGATCCGCCGCAGCGCCATCGACGCGAAGATCTCCCCGCCGGTCGGCCCCTGCCCCCAGCTGCCGAGGTCGATCAACAGCGCCCGCTGGGCCTGGGGGTGGAGCTTCCGCACCTCGCCGAGCAGCTCGCTCCCCGACGCCCCGTCGAGCTCGTCGCCGGCGAGGACCAACGCCACGTCCTCGCCCGCCTCCGCCAGGCGCGCGAGCTCGGCCTCGGCCTCCGGCACCGAGCCGACGCAGACCACCTGGTAGCCGCGCTCGTAGCGATCGCGCAGCTCGCTCTCGATCGCGCACAGCGATTTCTCGTTTTCGTCGACGGCGAAGAGGACGGGACGGGACACGATTCGCCTCCGGAACAGGGAAGTTCAGATCGGAATTCCTACTCGACCGAGTAGACCCGACTTGAACCGCTGGGTCAAGGCGTCCGTGGCGCGCCCGACATCCGCGCCGGCGTGGCGCGCGGCGAGGGAATTAGAAAACCTTTTGACGAGCGCCTTCCTTCCAGGCCGTCGCGACTTATATTGGTACGGCCATGACTCTTGAGAAGCTGGGGAGAGCCCTCGTCCTCTTCTTCGTAGCGTGCGGCGTCCTCGCGAACAGCGCCATGGCCACCCCCGAAACAAAGTCTGGGAAGACATGGTTCAAGAACGGAACCGAGATAGCGGCGGGGGCTGACGTCAGCACCAGTTGTCACGCTCGCCCCGGGACGATGGTCACCTTTCACGGCACCATTGCCGGAGCCAACGTCACAATTACAGCGACCGGCGTGCAGTGCCTCAACGCCATGCTCACAAACGATTCTTCGCCGATGGCGCCGACAGAGTCGGACCAGCTCAGATTCACCGGCGTCACGGTGGAGGCACCGGCAGGCTGCACCGTCCCCTCGACCCTGACGAGCAAAACCCTCAAAGGCGAGATATACGGGGACAGCGCGGTGGGCTCGCGCTTCTACGAGCGGCTCGCGCCCGCGGAAGAAGGCACCACCCTCCTCACCATCCCGATCGAAGGCTGCGCGTTGGAAGGCAGCTATCCGCTCAAAGGCGTGCTCTACAGCCGGGCCACTCTGAGCACAGGCGTCGAAAGCGAAAGCCAAGAATTTGTCTCCGATGAAGAAACGAGCAAATTCGGTGGGCTCACCCTTGCCGGGAATGCTGCATTCGTCACACGCAGCTTCATCGTCCAGCTGGTCGGAACCGGAACGTTCCAGGTGCACTAGGAGGGGGATCCCTCCTCGTTTCGGTCTCCGGGTTTCGGCCATCAACCGCTTCGGAGGCTCGATCGCAAACGGCTTTGCCAGGCAGATTTCCGTCGCTCTGGACCGCTGGATAAAGGCCATTCCGAGTTTTGTGACGAAACGACAGAGCCGTCGAGGGTCGGAATTCGGGATCATGGTGTGATGCCCGGCCCTACCCCCAGTCCAGACCCGTACCCTCGCGGGAGAGCGTCCTGCGGCGTCGGCTTCATCGCCGACCTCTCCGGCAACCCCACGCACGAGTGCGTCCGACGCGGCATCGAATGCCTGGTCAACATGGACCACCGCGGTGCCGAGGGCGCCGACGAGAAAACCGGCGACGGCGCCGGGATCATGATGCAGCTGCCCGACCGGCTGCTGCGCTCGATCTGGCCGCAGCTGCCGGAGCCGGGCCGCTACGGGGTGGCGATGTGCTTCCTCCCCCACGACCCGGTCCGCCGGGCGGCGCTGGAACAGGTGCTCGAGGACACCTGCGTCGGCCGCGGCCTACGGGTGATCGGCTGGGACGACGTCCCCACCGACCCTTCCTGCCTCGGTGAGGTGGCGCGCGGCTGCATGCCGGTGATCCGCCGGCTGACCGTCGCCGCCGACCTCTTCGACGGCGACCGCGACGCGCTCGAGCGCCGGCTCTACGTCTGTCGTCGCCTGGCCGAGAAGTCGAGCGGCGGCGACCTGCAGATCATGTCCTTCAGCGCCCGCACGATCGTCTACAAGGGCATGCTCCGCGCGATGCAGCTCGAGGACTTCTACCCCGAGCTCTGCGACGAGCGCACCGAGTCGGCGCTGGCGCTGATGCACTCGCGCTTCTCCACCAACACCTTCCCCAGCTGGGAGCTGGCCCACCCCTACCGGATGGTCGCCCACAACGGCGAGGTCAACACCCTGACCGGCAACCGCAACTGGATGCGGGCGCGCGAAGGCGCGATGCGCTCGCAAGCTCTCGGCGACGAGCTCGCCGCGGTGCTGCCGGTGGTCGACTTCGAAGCCTCCGACTCGGCCTCGATCGACGCCGTGGTCGAGCTGCTGGTCCGCGCCGGCCGCACCCCCGCCCACGCGCTGAAGCTGCTCGCCCCCGAGGCCTCCGCCGGCCGCGAGGCGGTCACCCCGGAAGAGCAGGGCTTCATCGACTTCCACTCGCTGCTGATGGAGCCCTGGGACGGCCCCGCGGCGATCGCCTTCTGCACCGGCTCCGCCGTCGGCGCGACCCTCGACCGCAACGGCCTGCGCCCCGGGCGCTGGCTGCAGACCCGCGACGGCTGGGTCGTCTGCGCCTCCGAGGCGGGCACGGTGGCGATCGATCCCGCCAACGTGCTCCGCCGCGGCCGGCTCGAACCGGGGACGATCCTGGTCGCCAACATCGAGAAAGGCGAGCTGGAAGTGGATCGTGCGGTCGAGCGCCGGCTCGCCGCCCGCCACGACTACGGCAGGTGGCACGCCGAACGCACCCTGCGCTTCGACCAGCTCCCCCAGGCCGAGGCGCCGCCCGTGCCGGAGACGCCGCTGCGCGAGCGCCAGCTCGCCTTCGGCTACGACCAGGAGGACCTGAAGATCGTGATCGGCCCGCTGGTCAAGGCGGGCAAAGAGCCGACCGGCTCGATGGGCGCCGACGCCGCGATCCCGGCGCTCTCCGGTCGCTCCCCCTCCCTCTTCTCCTACTTCAAGCAGCTCTTCGCCCAGGTCACCAACCCGGCGATCGACCCGGTCCGCGAGGAGGTCGTGATGAGCCTCAAGGTGGCCCTCGGGCGCCACGGCGACCTGCTCACCGACGGTCCCGGCGAGAGCTTCTGCCTGCTGCTCGACCGGCCGGTGCTCGGCGACGGCGAGCTGGCGACGATCCGCGCCCTCGAGCACCCGGTGCTGCGCACCCACACGCTCGACGCGACCTGGCCCCGCGAGGACGGGGCCGGCGGCCTCGCCGCGGCGCTCGAGCGCCTCTGCGCGGCGGCGGTCGACGCGGTCGACGCCGGCGCCACGATCCTCGTCATCTCCGACCGCAACTGCTCGCCCGGGCGGGTGGCGATCCCGACCCTGCTGGCGACCGCCGCCGTCCACCACCGCCTCGTCCGCGCCGGCCGCCGGCTGCGCACGGCGATCGTCTGCGAGACCGGCGAAGCGCGCGAGACCCACCACATCGCCTGCCTGGTCGGCTTCGGCGCCGAGGCGATCAACCCCTACCTGATGCTGGAGAGCGCCCGCGAGCTGGTCGACGAGGACCCCGAACCGGCGCTGATCAAGGCGCTCGACGCGGGCCTGCTGAAGGTGCTCTCGAAGCTCGGCATCTCGACCGTCTCCTCCTACCGCGGCGCCCAGGCCTTCGAGGCCGTCGGGCTCGACCGCAAGTTCATCGACAACTGGTTCCGCGGCACCCAATCGCGGCTCGGCGGGATCGGGATCGAAGAGCTGGCGATCGAGGCGCTGGAGCGCCACGACCGCGCCTGGCCGGGGACCGAATGGCCGCTGCTGCCGGTCGGCGGGCTCTACGCCTGGCGCCGCGACGGCGAGCAGCACGGCTGGAACCCGGAGACCGTGACCCTGCTGCAGAAGGCCGCGCGGGCCGAGAACGGCGACGGACCGGTGGCCTACGAGGCCTTCCGCGATCAGGTCGACGGCGAACAGCGCGGCCTCACGCTGCGCGGGCTGATGCGACCGCGGGCCGACCGCGTGCCGGTGCCGATCGAGGAGGTCGAGCCGGCGAAGGAGATCGTCAAGCGCTTCTCCACCGGGGCGATGAGCCTCGGCTCGCTCTCGCCCGAGGCGCACGAGACGCTGGCGATCGCGATGAACCGGCTCGGCGGCCGCTCGAACACGGGCGAGGGCGGCGAGGACCCGCGCCGCTACGTCCCCTACCCCAACGGCGACTCGCGCCGCTCGGCGATCAAGCAGGTCGCCTCGGGCCGCTTCGGGGTGACGATCGGCTACCTGATGGAGGCCGACCAGATCCAGATCAAGGTCGCCCAGGGCGCCAAGCCGGGCGAGGGTGGCCAGCTGCCGGGGTCGAAGATCGACCGCTACATCGGCGAGCTGCGCTTCTCCACCCCGGGGGTCGAACTGATCTCGCCGCCGCCCCACCACGACATCTACTCGATCGAGGACCTGAAGCAGCTGATCTATGACCTGCGCTGCGCCAACCCGAAGGCCGAGATCTCGGTCAAGCTCTGCGCCGAGGCCGGGGTCGGGACGGTCGCCGCCGGTGTGGTCAAGGCGGGCGCCGACCACGTCACCGTCGTCGGCCACGACGGCGGCACCGGCGCCGCCGCGCTCTCCTCGATCCACGGCGCCGGGATCCCCTGGGAGATGGGGATCGCCGAGACCTCGCGGATCCTCGCCGAGCAGGGGCTGCGGGGGAGGGTCGTGCTGCAGACCGACGGCGGCATGAAGACCGGCCGCGACGTGATCGTCGCCGCGATCCTCGGCGCCGAAGAGGTCTCCTTCTCGACCGCCCCCTTGATCGCGACCGGCTGCATCATGATGCGCGTCTGCCACCTCAATACCTGCCCGGTCGGGATCGCCACCCAGGACCCGGAGCTGCGCAGCCGCTTCGCCGGCACCCCCGAGCACGTCACCGCCTACCTGATGCACGTCGCCGAGGACACGCGCCGCTGGATGGCCTCGCTCGGGGTGCGGACGTTCGACGAGCTGGTCGGCCAGGTCGAGCTGCTGGAGCGCGACCCGGCGGTCCCCGGCGGCAAGGCCTCGAAAATCGACCTCTCCGAGGTGCTGCGGCCCCCTGCCATCTCGGCCGAGGCGCCGCGGCGCAAGGTCGAACCCGGTCCCGGTGCCCCGACGACCCTCGACCACGCGCTGATCGCGGAGGCCGCGCCGGCCCTGCAGCGCGGCGAGTCGGTGGCGCTGAGCCGACCGATCCGCAACGTCGACCGCGCCGTCGGCGGGATGCTCTCCAACGCGGTGGTCGCCGCCCACGGCGAAGTCGGGCTGCCGGAGGACACGATCGAGGTCGAGCTCGAGGGCTCCGCCGGCCAGTCGTTCGGCGCCTGGCTGGCGCCCGGGATCTCGCTGACGCTGCGCGGCGAGGCGAACGATTATGCGGGGAAGGGTCTCTGCGGCGGGATCGTCGCGGTGCGCCCGTTCCCGACCGCCCAGGTGCCCGCCGAGGCCCAGGTGATCGTCGGCAACACCGTCCTCTACGGGGCGACCGGTGGCCGCGCCTTCTTCCGCGGGCTGGCGGGCGAGCGCTTCGCGGTGCGTAACTCGGGTGCCTCGGCGGTGGTCGAGGGGGTCGGCGACCACGGCTGCGAGTACATGACCGGCGGCCACGTCGTCGTCCTCGGCCCGACCGGGAGGAACTTCGCCGCCGGGATGAGCGGCGGGATCGCCTACGTGCTCGACACCGACGGCAGCTTCGAGCGGCACTGCAACAAGGCGCTGGTCGACCTCGAGAAGCTGACCGAGCCGGAAGAGATCGGCGCCGTCCGCGGCCTGGTCGAGGAGCACGCGCGCCGCACCGGCTCGCCGATCGCCGAGCAGCTGCTGAGCGAATGGGACGAGCGGCTCGGCGAGTTCACCAAAGTGATGCCGCGCGACTACCGCCGGGCGCTGGAAATGCGGATCCAGGAAGAAACGGCCGAATGGCGGGCGTCGATGGGCGTCCAGGCGGCGAGCTGATGGCGAAGAACGCGCGGGGTTTCCTCGAGATCGACCGGGTCGAGCAGCCCGAGCGCGAGCCGCGGGCGCGGATCGCCGACTACGGCGACGTGCACGAGCGGCTCGACGCCACCGACCTCGCCCGCCAGGGCGAGCGCTGCATGGGCTGCGGGGTCCCCTTCTGCCTCAACGGCTGCCCGCTCGGCAACCTGATCCCGGACTGGAACAACCTGGTCGCCGAAGGCGAGTGGCGGACCGCGATCGACCAGCTGCACGCGACCAACCCCTTCCCCGAGCTGACCGGGCTGATCTGCCCGGCGCCGTGCGAATCGGCCTGCGTGCTGGAGATCAACTCGGAGCCGGTGACGATCAAGCAGATCGAGCTCTCGATCGTCGAGCGCGCCTGGGCGGAGGGCTGGATCGTGCCGAACCCGCCCGCGGCGCGGAGCGGTCGCAAGGTCGCCGTGGTCGGCTCGGGGCCGGCCGGGATGGCGGCCGCCGCCGACCTGAACCGGGCCGGCCACGCGGTGATCGTCTACGAGCGCGACGAGGCCCCGGGCGGGCTGAACCGCTTCGGCGTCCCGGACGCGAAGCTTCCCAAGGACGTGATCGACCGGCGGATCGCGGTGATGGAAGGCGAGGGGATCGAGTTCCGCTGCGGCGTCGACGTCGGCGGCGCGGTCGATCCCAAGGAGCTTCTCGGCGATGTCGACGCGGTGGTGATCGCGACCGGGGCGCGGGTGGCGCGCGAGCTCGAGGTCCCGGGCTCCGACCTGCCCGGGGTGCTGCCGGCGATGACCTACCTCTACGCGCGCAACCGCGCCGTCGCCGCCGGCACCGCCGACGCCCACGACGAGCCGACCGCGGCGGGTAAGGACGTGGTCGTGATCGGCGGTGGCGACACCGGCGCCGACTGCATGTCGAACGCACTGCGCGAGGGAGCGAAGAGCGTCACCCAGCTCGACACCTACCCGGCCCCGGCCGGGTCGCGCCCGCGCGAGATCGCCGGCTGGCCGCTCTCGCCGCGCCGGCTGCCGACCCATTACGCGCTCGACGAGGGCGGCGAGCGACGCTCGGCCGTCGCCGTCACCAAGATCGCCGAGGAAGACGGCTTCGCCGCCGGGGTCGAGGCGGTCCGGGTCCATCCCGAGGACCGCACCAGGCACCTGCCCGACGGTGAGATCCGCCTCCCCGCCGACCTGGTGCTGGTGGCGATCGGCTTCACCGGGCCGGAAATGGAGCTGCTCGAGGCGCTCGGCGTCACCCGCACCAAGGACTCCGGCGTCGGCCACCACGCCACCGACGTGCCCGGCGTCTTCGCCGCCGGCGACGCCCGCATGGGCGCCCGCCTCACCGTCACCGCGATCAACGACGGGCGCGCCTGCGCCCGCGCGGTCGACGGCTGGCTAGCCACCCGGGTCTGAGCTCAGGTAGCGCGGATCGCCGATGCCGGCGGCGAAGGCTTCGGTCGCCGAGGTGGAGGTCTCGATCGGCCAGTCGTTGCCCTGGTCGTAGTAGTCGAACCACATCAGGCCGCGCACCTGGGCATAGGCGGTGGGCAAGCGGGCGAACATGTCGCTGATCCATCCCGCCTTCGAGCCACCGTGCTCGGAGGTGGCGACCTCGCCGAGGAGCATCGGCTTGGAAGGAGCGATCGATTCCGTGATCGCGCGGTAGTCGGGCCCGAAGAGGTAGTCGAAGCTCCGGTAGGGCGCCGTCGGCGAGGCGGTGGTCCCGCGGTTGTAGCCGTCGAGGCAGGTCCAGTCGACGTAGGCGTCGCCGGGATAGAGCGCGGCGGCGCTCTGCAGATTGCCGTTCGGGTTGACGTAGGGACACCAGACCCAGGCGGCGTCGGTCGCGCCGACTTCGCTGAAGATGTCGTGGACGTGGCGCCAGGCGGCGACGAACTCGCCCGGCTGGTTGCCGTTGAGACCCTCCGACCAGGGGAACCAGTCGCCGTTCATCTCCCAGTCGAAGCGCAGGAGGAATGGATGGCCCCAGGCCTTCGCTTCCTCGGCCCAGCCCCGGAGGTAGGAGTCGAAGTTGCCGGCGATGATGTCGGCGAGCTGGAATTGCGACTGTTCGTCGGCGCCGCCACTCGCCCCGGAGGCCCAGCTGTAGACGGGTAGCGCCCCGTAGCCGCGCATCGCTTCGAGCTGCGGGCGCGGAAACGGCACGGAGGGCTGGCAGGAGGGCGAGTCACCCGAGCAGAAGGCCCAGCTGGAGAACGTCTCCAGCAGTGACAGCCGCTTGCGCGAGAGCTTTTCGAATTCCGCCACCGCGCTCATGTCGTCCGGGGCGGCGGTGCCGGTGAACTGGGGACCGATCCAGGCTCCCCAGTAGATCGTGCCCGCGGGAGGCGGGGCGGGCGATGGGAAGGTGACGGCGGCGGGTGCGGGCAGCGGGGCCGGCGGCGGGGCCACGGGACGCACCAGGACCAGCTTCGCTCGCGAGGACGCGACCGTGCGCCCCTCGGCACGCAGGGCGGCACGAATGCTCACCGCTGCGGCGCCGGCGAGCGCGAATCGGATGCGGAATCGGCCGTGGCGCAGGGCCGCGGCGGCGAGGGGTCGCCAGCGACCGTACCGGCGGGTCTGAAGCTGGACGCTCCCGCGGCGCTCGAACGAGATGACCCGGCCGGTCGCGACGACGCTTTCTCCACTGCCCACCTCGGCCGGGATCGCGACCGATACGCGGGGCGGCGGATCGCTCGGGAGGGCGACCGCGGCGGACGCCGGGATCGCGAACGCGGCGACTCCGAGCAGTCCGGTCAGAACGGCGAGACGACCAAGCACACCATCTCGGTACCCCGGAGGGCGCCGGACCATCAGCTTCGCGGCGGAGGGACGAACGGCCAAGGCTGAGCTAGCCTCGCCCGATGCCGTCGAGACCCGCCCACGTGGAGGGACACCTCAGCTTCCGCTCCAACTGGCTGCGGGCGGCGGTGCTCGGCGCCAACGACGGCATCCTCTCGACCTCGAGCCTCGTCCTCGGCGTCGCCGCCTCCGGCGCCTCGCGCGGCGCCATCGTCACCGCCGGGATCGCCGGCCTCGTCGCCGGGGCCGGGTCGATGGCGGCCGGCGAGTACGTCTCGGTCAGCTCCCAGCGCGACACCGAGGACGCCGACCTGCGCCTCGAGGCACGCGAGCTGGCCGACGACCCGGAGGGCGAGCTGGGCGAGCTCACCGCGATCTACGAAGCCCGCGGGCTGAAATCCGACCTGGCCCTCGAGGTCGCCACCGAGCTGATGGCGCGCGATGCGCTCGAGGCCCATGCGCGGGATGAGCTCGGCCTGCCCGAGGATCGGCGCGCCCGCCCATTCCAGGCCGCCGGCGCCTCGGCCCTCTCCTTCTCGGTCGGGGCGATCATCCCACTGCTCGCGATCGGCCTCTTCGGCAGCTCGGTGCGGGTCGTCGCCTGCGTCGTCGTCACCATCCTGGCACTGGCCGGACTGGGAGCGCTCGGCGCCCGCCTGGGCGGGGCGCCGGAGCTCCCCGCGGTCATCCGGGTCGTCTTCTGGGGCGCGGTGGCGATGGGCGCCACCGCCGCGATCGGCGCCCTCGTCGGCGCCGCCGTCTGAGGCACCGCCGCCCCACTCCTCGACCGAGCGCGGTCGACCTTTGGCACCCCAGACCCGCTGTTGAGACCTACCCCCCCCCCCGGTCGTTTTGTAGAGGGCGCCAGGCCCGAGCTTCACGCCGGCCAGATCGCGAAGACCCAAGCGCCGCCGCAACCCGGGGCTACGCCCAGATCGTGGAGAAATCGAGAGCGCGCTCGATCCGAGCGATCGGCGTGCAGATCCCCCTGATGCCGGTGCCGCCGGCGTCGCCACCGACGAGGAGGCCGATCGCGGCGAGCTGTTCTCCCTCGAGCACGAGCGATCCCGAATCGCCGGGCTGGGCGAAGCTCAAGCCAGCACCCGAGGCGCCCGGGATTCCTTGCACCAGGAACTGCTTGTCCAGGCCGGAATCGGCGGGTTCCCATTTCCTCGTCGAGAAGTGGACGTCGACCACGAAGCCGCCGGTCTTGCGGCTGACGAAGCCCCGCTTGACAACGGGCTGGCCGGGATCCGGGCGGCGGTCTTCCGGCAGCCAGATTTCGGTCACGCCGCTGATCAGATCTTCCGTCGGTTCGACCCCGACGATCGCGGGGGAGAACCCGCGGCCCTGCAGTTCGGCCATGTCGAGTTCGAAGATCGCCGCGTCGATCGTCGTCCGGCTGCCGCTTTCGGCGAAGATCGACCTGACCACCCTGCCGAGAGAGTCTTGGCGACCGATCGCGCTCGGGTCCATCCCCACGAACACCGAGGGCGCTTCCGCCTGAAAGGGGATGCGCGGGAATTCGTCGGGTTCCCCCACCACGTGGCCGGCGGTGAGGCCATGGAGGACGGGGTTGCCTTCGATGTCGCGGCGCTGGACGATCGCCCCCATGGTCCCGGGGTTGCGGCCGGGAACCTCGATCCGGCAGCCTCCTTTCAGCGGTTCGTACCGGGTGCGGTCCTCGCCGTAGGGTTCCGGCACGAACTCGATCACGGAGACCGGCATCCCTTCCAGTTCTTCCGGGATCCCTTCCGGTTCTTCTTCCGCGTCTTCGATGTAGACGCGGATCGCCGCTTCTTCGCCGGACCGCTCGGCGTCTTCCCCTCGCATCCCGATCCCCACCCCGGTCACACCGGCGATTTCGAAGAGTTCGTCTTCGAACCCTTCCTTGACCGCAACCTGTTCGTCGGAGATTTCCACGACGAGCCACCTCAGAATCGGACGAGTTACCCGGACAGTACGATTACGCGAGCGTACCAGTACCAGTCAAGTATTCACTGTTTATAACAGCGCATACTCGCCGCGGATGCAGGTGTTATCTACCGTTGCGCTCGCGGTGCTTGCAGCCCGGCCAGCAACAGGGACGGCGCATGCCTTCCTCGAGCTCTTCGCGGGTGCGCCGGATGCGGCGCTCACGGGTGGCCTGCTGCTTGGCGTCCTCGACCCAGCAGATGAACTCGTTGCGGGCGAGCGGCGTGATGTCGAGCCAGGCGGCGAGCGCCTCGTCGCTGCCGGCGAGCCCCTCGCGCAGGTCGGCGGGCAGCTCGTGCACGACGCCGCCGGGCAGCTTTTGGGATTTGACCGTCTGGGCCATCTGACGAGGGTATCTTGGCCGACGATGCCGATCCGGGCCGTCACCTTCGACTTCTGGAACACGATCGCCGCCGAACCGGCGCAAGGCGCGATGCGCGAGGCGCGCCACGCCGCCGTGCTCGCCGCCTGCGAGTCGCTGGGGCTGGAGCACACGGCCGAGCGGATCGGGATCACCGTCGAGGAGGTGATCCGCGGCCGCGAAGCATCGTGGGCCGAAGGCATCCACCTCTCCCCCGCCGAAGGAGCCGAGCGGCTGGTCGATGCGCTCGAGCTCGACGCCGAGGCGCGGGCGACGGTGGCCGAGGCCTTCCTCGGTGCCGGGCGCGGGGTCGAGCTGACGCCGGCGCCGGAGATCGGCGCGACGCTCGAGCGCCTCGCCGGCGCCGGGCTCGCACTCGGGATCGTCTGCGACGCGGGCTTCACCGGCGGCGCGATCCTGCGCGCCTTCCTTGCCGACCAGGGCCTCCTCGCCTACTTCTCCGGTTGGGGCTTCTCCGACGAGGTCGGCACCTACAAGCCCGCGCCGGAGATCTTCGCCGCGGCGCTGGGGATGCTCGGCGCCGAGCCCGCCACCGCCGTCCACGTCGGCGACCTGCGCCGCACCGATATCGCCGGCGCCCGCGGCTTCGGCATGGGCAGCGTCCGCTATCGCGGCCTCGCCGACGATCCCGAGCCCGGCCCCGAGGCCGACTTCGTGATCGACGACCACCGCGAGCTGCCTGCCGTCGTCAGCAGATTTCGCTAGGTCGGGGACGGCGTCGCCGAGGCCCCCCGGTCGGTGAAGAAGCGCAGCAGGTAACCGTCTTCGTCGGCGATCACGAACTGTTCGCTGGTGATCTCCTCATCACCGATGCGGTAGCGACGGTGCTCGAGCCCAACCAGCGGCTCGACGCCCCGTTCGACCACCGAATCATGGAGAGCGCCGGCGTCCGAGACCTCGATCTGGAGGTTGACCCCGCGCCCGAACGGATGCGTCAGCGGCGCGGTGCGAAAGCGCCGGCCGGGGCCGGCCGCGTCCTCCAGCATCAACTCCGCCCCCTCCCGCTCGAGGTAGACGAAGGCGTCCTCGGGTCGCTCGTAGACGATGCGAAATCCGCACACCACGGTGTAGAACCGCAGCGCCCGCGGGAGATCGGCGACGTCCAGCTCCGGCACCACCTTCGGCTTCATCGGGCCATCATCGCAACGGTCGCAGCCGGCCGGCCCAGGCCGGTAGGCACAATTCAGGGATGAGTCTGCTCGCCGGCATCGGCCTGTTCGCCGCGGTGGTGGCGACCTGGATCGCGATCTCCGGGCCGGGCGAGGCGGCCTTGGTCAGCGCCGGCACCGTCGCCGCGCGGGGCGAGGAACAGATCGCCGCGATCCTCGTGATCGCCTTCCTCGGCACCTTCGCCGGCAGCCTCGCCGCCTACTGGCTCGGTCGCGCCTGCGGTCGCCGTCTCCTCCTCTTCCCCGGGCCGCTGCTCGCCTGGCGGACCCGGCTCCTGATCCGCAGTGAGGGCCTGGTCCGACGCCGCGCCTTCCTCGCCTCCCTCTTCGGTCCCGGCTGGCTTGCCGGCATCAACAAGCTGCCGCCCCGCCCCTTCGTCGCGGGCAGCGCCCTTTCCGGGTTGATGTGGACCTTGACGATCGGCCTGGGTGCCTTTTTCGTCGGCCCTTCCCTGATCGCCCTCTACGACGAGGTCGGCAGATGGGCCACGATCGCCGTCCTGACCGTGGCCACCGCGGCGGCGCTCTCCATCCTCGTGCGCAGGAGCTTTCGGCACGGATGACTCTGCACTGCTAGCCTCGGTGATGTTCGAGTCGGATTTCCCGACTGAGTGGTGCCCGCGCCCGTAGATCGTTTGCCTAACCGCATCCTCCGCGTTCGCAGCACGAAAACCAACGGAGGTACATAAATGGCAACCGGAACCGTGAAGTGGTTCAACGACGACAAGGGCTACGGCTTCGTCACTCCTGAAGATGGCGGCAAGGACCTGTTCGTCCATCACAGTGACATCGCCGGTGACGGCTTCAAGTCCCTCGAAGAAGGCGCGAAAGTCTCCTTCGACTCCGAGCCCGGCGACAAAGGCCCCAAAGCGGTCAACGTCACCCCGGTCTGAGCAGTAGGCGAAAGCCCCGCATCCGCGGGGCTTTCGTGCGGTAACCCGGCGCGGGGTTGGATTACCCGCGCCACTCGATCACTCGATCGACAGAGGGACCCCGGCGCCGATCCGGCTCGCCAGCCAGGCGATCGCGTGTGGGGCAAGTCGCACACAACCGTGTGAGGCGGCCGTGCCCAGGGAGCCACTCAGGTTCCTGGTGCCGTGAAGGGCGATCTGGCCCGGCCCACCCTCGAATTCCTGGAACACGTCAGAGCGGGCGCTGGTCGCCAACGCGAACGGACCTCCGGCTGCGCCCGGCGCGAGCCGCAGTGCCTCCTCGACGAAGAAGCTTGCCCGCGGAGTCGGGGTCGAGGGCTTGCCGACGATCGCCGCGAATTCGCGGACGACGCGGCCCGCGCGGAAGACGACGACATCCCGCCTCGACAGCGAGACGACGATCTCCCACGGGGTCGATGTCGACCTGGTGCGGTCGGCGGAGATCCAGCCGGTGTGCCCGTTGGGTCGACCCGGCAGGCGCACCCGCAGCCAGGCGTCATGCGGACCGCGGCTGCCGAGCACCGGCAACACGGTCCGGACCCTGGTCAGCGGCCGTCGCGCGGCGACTGCTTCGATCCCGCCGGCGCCCGCATTCGGCGACCGCCGCGCGACGTGGTCGCCGAGCAGGACGACCAATGGCTGCGCGGCCCACGGCCTGTGCGTGGGGGCGGGCGCGGCCTGGGCGACTCCGGCACCGCCGATCGCCAGCGCCGCCAGGCCGGCCACGACCCCGCCGCGGAGCGCGTAGGGTCGGGACCTGGGCCGGCGGATGATCATCCGGTGAACTGCGAGGGACCCTGGCGCGGATGCAGCACCGGGGTGGGGATCCGGAACGTGTAGCGGACCGTCTTCGGCTTCGTCGAGCCTTCGAAGACGACATGGGCGACCACGTGGTGGACTCCCGGCGTCGTCGGGACCCGCACGGTCCGTGGATGCCCGCCGACGCGCGCACCGTTGACGGTGATCGTCACTTTCTTGATCCGTTTACCGCGGACGCCGACGTTCACACCGCCGGCGCCGACCGGGCCGTGGACGATCGTGGCGGTGCCTCCGCCGGTCTTCGCCTTGACCGTCGTCGGCGTTCCCTTCTTCTTCTTTGCCGCCGGGACGGGGCTGGTCCCGGCGGGCGTGACGGTGGTGGTGGCGGTGCCGCTTCCGGCCTCGCCCCCTGACCCACTCCCGACGGAGCACTGGGGGGCGGTCAGCACGTCGTTGATCAGCGTCACTTCGCCGTTGCGGGCGAGGAGGCGGCCGAGGACGGTGACGCCGTTGTTCACCGAGATCGATTCCAGGGCGAGGACGTTGCCCTCGAACGCGGTCGTCGTCCCGAAGGTCGCCGAGCTGCCGACTTTCCAGTAGACGTTGCACGGCGAGGCGCCGTTGGTGAGGATGACCGAGCTCGCCGATTCGGTGACCAGCGTGGTGCCGATCACGAAGACGAATTCGGCATCGGGATCGCCCTGTGCGTCGAGGGTCAGCTGGCCGGTCAGTTCCGCCGAGCTGCTGAAGCCATAGGTCCCCGGGGTGAGCGTGAGCCCGCCGAGGTTCTGCCCGGTCAGTTCGTTGCCGGGCGAGACCGCCTGCCCGGAGGCGACGTTATAGGCCGTGGTCAGGTCGGCCTGCGCCTGGGCCGCGACGCCGTCGTTTTCATGGATGGCGCCGTTGACGGTCGCCGGTGCGCCGAAGCCGACCAGCGAGGTCCCCGGCGAGACGCCGAGGTCGCCGTTCAGCACGGACGGGCCGGTGTTTTCGACGCCGGCGCCGCTCAGAACGACAAAAGGCTTCGTGGTCGCCGGATTGACCGGTGCGGCCTGCGCGAACCCGATCGGGATCGCGGCGAACGCGAGGCAGGCCGCGATGCCGATCAGGGCAGCACGGCCTCGGGTGAAGTCGAGGTGGTTGGACACGGAGGGTCCTTCCCTATGTACGAGCAGTCCAGACAACGCTCTCTTCGGGCGGTCACGGCGAACTCCGGTGGAGTTCCGTGACCCTGCGGACCCGCCTCGCGACGAGGGTGCCTGAGTCGAAAAGTCTGCTCCGGTGTGAGCGGTGTATCGACGCGGTCCCCGCCCGACGTGAGCGAAACGGACGAAGGTTGTGAGCGGATCGGAGCCCCTCGGGCCGAGAAGTCCCCCTCCCTAGACTGATCGGTCTTCCGTTCCGTCGACCAGGAGGTTCGCAGTGCCGATCCGCATAGGTGCCCAGATCCAGCCGCAGCAAGCCGACTTCGCGCAGATGCAGGAGGCGTGGAAGGAGGTCGAGGAGCTTGGCGTCGACGCGATCTACACCTGGGATCACTTCTTCCCCCTCTACGGCGATCCCGACGGCAAGCACTTCGAGGGGGCGACCTCGCTCGCCGCGCTCGCCGCCGCCACCGAGCGGGTCACGATCGGGGCGCTGGTCTTCTGCAACTCCTACCGCAACCCGCAGCTGCTGGCCAACATCCACTCGACGATCGACCACCTGAGCGGCGGTCGCGTGATCCTCGGGATCGGCGCGGGTTGGTTCGAGCGCGATTACGACGAGTACGGCTACGAGTTCGGCACCGCCCCGGACCGGCTCAGGGCGCTGGGCCGCGACCTGCCGCTGATCAAGGAGCGACTGGCGAAGCTGAACCCGCCGCCGGTCGGCGAGATGCCGATCATGATCGGCGGCGCCGGCGAGAAGGTGACGCTGCGCCTGGTGGCCGAACACGCACAGCGCTGGCACACCTTCGCCGACCCCGAGACCTACCTGCACAAAGCCGAGGTCCTGGCCGAGCACTGCGCCCGTCTCGATCGCGACCCGGCGACGATCGAGCGGGTGATCGGCTCCCGCGAGCCGATCACCCAGTATGCGGACGCGCTCGCCGACGCCGGAGTCGACGAGTTGACGATCGGGATCGGCGGCGGGCCCGACGGATATGACCTGGGCGAGCTGCGCGAGCTGCTCCAGTGGCGCGACAGCCGTAGCTGACACCGCCGACCGAATAGCGCCGGGGGTTATCCCCCGCCCGAGACTCCTGCCTCCCGCATTGCCGCGCGCGCCGCGAGCGCGCAGAGTCGAGGCATGCAGTCCACGAGTCCGATCAGCCCGGCACTGCGCGCCGTCGTGGCGGTCGCGAGGGCCCTCGCGACCGCCGCCCTCTCCCTCGCCCTCGGCACGATCCTCTGCCTCGGCCTCCTGCTCGGCGGCACGGCCCTGGCCGCCGGCTGACCGGGCGCAAGCCGTGACGGTTCCGTAAGGGGGTCCCTGCCCTTTGTCGTCCGGTGGGCGACAAAAGACCGAAGGGTTAGTCGGACCCGTTCTGGCGACCGGTCGCGGCGAGTGACTGCAGCGCCTCGAGGTGTCGGGTGAAGGCGCGACGACCGGCGGCGGTGAGGCGGAACCAGGTTCGCGGCCGGCGCCCGATCGCGCCCTTGCGGACCTGCACGTAACCGGCTTCCTCGAGCACCCTCGACTGCTTGGAGAGCACCGAGTCGCTGATCCCGACCGCGTCTCGGACCGTGGCGAACTCGACCCAGTCGGCACCCGCGAGCAGGGCGCAGATCGCGAGCCGCGTCGGCGGGTGGACCGTATGGTCGAGGCGCGGCTTGCTCATCGCGTCCCCGTGCGACCGGCACGGATGTCCTCCCGGACGGCGGCGAGGATGCCCTGCCGGGCACGGGCGACGACGAAGGCGAGGATGACGCCGAGGATCAGGGCCGCGACCGCCGAGATCACGAGCGCCACCACCCAGGTGAGGAGGGCGGCGACCAGGGTGATCGTGCCGGCGCGCAAGGTCGCACGGCGCGAAGAGGCATAGGCGCGATGGCGGTCGCTGCCCAACTTGACCCCGACCGCCTGCGCGAAGCGGGCGTCGAGAAGGCTCAGCCCGACCACGGCGGCGACGATCGCGAGCACCACCACGGAGCGCGAGAGCTCCTGGCCGGGCCACTGCGAGACGCCGGGCGCGACGAACAGCACGAGCAGCGCCAGCGCCTGGCCGCCGGAGTACCAGAGGGGTGGCTCGAGGCGCGCGGCGAGCAGGTCACGCTGGCGGGCGACGCCGCGCAACGCGGCACTCGCGTCTCCTCGGTTCGGTTGCTCGGTCATAGCGAAACCTCCTGGCATGTACTTTCCATCCTGGAAAGTACATGATCGCGAGGTGCGCTGCGGGCTCAAGGGATGGGAAGGCTGGAAAGGGACGGACGGTAAGGGACGGGGAAGGGACGGCCGAGGGACGCGGCCGTCTCGGCCACGGCCCGGGCAGGCTGTGGCCGTGGCCGAGACGGCCGGGGGTGCGGGGAGCGCGCGGGGAGCGTCACAGGGATGGCGCGTTCGTCACCGGG
>Ga0134125_10003149_pt1 | contig 19242 bp, 13 predicted proteins | sample KB31751_FD_96464 | JGI IMG/M metagenome (GOLD analysis project Ga0134125, IMG submission 96464) | Terrestrial soil microbial communities with excess Nitrogen fertilizer from Kellogg Biological Station, Michigan, USA - KB3-175-1 | ecosystem: Environmental > Terrestrial > Soil > Unclassified ... | reverse complement strand
GTCCGCATGCAACGACCCCTCGAACAATTCGAAGGGCGAGCACGCCTACCCGTACCGCGCCTACATCTGGGCTTATAACGCGAATGATCTCGCGGCTGTGCGCGCCGGCAGCGTCCAGCCCTACGCGGTCACGCCGTATGCAACCTGGGAGTTGAGCGACTTCGGCAACGTCGACATCGACTTCTCGACGGGCGGTGCCGCCTACGACTCCGCCACCGGGAAGCTGTACCTGTCCCAGGTCAACGGCGACGGTGACCAGCCGCTGATTCGCGTCTATCAGGTGAACGCGCCGACGCAGGCCGCCGCACCGCCACCACCGGCCTCACCGGATCCGCCCACAAACGTCACGGTGAAGTAAACGACGCCCCCGCGGTCCTCCGAAGACCGCGGGGGCCCGCCTCGATCAGGTTCCGGATCTCGCGTTGACGAGCAGCGGGGCCTGATATTCGCTCGCGGCCGCCGCCCGCAGCACCTGCGGGCGCAGGGCGCTGCAGACCCTCTCGAGCGTCGCATCCACCCCTGCCTCGATACGCTCATACAAGTCATCGCACCGGTGCCGTTGCCACTTTCCCGAGGGCATGGGGCTCACGAGCCCCGCCAGGCCTGCGAAGTCGACCTGTCGGAACGAGAGCGCGCCGAGAACTGTGCGCAGCGTGTGTTCCGGTCGTGCCGTCAGGTCCTCGAATGCCAGCGACAGGTCGGCGTGCTGCCTGCCGAAAATGTAGGACAGCTTCCAGGTCTGGTAGAACAGCTCGTAGGGGTGTGAATCCGGATCCAACGTGAGAAAGGGAAAATAGTGCCGCAGGTCGCGGCCCCAGCTCAGCAGGTAGAAGCCATCGAAGGGCTCGAAGTGACGCAGTGTCAGCCTGCGCATGTCGAGCTCCGCCTTGCCCAGCGTCGAGCACCACTGATCGCGCGGGTTCCTGTACAGGTGCAGCAGGCGGGCCCGCGGAAACCGCGCTCGCAGCCACGGCAGACGTAGATCCACCTCATTGAACTGCAGCACGGGCCTCCCCGCGGCGCGCTCGATCAGCACCTCGATGAAGCGCTCCATGTCGGGGTTGTGCGCCGCAGCGTGCATGTACAGTTGCTTGAAACGCCAGTCGACGCAGTAGTAGCTGCCCAGAGCCTCCAGACCGTCGTATTCGGACCAGTAGTCGGTCACGTCGAGATGCGTGGCGTCGGTATGCGAGCCGCGCGCGGCCGGGTCGAACCAGCGCCGCTCGTTGAAAGGCTCGTAGTAGGCAGTGACTCCCCGCATATGGCGGAACAGGTTCCACAGAAGCGTGCTTCCGGTGCGGAACCTCGCAGTGATGAAGAGGACATCATCCCGTTGCTCGACACCATTCACGCGTGCCCGACGCAGCTCAGGGTAAGGCGCGTCCTCGTCACGATAGGCGGCGAGCTCAGGAGCCACGCACGAGGCGTTCTGTTGCTGCAACGCGCCGGAGAAGATCGCGCGCGTGTCGTCAATCGATGCAACATGACTCAGAAAGCGGAAGAACTGCGTGCGCAGCCGTTCGCGCGTGACGCGGATGGGACCGCTTAACGTCGGGCCTTTCACTGGGTCTTCTGACGCCTGCTCCGCAGAGTAGGCAGGCATTGTATGAAGCTCATGTAACCGGACTGTGACAGGCCGGGAACCCTGCGGTGACGTGCACAACGGCGTTTGCTCTGTCGCCGTTTTTCTACTAAAAATAACTATAGATATCAATTAATTACAAAGAATCGCTCCCGGACTGTCGGGGAGTGCAGACGCACGGCCAGGTCGCGGGCTTCGCTCGGGTCCCGCCCGCGCCTGACCGCCGGCCTTCCATCCCGCGAGCGGCGCTCTTGCAGATGGACAAAGTCTTTATGGAACAATGGCTTGGCCGACCCGGAAATCATGACGCTGCTCACACGAGCGCACCACGCTTGTTTGGCACGATGGGTGCACAGGAATTGAGTACGACTTGAAGCCGGGGCGGCAATCGAAAATCTGGCGCATCCTGCGCCGGGAGCTTCGTGTGGGGGGCCAGCGAGCGCTCGCTAGAGCCGTAGCCTGCCGCGCAATTAAATACTGAAAACTCCAGGAGTGCCCAGTGCGAATCGAGGTCATCAGGAAGTTGCGCGCCGCTCGCGCCGCACTTTTGTTCGGCTCATTGCTTCTACTACCGCTCACAAGCGCCGACGCTCAGACCACCACCATCAACGTCACGACTGCCGCGCAGCTGCAGGATGCCGTGGCAACTGCGAACAGCGCAGGCGGCAACCGCACCATCCTCCTGGCCAATGGGACGTACTCGCTCACCGATACGCTCTACATCAACGCCCCTAATATCACGATCGCGGGCCCGACCGGAGGGCGCGCCAACGTCATCATCCAGGGCGACGCGATGAGCGCGACCGCGGTCGTCGGGACGGTGATCCGCGTCGCCGCCAGCGGCTTCCAGCTGCACGATGTGACGCTGCAGAAGAGCAAGTACCACCTGATCCAGATCGCCGGCGAGACCAATGCGCAGGCGCCGGTAATCCGCGACTGCATCCTGCGGGATGCCTACGAGCAGATGATCAAGGTGAGCAACGATCCGACCATCCCGAATGCGGAATCGGACAACGGCACCGTCGAGAACTGCGTGTTCGAGTACACCGCCGGCATCGGACCGGAGTATTACATCGGCGGCATCGACGCCCACCAAGCCAAGAACTGGCTGGTGCGCGGCAACACCTTCCGCAACATCATCAGCCCAGACACTAGTGTTGCCGAGTTCGCCGTGCACTTCTGGGACGGCTCCGCCAACAACATCGTCGAGCGCAACCAGATCATCAACTGCGACCGCGGCATCGGCTTCGGGCTGGATGCCAAGCCCAACAGCGGCGGCATCATCCGCAACAACATGATCTACCACGCGGCCAACAAGGGAACCTTCGCCGACGTGCCCATTGCGCTCACGGAGAGCCCCAACTCGCAGGTCTACAACAACACGATCTATCAGGAGGACGGGTTCGGGTGGGCGATCGAGTACCGCTATGCCACCACCACAGGTGTGCTGATCGTCAACAACCTCACGAACGCTCCCGTGCTATCGCGCGACGGAGGCACCGGCACCACGGCGAAGAACGTGATCTCGGCGGTCGCCAACTGGTTCGCGTCAGTGAGCAGCGGCGACCTGCACCTCGCCTCTGCGGTCTCGGGTGTCGTCGATGCGGGACAGACCGTCCAGGGGCTCACCGACGACTTCGATGGCGATAAGCGGCCGCAGGGCGCCGGCATCGACATCGGCGCCGATGAGCTCACCACCAGCACCAATGTAGTTCCCAATCCGCCGACGAATGTGACCGTTCACTGAGGTCCCGCTCAAGCCGCGGGCCGGTCCGTCCTGCCCGCGGCCTCATTGCCTGCCAGGGAGGCTACCTGCTCCCGTACGAGTCGCGCTCCGTGTCCCCAGTCGTGCTGCGCGGCCCATGACAGCCCCGCCTCGCCCATCGCTCGGCGCAAATCGGAATCAGCCGCCAGGCGCCGGATGGAGGCGCAGACCTCCGCCTCCGATGCTCCATCCACGACGATTCCCGTCACCCCATCCTTGACGGCTTCCGCCTGCCCGCCCGACCTTCCGCAGATGGAGGGTTTGCCGGCGGCCGCGGCCTCCAGGAACACGATGCCGAAGCCCTCGATCATCGCCCCTACCTGGATGGAGGGCATGATGTGGATGTCGGAAGCGCAAAAGATCAGCTGTTTGTCCCGCTCGGGCATGGGCCCGGGAAAGCGCACCCAACTCTCGACTCCCAGCGATCGCGCCAGCGCCTCGAGCGCCGGACGCTCCGGTCCGTCGCCTCCACAGACATACGCGACGGGACAGCCCTCGCGGCGCAGCGCAGATACCGCGCGAATCACTGCCGCATGGTTCTTGCGCGCCTCCATTCTCGCAACCGTGCAAAGCACCACGGCTTCCGGGGGCCAGCACCAGCTCTGACGGTAGCTCGAGGCCTCCTCGCGCCCGATTGCGAACGACTTGCTGGCAACTCCCGGGTGGATGCAGACGATCTTCGCGTCCGGACTGATGTCCAGTACCAGCCCGCGTGTGTTTTCGCTGTTGACGATCACGAGGTCCGAGGCAGAGTAGACTCGCCGCGCCATGAAACCGAGCTGCCGGCTCGTCTTGGCGATCATGATCTCCTCGCCATGCGCGTAGGTAATGAGCGTCGAGCGTCGCAACGAGGTTTTCGCGTACAGATAGGACGTGAACCCTTCGGGGAAGGCGCGCAAGCTGTGCAGACGGACGTGGCCCGGCCCGCGAAGCCGCCGCAGATCGGCGACATTGTGTGCGAATTGGCGCAGGCACCGCGGGTCCAGAAGACTCAAGGTCTCGCTTACGTGAGCCGAACGGACGATTCGTAACGCCCCGTGCGCCTCGCTATCGAATTTGCGCGCACGTGCCGCGACGGCCGGATCCTGCGGATACGCCGCGGTATACAGCTGCACGGCGGTATCCCAGCGCCGATAAACCTCGTATAGCCACGTATGGGCCCCTCCTATCTGCGGCAGGAAGTCGTATGTGACGACCACATCGACGGGCGCAGAGGAGTGTGGAGTCGAATTCACCGAGACGTCCGTGCGGCTCAGCGCAGCAGCCGTGGCTGCCGGGGCGCAGGTGGGAGTCTGCGCGGCAGACCTGGTCTGTGCGCCACAGGCGCGGCCGACTGCGGTGCGTCGGCCTTGCGGCTGGCTAGCAAGACGGCGTTCACCAGCACACACAGGCAGAAGAACATCTCCGACATCTGCAACGACAGGAAAAGCGCGCAGACGACGAATCCGCCCATGCCGCACAGCGCGGCCTCATTGATGAGGTACAGCTCGTCAGCGGGAGCGGTGCCGGCCTTTTTCAATCGATTTCCGTTGCGCCACAACGCGAACACGGAGCCGAATCCCAGCAGCAGGTAGATGGTTCCAGCCAGGACGCCCGACTCCGCGGCGATCTGCAGAAAGGTATCGTGCGCCTCGCGCGGCTTTTTCTCCGAGAAGTCGGGGAAGGCCACGCCGAACGAGGCGAGCCCCACGCCCGTGAGCGGATGCTTGACGATCATTCCAGCGGCGGCGTGCCACGCCTCTATGCGAGTCTCCGCGGAGGTCTCCGTCTGGTAATCGCCGATGGTGTCGGCGCGATCCTTCATCAGATCTCCCGCCTGCCACTGGTAGGCCACGAACAAGGCCGGCAACAGCAGCAAGCTCAGCATCCGCCGCTTCGAGCGCACCGCCATGATGACCACAGTGACGATGATCCCAACCAGACCGCCGCGCGAAGCAGTCAGGAATACCGCGTGCCAGGTAAACGGAATCAGCAGCCACAGGCCCCAGCGCAACCATTTGCGCTGCACCGACTGCCCCAGATACCAGAACATCGGCTGCACCACGACGAACAGCATGGCGAAGTCGTTCTCATCGGAGTAAGTGCCGACGCCATAGATATCCACCGGGCCGGCCAGTCGGCCCCACACGTGGCCTGAGAGGTATTGCGAATTGGCCCAGTAGACCAGGTAGGCACCGCTGAGCGCCACGACCCACATCAGGACCCATGCCTTCTTGACGTCATCGATCACCAGGCACGCGAGCACGCACAGGAGGAATATCTTGTTCAGCGTCCCCAGTGCCCAATCGGGGTCGGTGAAGCGATAGGGTCCGCCCACCTCCGTGTAGGGTCCGGCCAGGTAGGAAATCAGCAGACATACCCACAGGGCCATCAACAACAACACACGCGAGCTCCGCAATCGGCGCAGGTCGTACGCGCCGCTCAGCAGCTTCACGATCACGCCGATGAAGGTCGGCACCAGAACGAAGAAGACCGGTCGCAAGCCGTCGAAGTCCCAGAACCACACGGCTTGCGGAGTCAGGACCGCGACCATGTAGGCGCACACGACCCCTATCCAGGGCCGCAGGAGGCTGGCCACTGCCAGGACCGTGAACAGGGTGATGAAGAAGAGGCGGCCCATGCTTTACCCGCTATCCGGTTAGGACGAGGCGCAGGCTCTCATGCCGGCGCCCGTGGCGAGGCACTCGTCTGTTCCCACAGCCCGAGCATCATCGACCCCCAGATCATGACGCTGTGATCGCGGGCGCCGCTCTGATGCTCGTCCCACAAGTCACGCAGCGCCCGCGCATCGAGTACCGAGGACAGCAGGGAGCTGCTGCGGAACAGCAGTTCCTCGGCCATGGGGCGCAGCTCGCGCCGCAGCCACTGGGCGGCTGGAATGGAGAACCCCCGTTTAGGGGCCTCCAGAACCTCCGCGGGCAGGCGGGTGCGTGCCAGGGCACGCAACGGGAGCTTGCCGACCCGGCCGTCCATCTTCAGGCGGCTTGGGAGCCGAGCGGCAAACTCGAGGATACGGTGGTCAAGCAGCGGACAACGCACCTCCAGGGAATGCGCCATGGACATTCGATCCACTTTGGCCAGGACATCGTCGGTCATGTAGAAGTGGGTGTCGGCGTACTGCGCCCGCCCGAGCGCATCGGGAGCGTCATTCTCGGCATACCAGGGGTAGACCGTCTCGAACGGCGTGAACCCCTTCAATTCCTGCATGAAGTCCCTGGAGTAGAGCCGGGCACGGGTGTCGGTTCTAAGCCAGACCAGGTCGCGATAGAAGGCCTCCGCATCGCTCACGCCCAGATTCTCGAAGATGGACTTCAGACGCAGCGGCCGCGGCAGCCGGGCGGAGCCCGGCCAGAGGGCCCCGAGGCCCCCGAACAGCGGGGCGCGCAGTCCGGCAGGCAGCGCCTGGCGAATGCGCGACTCGAGCCTGTGAGGCAGGTAGCGAAACGTGTAGCCGCCGAAGGCCTCATCGCCCCCGTCTCCCGAGAGGGCAACCGTGACCGTGAGGCGTGCCATCTGGCAGACATACCAGGTGGGCAGTGCACTGGAATCGGCCAGCGGCTCATCGAAGTGCCAGGCGATTTTGGGAAGCACCTCGGCCGCCGCGGGAGCGACCATGAAGCGGTGGTGCTGCGTACCCAGATGCGCCGCGATGGCGTCCGCAATCCCCAGCTCGTTGAATTGCGCCTGCTCGAAGCCGATAGAGTTGGTCACGACCGGCTGGGTCGTGGAGCGCGCCATAGAGGACACCACGAGCGAGGAGTCGAGGCCGCCGGAGAGAAACGCTCCCAGGGGCACCTCGCTCATCAGACGTTCCTTGACGGCTGAGTCGAGCAAAGACTCGAGCTCGGCGGCGCCCTCCTCGAGTGAGCAGTCAAGCTGGTGCGCGTAACTCAGCTGCCAGTAGGAGCGCTCCGACTGGCCTTCCGCCGTGACGCGCAACGTCCGCGCCGCGCCCAGCTTGCGCACGTTGCGATAGATGGTGCGAGGCGTGGGTATGTACCCGAATGAGAAATAGCAATCGAGCGCCTCCGGATCGACCTGGGTCGGGCACAGTCCCGTGGCGCGGAGCGTCTTCAGCTCTGAGCCAAAGGCAATGGTGGACCCGTCCCGCCAGTAGTACAGAGGCTTCTTGCCCAGTCGGTCCCGCGCAAGCAGCAACGTCCTCACCCTCGCATCCCAGAGCGCAAAAGCAAACATCCCGTGCAGCTTCTGCACGCACTGCTCGCCCCACTCCAGATACGCGCACAGGATGACCTCCGTATCGGAGCTGGTCCTGAAGGAGTGCCCCTTGGCCTGCAACTGCGCACGCACGTCCAGGTAATTGTAGATCTCACCATTGAACACCAGTTGCACCTGGCCGTCCGAGCTGCCCATGGGCTGCTGGCCGGATGCCACATCGATGATCGCCAGGCGACGATGCCCCAACGCGGCGAAGTCATCGACGAAGAAGCCCTCTCCGTCCGGTCCGCGATGGGCGATCGTGTCCGCCATGCTCTGGATGCGCTCCCGCGCCTGCTGGCGGTCGTGGCCTCCGAAGTCGACGAATCCGGTGATCCCGCACACTTCAGGCGAGCTCCCTGATGACCCGAGCCGGGTTGCCACCGATCAGCACCCGGCTCGGCATCTGCTTGGTGACGATGGCGCCGGCAGACACGACGCAATCGGAGCCGATATCCGCCATCACGATAGCCCCCTCTCCTACCCACGTGCGCTCGCCGACCGTGACCGTGTCATATTGGGTGGCGGCGGAAGTCAGCCTTCCCTCTTCATCGAAGTGCTGACGCTTGCCGCTGGGGATGCTGACGCGACTTCCGATCATCACTTCGGCTCCAATGCGCGCATGGCCCAGAACGCAGTACGAACCCATCGAGGCCCTCGAGCCGATTGCGCCGCCTCGATGTGTGAAGATAGTGCCGAACCCGACGTGTATCTCCCAGGAACATTGCTCCAGAGTGCCGAAATAGTAAGCCGCCCGCAGGTAGCTTCCCGGCAGGCCGGGCGCCACAGCGAGCACCTGTGCAAACAGCGTGAACAGCACCTCGCCCGGCAGCACGTGCTTTTCCAACCAGGCGATCGCAATGAGCGGTGCCACCAGCGCGACACAGACCACGAACAGGCAGAATTTGATGAGACACCGCACAGCTCAGGCCCTCATGGCCAGCAGCTCGGTATAGCTGCCGCGATACGCATCGAGCATCCTTGCGAGGGAGAACTGCTCCTCGAATCTCTTTTGCCCGTGCTGTGCGAGGCGCTCCCGGAGGCCTGGATTTCGCGCCGCTTCCAGCAGCACGCGCGCGAGCGCCGGCACCGACCCCGACGGCACGGTCCAGCCGGTCTGCTCGCGCAGGACAATCTCGGGATTGCCTCCCACCTCCGTGACGGCGGCCGGCACACCTGCAGCCATCGCTTCCAGCAGGGCCATCGACGTCCCTTCGCTGAAGCTCGACAGTACGAACAGGTCGAAACATTGGACCAGTCGCCGCGCGTCATCGCGGTGCCCGGTCAGCACGACCTTGTTTGCGAGGCCACGCTCGCTGAGCCGCCGTTGCACGGCATCGAACACGGGCCCCGCGCCGATCAGCAGGCCGCGGACCGCCCCGTTCTGCTCGCTGGCAGCGGCGAGCGCATCGATGAGCATCGGCAGGTTCTTGATGGGATCGAAGCGTCCGACCGTCCCAACGACGAAATCCGTCGGTGTGAAACCCAGCTGCTCGCGCAGGGACGCCCGCTCTGTGCGACTCAGTTGCGTGATCGGGGCGACGCCATTGTAGATGACCTCGATCTGCCGGCTGTCCAGGCCTTCGTAGCGCTGCAAGCGCTCGCGGACATCGCGTGAGACCGCCACGAAACGATGGGTCAGCCGCTTGATTAGCGCCTTGTTGACGCAGATACGCGCTCGGTTGGTGATCTCCGGATAGAAGCGGCCGTGCTCTTCCAGCAACAACCGGGGAGTCGGGTTGAGCAAGCGGGACAGCGCGGCATAGAACCAGGCTGTGCATTGGTGCGCATGGACTATGCGGGTGCCCTGCTCGCGAAAGTGCCGTGCCAGCTTTCCCGGCATGGAAGCATCGAAACCGGGTTGACGCCACAATGCACGGACCGATACGCCCCGCCGGCGCAGGGAATCGGCCCAGGCGCCTGGAGTGTCCAGACACAGTACATCGAGTGCGTATTCCTGGGAGAATGCGCACGACATTTCCACGACGAGCCGCTCGGTACCCCCCGGATTGAGGCTGTTGACCACGTAGGTCAGAGCTGGGCGCGATACAGCGCTCATTTGCGCCCCAGGCGCGCGCGCATGGCGCTCACTTTGTCAGCCAACAGCCGCGACAGCTCGCTCGTCGTGACCCGCACACGCGCACGCAGAACGCCTTTCAACCGTGCACGCTGCGGCACGAACTTGGCAGGGACTCCGAAGTCATAATTGTGAACGCTGTAATCCTGCGCTGGCTGCCCCTGCTTGCGAAAGTAATCGTGAACCGGCCCATAGACGCACAGGATGACCAGCGGCCTGGTGAAGTGTGCCGTGGGAAAGCTGGTCAGATCGGCAAGACAGCGCTCGAAGAAGAACTCCGCGCGTTGCAGCAGGCTCTGCCTCTCGGCGCCGCTGCTATAGGAGGCCGCAAGATGCAGCACGTGACACTTGCGGACGTCGTGTGCGGGCCAGGTCTCCGTCGGCAGCTCGACCTTGTGCAGCACGTCCTTGTAGGGCACTTCGTGCTCCGCCATCCAGCGAGCGTAGTGCAGCAGGCTGGCGCGAGCGTAGTGGAAAGCGTAGTCGATCTCGCCCATCTCGCGCTTGCGGGCCAGGTATTTGCCCAGCACCTGCAGGAATACCAGGTAGGACCAGCGATGCTCCGGATCATCGAGCCCGAGAGCGCCGATGTCATCGAGCGGGTGAATACAGCGCTGCAGAATCTCTTCGGCCTTGCCCAGATAGGGACGCTCGCGCGTCAGTGCGTACGCATCCAGCAGAGCATTGATGGAGTTGCCCGCTCCACGCCCGGGATGATGATAGGAATGCTCCAGAGTCCGGCTCGCCGAGCCCGTCGCGCCCGGGTCGATCAGCCCGAACAGCGTGCGCGTGCCATCATCCATCGCGAGCACCCAGTCGGCCAGCTCGCGCACGGTGCTCGCGGCTTCGCGGTCTCCGCTCAAGTAGTAGTGGTACAGCAGACCGGAGGTGTAGTTGTGCTCGTTGCTCGGACCGCCTCCATAGCCGCGGGCGCCGGCATTGTGCCGGCTGTAGGTCCGGTGAGTGCAGGTGGCCGCTGGCTTGTAGTGGTCGGTGTGCCAGAACAGCCCGCCGTTGAAAGTCGGCTTGTCGGACTGCGTGTGGTAGACATCGATATCGACGTGATGGCGCGCGGCATCCTGCATCAGCTCGCGCCAGCGGTCATCGCCGCTGCGCAGGAACTGGACGAACGCACCGTAGACGAAGTCGTACTGGTTGTTGTAGTGCGACACGAAGGGTTGCGGCCCGCGATGGTGCACGGCCTCGTGATCCGCGTACAGGTCGCCGAAATTGCGCCAGCCGTACTCGTCAATGATCTCGCGCTTGGCGAAGAACGAGTGCGGCCCGTCGATGATCTGCCCCAGGTACGCTGCGAGCCCTGGATGGTCGTCTGGCGCGGCCGCGCTGAGCCAGGAGATGGCGCCCGTTGACTGCACCCAAGCAGGGTCGAGCGAGATCCGCAGCGGCTGTTGCAGCTGCGCCAAAGTGGTGCGAGTGCCCGATCTGCCAAACTCCACCAGTACCGTGTGCCGCTTCTGCTCCCCTCCCTGCAACTCGAATTCGCTGCGCGCTTCCGTCGGGAACAGGCCGATCTCCAGCGCAGCGCCGCTCCAGCGCAGCGCCTTGGGGAAGTTCTGCCAGAAACCCTGCGTGGCAGCCGCAATCCAGGAGTGAGGTCCGCATGCGGTCACGACCGGTGTGGCCCGACTGCCTTCCTCGAGCGGCGCCTCCCCCGGGCCTCTGACGCGATATCCCCGGAAACTGACCGTGGGGCGCGAGGAGCGACCGAGGTGATTGGGCGATTGCCAGGCCGCACCCCCGCTGGAATCCTGATAGATCGACCAGCGCTGCGCAGGCTGTTCCCGCCGTTCTCCCCCTGGCTCGGTGAGCCACTCGAGGCCTGCCGCGACGAAGCTCGGGCGCAGGGAGATCGTGAGATCCTCGAACAGGCACGAGTTGACGTCCCCCAGGTCCCACAAGCCACCCGGGTGCCGAGCCGCCAGGGGATTGCGCACGAGCAACTCAATGCGGACGACACCGGAGCCGGCGACGAACACCAGCCGGGCTGTGAACCGCAGCGGCTGCACGCTCCCGCTGCCCGCGAAACCGCCCTCGGCAAACGCGGTTGCCAGGATCGGTCCCTGCTCCTCGACGCTCCAGCGCTCGACCTGCAGTTCGTGGCTGCGACCCGCACTGTCGAGGATGCCGATCCTCGACCCGGGTCGCTCCAGCAGTTCCACTCCGTCCAGCCGTGCGCTCGAAATGAGCCCGCCACTGCGCCTGTCGAGCAGGATTCGCACGACGCCCGTGTCGATTTCGACGCTGTCGTCCGTGGAGCGCACCAGCAGTGCGGGTTGCCGCGCCTCCGCGCCGCCGCTACGTCGTCGTAAAACGAGCGCAGTGCGCTCGTGCGGTCCACAGGAGGCCAGCGCGTCGACGAGGAGCCATCGCACGCTGCGATCAGCCCAGAGGGCAAGGGCGCGTGCCTGGTGAGGCACCTCCGTCCCTTCACGATCGGTGATGAGCGCCTCGGTCGGGTCACGTAGCCATCCGGCTGGCAACGGAACTCCGATGCGCACGGACTCACTCTCGCGAACCAGGCCGGCGGGCTCTGCAAGGTGTATGAATGCGTACTGCTCGTTCAAATTCTTGCTTGCGGTTGCAGCGGATCCGGACGGGCCGGGCGCGGAAATTTTTGCCATTTGTGATGCGGGTCAAAGCCGCATTTCGCGCTTTCTACAAGCATACCGCGCTTCGGAGCTCGGGTTCTGAGCAGCTGCGCGCAATTTTCCCAGCGCTGGCGGCCGCCCCCTCGAGATCCGGGTGGATAAGCTCCAATTACAATAACGCCCTGCCGCGACACTATCCGTGACGCGCGGCCATGACATATGACGGCATTCTGACCGATCATGGTAAAGATCACCAAATACTGCGGCAGCAGCCTGCCCAGAGGGCTGCTCGGCAGCCCGGAAGGAAGAGCTACGCGTGGGGAAAGACCGTCTGATCGTGTTCGCCGACGACTGGGGCCGACATCCCTCCAGTGCGCAGCATCTGGTGCGCTATCTGCTGCAGGATCGGGCCGTCTCCTGGGTCAACACGATCGGCACTCGGGTGCCACGGCTGAGTGTTGCCGTCGTTCGCCGCGGTCTGGAGAAACTGCTGCAGTGGGGCCACCCTCCTACCCAGCAGCCCACCACTCACGCTGCCGCCCCCGAGATCTGCAGCCCCATCATGTATCCCGGCTTCCGCACCCGCTGGCAGCGCAACCTGAACGCCGGGCTGCTGGCGCGCTTCATGCGCAGACGATTCGCCGACCTTGAACGAGCCGTGATCGTCAGCACCATCCCCATCGTTGCGGACCTTCCAGAGCGCCTCAACGTGCGGCGCTGGGTCTACTACTGCGTGGATGACTTCTCTGTATGGCCCGGCCTGGACTCCTCTGCGCTCCGCGTGCTCGAGCAGAAATTCGTCTCGCGTGCGGACCGCGTCATTGCCGCAGGAGAGAATCTCGCAGCGCGCATGCGCGCCCTGGGGCGAGAGGCGCTTGTGCTGCCTCATGGCATCGATCTGGAGCACTGGCGCGGCCCCGGAGAGCCCTGCAATCTGCTGGAGGGAATGCCGCGCCCGATCGTGCTGTTCTGGGGCCTGATCGATCGCAGGCTCGACGTGTCGGCACTGCGCGCGCTGAACGACCGCATGCATGCGGGAACGATCGCTCTCGTGGGCCCCGAGCAGGACCCCGACCCGGCGCTCGGGAGTCTCTCTCGCCTCAGACGTCCCGGGAAGGCGCCCTACGAGAGTCTGCCCGCGCTCGCTTCCCACGCCGATGTGCTGCTCATGCCCTATGCTGACTTGCCGGTGACCCGGGCCATGCAACCTCTCAAGCTCAAGGAGTACCTCGCAACGGATCGCCCCGTGGTGGTCACTCGGTTGCCTGCGGTGGCGGAATGGCAGGATTGTCTGGATATCGTCGATGATCCGGAACAACTGGCGAAGGCGGTCATCGACCGGTGCGCCGGTGGACTGCCGGCGGCGCAGAGCAACGCACGCCGGCGCCTGGAGGTCGAGAGCTGGAAGAACAAATCCGCGTATTTTGCCGACGCGCTTTTCGGGGACTGACCGCTGATGAGTCTACGTACTACGATTGTTGGTTGCGGCGCTGTGGCTCAACGCCTGTATCGCAAGCCGCTGCAGATGCTCGAGAAGCGAGGGATCCTGCAAGTTGCGGCCCTGGTCGACCCGCAAGAGCAGCATGCCGCGGCGCTGTCCCGATACTTCCGGAGCGCGCGAACCCACCGCAGTCTCGACGAGGCGCTTGCATCTGGGTCGGACCTAACACTGATTCTGACGCCCGCGCATCTGCACTGCGAGCAGACGGTGCAGGCGTTGCAGCACGGTAGCCACGTGCTGTGCGAGAAGCCCATGGCGAATTCGGCTACGGACTGCGCGCGCATGAATGCCGCGGCCAGCGAATGCAGCCGCGTGCTGGCCATCGGCATGGTTCGCCGCTTCTTTCCGGCATTCGCCCAGTTCCGGGACATCATCCAGTCGGGACAGCTCGGCGCGCTGCGTTGTTTCGAGTACCACGAGGGACATCGGTTCGATTGGGACGTAACGACGCCGGCGGCCTTCCGACCCCGCAGCTCCGGCGGGACCGGCGTCCTGTTCGATATCGGGCCGCACGTCGTCGATCACCTCCAGTGGACGTTCGGGGAGCTGGAGGTGAGCTCGTACCGGGATGACGCCCTTGCCGGAATCGAATCCGATGCCGCGCTGCAGTTGCGCTCGCCGCTGGGACCGGGCTCGATGCACATCTCGTGGGATTGTCCGCACGCGAATGAACTGCGGGTATTCGGCTCCGGCGGCGAAGCGGTATTGCGTGTGGATCGTTTCGATCAGCTCGCGCTGCGCAGGGAGGCTGGCCGTTTCGAGCCCCAGCCCTTGTCGGTATCCTTCCGCGCCGATGCGAGCAGGTCCACCGGGAAGCGGCTCTCTCCGAAGAGTTATCCGGAGGCCGTTTATGTGCAGCTGATCCAGGTCGTGCGCGCGATCGAGCTCGGAGAGAGCCCTGCCTGCGACGGGCGTGCCGGGGAGCGCTGTGTCCGGTTGCTGGAAGCGGCGCTGGCGCGCGCAGAGGCCCTGCCCGTGCCATGGCTCGCTCCGGATGACCAGGCGGCATTTCGCCGTCTGCACTGGAGGAGCGTGGCATGAGCCGGATAGCCGTCATCGGTGCCGGTGGATTCGTCGGAGTCAGCCTGATCGAATCGTCGGTGCTGGGGAGCGAGGCGCCCCCGCGAGCGATCGTGCGCAACTTCCGCAACATGGCCAGTCTGTGTCGTTTCGGATCGGCCGTCGACCTGCGCCGCGCAGATGCCGAGGACGTCTCTTCACTGGCAGAAGCACTGCGCGGAGCGGAAGTCGCGGTCAACGTGACCACCGGTCCGCCGGCGGGAATTGTCCGCTCCACGCGCACGATTCACGAAGCCTGCCGTTCAGCCGGCGTCAGGCGGTTTGTGCACCTGAGCTCCGCCGTCGTCTACGGTGATGTGCCTGAACCGATAGGCGACGACGCGCCGCCGCTCTCGAAGCACTGGATGCCCTATGCGCGTGCCAAGGGCGCCTCCGAAGTCTGGCTGCGCGAGCGAATGAGTCAGGGTGGTGGACCCGAAGTCATCGTCCTGCGGCCGGGTATCGTCTGGGGGGTACGCTCCTCACACACAGTAGACCTCGCGCGTTCCTTGAGCGCGAAAACGGCAGTCCTGGTCGGCGCAGGTAGCGGGATCTTCAATGGAATCTACATCGCCAACCTGGTCGCTGCTATCCGCGCCGCCTGCAACCTGTCCGCTGGAACGGCTGGTTTCTACAATGTCGGAGACACCGAGACGGTCACGTGGCTGGAGTTCTTCCGCGCTCTCGGCACGCCCCTGGGTTGCGACGTGGAGCGCCTCGCGCGCGTCAGCTCCGAGCGCTTCCCGTGGTCGCTAGCGGCCGCGATCGACGCGATTCAGAATTTCGGTCCCGTCAACCTGCTCTATCATCGAGTGAAGGGCCACATTCCCGATGGCCTGAAAAGCGCCATCCGGGCGCGCCTGGAAGGCCCTTACGCCTATCAGTTTCCGGCCAACGACTATCCGCTGCGCTCGGGAATCAGCCGCGAGCTGTGGCATCTGCAGCGCGTCGGCCACAAGCTCCCGATAGCGAAATTCGCACGCAGCTTCACATTCACACCGCCGGTCTTCTTTCAGGAGGGTATCCGCCGGAGCCTGGGCTGGCTCGCGAGCCTGCGCTCGGCGGCCGGCCCGCGCACCCTCGAACGCCTCGGAACACTTCATGGGAACTGACAGAAAGATCAACGTGCTCGACCTGCGCAGCTGCCGCGGTGGCGGTGGCGGGCCGGAGAAGACCATCCTGTTCTCGGCGCTCGAGACAGATAAGTCCTGCTTCAACATGCACATTGCCTATCTCAAGAGCCACGACGATCCGGAGTTTGACCTCGACAAGCGCGCCCACAGCCTGGGCGTGCCGTCGTTCCATATCATCGACGAGCGCTCCAAGTTCGACTTTCGGGCGCTGCGCCGGCTGTTGGCGTTGTTGCGCGAGAAGCAGATCGACATTCTGCATACGCATTGCTACAAGTCCGATCTCTACGGCCTGTTGCTCAAGCGGCGCCACAAGATGAAGCTCGTGACCACCGCGCACGGGCCGCTGGCCACCCTGAAGCATTTCTGGCGCTCCAAGAACTGGCGCGTCCGCTATGTCTATGACCGGATCGACCTGCGGATCCTGCGGTATTTCGATCTCGTTCTGATGGTTTCCGACACCATGCGCGAGATCATCAGCCGCCATCGCGTCGACCCCGCCAGGATGATCTGGATTCGCAACGCTATCGACTCCGCGTACTTCCAGCGCTCGGGCGCTCCGGATCCGCAGTTCCGTGCCCAGTTCGCAATCCCGCCGCAGGCGACGGTGATCGGTGCGGTCGGCCGGCTGAATGGCGAGAAGGACTACCCCACGATGCTCGCTGCCGCCCAGTTGTTGCTGCAGAAGCGGCCGGAGCTGCACTTCGTCATTGCCGGCAAGGGCGAGCTCGAGCGGGAGTTGCGCCACATGGCCCAGGACCTGGGTATCGCCTCGCGTGTGACGTTCATGGGCCACTTCCACGACGTCCGCAAGGTCTTCGAGCTCATGGACGTATACGTCCTGTCCTCCACACGCGAAGGCCTGCCCAACACCGTGCTGGAAGCCATGTCCCTGGAGGTTCCGATCGTCTCCACGGATGTCGACGGAGTCAGAGAGGCGGTCACGGGGGAGCGCGAGGCAGTGCTGGTTCCGCCCAGCAATCCTGGGTTGCTGGCGGCAGCCCTGCAGCGTGTCCTGGATGACGCGGAGCTGCGCAAGCGACTCACGAGCGCCGCGCGCATGAAGGTGGAGACCGAGTTCAGCTTTGCCCACCGCACCCGCAAGATCGAAGCGCTCTACCGGGAGCTCATGGCCGGTGAGCCCGGGATACCCGAGAGGATCGCCAGGCCTCAGGCGGCGGGTCGCTCCTGAGCGAGCACTCGATCCAACACACCCAGAGTGCTCGACCAGGCGTAGTTTTTCTCTACGCAGGCCCTGGCGCGCACGCCGATCTCTTCCGCTGCCGGGCGGTTCGACAGCAGCTCTAGAACCGACGTGGCGAACTCCTGCGCGCCGCGCGCGACCACGATGTCGCTGCCTGCCTTTGCCTGGATGCCTTCGAACGCCTCGGAGGTACTGACGACCGGCCTGGCCATCGCCATGGCTTCCAGGACCTTATTCTGTATGCCACGTGCGATGCGCAGCGGCACAACGCATACGGCCGCACGGGCAACGTAATCGCGCACGTCCTGCACGAAGCCGGTCACAGTCACGCCAGGGTGGCGCGCGAGTTGCTGCACCGCAGCGTTGGGCCGGCTGCCGACGATATAGAAACGGACCTCGGGCACAGCTGCTCGGATCAGCGGCAGGACATCTTCCGTAAACCAGGTTACCCCTTCCACATTGGGCCAGTAGTCCATGACTCCGGTGAACACGAGAGCCGGCTCGCCTGCGCCGCCGCTGCGAGCCGCCGGAGAAAAGAAGTCCAGGTCCACCCCGTTGGTCATCGAGAGGAGATTCGGGACGGCCCCTCCTGGAAAGAGAGCCCGCTCCTGCTCGCTCACCACCAGCAGGTGCTGGAAGTCGCGCGCGATGCGCTGCTCGTAGAGTGCCAGGTAATGGGCCTCGTGACGGTAGATCCATCGGGTCCAGTGCGAAGCCCTCTGCGCGTACTGCGCCCACTTGAGCGAGTCGATGTCGATCAAGTCCATGACGCGCAGAGCGCGCCCGACCTCCGCGGTGCGGGTGGAACGGAACAGGTACTCGGCCATCGGCGATGAGGAGCAGACGATCGCATCGAAGGCCTCCTCCCGGATCAGTCGATCGAGGCGTCCCTGCAGACTACGCGAGTAGAAATAGGAGCACGAGATGGGCTTTCCCAGCAGCGCGCTGCGCAGGGCGAGAGCCCGATCCAGGCGGGGATGAATGCGGGCGTGCAGCACCCGACGCACCATCGACTCGAGTTGGGGTACGTGCCGAGTGTCACGCGCGTCGTCGATCAGCGCAGCGACGCTCACCTCGTGATGCTCCGCCAGGTGTCTGACCACGTTGAAGGCGCGAATCTTGTCGCCCTTGTCGGGAGGAAACGGAATCCGATGACTGAGAAACAGGATCTTCATTCGCGCGCCTCTGAATGTCGCGGCCCGCGAGACCTCCAGCCGCTCACCAGGCGCCGAAGGCGGTAGAGGGCACGCAACCAGCTCGAGCGGATGGCATGACAGCACACGAGCGTAACGGTTTCCGAGCCCAGATCACACTTGTAGTCGCGCTGCCGGCCCGTTCCCGCCAGAAAGTCGAAACGCTTCACACCTGCCGCGCACGCCGCCTCGATCTGGTACCCGAAATGCAGGTATCCCAGCGTCATTCCTTTGGAAGCCTCCGGCTCGAAGGCCGACTGCAGGTAGTACTCCGTAGACCCCACTCTGATGACATACATCACGGAAAGCGTGCGCTCTGCCGAGACCAGGCGCGTGAGGCGCAGGCTACCGGCGCTCGCGTAGAATCGGGCAACATCCTCGTTGAATCCGTACAGCAGATCCTGCTTGGGACCCCAGCGGCGGCTCTCCAGGGCACGCAGTGCTTCCATGAAGCCGCCGACCTCGCCTGCCTCTGCGCTGACGAGCATCGGGTTGTGCAGCTTGCGGCGCTGGTGAAGGACCTTGCGGCGGACGCCGGAAGCAAGCCCCCGGGAATAGAGGTCGAAGGACTCGGGAAGCGGTGCGCTGTAGCCGACCACAGGGTCGACTTCGCGAACGTGGGAAAAAGATGCCAGGTGCTCACGCGCGAGCTGGTGCGCAAGGCTTCCTGCCTTGAGGTAGGGAAGCGCCAGATCATCCCAGTCGCGCTCGCCCTCCAGCCACTGCGCCAAAGAGCGGATCACGGCCTCCTCGTGGCCGCGTGCAACGATGAGATCCAGGTATTCCGAGAACACTGCGTGCGGGTCGCGCCACGCCTGGCCGATGAGCTCGATGCGCCGCAGCGGCAATTTTCCCGCCAGAAACGTGTTCCGCACATACAACGGCGCGATGCCGACGAGGTCGC
>Ga0134125_10003148_pt1 | contig 19250 bp, 20 predicted proteins | sample KB31751_FD_96464 | JGI IMG/M metagenome (GOLD analysis project Ga0134125, IMG submission 96464) | Terrestrial soil microbial communities with excess Nitrogen fertilizer from Kellogg Biological Station, Michigan, USA - KB3-175-1 | ecosystem: Environmental > Terrestrial > Soil > Unclassified ... | reverse complement strand
TTAAATAACGAACTTTGCGTGAGTTTTCTTACCGGGTCTATGGCTCAGCCAGGTAGAGCGAGGGACTCTTATGATCTTTCGGAGATATCCCTATGTCGTGGGTTCAAATCCCACTAGACCCGCTGATTTTAAATTTTCTAAAAGTAACGTTACAAAAATAATTTATCACTAGAAAATTGTTAAAGATATTTTTTCTAAAACATTCTGTACAATTAAAACATGTGGTATATCAGAATAGAAAATAAAACTTGCCAATAAAAAGATCGACAGATCTATAAAGAGGGTTTTGTGAGTTTTGCAAAGATATGGAAAAATTCGAACAATGGTGGAAAGGTTTGGTTAAAGAACTTGAAGAAGATATAGAGACTATACCAAGTGCTCAATAAAATTTAGAGCGATTTTACAATAACACATTTCTGAATTTAATGGATACACTGACAATCTACAAGTTTTGTATCAAATGTACAGTCATGTGGACCGTCTGACCTGCCATCTGTAGGAATCTTTTTCATACAGTCTTCGTGGCGGCCCTTTCTGCAAAACCAGCAGATTGGATTGGTGGCAGTTTCATTGCATTCCATGGTTTTCACCTAAAAGATGGTTACGTCTCCAGGTGTGGGGGAGTGGCTGTTTACATCCTTGTGAAATTCAACAAATTCCTTGTGGGATTCTTCCTGATGTAGTCTCAACTCTTCCAAGTTATCAAACACATTGCTACATAGGTAGCACTTTGGCTTGTGTTGATCTACCATTGATAGTACCATGAATATCTAATTTACCCTCTCTGTCATAATTGAATCTTTTTTCTAGACTGGGGTAAACCATTCTGAGAAGCGCTCATCTCTTCCCCTTGATGCTTCATTGAATGCATTTTGCAATTTCCGGGTTATCTCTCCCACCTTGCCGTTGCCAATTGTTATGTTGTCAATTTCTGCTACTGATTTTACCTCAGCTGCAGTACCTGTCATAAAGACCTCGTCTGCTATGTACAAGTCTTCTCTGTCAATTTCTCTCTCAGTTACCATGAGTCCTTCTGATCTTGCTATCTTGATTACACTATCTCTTGTGATTCCATCAAGGATGCCGGCATTTAGCGGAGGTGTCGAGATCTCGTCCTTGTTTACAATGAAAATATTCTCTGCACTTCCTTCTGATACCTTACCATGATAATTCAACATGATTGCTTCATCATATCCATCTCTTAGAGCTTCTACTCTTGCTAGTGCAGCATTTGCATAGTTTGATGCAGCTTTTGCCTGCATGGGCTGTGATCTAGAATCTATTCTAAGCCAACTTGATACTTTACATCTTGCTCCATGTATTTTTCCTGCACTGGACTCGCCAGTATTCCATTCCCAGCAAGCTATTGCAACATCTATCTTGTTTGGAGTTGGTGTAAGGCCCATAACTCCATGACCATAGTATGCAATGGGTCTAATGTAGCATTCTTTGAGTTTGCTTGCTTTTACTGTCTTGATTATTCCATCTGAAATTTCTTTTTTAGAATAAGGAATCTTCATTGAATACATTTTTGCAGACTTGAATAACCTGTCAACATGCTCTGGTAATCTGAAAACCATTGGACCTCTAGGGGTGTTGTAACATCTAATTCCCTCAAATATTGCAGTTGAATAGTGTAATGCATGTGTAAGGACATGGACTTTGGCATTTTTGTATGCAACGAGTTTACCATTCATCCAAATCTTGCCCTGCTCTTTCATACCAAGTGGGATAGAGTTTGGTAATTTAAAGAAATAATCAAAATCTTGGACCATCGATGAAAAACTAGATTGTCTTTAAATCCGAGAAAACCCACTTTCTATAATGCCGCAGCCCGTACTCTCATTTGTCTCAGTTGCCCTATTTGTTATTGGAATAGTAGGAAATGGATTTGAGATGAGAAAAATTCGCATGGCTACAGAAGGGCAACCTAATCCAAAGAATGTCTTTCTTGATAGGCGCAACCTCAAGTGGTATGCATTGATTGGAATTGCCTTGGGATTGTGGGCAATAAATGACGCCTATACATGATCTATATAGATCAGGTCTAAATATTTCCTGATCGTATAACCTGGTAGCGCGTGTTTTGGGTAACGCCGGGCTGATTCTAGAACAATGCTTTTGCCAGTTTTAGGCATGGATAATCAACATTAATGTTGATTAGCATGTTGAATTTCGGATCGTTGTCAGTAATTCATGCCTCCTAAGGCTAGGTCTAGTCTGTATTCATCTTATAGAATATTCTTAGTATACTCAGTTATGTAACTAATCCATATCATGTTGTGAACATATTCAAAAGCGGTAGCACTAGTTTGTTACCACTATTTGCTTTCATGCTGTTATTGTCGATAGGTATTTTCACACACAATGCATTTGCAGATCAGGTAGTGACCGTAATACCAGAAGGACTCAATCCAAAAGGAGTGGCTGTAAATCCAACTACCAATATGATTTACGCAAGGGATGTCTGTGTATGTGGTGGTAATTCACCACTTGGCGAAATAAACGGCTCAACTAATGTAATACAAAATTCGATAGGAACTACTACATTCAATGGTAACGTAGCAGTAAATCCTAATACAAACAAGATTTATTTTAGTAACAGCTATCCAGGACCAAACTATTCCGTCTCTGTATTAGATGGTTCAACCAATACGATTGTCACCAATATACCGGTGGGCGGTTATGGCTCTGGTAATCCTGGAGGCATTGCAGTAAATCAAAACACTAACAGAATCTATGTATCGGACAATGATGGTCTTGTCTATGTAATTGACGGACTGACAAACAGTGTCGTAAGTAAGATTAATGCAGGAGACGGGAAAGGAATTGCAGTAAATTCTAATACAAATATGATCTATGTGAGTAATTTGGGCAGTAATTCTACCTCTGTCATTAACGGTTCGACAAATACCGTTGTAAGTACAACAATTCCAGTGGGATGGGGACCTGATGGCATTGCTGTAGATTCTACTACAAACATGATCTATGTTGCTAACTATTGGGGTGGTACAGTTTCTGTAATTGATGGTACTACAAATAATGTTGTTACCACATTACCACTCTCACATTCGCCTGATGGCATAGCTGTAAATCCGAATACTGGCAAGATTTACATTTCATTGGGAAATTATACAATATCTGTAATAAATGACAAAACCTATGCGGTGATGCAGGACATATCTACTACACAACCGCCATGGGGAATTGGAATTAATCCTAATACGGATAGAATCTATGTTGCAGAAGATGGCATTAATGGAAACCTTGGAACCGGACATGTGATAGTGATCCAAGGTAACTCATCTGATTTGTCAAGTGGTAAAACAATAGAATTCTCATCTAATACCTCATTTTCTGGAATAGTAAATGCAAGTGACACCCTGATAATAGACAAGGGAGTTACTCTCACTTCGGACGGAATCACAAATTATGGACACATTAAAAACTATGGAAACATTGGAAACCTCTCTGGAGTAAGGATGACCATTGACAATTACGGAACAATTCTCAATTTCGATGATGGACAAATTTGGGCATCGGTGACAAACAATTACAAATCAGGAATCGTTGTAAATCAAAACCTGTATGGTGGATTATTAGGTCAGAGAGTTCTAAACAATTATGGCAACTTCACAACATATGGCGGAATACGTGCAGAAGGATATAGCTATATCAACAATTACGCAACTGGAGTAATTGCCAGTCATGGCTCAAGTGTGCTTCAGAACTCAAAATTGAACAATTACGGTAAAATCGATAGTTACGGGTATTTTGAGCTTGACTGGAGTAGCATATACAACAATGGAACGTTCAACAATCACGCAAACATCTCATTATTCCCGGTACAAGGCGGTGATGCAATTACCAATGGTGCAGCAGGAATTTTCAACAACCTTGCAGGATCACAAGTCTCCATTCCTTCCAGGGCAGGAGGATACAGTTTTGGTTTTTTCAACTATGGAACTGTCAACAATGCTGGAACGTTTTCCAATCAGGACCGGCTCAAAAACTGGGGAATTTTTGAGAACAATGGAACCATATCAAATACAGACGGAGCAGGTTATCCATGTTGTGTAATTCCTACTATCACAAACTATGGTACTCTACACAATAATCTGGGAGGAACCATAGACAACAACGGTATCTTCAACAATGAATGCCAAGCCGTCTATGACAACAACGGCACTTTCAATGGAAATGCGGCAATTGGAGATTGTACAACCAACCAAGAAGTATCCATCAATCCAACAAATGGTCCTACAGGTACCCAGGTAACCGTTGCAGGCAATAACTTCAAGCCCAACTATTCCATTGCCTTGACTTTTGATTCCTGGCCTGTGACCACCACCCCTTCAAGAATAACCTCAAACTCTACAGGAGGTTTTACTGCAACATTCTCAATTCCTTCTACTAATTTTAGAGGACAATATATTGCTCAAAACTCGGTCCACAATGTTGCTCCGACAGATGGCACATATTCTGCGACAAGTACATTTACTGTAACTGCGCCACGACCGCCAACAACAACTACAATTACAGTATCATCTAACAAAACAATTCCAGAAAATCCATTTACTTTTTCTGCAACAGTTGTACCATCATCTGCAACTGGAACGATCCAGTTCAAAGTGGACGGAACAAACCTTGAATCCACAGTTACATTATCTGGAGGTACTGCAAGTCTTACTGCATCTCTTCCCACTGGAACACATGACATTACTGCGTCATATTCTGGTGACAGTAACTTTGCTCCAAGCGTATCTGCCCCTTTTACAATAACAGTCCAGACACCTGCACTAGCAACCCAAGGTGTGATAAATGTGGTAAACAACATGACTCTGACACAGGGGACTACAACCAGTCTTGATGCAAAACTTGACGCAACGATATCATATCTGAATGCAAATGACCCAGCAAATGCAAAGAGCGCACTCTTGTCATTTATCAGCGAAGTAAATGCCCAGACAGGCAAGCACATTACGCAGGCTCAGGCAGACCAATTGGTCATGGCAGCCAGAAATATAATAAAAGCAATCTCGTAGATTTGTAAATCAAACTTGGAGGGAGGTACTAAATTGTACAGAACATAATAACTCTAAACGAGTACGTCGATAAAAAGTAAAAATGGTTTATCCACGTTTTGAACCTAGAAACATGCTAGTGTCGTAAAATTCTAAAACAACGAAGTATCTAAGATCTTGTGAAGAAGATAGCATCAGTAACCATTATTCTTTTTTCAATAGGAGTGATCAGCAGTTTACTAATCATGTATAGCTATTTTTCTACTCAAGTTACTCAAAAGGTGGAACCAAACCTAATGGAAAAAGTAACGCCTACAAATCGCACTAACCTAATTACAAAAGAGCAAGTGTTTGTTATTGCATCAAAAGCAGGTAACTGGACAAAAGACTTTCTTAGTAACAAATCTGTAGACATTACTCTAATACATGTAAAAAATAACGGATTTTCATTTGTTGTAGATCAAAATACATTTGAGGATGTCTCACTTTATCATGAAAAATTTCCTTACTTCAAAGATAATCAGTATATATGGATGATAAAAGCAACAGGTCAACCGCCATCAATTTTGTCAAGTCGCGAGTGGGGATACATGATAAATGCAACAAACGGTCAGGTGTTAAGATAATCAGTTGTATGTCTCTCAAGGGTAAGAAAAATCACTAGATTGTTACATTATGTACAATAATATTTTTCCTCAATCAGGAAAGATAACAGGCAACTTTAACTCTGCATAATCAGATTAGCATCATGGTAAGCCAAGCAACAATTGTACTGATATTTAGTTTTACAGTTACTGCCGTTGCACTTGTTTTTTCCATAAGCACGTTAGACCAAAGCCTATTCAAGTATGGTAAAAATGTAGCAGAACCAATTTTGACAAAAGGTCTAGTTTCAATTTCATATAGTAGTATAATTTACCATGGAGGAGTATTTGATCAGATATCTCCTCAAGACCCACTTTCAGCACGATTTATTTTTGTCAATAATTACATCGCTCCAGTAGATGTTAGACCACACCTTCAACTTACTGGTGGGGATGGTCATAAAGATATGAAAGATCTAATAGATAATTCATGTGTTGTTGCTACCACATGTCCTAAGGAATTCAATTTTACAGCTGGTAGCGAGGGTAGGAACACGGCGGTATTTGTATTGGACATCTATAATCACACTACAAATACATTCTTAGGACAACAAAATGCTACTGCAGATTTTCCCGTTGTATCTTATGCTGATAAACTACATGCTTTGGCAAATTGGTATACTCTTCTAGGCATCATAATTGCAGCTGTGATAGGAATTGCAACCGTAGTTGCGTTATTTAGAACTGAAAAAAGGGCTTCTGAACATACTACTCAATTAAAAGAACAAAATGTAATTTTGAGGGAACAAGCTAGTATCCAGAATCGTCCATGGATTAGTTTAGGGGACAGTGATTCTATATTCCATGTTTCTACGAATGTGCTTCAAATTAATCTTAAGAATTATGGAAAAACGGTAGCAACCGATATTGTTACAAAAGTATACGCAATGGATGGAACTTTAACCATTGAAGAATTAAAACAAAAGGGAAAGGAATTACCGTCTAGTTCAATGGCACCAACTGAAATATGGTTTGAAGATATTCCGATAACTCCTGAATTGTATAATAAAATGGAGACATCTTCAGATTGTCACTTTGGATTATTCATCCAATATGGATATGAAAACAGTAAAAAAGGCAGTACTATCATCATAGGAAAAATAACAAAAGGTCGAACAGAATTAGATTTAGAAATTAAACAGATGCACTGATATATTTTCATCCTACTGGCCTATTACATTTATCCGTGTTTAGATCTACTATGTAATTTCTACTCTTTCTTTGGTTTTATATCTACAATTTTACCAAGTGCAGACAATGCTAAAGCATAATGAATGTGCAAACAATCATCATTTCCTTTGTCTATATTGCAATGCAACTGATTTCCACGTACTGTGATCTGTACAATCGATTGAGCCTTGTCATCTTTAATTAAAATGGAATTTTCATGTATCCCAACAAATGCAAATGCTGGAGCAAACCGCCTCAAAAACCGCATTTTCGAAAGCGACCAATATAGTTCATCTGCAACCCATTCTGTAAACTTGACGCCACGTGATTTTTCTATTCCCAATTCGACAAATTCTTTTTTTAGTGTTTCATACCTTTCTTTTCTAATTGACAAATTCATGTAATCATATCGGGGCATTTTTATCAGTACGTGATTGTACTAAACATAGTATATCAAGTTTAGGATAATACTACAACGTACAGGACATGTACTTTTCTAGTTATATATAGTATTTATATATGAAACTGATAAATGTTTTAAACTAGTAATATTATATTTCTATATATTTATCATTAAGTATATGTACAGTAATTGTATAGTAAATATGATACAAGCCCGATTGTAAGTACGAGTAAAATGAGACGCAAAAAGAGATTACCTTGGGAACCAAAAAGGCGTATCTCCAACAAAAAGGAAGAGGATGAAAGGTTAGAGAAAGTATTACAGTATTTCAATGAGGGTTATAGTGACAAGGAAATTGGAGAGTTATTAAATAGTAAAAAACCCATGTCGCGTGCATCAGTATATGATTACAAAAAAGAACTTATCAAAAGAGGATTATTAGAAAAAGATGAACGTACTGGAAGGGCAGTACGATCAAAAAAAGCACTGCTTTTACAAAAATGGAATCGAATGGAAAAACTACCTTTCATGCAAATTCCTGAAATTAGAAAAACATGGGAGGCCATGAAAAGAAAAAACAAAGGCAGGGGACTCAAAAGCATGGGATCAATTATCTCCCGGATTCTCACCGTTTGTAATACGTTAGAAATATCACCAAAAGATTTACTATCTGGAGTTTATGGTCATGCTAAGGAACTAAAAGATAATACCCATGCAAAACCAGATCACTTGATTTCATTAACATATGCAATGGAAGGATTTCTCATACACATGAGCAACAAGACTGTAAAGTATAATCAAGATATGGACTACACAAAAAATGAAAATCCAAGCATACTAGGATATGTTTCAGCATTGCGCGAATTATACGCTTGTAATGGTAAACCTGTGCCAAGAGGTTATGGCGGTAAAGGTCACATACTATCTGGTGCAAAAGAGAACTTTGGCGCATACAATCACGTACAACTAAGTTATGGTGCAAAACTACGAGGAATAGAGTGGTTCAAGGCAAAATATGGTATGGATTACGCACGATTTTTTGCGTTCATGTTTGAGATGATTGTGCGTACTAAATCGTTATACAGGTGGATGCCGTCATTTGGATTTAAAACAGTTACAGTAGATGGAGTACTCTGTGAGTACGCCCAGACTAGAATTTATGAATCTAAAACAGACAAGTATTGGACACAGTCAATTTATGATCCAGTAGTTTTAGAAATAGCAAAAAATACACCACAGGGTGAACAACTCATCAAGGAAAATTTCAAATTATTTGAATCTAGGTTTAACAGAGCAATGCGTGAATTTTATGTATCAGAAAAACTATTGCCTGCAACAGTATTACTCTCAAGGAAGGATCCACTACATCCAAAATACAAACGATTCACTACTGAATATTACTTGACTAGGAATCCAACGTATGCATTAAGACACTCTAGTGCGCACATGTGGATGCGCAGGTGTAATTACAATGCAGAAATCGTTGCCAAAAAAGGGTGGGAAGATACAAACACCCTCGTCAAAGCGTATGCTGAAGTACCGGATGATTATGAACTCGAAGCAGGTACTTGTCATTACTGTGACCCACCGGAAGGCGTTGATAATGAGAATCCACTTTTCTGCAGTCCAAGACATGCGCTTGTTTATTTGCAAAATGGTAATGTTCCAAAGAATAATAGAAAAATCTCGATTGCATAACCTATTGGATTTCTTAAATACCGTAAGTTATAGGACAATGTGGAATATATGATGAAATCAAATATTTTCAGTTCAATTTGGAACTGGAAGCCAAAATATGAAGTAAATGTAAATTGGCAAACACTATTCATGTTTATTCCATTTCTTAATCTCTATGCAGTACTGAGAATAGAGAAAATTATGCGAACTTTATCAATTTTTATTCCCATCAACATAGGAATGGGATTTCTTTTTGGACTGTTTGAAAATTTTCATCCTCAAAATCAAATTCAAGGCATTATCATAATTTCCATTGTTTTTCCTACTCTCGGAGTTTACATATGGTACTGTATTCGTTATATTCGTCATTGGTCACGAGTTTGGAACAAAAAAATATCTAGTCTAGCAACAGGAAATTGAACAGCTGTAATTCCCACCATTATGAGTTTAGAAATGGCCGGTTTATCTGTAATAAGTGTGGACACGTACGTTATCCTAAGCATAGAATCAAAATCACTTCAATTATTGCATCGATCTGTATTGTAATAGCAGTAGGAGGTTACTTTTTCTATCAAGAATACATTGTTACCGGTGATTTTGAGAAAGACTCCAAGCAGATTTCAAAACAAGCTGGTAATGTACTAGAAAATACAACTAAATTGATTCAACCAACTATGCAGTCAATTTCCAATACCTCATCATCTACTGTTACGCCAGTTATGAAATCTTTGGGAAATATTACGACGCAGGTATCTGATAGATTATACCATGATCCTATGAAAGACAAACCTGTAATTGTTATTCCTACACTGGAATACAAAATACATGATCTAATCAATCAACAAAGAGACCAGAATGGTTTGAAACCTTTGATGTTTGATACTAGATTAAATTTGATAGCACGATCACATAGTGATGACATGGCTAGCAGAGGATATTTCGAGCACGATACTCCTGAGGGACTTTCATTTTCTGATAGATATCATAAAGCAGGATATTCATGTGAAAAGCAATACGGTGCTACCTCCAACTCGTACATGATTAGTGAAGGTGGAGAAAATATTTTCCAAAACAATTTGTATGATTCTAAAAGATGGACAAATGGTTATCTGACTTTTGTTGATTGGAATGATATGGACAAAATTGCAAGTTCAACAGTTGATGGATGGATGAATAGTTCTGGTCACAGGCATAATATTCTAACACCGTATTATGATGGAGAAGGAATAGGCGTGGCAATCTCTACTGATGATAAGGTCTACATCACAGAAGATTTTTGCTAAAATGCGAACAAAATAATCACCGCTCGAAAATAAACCTGTGATTATACAGGATCTATTTAGATCAGATTTTTATATCACAAATACGTATATTGTACAGAATCTGGCAATCGAAAGATTCGGTAGTTGCATTGACTACGCCAAAACCTGCTAGTCGTTAAGGGACTAAACCCGGAGGCACGGATAATATCCGCTTCTCCTATGGGTTGAAAATTTTATTCTAAGTTAGGTTAATGATTTACAATTTATTTGCAGTATTTTGTAATGTCCTAGTTTGGTTACAAATAAGATGAATGGCGACGACTCTAATTTTTTACAAAAAATCTTTTTAATGAAATCATATACTTTTCATTGATTATGCAGAATCATATTTTGTTTTGATAATTTCTAGGACCGATGGATCAGAACATAAATAACAATCAGAAAGTCTGCCTCGTGGAATCCAACTATATTCCGTAGGATAGGATAAAACTGAAGATTGCCAAGAACCTGGATCTGAATTAATTTTCCAGAGTTCTTGTGATAATTCCACAAACCCACACAAACCTGCGAAACAACTAGCAAAAACTAGTGGAATCTCTACCTCGGTGGTTACTGAAGACGTTTTAATTTTACCTGTGGCACATTGAATCCCGCGAAAAGTTCTCAGAGGTTTTCCAACAATAAATTGAATTTCTTGCGGAAATCGTTGTATGATAATAACTGCATCTTCCGGTGTAAGAGGATCTCCAGAATCAAGAAGTTCGCGAATCCTTGATGGTGAAAGACCGGTTTCGTGAAAAATTATTCCTACTTCATCTAATTGAATACTTTTGTCATAAGGATATGTACAACAAATACAGGGCAAATTTTTATCAAAACCAGATCGTGATACTCCAAAATGTTCTTGAGAAGTCCACATATTCACTATGCGATATGGAAGCTTGAGACCAAGTTGTCTTCTACCTTCAATTGAATCAAGACCAGCTACAGCAATTTTCACATGATAATCATTTTTATTCTCTGAAAAATATCTGTTCATATCTTTCTTGTAATCAAATACCGTCAAACCCTTGTGTTTTTTCTTCAAACGTTCGGAGGTTTTAGATGATTTGGGGGAAGATACATCCTCCTCACGCATGCCTACATACCTCTGTGCATTCGAATTATCATAACTGTCGTGGTCAATAAGATGTAGATTACCTGTAATTTCATATGGCCAACGTTCAAGAATCCATAATAGTCCATGTGCCACTGCTCCTATGCCAAAAAAATGAACATCATCAAAATGTAAATTCAAGTTAGTTGGTGGAGATTCCGATGTACCATACCAAGCTGAAAATTCAAAATCTTGAGGCAACAACTTGCAGGTTATGCAATCGTTGAAGGCTGTTTTGAAAATTTCTGTTGCTGTTATTGCGGCCACTGCCATTGGCCCAACCGGGTTTTTATTATCATCAATAAATGATTTCTTTCCAACAAACGCTTTCCAACCAGAACCGCCAATTTTTAATCCTGTTTTAGTTCCATTTGGAAGATCAGAACCAATACTTACCACATAATCATAAGGTGGATTCCAAGTTTCATTTATTATAGTAGCTTGAATGTTTCCTGATCTAGTAGCATTAAGACAAGAAGTAAGAAATGATTTTGCAAAAGGTCCAGTAGCATCAAATTTTTTCCAGAGTCGCCCCAATGATTCGCCTAATGCTTCTGCAATAAGATGACCAGAAAAACCAGAATTTTTTTCATCGCTCCATATCCCTATACGATATGAATCCAATCTTGGCTCTACTGAAATACCGAGTGCTCTAATTGCATCATGATTTTTTCTCTCTGCATCACTCATACTATTATCAACCGTTTTTCAATTTCATTTCTAGTCCATAATCTCCAGTCTCTTATTTCTCGTTCATAGACATTTACACCCGGAAAGCCCATCAATTTTTGTTTGTTGTAATTTGGCACAATCACACTAAGCGCACCAATATGATTCACTACTTCCCACTGTCTATCTAGCAAAGACATTTCTACATTCTTTGATGGATGTGTGTGAATTTGCACTACATTTCGTTCACCTTTATCATAATTATCAAACGCAATTCGGCTCAATTCACTTCCATCTATGTGAACATAAGCGCCTAAATCAAAACCAGCTTCCTGTTTAGGAAAAATACATCTAGAAATTTTACAAGTATTTTTCGATTCGCCTAGTAAAGATGTCCATAAGACAAATACCTCTGCATTTTTACTTGAAAGTATAGAGGAAGTCTCGTCGAGAATTTTTCTTGGAATCTCCCATGTTGTTTGAATCAAACTGCTTGTATGACTCCTTTATTGAGATCAGAAATTAATTGAATGATGATTGCTGATATGTTGTATTGTGAGCGAAAATTCTCCCAAGGAGGAGATTGGTGACTAACATGAAAATGATAAGCTCTCCATCCTGGATAGCAAAACCATGATCGATTTTCACCATAAGGTGGTGATTGTGGATTTAAATTATTCCCCTGTGGCATTTTTCCTTGACCGATAGTTAGTATTTTGTCATTTTCATCCACCCACCATCCTTCCACTGGAAAGTAATCATAATCATCTGCCTGTATGTGGAGGTAAAGATTCGTTTTTTGCTGATCCCATGGAATAGAAATTACTAAAACGGGAAACTCATTTTTTATTATGTTTATACCTGCCCTTGCAAAGATATCTGGATTTTTTGTTATATTATTTACTTCTCGCAAAAATCTAGCTCGGGAAAGAGCAGGATCCATAATTAGAGGTTTTAATTGAGACCTCCCCCTCCATCTTTTTTAGTTAATGCTAATATGTCGTTATTCTCCACATTATTCTCTGAAAGGGATTTAGATGAATCTAGTTGTCTAGGAGGTGATCTCTCAGAAAGGACATATTGATTCCAATTTTGTTTTTGACCTTCAGGTAAGAGAGATTTTATCACTGCTTCAACTTTTTCATTTTTATTATATTGCTTTGATTCAGGAGTTCCATTCACAATTATTGTGAGATGTAGAATATTGTGTTGTTCATGTTCGGACACGCCCTTGTCAGAACAAACATGTATTTAAGAATTTACCGTATAATACTTTATAGGTACCGTAACTGCTTTCTATGTTAAAGGAAGTAACGCTTTACTCCACACTGCTTATAAGGAATTTACTAGAATTCAATATTTTTTATGACCCTGATTGCTAAATATCCAGCACTTGGCAATCCTACAAGAAGCGACACAGATTTTACAAAATTCCATGAATCTTGTGCATCACTTGCAGTGTTGATCATTTCTCTGCCTATTGGATATGTTGTCTGTAATTGTGTATTTCCAGAGTTTTGAACTATTTGGTTTGGAACACTCCAAACTCCCGTCATTGCTATTCCACCAACAATGATGGATGTCACAAGTATTGCAATTCCAGCGGCCGCAGTTATTTGTGAGTCAAACATACTACAGGATCTACAATGGTAAACTTGCTAAAAAGACTTGTTCTAACAGGGATGAAAATGTATGAGTCATAGATATTGTAAATTGGTAGCAAAATAGATTAGAGTAGCAATCGGTAGTCATACCAATTTCAATTATTACACAAAATTAATGTCAATAGGGTCAAATGTCCAGTGAAAAATGGTTAACAGAATTGATCCATCGATACCTTTAGAGAGTTATTCTTTCAAATGGTATCATGGCAAAATATGATAAGTGTCAAAATGAAAACTGTCAACATTACAGATACCAGCATCCGCCAGACTCATTATGTCTAGGAATATTTGAAACGAATGTAGGTTGTCTTTGTAGCCAGTTTATAGAATTGGGAGAACCATTACTCTCTTAATCCTATTTTTTGTCTGATCCAAACAAGTCAAACTGTCAGAGGCAGAACCTAGGAACAATATGACAATATAGATCGTATAGTAAAGCCTAATGAATTGTAAAAGCCAGTTTTATGGTATGGTAGACGATGACGAGGATTTCAATGAAGAATCCCTGTGAACGAACTGGAAGAAAAATAACCCCTTTTTACAATGTTAGTAATAAAAAATGACATTGGTTTCCATTTTAAAAAAAGAGGGGGAAGTGTTGAATTAACCAACACAATCATAGAACATCATGCAATACTGCATCGAAGATAGTATTCTCTTGCAATATCCTTAGTCAGAAAGAGTACGTCCTCTATCTTACCAGGATTTGCTGATTTTATTGTACTCAAGATCGCTCTTGTATGATCTACTTCATCTTCTGCATAAAATGAAGATTCTACCAAGAGTATGTTTACTGATAGCACATACCTCATGATTCTCTTGAGGGCTCCCATCGCCAATACATCAATTTTCATGATGTAGCCTAATGTCTCTACTTTGTAGAAGACCTGTCTTAGGATTAACCTAAGATCGTCTTCTGTCATTTTTTCCAGATGGTCTAATCCATCTGTTATAGATGTCATTCCCATGTCAATTTCTCTAAATAAAAGTAACTACTTAAATCTTTATGTTACTTTACAATATGGCATTGACATTTGTTTTATTAAATGTAGATATATATATCTTTTACTAACATAAAATATGTAATACATGTGTTATTTTTTAACAAGGAGCTCAAAGAATTATATACTTAGTATACTTAATATATACATGGAAAATGAGATCCATAGAATGACTACAAGATCGGCTTCTGATGAAAGAACAATTTGGAAAGCAATCAAAACAATATACAGATTTCTAGCAACCCCTGAAGCACAAGAAATAATCAGAAAGTTAGAAAAAACTCCAAACATTAGATCAAAAGATCTGATAGAAAAAACAGGCCTGACAGAATCACAATTTCATCCAGTGATGAAAGAATTAGTAAGATATGCTATAATCGATCGTACTGTTAACCAAGATCGTAGTGTATCATACAATATCAGTCCATTTGGTCTACAAGTACTGGATATAAGCTCCAAACTGCTAGATGAAATAAAACAAAACGTTAACGAAGAACTTATAGCTAATTGACAGAAAGAGGCCACCCCATGTCCTCTTTCTTTTACCCCTTTTCATAAAATTTTACTGAACTGTTAGTTATTCGGTTGACTTATGTATGAAATAGATATCTTCATTCAAAACATAATAAAATCTGCTGATTTCAATATTTATAATACTTCTACCAGTAAAAGAGGAATGGGTTTACTGAATGATATTACTAATTTTATCAATTCACTTGGAAATTATGAAAAAATTCAAGTAGAAAAAACTAAAGCACAAGCCAAAAAAGATAAGATGAAAAAACTAGCAAGAGAGAATCGGGAACTCAAAAAAGCACTTTCTAAAGGACAAATGATCGGTATTGCAGGAATTGTTGTTACTTTTGCATCAATATTCATTGGTTACTATCTTTTCGCATATTTTCCAATTCATAGTTCATCCTAGTATCTATTTTATCATGTACCGATCACAATAAACACAAACACCTTCTGAAAGTCTTACAATCCTTTAAATTTCAGAATGACTCTTTGTGGGGCAATATGAGCAAATCAAATGCAATTGCCATCGGTGGACTAGTTGCTATAGGTGTAGTAGGCGTTTTGATCTACAAGGCATACCAAAAAGGTCGTGCTAATGGTCATGCTGAAGGGTATAGACAAGCTACACAAAGATACGAATCCGAGATCCAAACTCTAAAGGATGCAAACTACACAAGAGATAACATCATAAAACAAAAGGACGCAGAAATTAGACAACAATTAGATCAGATAGTGGCAAGAGATGCTGAAATTGTTAGACTAAAACAAGAACTGAAGCGTATCTCTGAAAAGTAGGCTAATTCATCCGCCTACAAAGCGCATTCCATAGAGAAAATACTATTGAAGTCCTACCATACTCTATAGAGTGCTTATAAGGGGTTTCTCAGATTTCGAAATTTTTGACGCCTGTAGGCTTTACATTTCGTTGTTTTCTAGATAAAGAGGCCCAAGAATAAACCCACTTTGACATCCTACAGGTATGGACTTGTAGGGGTCAAACGTTTATCATATTTTACAATACAAAAGATAGAAATCATGGTATTGTCTGAAAACTAGAATATGGTTGCAAGAAAGACAGGAAAACACAAGCGAAAAGCAGATCAGCGTGCAGCTCGCAGAAAAAGAAAAAAGTAGAACAGTAGTTGTAATTTTATAAGATAAAAAATTATTTCACTGATGTTATTTTTCGTTAAACAAACTTTATTTTTGACCTTTCTGCATGAACTGTCCTGATGGCTTTCTCTATGCTGTCTGCACTGTCCTCAATTACTATGATGATTCTAGATGTCTCTTCCTGTGCATCCATGTTGAGTATGTTCAAGCCAGCTTCACCTATTCTAGAGCTTGCCTTTGATGCAACTTGCTGTACACGCCACATTTCGTCTCCTATCAAGGTAATCACACCTCTATTGTAGGTTATAGTTGCCAATGCATCAAATCCCAAAATGTATCTTTCATTGCGCTTGACATAGTCACCGTCTAAAAATAATATTCTTGTAAACTCGATATCATCTTTAGTAAATGGAGACAAGACTACAAATTCGCTATATCTCTTGTCTTTGTCGAGGGAATGGAACAGTCTCTCAGATGCCTCTTTCTCAATCCTAACAATTGAGCAATTTTTCTTTCCTGTAACTATTTTGAGAGGATGGCCGTTTTTTTCACTAGGTTTTCTCTCAATTGTTGTTATTTTTTCAGGCTTGCCCATATCTGTAATTATTATTGGCATCTCCACACCATTTTCCACTATCTCCTTTATTGCAATAGGATCCAAAATTTTCATTCCAAACATTCCTGCAATTCTTGCCTCGTTGTACGAGAGGCTGGAAATGCTTTCTAGTTCTTCTTTGACTACTCGTGGATCTGCAGATAGTACTGCACTGTCTTTCTCAAAATCAATTCTAGTGTTGTATTTTTTGCTAAATAAAATCCCAAGATCGGCAGCAGTCCTGTCAGAGCCACCTCTTTCATATGTAGTTTCTACGCCTTCTACTGTTTTTCCAATGAACCCTCCAATTGATAGAACATCGTTTATTTCCAATAGTTTCTCGACCCCTCCCATTCTCTCTGTTGACTCTGAAGCAAGAAAGTTTGCAGATTCCAAATTATTGTCAGTGATTATGGGCCATATGTCAAATGAAATGACCTCTGATTTTATTCCAGAACTTTTTAGTACATAGTTCATCACATGTGACATCAATATCTCGCCTGAATATGCAAGCAATCTTGCCCTTGTTTCATTTGCAAATTCTCTTTTTTGTAGAACCTCTGCTAGGATGGACTCGGCTTTTTCTAGAAAAGAGTTGATGGTTCTGTTGCACTCGTCTTGAAGTGTCTTGTCTACCATTTCAACAATTTTTTGATATGGTTTTCGTAGAATTTCTGTACCTAGATTTTCTCCTTTTTCAGTCCTGCGTCCAATCTCAAGTGCAATGTCTGTAAGTGACCTCTGTTTTTCATTGTATGTTGTAAGGGGTGCAGAAAAAACTGTAATTACCTTGGAGCCTTTTTTCAACTCGTTAATTCTTTTGATTATAGTTGGTATCAGTATGCCATCTACACCTACTGCACTACCACCAAATTTTGAAACAACCAGATTTTCCAAAACTTGGTTAACTCTGCCTCCGTCCTTCTATAAAGTATTGGGTGTTTACAAGAGCCGTTCTACAAAGCTTGACTTGCATAAATCCTACGCATTGCTTAAATCTTAAAACTAGATAATTTCGCTCATGTCCATAAAACCCGAAAATTATGTCATTCAGGGCGAGCTATTCAGAGACAAGAACACAAACCACATCTTACAATTCATTCCAGAAGTAGGTCTTGTTCATAACGAGTCACTGTGCAAAGAAATTACAGGCTGTATTGATTTTCAAAAAAATAACTAGGTCAAGAAGTTTTTTATAAGATCTGACGCTTTTTTTGCCCCATCAAAAGGTCGCGGGTTTCGTTTTTCACCAATTTTTTCTTGAATTAGTTTGTCAAGATGAAAAACATCATCATGTGTATATCCAAACTCCCTTGCATTTTCCTCTTGTTCAAAATGACCCTTTATTGGAATGAATATTCCTGGAGTTCCATAATGTCTTGACTCGTCTATGGTTGATTTTCCAGCAAGTGAAACCACCAAGTCTGACGCAAATATTATTTCATGCAAGTTGTTTACAAATCCCATGTCTCTGATACCTTTGTGATTTGTCTTAAATGAAGGGCCACTCACAATCACAAGATCAAAATCCTGATTGATCTTTGTATATATCTCAAGGATTTTTTCAATCAAAAATCTTCCAGAATCAGTTCCGCCTATGCTTACTACAATTGTTCTCTTGTGAAATGCAAATTTTTCCCGTAACTGTTCCCGTGATTGTGATGTATCTCTTACAATTGGTCCAACTCTTACCAAATTGTCTTTGTTTGTACCGTTTTCTGGCAAGATTACAAGATCGCATTTTTTGATGATATTTTTCATTGACTTGTTCATCTGTTTTTCAATGACAGAACCAATACCTCTTGCAAAATTTGTTTCAAGTATGTCAGTTACCAAAATAGTCTTGATTCCCTTCTCTTGTGCTATTGCAAGAGATGCAAAATCTTCATCGCTTACAACAAGTCTTGGATGATACGTATCAAGTATTTTAGATGAAATTGCCTTGCATTCCTTGTAATAAGAATAGTACTTGAAGAGCCACTTGAGTGGATGTTGCAGTCTTCCATTTTGTACCTCAAATGGAGGAGGCCTGTACAGATTATCAACATCAAATCCATTCTGAGAAATAAGTGAAGGTGCCGCGCCTCCACTTACAAATCTCTTTGATATATTATCAAGGCTCTGAGAAATGGCCATATCTCGTGTAGCATGCCCTAGTCCTATTGGGCTTGAGAAAAAAACTAGATCTAACATATCTGTAATTCTGTATAATTTCTTTATTTTTATTTTGAGTGATTCTCAAAGTTTAAATGCATTTTAAATCGGAGCTTGCATGGGTTCATAGTCCAGGTCGGTTATGACGTCGCCCTTACACGGCGAAGATCCAGGGTTCAAATCCCTGTGGACCCACTTA
>Ga0134125_10003147_pt1 | contig 19251 bp, 14 predicted proteins | sample KB31751_FD_96464 | JGI IMG/M metagenome (GOLD analysis project Ga0134125, IMG submission 96464) | Terrestrial soil microbial communities with excess Nitrogen fertilizer from Kellogg Biological Station, Michigan, USA - KB3-175-1 | ecosystem: Environmental > Terrestrial > Soil > Unclassified ... | reverse complement strand
TCCCGAACACGGTAGTTAAGCCTCTCTGCCCCGATGGTACTGCACGCGCAAGTGTGTGGGAGAGTAGGTCGCCGCCCGATTAAACTCCAATTGCAAATAGAGCCCCATAAGGGGCTCTTTTTGCTATAAGACCCACCCTCCGAAGCTCCTATAATCAAAATTCGAATAGTTGTAGCAATGTCGTTTTCAGAAAGAATCAGAATGAGCCAAGTCGGCGGGCCGAAAAATCTCCTCCACACCCTCAGAGCTTCGTCCGAATTTCCGTGGCTGCTCATGTGCGCCATCGCTTTGGTTGTCGTCATCTACCTCAGCCTCTCTGACTGGCAGCAGGTTCGCATAGCCAACCAGCGCTCGCGAGCCAGCGATACCTCTCTTCAGCATCTCTCCGATTTGTATTCCGCACTTCAGGAAGCCGAGACCAGCCAACGCGGTTACCTTCTTACAGGGCGTGACTCGTATTTAGATCCGTACTGGCAGGCGCGCGCCAGCGTGCCAACCTACCTTGCCGGTGTCCATCGACTATCTGTGGATACCATTCCGCAGCAGGTTCGAATCCAGCATCTCGATAGCTTAATCAACCAGAAGCTCTGGGAGATGAAGCATACGATCCAGCTTCGCCGCGAGGGCCGCGAATCGGAATCAATGGAAGTCGTCCTTACCGATCGTGGGCAGAACCTCATGGAGCAGTTGCGCTCGCTCATGCGCGACATCACGCACGCCGAGCGAATGGAGCAGCGCGCGACCTCGAAACAGATCGAAGATCTTGCCGCTATTGCCGGTGCCGCGTCGAGTCTCGCCGTTTTATCCGGTTTGCTGCTGCTTACTGTCGCCGTCTGGCGTATTCAGAAGGAGAAGGCCGCGGTACTGGAAGCCAACGCGGCCAAAAGCCGCTTTCTCGCCAACATGAGTCACGAGTTGCGAACGCCGCTGAATGCCATCATCGGCTATAGCGAGATGCTCGCCGAAGAAGCGGAAGATACGGGTAGATCTGATTTTCTTCCCGACCTCAATCGCATTCGCACATCGGGCCGCCATCTGCTTGACCTCATTAACTCCATCCTCGATCTTTCGAAGATTGAGGCGGGCAAGATGGATCTCTATCTGGAAACGTTCAGTATCACTAAATTGGTTTCAGAAGCGCAAGATGTCGTTCGTCCGCTGGCTGAGAAGAACGGCAATAAATTAGTCATCGATTGTCCGCCTGATATCGGCAGCATGCATGGCGATCAAACCAAAGTTCGCCAGTGCATCTTTAATTTGCTCAGCAATGCGGCCAAATTTACTGAAAAAGGCGAAATTCAGTTGTCCGTGCGACGAATATGCGGCCCGGAAGACCGCATCTCCTTTACCCTTCGCGATACCGGCATCGGCATGACGCCCGAGCAAGTGAGCCGCCTATTCGACCCATTCACACAGGCCGATGCCACAACCACTCGCCGCTTTGGCGGAACAGGATTAGGTCTCGCGATCACTCATAAATTTTGTGAAATGATGGGCGGCTCCGTACAGGTCGAAAGCAATCCCGGCGCGGGCTCGACTTTCACCATCGAAGTCCCGGCTTCCATCGGCTCTCCGGTCGATCAGCCGCGTGCGGAGATTGTTGCCGCTCCGGTTGACGCAGAAAGCATTGTCCTCGCAATCGATGACGACCCGAGTGTGCACGATCTCCTCCGCCGCTCCTTGATGCGCCACGGATTCCGCGTGGAAAGCGCCTATTCCGGAGAGGAGGGATTACGCCTCGCGCGAAAGTTGCATCCGGAGGCAATCACGCTGGACGTTCTGATGCATGGAATTGATGGCTGGGGAGTGCTGCGCGCGTTAAAAGCCGACCACGAAATTTCTCAAATTCCGGTAATCATGCTCACGGTTATGGACAACCGCAATCACGGCTTTCTGCTCGGAGCCGCCGAATACCTTTCCAAGCCGGTTGATCGCAACCGGCTTGTTGAGGTGCTCACCCGATTTCGCCGCCATGGCAATCCCGGTAGCGCTCTTGTAATTGAAGACGACTTCGACGCTAGAAGAATTCTCAGTACCGCGCTTCGTGGCGAAGGTTGGAAAGTAGATGAAGCGGAAAACGGACGTGTCGGGTTGGAATGCATTCAACACTCGAAGCCGTCCCTGATTTTGCTTGACCTCATGATGCCTGAAATGGATGGATTCGAATTCGTGGCGCAGTTACGAGAGCGGCCTGAGAACCGGAACATCCCCATCGTAGTACTCACGGCGAAGGAGGTTAGCGCAGAGGAGCGCCGGGTGTTAAATGGCCAAGTGGCAAAAGTAGTGCAGAAGTCCACGCTCAAGGTCGACGATCTGCTGGCGGAACTGAATCAACTCATTACGAATCGGATTCGCGAAGCACCCAGTGCACCTTCTGTATAATTAACCGGCAATTTAGAATCATGACTTCTTCGGAGGTGACAACGTTGCTCCTTGTCGAAGACAATGAACTGAATCGCGACATGCTGACAAGACGATTGCAGCGCCGCGGGTTTCAGGTAATTACGGCCCTCGACGGCGAAAGTGCCATTCGCGTGGCCAATGACGAAAAACCAGATCTTATCTTGATGGATATGAGCCTTCCGGGAATCAACGGTTGGGATGCGACACGCCAACTCAAAGAGAATCCGGAGACCAGGCACATTCCGGTCGTAGCCCTCACCGCTCATGCGATGCACGGCGACCGCGAACAGGCCAGCCAGGCGGGGTGCGACGCTTTTGAAACAAAGCCGGTAGAATTGGACCGGCTTCTGAATACGATTCGCAGTTTACTTTTTTCGCAGGAATAACTCGGCAATGCAGTCCGAACACATTATTACCGGCCGCGAATCCGCCGAACTACGGCATACGCTACGTACACCGATCAACCACGTCATCGGCTATGCGGAGTTGCTGCTCGAAGATCCCAATGAGGCGGCGAGAGCCACTTCCGAACCGAATCTGAACCGAATCCTGACAACGGCTCAACAGATACTCGCCTTGGTGCAAAAGCATCTGAAGACTACTGAACCCGAAATCATTCCGCCGGACATCGCACTCCTTCGCCAGGAATTGAAAACGCCGGTTACAACCCTGCTTAAATGCACGGCTGAAATGATCCAGTACGAATCGGGATCCCGCTTGCAGGACACCGAAAGAATTCACGCCGCGGCTGAGGAGTTGCTCTCCTTCGCAAACGGCGTAGATCCCAAACCACCCGCTTCATCGCCGCTTCCGGCCGCAGCGGGCTTGAAAGATATTCCTGCAAAAGTTCTGGCCAAGTTTCTTATCGTCGACGACTCCGATGTAAGTTGCGAATTATTGTGCCGGCTGCTGGAGCGCCAAGGCCACCGCTGCGTTACGCTGAGTAGCGGCCATGCGGCTCTGGAACGGCTCAGACTCGAAACCTTTGATGTTGTTTTGCTGGATATGATGATGCCTGGCCTCAGCGGACTCAATGTCCTTGAGGCGATTAAATCCGACGAGAAATTGAAAGATGTCGCCGTTGTCATGTTGTCCGCGTTCGACGAGGTTGGAGATATCGGTTTGTGTCTGGAAACCGGCGCGGACGATTACTTGCTGAAGCCGTTCGATCGAATCGTCTTAAACGCAAGGCTAAACGCGATTCTGGAAAGACGGCGGCTATTAAACCTGGAGCGTCAACGTACTATTCAATTGGAGTTAGCCGACGCGGAACTGCGCCGCTCGAACGAAGAACTCCGCCGGTTCGCGTCCGTTGTATCGCATGACCTTCAGGAACCCCTGCGCATGGTGACGAGCTACATGCAATTGCTAAAGCGGGACCTCGGCGAAAACGTGTCCGAAAGGCAGCACGAGTTTATTGAATTCGCTATCGACGGCGGCCGCCGTATGAGTGCGTTGATTCAAGACCTGCTTTCCTACTCTCGCGTTACGTCGGTGGAAGCGCAGCGTGAGGAAGTGGATTGCAATGAAGTTCTTCAGGAAGTACAAGCCAACCTGCGCGCTTCGATAGAAGAATCCGGCGCCACAATGGCCATTGGTGCCCTTCCTAAACTCACGGCCGACCGGTCGCGGATCCGCCAGCTTTTTCAAAACCTGTTGAGTAACGCAATTAAGTATCGCAGCGAAAGGCCTCCGGTAGTTCAGGTGAATGCCGAATGGCGTGGCGGCAATTGGCTATTTTCTGTTGCCGACAACGGCGTCGGCATCGACGCCGAACATTGTGACCAGGTTTTCGAAATGTTCTCGCGGCTGCACGACCGTACCATTCCCGGCACCGGCATTGGCTTAGCTATCTGCCAGCGCGTAGTCGAGCGCCTCGGAGGCAAGATCTGGGTCGAATCGCGCCAGGGACAGGGCTCAACATTTTATTTCACTCTTCCCGCCTGATTGGCGCCCTTAGACTTAACCGCGCAAGATCTTCAACAGTTAAGAAACAGCGGTGGCCCGGAACACTGGCCGTTGTTCGCGCAAGACTTGTTCGATAACATCAGTCGCTTTTCCCACCCCATCCGTATTTTGGATCTCCACCATGAATCGACGTGCTTGAAGCCGGTATCGTTCTTGTCCAAAAACCTTCTTTACAAGCGTTCGGAGCCGGTCCGCACGCAATCGTTTAATCGGCAGTAGCTCGCCCGCTCCAAGCCGCTTCACTCGCGCAGCAACGCCAGGTTGATCATTGCCAACTGGAATCGCAACCATTGGTACCCCATATGGTAACGACTCAAGCACCGTGTTCAGGCCGGCATGGGTGATGGTTAGCGCTGCGCGCGCGAGCAGCTCCAATTGTGGAGCGTAACCGACGACCAATGGATTCCCCGGAAGTGGCGCGACCAAACCTGGCTTTGCGCCTCCACCCAAAGAGATCACAAGCTGGGCATCTAGTCCGTCACAAGCTCGGGCGATCTCACGAAACACTTGCTGAATCTGATTCTGAAGTGTGCCCATCGAGGCATAGATCAAGGGTCCGCCATCTAGTTTCTCGAAAGGAAGGAGAACGGGTGGACGCACTCGCCTGTCATGCCAAGGTCCCGTGTAATGGAACTGTGATGGCAGCTGCTCGCGCGGGTAATCAAAGAATAGCGGTTGCTGGGCGACGTGACCCCAACGGGAAATGAGGTCCGCCGGTGAGCGACACGGCGGAAGGTGCCACTCGTGCCGTTGCCGGTTGAGAGTCGCCAGCCAGTTCCTCGCCAGCCGCCGTTGCAGCAGATATCCCAGTGTGTTTCGTATCTTTGCCGGATAGCTGCGCGAGTATGGCCATCTGGTAAAGACTGGTGGAATGCCGCTTTCGGGGTAAACTGCGAGAGCGTTCGACAATGTGACGTAAGGCAAACGAAGGTGTTCGGCAATAATACGGCCTGCTGGTTCTACTTCGTCTGCTTTCGAAAAATATTCATGGCAAGTGGCTGATTCCATTGGCTCGCGTGAACACATCCTGGCAAAATTGATGCCTTGGATGCCCTTTTCATCCACCGTTGTGGCCTTGGGCCGTGGACCATTACCAACAAAAAATCTACGCCAAGTTCTTGAATCAAGTCGGGGCCTTCCGCAAAGAGCACCCGGCTCTTTAGCGCAAAAAACGAAATCGTATATCGCAGCGCAGCCAACCCTCTCAGCGTTCCGAGATGCGCGAGATGGTCATTGTAGCTGCCAGGTGGGAATTGCTCCTGTCCTATTGATCGATACTCGAGCCCGGTGCGGCGAACGATATCTTCCAAATCTAAAGTCTGAAAAACGATAACTCGGTGACCTCGCGCCTGTAGTTCGCGTCCAAGGCACGACGTTGGATTCAAGTGTCCCAAAGCTCCGGGAACGAACACGCCGATGTGGGCCATGGTGGTCGTGTACAGCAGACCCCGCTAACTCAAGGGCTGTTTGGCGCCCGATAGCGGTCGTGCTTCAGGAGCCGTGGGAGCCGGCGAGGGTGTTCGGATGGGATCGAGGGCGTGAATAGCGTTTGCCGCCCGAAGTGCAATGGTTTGAAGAGCCGCGGCCTGAGCCAGACTGCGGAGGCCAGGGTCGCGAATTGATGCGGCCTCCGTATGTGCGGTGACCTGCTGCATAATCTGCATGATAGGCCCATAGGGCGGGATATGGTGAACGGTTCCACTTGAACGTAGAGGCCTCCCTCGTCGCTGCCGATGGGGCCGATTTGAAAAGGCCGCCGGTGTGGACCCGGCTGCTCCGCTGCAGCCCGGTAAGCAAGGCGTACCGTGGCTGTATGAGCGGGATCGTTGACCGCCAGGACCTCGCATCGATACACCGCATCGAAAATATTGCCCTCGTTGCCAACCTGAAAAATTTCGCCAGCCTTTTGTGGATGAGCTGCGAAAAGAGACACAAGCTCCTCAGCGGCCGGTGGCCCCATAACGTACGATCGGTTATCCCAGTCCACAAAGTGATGCACAAGGATGCCGGAGCCGCCCTGGAGTGCGCCGTCCCACCGCTCGGATACTCGGTACTCCACGAGGTACGGACCGAGTTCAGCGGCAAGGTATCCGCTCAGATCGCGGCGGTGAAGAGGCCGGAGTACGATATCCTGCGTCCCAAAGTGTTCGAATAGGGGCTTCCACACGCGGCTTTCGTCGAGCCATCCTCGCGAACGCATGTTCCAGGCGTTCATGCCCGGCCCTACAAAATTGTAGTTGCCATCGGGCGTCGAGAAAGTGCCACCGACATTGGTGCTCATGATGTCCCAAATGTCCAGGTAGTCGGCTTGGGAACCATCGGCGCGTGAGTGGTCGAGCCCGTAGCCATGGCTCATCTCCTGCCCAAGAAGTGAAGGCCACAGCGACCCTGTATCGCACACTGCGGCCATACCTCCGAGCACGCCAAAAAGATCGATGAGTCCGGCGAATGAGTAGACAATACCTTGGTAGTCGTTGAGCGCCACCTTATTCGCGAGCGCTGTCTGGTAACCGAGAGCCATAAGGCCGTTGCGGTTGAATTTTCCCTTAGGAACGTCCTTGTCGAGCACATTGCCGGCGTAGTCGCTACGGTTCGCGTTGATAGTCATCCAATCAAATACTTTTGATTCGGAAAGGTCGAGCTGGCCGTGCGACATATCGGAGAAAAACGCAGGCACATTTAGAGTCCCGGCGCCTTTTCCGGTGAAGAGCCGTTCGTAGAAATCAAGTGGAGGCGCGGAGCCGGAAAGGTTTTGCTCGTTATTAAAGCGGAGAAGAAGGATCGCCCATTTACTGGAGCGCGAGGTGGTGCCCTTTGTAAAAACGTCCCGCAACGAGATCTCTTGCTGCAGGATCTGCGCCAGATTGAGCATGGGGCGTCACCTCGTCAGGAATTAGCTCGAAGTCAAGCTAATTTTTCGGCCAGCAGTAGAATACCATGCAATGGCAGTGAGAGCCGCTTTGGGGGCGAGCCGCGGCCGTTCGACCGCTCAACTGCTCACAGAAAGCTTCGCGCTTTGTCTTCTGGCGCTTTGCAGGTGTTGCCGCAGCCCAACTGCTGCTTCTGCCGTCGCCCCACTAGTGGCTGCATCCTTACCGTTGACCGCTGATGTCACGCTGGACATTTGGGCGAAACAGCCCACTTGGGTGTGGGAGCTACCGCGCTGACTCGTGTACTTAAGAGTCTCTTGTTCAATGTGTCAACGCCCGATCCGATGGCTTTGAGTGTTGCCTGCAGCTCAATGGTGCTAATTGGAACGCCTGCGGCCTGGTCCAGCGACTCGGGCGGCACGCGTAGAGCCAATGCTGGCGTGGGCGACGAATGGCGGACTAAGGTTGTCCCGATGCGCCACGCCGATTTGACGGTGCACGACAAAACCGCTGCTTCGGCGTGATGACGAAAATCTATACTCGGTGGTGCGAATTCGGTTTGTCGGAAACGGGCTGGTGCCTGAATTCGTGTGGTTCCTTTACACATTCTGATCTGCACGGGGGCCTAGTTCCACGCGCTTCGCCTCGACCCGGCCCGCGAAGCCGGCCACATGCTCCACCGTTCTCGTACGAGCGACGCGTCCTTGATCGCCCGTTCCTCACCGCGGCCGCTCAAAACGCCGCTCACTGCACAATTGTAAGGTAGAGGCCGATGCCACTTACGAACACCAGCGTAATCGAGCCGGCGAAGCAGTGCTCGTGCTAGGAACCAACCTCCGGGCCGGCGAGCATCTGCTTCGAAATTCAAGTGCGGATACAATGGACCGTTTCCAACCCAAGTAAGTCTTAATGGGCGAAAAGGAGAGTAAATGTCTAAAAATGAAAACGGGATTGGGCGGCGTTCGCTTCTGAAGAGGGGCGCGGCAGCCCTAGGGCTGGGCCTCTTGGCTGACCTCGAAGCGTATCCCCAGAACGTCAACCGGAATTCAACGCCGTCGGACTTGAAAATCACGGACATGCGCATCGCCGTTCTGAGAGGGCCGGGAGGCCAAAGAGGCGACGGTCGGATGGGCAGACGCGGCGGCGCCAGGGCACCTCTGCCTCCTGCAACTCCCGGCGCCGGAGCGGCAGCGGGCGGCACGATCATTGTCCGAATCGATACCAATCAGGGAATTTCGGGTTACGGGCAGACGATTGGGGACGGTCCCCAGCCGAACTACGTGTTGATGCACAAGACCCGATTGCTCGGCGAGAATCCCTGCAACGTGGACAAGATCTTCCGCAAGATCAAGATGCATGGCGGGTATAACCGCCAGGGGAGCGGCGTCAACGCGATTGAGAACGCGCTGTGGGATCTGGCCGGCAAAGCTTATGGTGTGCCGATCTATCAAATGCTTGGCGGGAAATTTCGCGACAAGATTCGTATGTACAGCGAGGGTGACCCACGCTCGAATTCCATCGCAGACATCGCCACCGATTATAGGGAGAGAGTCGCCTCGGGATTTACGATGCTCAAAATGGACCTGCCCGTAGCTCCCATCCTCCGAGGCAAGCGTGGCACGATGTTTGCTCCGGAAGGCTACAACGGCGAACCGGGGGAGGGCCCCGAGAATTACTATCAGGGATTCGAAATCAGCGACAAGGGATGTGAGCTCGTGGCAGACTATGTCGCTTCGATTAAGGAGGCTATGGGCGACGCCGCCGACGTTCCCATGGGTCACGACCATTTCGGGCACCTCACCGCGAAAAGCTGTATCAAGCTAGCGAACGCGCTGGAGAGGGTCACTCCCTCGACTTTGGAAGACATGGTCCCGTGGTTCCGGGTAGAGGAGTGGAAGCTCATCACCGATTCCATCAAGGTGTCCACCTTGACCGGCGAAGACGCTTACCTGGTGGAATCGCTCGAGCCACTTTGCCAGGCGCGCGCAGTCGATTATATTCACCCGGATCACCTTGTGATCGGTGGCTGTCTCGAATTGAAGAAGACCGCCGACATGGCGGCCAAATATTCGGTGGGGATGATGGTCCACAGCAACGCTACCCCGATCGGCTATGCCGCCGGCGCGCACGCGATTGCCGCCTGCCAAAACTTCCTCGCCATGGAATGGCACCAGCCGCAGCCAGCCTGGCACAAAGACTTAACTGACAAAGGCGACCTCGTGGTTAAGGGTTACATCCCTGTTCCGACGGGGCCCGGCCTGGGCATCAAAGTCAATGAAGAAGCGATGCGCCCCCTCTGCAGGCAGGGCGAGTTCTTCACCGACCCTACGACGTATTGGGATTCACAGTTCGGCGGAGAGAAGGCGTACACGTAGAGGTAGGACGTGCAGGCGAGTCTTACACCTTCCTATTATGACTGAAGGTATATAGGTTTAATCAGCCTGTTGCGCTCGGCGGGCCGGAATTCCAATATGGGCCTCCAACATTGCGCACATTCGGCTCCAGACGGGGTTCGTGTATTTGGCTGTTGTTTTAGATCGATGGTCTCGCAAAGTGGTATCTGGACCGGACGCTACGGTCTGACCTGCAGGTCAATGCCTTACGCCGCGCCATTGCCGCGCGACAGCCGGCTGCCGGGCTAGTTCATCACCCCGATCGAGGTATTCAATACGCCTGCAGTGACTACATAACGTTGCTGCGGAGTACGGAATGATTTCCGAGCATGAGTCCGGACTCACAAGCTGCCGTAATGAGTTTTCCAAAGCATGAGGACATCTATCCCGATGAATCGATATGAGTTCCATCCGGATTCCAGTCCCTTGCTGCCTGGACGAAGTGGAGAAATAGCGGTGACGAGATGGTTCCACGCAAATCCACTTTGGCGGTTCAAGTCGGCTATCGTGAGATTGGTATCGCAACGGGATCATCAGTTGCGAACTGATTCGTAAACACATTCACGAGGCGCTGGAAATCGCTAATCAATGGGCTGCGAAGGGTATGCCAAAAGAGTTCGACCTTTACTCAGAACGGAGGCAACTATCGTGCTACACGGGGAGACATTGGGAACATCTGACGGAGGGCTTCGTCAAGCGACGGATCGGTGCTAGACCATTTGCCGAGATCGGCTGTGTGAGCAAATACCGCGGGTGTTGGCTTTCCGGCCGAAATCCACTGCACCGAGGTCCACTGCTGTTGGGAGTCGCGTGGAGCGCGCAAGATGTTCACCACATCGCCGTGATGGGCGATAGCAGACGGAGGACCCGCCGCGTTCGGCTCCGCATATAGGGGAGCTTCGACATTTACTACTTCCGCAGTGGCGACGTAGGGCAGCGGTTGCGGCACTTTCCGCCAGTCGTCCGTAACGAGGTACACTCCTCCGAGCAACACACAACATAGAGCTAAAGCCACGATGATGACGGAAGACCAGCGAGTGGATCGCACGCGGTGAGATTCTGTGGTCGGGGCGATAGTTTCCTGCGTAGTGCGAACAATGGTTCTGGTTGAGGGTGTTGCAACTGTGACCGTGGGCTGCGCCTGGAACACCGGTGGCGACAGAAAAGGAACGGATGCAGAAGCGGCATGCGATGTAGGTTCGAAAAGGGCAGTTGCATCGAAGTTGCCAGCGGCGCAAGCGGGCTTCTGAAGCTCCAACTCATCCAGGCGTTTCGCCGATTGTTCCAAGGCGATCGCGTAGCGTGTGTCGTCCGCGCCGGCTTGCCGCATCGCGATCATGGCCTCTCGCGCGCCGGCGAGATCTCCGTTATCCGCCGCCTCTTCAAATCGCTGTAAATTCACGAGAACGGCGGACAGAATCGTTTCCGTTCCACCTATCCGGCGGGGCTTCGGCTCCGGTATCGGTGTTTCATCGAGAGGCCGCACTGGAAGGCTTGTTTGTGAGGCGGCGCGGAGTGCGATCGCAAACTCACGGGCAGATGCATAGCGGGCCTGCGGGGCTTGATTCATTGCTCGCTGCAATACCGCGAGTATTTCTTGTGAAAGAGCAAGATCGCTGTTCGAGGGGAGTCCAGTTCGCTTGTCGAAAGGATGCTTGCCGCTAATGAGTTCGAATGCTACAACGGCAAGGGAAAAGCTTTCCGAACGTTCGTCACATTGCTTTCCTAACGCCTGTTCCGGCGACATGTATTGGGGTGTTCCCAGCACCGTTCCGGTGACGGTCAAGGACGATGCAGCAGTGAGCGCCACGCCAAAATCAAGAATCCGGACGTGTCCGTCCTTTTCAACCACGATGTTGCTGGGTTTAATATCGCGGTGAATCACTCCCATGGAATGGGTATAGGAAAGGCCTTCTGAGATTGCGTCGACGATCTGTAGTTTCTCGTCGAGCGTCATAGGCGAGCCATCTGCCATCATTTGCCGCAGGTTGGGGCCGTCGATCAATTCCATGACAATGTACGGAATTCCGTTTTCCTGACCAATGTCATATACCGGAACCAGATTCGGATGCCGCAACCTGGCGCAGATTTTGGCCTCGCGATAGAAGCGCTGCACCAATTCCGAATCGTTGGCGGCGTCCGCTGCCAATACTTTAAGCGCAACTTGCCGGTCGAGCATGGTGTCATGGGCACGATAGACCGCGCCCATGGGACCGGTGCCAAGTTCGGCTATGATTTCGTATCGTCCTAGTGTCGTCATGAATTACCTAAGCTGTCCCAACGATTCCAGGGCGTCGAGACGAGTCTCGACGCGGCACGCAAGAGTGCGTGCGCTACGTTCCGGTATATCGAGCCACAATACAGGTGGCGTTGTCCGGCGCGCCCGAATCCAGTGCCGCTGCTATCAGCCGTTCGGCAGTCGATTGCGCATCCCGATAGGAATAAAGAATGGATCGAATGCTAGAGAGATCCACTTCGCCATAAACCCCATCTGTTGCCAGCAATAGAACATCTCCATGCAATAAAGACTGCTCGAGCGTATGTACGTTCAAATCATGGTGTGTGCCGACGGCCTGAATGAGCACGTTACGCATCGAGTGGTTCTTCGCGTCCTGCGCTGTGAGCGCGCCCTTTCGGACCATATGTCCCACCCAACTGTCATCGACGCTCAATTGCTTTAGATCGCCGTCGCGCAGCAGATACACGCGACTGTCGCCGACGCTCGCGATTACGGCGCGATTGTCATCCGCGGCTACCGCTATCAAAGTTGAGCCCATGCCCGCGTATTCCGGCCGTTCCTTCATGGCGCACCAGATCCTGCGATTGGCCAACTGAACTGCATTCATCAATCTGTTTTCGTCCAGGCTGCGAAGGTGATCGTAGCCGAATGGCCATGTAATATCGAAAAGATCGCGCGAAGCGATCAAAAATTGATGGCTGGTCTGAACGGCAATATTTGCGGCCACTTCGCCATATCGGTGTCCGCCCATTCCATCCGCAAGCAGATACAAACCGAACTGCTTATCCACGTAGAAGCAATCTTCGTTGTTCTTGCGGACACAGCCCATTTCGGAGACGCCAAACACGTCTATCATGGAAGTCGCTTTCTGACGTTCTAATACGCAGGAGGATTGGGCGGCGGAGGAATAACTTGGGTTAGAAATTGCAACCCGCCAATAATGTCGTTGTTTTTGACGACTGAATTTGAGCCAGTCGAGCGGTAGCCGACTATTCGCGTAGAATTCAGATCGAGGCTATGCTCATTCATTAGAATATTGATCGCGCGAGCGAGATCCTTTTCTGTCGGCTTATAGTGGCCGCTCTTGTTGTCTATATATGTGATCTTTCCCAACTGAATGGCGACATAGCCGGCGCAGACCACGCTATTCCCGGCATTCAAGCTCGAATGCCGGTGTTCCGATTCAATCGGACCGCCAAGTTTGGCGGTGTCCGGAACGCTCATAAGGTTTCCATATCTGTCTATTGCGTAGATATCTTTCCCATCCGACCCAGCCGATGTATACGGGTTACGGCCTGAATCTTTGTAGAGAAGCCCGACGATTGGCAGAAGCATGTTGTTGTTGATGCGTTCGCTTTTACGGATGTAGTGCACGCGAGGCCGAAAGCCGCCCATACCCAACTCCACACCCCAGTCTGTTCTCAACAGTCTCGACAGGTCCGCGAATTCCTGATCCGTCATGGAATCGACGTTTTCGTTTAGAAGCGAATCAATTTCGGGATACCACTGGCGGTTTGGCCTCAAGTGACTCACCAGTCCCGCAGCGACCCAGGAACTTGAGTGCGGGTCGAGGCGCAGGCCGTGGTTTGCGTCGGTGTAGGTTTTCATGTCCTCGAATTCCCGCCGCTCGCGATCGAATCCCGGTTTTAACCCGACCAGGTTGCCCCGGGCACCTTGTGCTTTCCGGTCTTCAAATGCAAAGAACTTCAAATGTTGAAGGGCTTGCGCCATAAGGTTGCTTATTGCTCCGAGCCGCTTTTCGTAGCTTCTCGTCTTTGCCTTCCGCGCAAACTTCTTTTCCTTGCTGATCATCCATTCGCGGCATTCGTCGATCAGCCGGGCCAACTCATGGACGTACACCGGTGGATTGCTCTCTGCGGTGTTGGCGCGGGCAAGTTGCTCATCGATTCGCCGGAGCTGCGAGCGCCCCCATCCGTTGTCGGTCTCGATCTTGAACCGCTGTACCGTCCACAGATGAGAAATGTAGTTCCAGGGACTACTAGGCATCGGTTGAACTCCTTCAAGTTGCTCAGCGACGTTTTTGGGGAAGGGGCGTCAACTTTCAGAACGGCCGGGACAAGGCCAGCTAGCCGCCAGGCATGGCGGCCGCACGAGGCTCTCAGCAAAAGGAAGGTGCCTTGACGGGTTTTTCCCGGGTCCGTCGCTTGTGGGAGTGACGGCGGGCAAAAAGATGCGCCGGCCGAACGTTACCGCATTTAAGGAGGCCGACAATGGGCCGGGAAAGCACGCAACATAAACTCGACCGGGTGCGCTCGCCACGTGTTCACATCACCTATGACGTGGAAGTGGGTGGGGCCATCGAATTAAAGGAGCTGCCCTTTGTGGTCGGTGTTCTTGGAGATTACACCGGGCAACCGACAGAGCCGCTGCCGAAGCTTAAGGATCGCAAATTCGTCGAAATCGATTGTGACAATTTTGACGCTGTACTTGAGGGAATGAAACCGCACCTTTCATTCGCTGTTGAAAACAAGCTCAGCGAGGAGGCGAATGCTCCCGATTTGAAAGTTGATCTCAATTTCAAGAGTATGGAAGATTTCGAGCCGCAAAACATCGCGCGACAGATAAAGCCGCTCAACGAGCTGCTGGAGCTGCGGACGCGGCTGGCCGACTTGCGCGGAAGGCTGCAGGGCAACGACAAACTTGAAGAGCTTTTGCTCGACGCGGTTGTCAACACGGAAAAGCTGGCAAAACTGAAAGACGAAATGAACGAGGAGCAGAAGTAGTATGGCCGCCCCACAAACCAACCCGCAAGCCCCAGAGCAGCAAGTGCAAGGCCAGGTGGAACAGACCACGTCCGTCAGCCTTCTGGATCAGATTGTCGAGCAGGGCCGCTTTGGCCAGGAGACGCCGGCGCGCAAGCGCGGCAAGGACCTGATTAAGGAGTTCATTTCACAAGTCCTCGACGGGTCGATGACCGTTGCGAAAGATGCCGAGGTAATGATTAATGCCCGCATCGCGCAAATCGATCATTTACTGTCACTGCAGATCAATGAGGTGCTGCATAAGGCGCCGTTCCAAAAGCTGGAGGGTTCATGGCGCGGCCTGCATCACCTGGTGACGCAAAGTGAAACAGGAACCATGCTGAAGGTTCGTGTTCTGAATTGCGGAAAAAAAGATCTTTTGAAAGACCTGCAGCGCGCACCGGAATTCGATCAAAGCGCTCTCTTCAAGAAGATTTACGAAGAAGAATACGGCGTTTTCGGCGGTGCTCCGTTTGGCGCCCTTATCGGCGACTTTGAATTCGGCAAGCATCCGGAAGACGTGGAGCTGCTGGAAAAAATTTCGAATGTAGCTGCGGCCGCACATGCGCCGTTCTTCAGCGCCGCCGCGCCCGATATGTTCAATCTCACAAGCTTCACCGAGCTCGGCGCGCCGCGGGACATGGCGAAAATATTCGAGACAACGGAGTACGCCAAGTGGAAATCGTTCCGCCAGTCGGAAGATTCCCGATATGTGGGACTTTGTCTGCCCAGAACTCTTGGCCGGCTACCTTATGGAAAGGATACTAAGCCGGTTGACCAATTCAGTTTCGAAGAACATGTAGACGGAACCGACCACTCGAAATATTTGTGGAGCAACGCGGCCTATTCAATGGGTACCCGTCTGACAAACTCGTTTTCGCGCTACGGAATGTGTGTGGCCATTCGCGGAGTGGAGGGCGGCGGACTCGTCGAGGGGCTGCCTGTTCATAACTTCTTTACCGATGGCGGCGATCTTGCCATGAAATGCCCCACGGAAATGCCCATCACGGACCGTCGGGAAAAAGAACTGGCGGATCTGGGATTCGTTCCGCTGGTGCATTGCAAAAACACCGACTACGCCGCGTTTTTTAGCGTGCAAAGCGGGCAAAAGCCCCGCCTCTACGACACTGACAGCGCCAATGCCAACGCGCGGCTGGCTACGCAGATCCCCTACATCATGGCCGTTTCCCGGTTTGCTCATTACCTGAAGGCGATGATGCGGGATAAGATCGGCAGCTTTATGTCGCGCGACGACGCCGAAAATTTTCTGAATCGGTGGATCAGGAATTATGTCGTTCCTGACGACACGGCATCGCCGGAAATGAAGGCGAAGTGCCCGCTTCGCGAAGCCCGCGTCGACGTTTCCGAAGTACCGGGTAAGCCTGGCGTATATAAAGCTGTTGCGTTCTTGCGGCCTCACTTCCAACTTGATGAATTAACTGTTTCGCTGCGGCTTGTAACTGAATTGCCGGCACCAGCGAAGTAACAATTGGCTACCAAAGAGGCAAGCGGCGAGATGAGTCGCGACGCGGCACGCTTTGCTTGAACCTTGCACAATGCCACAAATCGGCTGTGCGCTCCAGTGCGTGCGCCACGATAACAAAGCATATTCCGAATCTCAATAACTTTTCTTTCAAGGAGAAATCAGATGGCAGTAAATGCGTATTTAGAGATAGACGGTGTGAGCGGGCCGAGCACCAGCAAAGCCAACTGTATCGACATCTTGTCGTTCAGTTTCGGTGCGTCCCAGACCTCAACCTATGGCGAAGGAGCATCCGGCAACGAGGCGAAATCGGGTCGCGCCCAAGTGAGCGACGTGAGTATTCGCAAGGTCGCCGACAAAACAACTCCGTTTCTTTTCGACCACTGCGTATCGGGCGACATCTTAAGCAAAGTCACCCTGTATTACGACAAGCCGGTGAAAGACAAACAGGAAGACTACTTTAAGCTGGAGCTCACCGACGCGTTGATCACCAGCATTTCGTTAGACGGCTCAAAGGAGCACCCAACGGAGTCGGTTACGTTCGCATTTCAGAAGATCTGCGTCGCCTACGCCGCGGAGAAGGACGACGGCACGCTGGACGCCTTTGTTCCGAAGTGTTTCGACGCATCGAAGCTGGTTCCCTGCTAATAATGATTGGCTAGGTGGCATGGGTATCCGTGCCCATGCCACCTGTTGTCCGTTGCGGCTCCGTTTACGCGCCAAAGTTTTTGCGGGCTAGGTCGCTGACGCTTCCGGCTCCGTTTCGAGAATTTCCAATGCAGAAATAGCCACGACATCGGTGGCGATATCCAAAAACTCCAATGCTTTTGCGTGACGATCTCTATAACCCGATTCCTGGTGAAAACCCTACCGGCCAAGATATTCGCTACTCGCCGATTTACGAAAGGATCAAAGAGGCGCGGCGGCAGGATGAGGATTTGGACCAGGGAGCGTGGAAGCGCGAACGAAAACTTGCCGATTACGGTGTGGCCGCTAAGTTGGCGCAAGAAGCGATTGCGATGCAAAGCAAGGATTTGCAACTCGCGGCTTGGCTGACCGAGGCTCTACTTCACAATGAAGGATTTGCGGGCCTGGAACAAGGGCTAACGTGTTGCCGCGAATTGATTGGGCGTTTCGGACTTCAGATGTTTCCAGCCTGTGACGAGGACGACCTGGAACCGCTTTCCGCTCCACTCGATTGGCTAGGTTCGTGTCTTGAAGTTCCGGTAAAAATGGTAGCGCTGAACTCCTCCCGTCATAATTGCTTTCAATTCACAGAGTCGCGCCTGTTGGGGTATGAAGACAAGTCGGCCGATCCTAATCAAAAGAAAGCGCGCGAAAAGGCCATTAAGGACGGCAAACTGGCCCCGGAAGAGTTTGATAAATCGTTTGAGGCGACGCCGAAAGCGTTCTATGTAGCCCAAGAGAATAGCTTGCGTGCCTCCATAGAAAGAATTCAGCAACTAGACGAAGTCTCGAACGCGGTCTTTGGAAATCAGGCGCCAAGCTTTGGCAGACTTTTGTCGGCTTTGGAGCAAGTGCTCCACGTTGTCCATCAACTTCTCGAAAAGAAGCGCCAGACCGAGCCCGATCCGGAACCGGTGGTTCCGGCTGCGCCGCTAGCGGCAAAGCCGACGAATAAGCCGGCCCAGGCAGCAGCACCCATTTCACTCGATTTCGCGACAGAGCCGGTCCATCGTCGCGCCGCCATAGAAAATATTGCTGCGGCCGCGGCCTATTTGCGTAAAACCGAACCTGGCAATCCCGCTCCATATCTGATGCTGCGGGGTTTTCGCTGGGGAGAGTTGCGCGCTGCGGGAGCTTTGGAGGATCCGGCTCTTCTTGAAGCGCCGCCTACCGAGGTTCGGCGACGCATTAAGCAATTGGCACTTGAAAGATGCTGGCAGGAGTTGATCGAAACGGCCGAAACGTACATGGCGTTTCCTTATTCGCGGGCGTGGTTCGATCTGCAGCGGTTCGTTGTTCAGGCATGCAGCGCCCTGGGGGCTCAATTCGATTCGATCGCAAAAGCCATCTGCTCGGAACTGCGTGCTTTATTGGCTGATCTACCGGCGCTGCTAACGTCAACCTTAATGGACGATACTCCTGCTGCGAACGCCGAAACGCAGGCATGGCTGCGTGAATTGGCCGCTGAACCGCAAGTGCGGCTAAATGAAATCTCGGCGGTGAACAGTGGCGTTGTGGACGGCTTTAGGAAAAAGTTTGCCGATCCTTTTGCCCTGGCGGTTGCCGCGATGAAATCGGGCGATCACCAAAAGACATTCGAGATCATGTGTGAGGAAATTGCTCACCAGCGATCGGGGAGAGGCCGTTTCTTCCGTCGCCTGCAGTTGGTGGAGCTTTGCATTTCCGCAAAGCGGGAAGCAATCGCGCAGCCGATTCTGGAAGAATTGATTGCGGCGGTTGATGCGCATAAGATCGAGGATTGGGAAGAGCACGAGACGGTGGCGGGCGCGCTGTCGGCTATTATGTCGGCCAGCAAGCGCATTCAGTCCGACGCCAAAGAGAAGCAGAAGTATTTTGAGCGTATTTGTCGCTTAGATCCAGTGAAGGCACTTGCCGCTGGAAACTAAGCGATGCGAACGTCCACCGAACTCCCAGTTACCCTGAGCGTGCTCGATCGCCTGATCGACGCAGAACCGGCGCAATCGGACGAATCACCTTTGTCGCGTGCCCAATCGCTGCGAATACTGCGATCAGCGGTACGGCGCGATTTGGAGTGGCTGCTCAACTCGCGGCGAATTCCATTAGAACCCGATCCCGCATTTGTTGAGGTGAATCGTTCCGTATACGTGATTGGGCTTGAGGACGTCGCCGGGTTCAGCCTGGCTGACGGACAGGAACAATCGCGCTTGCTGCGACATATACAGGCTGTGATCCGCGAATTTGAGCCGCGCTTAGCAAATGTGCAGATCAGCCAGCAGGACGATCCGGTGAAGACACGCCATATGAGATTCCGCATCGAGGCGTCGCTATTGGTGGATCCCGTGCCGGAGCGGATCTCGTTCGATACGGTTCTGCAACTATCGAGCGGCGAATACGAACTTAACGAGGAGCCCTGATGCGTTCCGATCTCCTGCCGTATTACGAGCACGAGCTTACCTCTCTGCGC
>Ga0134125_10003146_pt1 | contig 19252 bp, 20 predicted proteins | sample KB31751_FD_96464 | JGI IMG/M metagenome (GOLD analysis project Ga0134125, IMG submission 96464) | Terrestrial soil microbial communities with excess Nitrogen fertilizer from Kellogg Biological Station, Michigan, USA - KB3-175-1 | ecosystem: Environmental > Terrestrial > Soil > Unclassified ... | reverse complement strand
GCACTCCTAAATCGCGAAGTAGAGCAGCGGTAGCTCGTCGGGCTCATAACCCGAAGGTCGGAGGTTCGAACCCTCCCTTCGCAACAAAAACTAAGTCCCGATTTTTTCGGGATTTTTTTATTTTATAAAAAATATCCCTTTTTTGGCGCTGTATTTTAGTTCGTTAATGGCGTTTGCTTGTACTGTCAATGGAAGTCAATGTTGTAAACAACTGTCCAATAGAACTAAAAATATAAATCTTTCTTATTTGTTGGTTTACTATAAAAATAATTCGTCTATTCCTGACTGTTGTAATATTGATCAAACGAAACGGGAAATAAAAATTACATGCACCTAAAATAAAAAAGCCTCAGCATTTTGCTGAAGCTTTGTACCCGGGATGGGAGTTGAACCCACACCTCCATTGCTGAAGACAGGATTTTAAGTCCTGTTTTATATGGTTTCATATGGTTTGATATGTATTCTAAAAGCCTTTACCAGTATGCATTTAAGGAAAATATCGTTTCAAATTAATTTAAAGGAAACCGCAAATTGTTGTACCTATGTTGTACCAGTTATATATCTTTACATAAGAAACAATCAATATTTTTTAATCTCTTTCTATGTCAGCCTTAAAAATAGTCCTGCGAAAAAAAGCAGATGAAAATAAAGAAATTCCTGAAGATAAGCCGTTTCCAATAGCTATACGAATAACCAAAGACCGCATTTCTTCTTATACCTATATAGGACATAGTGCTACAATAAAACAGTGGGATGCAGTTAATCAAAGGGTCAAAAAATCACATCCGAATTCAGCTAGATTAAATAATCTCATAAGTACTAAATACGCAGAGGCAAATAATAAATTAATTGACCTTGAAACCTTAAAAAAAGATGTTTCTTCAAGGGCGATAAAATCCAGTATTACTTCCGCTAAACATGCCACCTTTTTTAGTCAAGCCGATATCTATTTAGATAACTTAAAGAAACATGGCAAATACAATAGGCGATCCGCTGATAAGCCAAGAGTAGAACGTTTCCGTGAATTTCTTGACGGTAGTGATATAACCTTCTCAGAGATCAATCCTTCGCTCCTAAAGCGATTTAAAGCATATTTAAAGGGTACTAGAGGTGTCTCAGACAGAACAATTGTTAATCATCTTGTTGTTATCCGTACAATATTTAATCAAGCTATATCTTCGAGTATTGTTGACCGTAAGTACTACCCTTTTGGCAAGGGTAAAATTGTAATTAAATTTCCTGATTCATTAAAGATGGGCCTGGTCGCAGAGGAAGTAAAAGCCATTGAAGATTTAGAGCTTCCGGCTGAGTCTCTTATTAATCATGCTCGCAATATATGGTTGTTCTCATTCTATTTTGCAGGAATGAGAGTGTCTGATGTATTACGTCTAAAGTGGTCTGATTTTCAAGATGACCGTATGTATTATTCAATGGGTAAAAATGACAAAGGAGGTTCTTTGAAAGTGCCTGAAAAGGTATTAAAAATACTAGCACAGTACAAAAGAGATACTCCAATACATAATCTGGTATTTCCGGACTTAGAAACAGTAAATGAGTTTAACAATCTTTACGCAGTACAGCAACGCATTAATCAAAAAGTAAAAAAGATTAATGAAGGATTACAGGATATTGCAAAGCTTATCGAAACAGATAAAAAGCTAACGATGCATATTGCCCGTCATACGTTTGGGAATATTTCAGGAGAGAAAATACCAATTCAAATGCTGCAAAAACTTTATAGACATTCATCCATTACTACTACTATTGGATATCAAGCTAATTTTATTCACAAAGATGCTGATGAAGCATTAAATGCCGTAATTGAATTTTAAAAAAAGGGATTGGATTGTTAAATAAGAAAAAATAACTACCAGTCATGATTTCCATCGTATTCATTATATAGAAATAATAATATAGCAATTACCCAAAAACAGTTAAGCAATAATAATAATAAATAATATGGAGAATATTAACCCTAAAAAACCGAACATTAAAGAAGCGATAAAAACAAGGGCCGTATATCCAAATAATTTAAACATCCATTTTTCAGGCATGAATGTTTCTTTTATAAAATTCATCATAGGCACATCATACTATATTATTAACAATTATCAATAAAGTTATACACCTTATGATTTACAAGAAAAAGCCTGCTAAAATTACTCCTAGCAGGCTTTGTGTTACTAACCCACAATTTCTTCAGCAACTTCCAACTGTTCTTCTTTTGCTAATGGTACATTCAAAATACAATCAACTGCCCTTTGTGCCTGTCCACTGGCCTGGACGATAAATCGTTTATCATTTTTTAGCTTATCTAACCAGCCCATTATATAGGCAACTGAGTTCTGTATTCCTTTATCAAGAATACCGGTAAATGAACATAAGTAGGCAGACCCCATCTCGGCAATCAATTCTTCAATGCTGTACGGTTCACTACCAAACTCATTCATTTCAGTAATTGATTTCCTACCCAAACGTTTTTCCGCACCCGTACTATGTACGAGTTCATGAAAAAAAGTGGAATAGTATGCTTCAATGCTTTTAAAGCTTTTCTTCCTGGGCATATTGATGTAATCCTCCACAATATGATAAAAAGCTTTCTGCTCCTTATGCTTTATCACCGGGCAGTCAGGCATAGTCTGAATAATTGCTTCGCATTCAAGTAAAGTATCATGTTCTTGTGTAACCAATGGTTCGATCATATCTTTTGACAAATCCCTGCATTGTGCAATGTTGAACACTTTATAATATCGAAGCATAGGAACAGTCTTTGGATGACCATCTTTACCCAATTCTTCCGGTTGCTTCTTTACATTCTTCCAGAAGATAACAATGTGTCCATGTTCTCCTTGATTGACTGAGCCGCCAATCTTTTTCAATTGATCCCAAGTAAGGAATAGATTGCGTTCATAATTAAGTGAAAGAAGCAGCCAGAGATTAATTCCCCTGTAAGACCTCTTACTCATAAAGTTCATTGGAACACCAGCATCTGTCCAGGGCTTTTGCCAAGGAACTGTACCGGTTTCTAATAATTCAATAATACGGTTGGTAACCATTTCGTAAACATCCAACTTTGTGGATGAAGTGTTTTGTGAATCCATGATTCTAAATTTTTAATTGTGAAAGAAAATTCTTTACACAAAGTATATCTGCGTATAGGCTATACCGTAAGGGAGGGTAAAATGCAAAAGGCAACGGATCATCACCCTTGCCTTTATTTCAACTTCGCCATCTCCCAATTTTTCGAAGATAGAGTGTTGCTACACCTACCGCTTCAAACATTTTAAAATAATACTTATTCTTATTCAGCAGTTCCTTTTCATAATATGGTTTTAATTCTGGAAAGAGTAACACCAATTGTTTCATGAAGGCTCTTGAACTTTTTCTTTTGTAACCAGGAATAAAAAGGAGTAAATCTTTTGGAGTGTAAGTAATTACTTCAATATGGCGCATTTGAGCTAATGCGATTATTGCTATCATTATTTCTTTAAACTCTTTTGTTTGATGACTAGGATGTGGTATTGACAAAGTGATCTTCTGTATGTTATAATCTTCTGCGCACGATCCCAGGCTAGTTAGTATCATTTCTCTCTTTTGAGAGGTCCATTTCGCTTTGTGAAGCTTTGACGAGTAATCCACAAGTTGATTGAATTTGACAACTGCTAGCCCTAGGATTCGTGTATTAAAACTAAGACCCAGTATGGTTTGAGCTTCCATGTTGATTAATGAGAAAAGTAAATAATGCACCCCTGGATTTACGGATACTAGACTCAGGCATCGACATTACCTTTGCTAAAATCCGCCTTAAGTGGCTTTCCTGATATTTACGGGTATAGGTAAGGAACAATGGTAAAGCATCTCTATCTTTTAATGTTTCAGCAATTTCATTCGCCAACCTGATTTCATTAGGTTCGTAGTGTTGCATAAATCGTTAAGAAGTTAGTTAATAATTTTTTACGCTGTTTTAATATCGACGATATCCGTTTCGATATTTAATCATTCGTTTATCGTTCGGTTTTTATATACTTTTAATTTTATTTTTCTCTCGCAATTTTCAGAATGAAAACAATTAAAGACATTCTCAATGTCCTTTAGAATAGTGGTGCCCGAAGGCACCTCTTTTTTTTATGTTTTCATAAATATTTTTTTAAAATAAAACTCGTAAAACGGAATTCGACCTCATCCCATTCAAAAATTTTATCCAATTTAAAAATGAGAAATAAGAGAGGGCTAAATACAAAAAATATAACTAACAATTACGCTCTACCCTCTCTTAATTTTTTTGCAAAAAGAAATATTATACATCTTATGTCAAAGTATCATAAAATGGAAAATCTCAAAATCTCACCAATGACGGTATTACCTGAAGAAGAAGAAACAGCTCCTGATACAACAGGATATATTTTCCGCCAGGAGGTTATTGATACTATTTCAGAATTAGGTTCTGTATTTCAGCAAATACACAATAGACTTACGAGCGAGGGATATAGTATAATAGATGGTAAGCTTATTAATTCTAAAGGGGAAGTAGAATATGAAAGACCTAAAAAATATAGAGAAGGATATCATCAAGGAAATTGAATCCGGTATATGGAAGAATTATTATTTAGTGTACAACAGAAAAAGTACTGACGAACCCGAAAATCAAAAAAACTCCATCGCTTACCAAAAATCAGAAAATACCCGTTTTGCATTTAAACAAAATTTACCTATTGCTAAATTAAATATTGAAGGTTTTTGTACTGACGGAATTATTTCTGAAAAGCACTCTGCTTTCAAAGAAGATACTGATATGAATTTCGGAGATAACGGATTAGTACAATACCGTATTGACAGACCTAAATTCTACAAACTAATTCAATTTTTAAATCATGGATATTTCAAAGGAGTAATTATATTATGTTGGGATAGAATCTCACGTAACAAAGGTGATGAAACTGTTGTTAGGAAATTATTGAAATCGGGTATTGATTTTAAATTTGTTTTAGCAACTTATGATAAAACAAGTTCTGGTGCATTACACATGGATATTGATGGAATGTTTGCAGAACATCATAGTAGAGTTACAAGTGAAAAGGTATCTCTAAACATTTTTAATCAAAGAGAAAAAGGAATTTGTGTATATAAAGCGCCAGTAGGATATCTTAATCTTGGTTCAATGGAAAATAAACCATTTGATCCTGTTCGTGCTCCTATAATAAAAAAAATGTTTGAAATGTACAGTACTGGTAATTGGACTCTTAATGAACTTGCCAAATTTGCCACAGAACAAGGATTTACCATGCCCTCTTCACGAAGAAGAAGAACACCTGAGGAAATGCTAATGGAAGAAGAGGATGACATTTTACTTAAAATTGAGCCAGTGAATCATTTAGTTACTTATACTTCAATACAAAAAATATTAACTAACCAATTTTACACCGGAAGAATAATTGGCAACAATAGAAAAATTATAAAAAGCAACAGTCATTTACCATTAATTTCAGATGAATTATTTAATAAAGTCCAGGATGTTTTAAGCAAGAAAAAAATCAGTACTCACTACGTTAAAAGAATCGAGTATCCTCTTCGTGGAATTATTCGATGTGGCGGATGCCAAAGACTATACACTCCATATGAGAAAAAAGGCATTTTATATTTTAGTTCACGTTGCGAAAAAAATTGTGCTAATAAGCATAAGTGCTTTAATATTTCTTTCATTACAACCAAAATATTGAAATTAATGGAGAATCTCCATTTCTCTGATAAAGAATTGGAAGAGTTTAATAACCGTTTCTCTACAGATATTGCCTTATTTGAAACAAAGCGCTTTAACCAACTTGAAGTTAATGAAAAACAAAAGAAGAAGCTCCGTGAGGATATGGCCTATTTACGTGAAAACAGGCTCACATTACTTAAAACCGGTGTTTATACACCTGAAGGTTTAGTCGAAGAAGAAAATACTTTAAACAGCAAAATAATTGATTTACAAAAGAAAGAAGTTATATCAGATATTTCAATGCATGAAACATTTAAAGATGTAGTAATTCTTTCCGAACTGGTTAAAGATGCTTGTGTATATTACTATAAAGCGAATTCATTTGAAAAACAGGACATAATTAGAATTATCTTTTCCGAACTCTCACTTTTTAATAATGAGTTGAAATATAAATGCAAAAACGGATGCGAAGCACTCGAAAGACGTTTTGTTCTCTCTGGTGACCCATCTGGATGGCTTTCAGAAATGCCCTCCCTTAAAAATGAAATAAACGAGAGCATTAATGAGTTAAAAATATATTTAAATACTCACTCCCCTCCCATATGTCTTAACTAATGCAGTATACCCTGCCTTATTTCTTCTTATCAATTTAGTTATATTAAAATCATATGAAAAACTTACAAATTAAATATCCAAATAGGTTAAAAGAGTTTAGAGAGAAGACAGGTTTTAAGCAAAATGAAATTGCAATATTGCTTGATTTTAAAGATAGCCAGGATCGTATATGTAAATGGGAACGTGGTGTTGCGTTACCTAGTATCCCGAATTTATTAAAACTGGCCAGATTCTATAACATTCCCCCACAAGACCTATATCCTGAATTGTAAATAATCATCATAATAAGGTTTATTAGTAAATATTAATAAACCTTATGAAAAATGATGAAGAAAATCTCTATTCAAAAGAGATGTTAGAAACCATGCATAAATTAGGGAGTGTATTTCAAAAGATACATAACCGACTTACAAAAGAAGGTTATAAAATTAAGGATGGTGTGCTATATAGGCCGGATGGGAGTGTGGAATATGGGAGGCCTATTGAAAAATAATTTATACAACTTTTTAAAATGACTTATTTTGACAACTGTATAATAGCCGCTTGTAAAACTTGCCAGCAAATTTTCGCTGTGTGTTCATCTGGATTAAAATTCGATGACATTTGATTATAAGGATGAATATAATTTCTAAAATCGCGTAGACCGTGGCTGAATTTTTTTACATCCTCTCCTATTAAATTTATATTGCGTGCCACATTTATAAAATCGTTTAAACTCCAATCTTGGAACTGTTTTACTTTTCCTGATTTATTTTTTGGGCATATTAAAGATTGATTAAACTCGTTAGGTTTCTTCGTCGCAATTCCAAGCAAAATACCTTCTAATGTACTACCACAAAGAAAAATAACTGCTAAAGATGCTTTAGTATTTAAACATTTTCTAATCTCATCTATCCTTTGTTCGAGTATTTCACTTACAGCACTATCTAAACCTAATTTATTAATTGAAACATTTTTAAATTCTTTATTAATAAAATCATCTTCTTTAAATTCTTGAATTGGCAATTTAATCCCAAGTAATTTATTCGCTATTCCCTTTCCACTTTTAATTAAATTTTCAGGAAAATCCTCTTTTTTTAATTGCCCTATTAAAATTTGACTTTCAATATATTCAATGAGTTTTTGGATAGATTTTGCAACTAATTCATCATTAGCAACTTTCCAAAACCCTCTTATGCGATTAGCTTTAGATCCAGTCGCGTAATTGTATTTTTCATCATAAATATTTATACCTATATCATCTATAAAAAACTCTCTCATTGTTCTATCTGAAAAATTTAAAACATATCCAGTCATTTGGAATAGTTTTTCTAATATCTGTTTCTCATTAGTATTAAGATTTGCCATTATTTTAATCTTTCAACTTTTAACAACTTGTAAATCGTCATTACCCTAACTAAATTTTATCTAATTTAAAACCAATATGACAATTTTCTTATATGTCAAGAATACTTTAATTACCCAAGATTTTCAAGGTATAGAATTTATGTGATATCTCACATAATGATGATCCTACATGATTGCTTCTAAAATACCTCCTATCAAGAGAGGATAAAACAAAGTAAAAAAGAATTAAAAGCATTCTGCAATGATACTCAAACATAGGAAATTTTATCTTGACTTACCATATGAGATTTATCTGGGATTATTCTTATAACTCATTAGGCTCAAATAATTGAACTTGTTCATTAAAGCACTGTTCCTCATGAATGAAGGCCACGCTGTATCTTGCCCGTGTTACAGCGACATAAAATTTTGATTTATCTCCAACCTTTGTTAAATCTCCGTCAATCAAATATTCCTTAATAGGCTTTGTTGGGAAAATTAGTACTCTATCAAATGTCTGTCCTTTTGATAATCCAAAATTAAGAGCATTCAGATGTGCAGTCTCCTTACTAACCATATATCTTAACAATCTAGGATTGTAAGTATGGATATATTCTTCAACATCATTTTTTCTTACAATAAACAGGCCTTCGTGATTAGTAACAGTAAGTTGTTTTGATACCGTTTTTGTCATATCCGGATATAGAGCATCTGCGAAATCACAAATAGTCTGATTACATCGATAACACTCATTACGTTCTTCAATCTTACATAAGCCATTTTGCTCCCATAACTTAAATAAATCAATTATATTCTTGCCTTTAAATTGAGCATTTTTAGGAGAATAATTAGTAATGTAAGTAGCCTGTCTATTATCTCCTACCACTGTTATAGCAATAGTTGAATTAAAGAGAAGTTCTAAAAATTCAAAATCATAACCAGCCAAATCCTGAACTTCATCTATAAAAATATGGTCAAATATATTTTCAAGTCTTTTAATAACCAAGCCTCCTGATTGCTTATCACATCCACAAGCAAAGTCAGATATCTTGTCCGTATAAATTCTATTTGCATTAGCAAAATAATAGTGGTCTGTATCTGTTTTCTTTATGTATTGTGCTGATTTTCCTTGTACAAAACAAATTGTCTCAATTCTTTTCTTGTCGTATAAAGTATTTTGATATGGTCTCGCACATTCTTGTAACAGAAATGCGAACCAACTTTGAACACGGACATTACTTGGTATCATACCATTCCTTTCGATAAAATATTTTTTAATCTGTTCAATATTATCAATCGTGTAAGTTAAAATGAGTATTTTTTTATCTTGATGAGAAAGAGCTTCTTCAACTATATATGTTGTTTTTCTAGAACCAGCAGCAGATATGACGACAATATTATTTAATGGCATCTTTAATATATTGAGGAATAATAATTTCTTCACATGTTTCAAATAATTTAAGTGCACATTCAGTTTTATTATTCTTACTCGTCATATAAGTGGATAATTGTGCTTTATCGGGATATACGGTACCAAATACTCGATTCAGTACCTCCAAATCATTACATTTTATTATTTGCGGCTCCAATGTGGGGTAATTAGTATCATCATCATAATAAACTTTAATTGTATCGCTGACGTAATCTTTATATTTGGCTGCAACTTTATCTATATCTTTATCATTATCAGTCACAACCACAACATTCTTCTCCAAAATTTTTGCAATATCAAGAAAACGTTTAAAGGAAAGCCCTTTTACACAGATTACATCAACCCCATTTTCAATAGGCAGTTTCCCATGTTTTTTCTTATATGCCATTTGCACAAATAATTCATCTGAAGGGCCTTCTACAAGTATTGATTTCTTCGCTAAAACTAATCTCAAAGTGTCATATCCTGGTAATTTCTTAAAATACTTTTGAGTATCTTCTGGTAGATTCTTTAGAGTTAGTATTTGCTTATTGTCGCCAACCAAAATAAGCTTTTCAATACCTACTTTATTGAGAACAAAGGCACTATGTGTTGACATTATTAATTGCTTATCAATACACTTTTCATTTATCATTTCAATGAGCATATGCATAGTTGAAAATGACAAATGATTTTCTGGTTCTTCGATTAAAATAATATCAGATTCTTTTGCCTTCTTTCGTTCAAGAGCCAGAACCATTTTAAGAACATTTTGATCACCTTTCCCGATATATTGAAATGGGATATCATCGAGATATGAAGTAAGATTCGCATCCCAGTTACTCTTGTGAGAAATATCAATAGATATAGTCAAATCTCTGTGGGAAATGATATTTTTATTAGCCCTTAATCTCGTATTCAGTGCTTTTATCGAATCTTCCTCAGTAAACGATTCTTTTAATTTTCTATAGAGCAATGAAAGTTCAGCTCTCTCCTTTTTCTCTAAAATATCATCAATAGTTTTTTGGATATAGTAATCTGTTCCATTATTAAGCCTTACAGAGGTTGTGTCGATAAGAGTAGTCTTAATTGGTAAACTTCGAGAAGTAATTTGGTTATGGTCGAAAGAATACCACTTTATTTCAAAATATTCTGTCGGAACAGTTTTAATTTTTTCAGGATCAGTAATATAAGCCTTGTATTCATCTGAATATTCATCATTAAATTGTATTGTGAGAGAGATTCCTACAGCATTCTCCCTTTTAGAATTGTTAGTTCCTTTTAATGATGCTAGTTCTGCAGAATCTTCTAAATAAAGTTCAATGATAATCTTAGGAATTTCTACAACTTCTCTGGACTTTAATTTCTCTACATATTGAGCAACTAAATTTTTATTAAAAAGAAAAGGAGTGAGTTCATAAGAGATATTTCTACCATTAAGTTGACCTGTAAGTGCCAAATTTATGGCCTCCAACAGAGTAGATTTTCCAGCTTCATTGTCCCCAACAATAATATTGCAATCATTAGTAAATTCCAAGTCAAATGTTTCAAATGACTTATAGTTCTGTATGAATATTTTTTGAATTACCATAAAGTGGTTATTGATGAATACAAGAGAATTATAGCAAAGTAGGTAAAATATATAAATAGTTCGACTCCCTGTAGGGTTTAAATGAAATTGTGAATAATAATAATTTTTGCATCCTTTATTTTAAAAAGATATTTTATCAAATGTGAGATATACCATTTGGTGACCCATCTGGGTGGCTTTCAGAAATGCCCTCCCTCCATGATGAAATAAATAAGAGTATTAATGAGTTAAAAATATACTTAGATACTCACTCCCCTCCCATATGTCTTAACTAGTAAGGTAAACTCATTATTGTTTTGGGATATAAACTTGAGACATTATAACAATATCCTCATCTTTATCAGAACAAACCTGAGTATCTAAAATCTGCTTCATAAATGATATGCAAAGTTTAACCCCTTCTTTTTCTGAAATAATATCCTTAAGAAATATTTTACTATTATCACTATATTCTTCTGGTAGGTGAATTTGAATATATGTCATTAGATTCTTGTTTTTCTCCCAGATTCTATATCTTATAATTCCACTATCGTCAATTTTAATTTGACTACTTTTTAATAAAAATTTATGAATTGTACCTTCTTTATTCCACGTGGCTAAATCTTTACTTACATAAACACTATTCCAATCATTAAAAACTGGAAAATGTAAAAGTAAGTTTCTTACAAAACTAAAAAGATCATCAACAATTATGCCTTCGAGAGGTGGCCTGCCACCATTTTTCACGTATTGAATATAATATTGAATTGGTTCATATCCCAAGAGCTCTTTGTATACTGAAAAAATTTCTCGTAGTTTATAGAATCTATATGTTGATTCTTTTTTGAAAAATTCTTCTTGAGATAATTCCTCATAGAGATCATAAAATCTATTATAAAAAAGTTTTAAAGCAAGTTTTTCTTTTTTATTAGGTTTATTTTCTGACGTATCCATTTTTAATTATTATGCATGGATAAATTTGTGCCCGAAGTGTGAATCAAAAATTGTAAGATGAAACGTTGTAAGAGGTTTTTAAACAATTTCTGTATACCATACCGAAATCTCTCGGTCGGGGTTTGTTCGCTCAATATTATAAGTTTATTTTATTAATAATTTTATTCACTGCCTCTATTTTTTAAATTTCTGGTAAAACAGTTTTTAATGCAGCAATAATTTTATCTTTTTCAGTGGATTTCAATAAACGAATAATGATATTTACATATTCTCTGTTAGCAAGTCCGAATATGGGTGAAATGCGCTCCGATAATTTCTTCCTGTTATAAACTAATAAGGCTTTTTGCAAACTATTTTCATGAATTGCAGTTTCAAATAAGACTCTACTATTTGCATAGATTGCAGGAACATCTATCTTTCCTAGCAAACCACTTAATCCATCTTCCAAACCTTTTAAAGAATCATCTGCTTTCACATATTTATTGAGCTGATATTGAATCTCCCGCTGTGCATGATTTGTCACTTGCGTCTCTAATTCATGATTCAATTCGCCAATTATAAAATCTGTTACTTCTTTAACTTTTACGTCAGGATCATGATGTTGATTTTGTGCGACGATTCTCAAGAGTGGATCAATGCATAAAATATTTTCAACTTCCGCAACATCAATAGAAAAAATCCTTTGCTTATTCAATGCAGCTAGTTCTAAAGGAGTTCTATAATCACAATCAATGATTCCTACTGCATTAATATGGCTAATAGTTGGTGTGCCATTAATTGCTTTTGTGGATTCGATAACTTTTTCACAACCTCCCCTAGGAATTATATGATAAGTCGGATATGCAGCTTGATACAATAAATAGTCATAGCTACCTTTATCACCCTCACAAAAGATAATGTTCTTACGATTGCCTATTATTTCGATCACAAGGTTTTCTGGAAGTTCTTCAAGTTCAGGAACCTCTTCCCAAATCCACCTATCTGTGCCATTAAAACTTTTAATCCAAAGCTTTTTTGAATCTTTTCGAGATGCAGCAAAATCTAAATCATGCGTAATAAATATAAGTACTTTATTTGGACATAACTCTTCAATTTTATTCCATAATCTCGACATTAAAGATTTATGCAAATGGATTTCTGGCTCATCTATAATTACGATGGAATTGTCAGGAGCAATTAAACATTGTCCGATAAGATAAAGTGCAACTCTTTCACCATCACTCATTTCTCTCCCATGATATTCAGGAATTCCACCTTTAGTTGCTAGGACTTTACCATCTGTAAATGAGATAGAATTTTGTGGCATTATATCAGGCCAAATTTCTATTATGGTATCAACTACTGAATTTGGAACTGGTACGTAACCTCCCTTTGCTTGGGTAGCTTTTGTAAGCTCTTCATTTCTTAAGTTAGTTCTCGCAAATAATGTAGCAAGTAATTGAGCAAAATCAGAAACCTCATGAATTAAACCTTCGCCTCCATATCTCATGCCTTCCTTATGCCCCTTGTGTGCTCCGGGATTTGGATATCCAAAAAACAAGCTCTTTTCTGCAATTTCAACTGTTTTAAATTCTGCAGCAGATGGTATTGTAAGTGCTTTTTGAGCGGAAATTCTATGCACGAAAATATCTCCTGGCTGATTGTTTTCTATCCAATAACCCATGCGGCTTTTACCTGCACCATTGGCACCAATAATCACTAAATTATGTTCACCATTTAATGTAGCTTGACCTGCAGAACCATCAGGGTCGGGTAATGTTATAGTTGGTTTCATGTTAATCAATTATACAGTAAAAATACTTAATTCTAATAGCTTCAATTGAGCTAACGTAGCAGTTGGATTTGTTTACTCTTATTTCTTTCAATCTTTAGAAAAAGGCTTTTAACATTAACCGTTTTGCTATTACCAATAAGAACGGGGTTTACTTGGCGCCACCACCAACGACTTTTTTACTAAAGTGAAGCAAATGAAAATATAAAAAGATGGAAATAGTTAACAGTAGAAATAAAAAACTGTTTAATATTAGACCAAGTGATTTAGGGTTATAAAACCATTCATTTGTAATTTTTGCTGCGGTTACTAAGAAAAGAAGTAGGGGGAAAACAATTGTATACAACAACCACATCCAATTTGAAAATAAGGGATACCCTGATAGATAGGCCTTTCCTTCACGAAGAATTAAATCCTTTCCAAATTGCAAGTTCAGGTTGTTTTCAATTTGATGAAGATATTTATATTGCCTTTCAATAAATACAGCAGTTTGAAAATAACGAATAGTAAAGACTAACAAAAAGAACCAGATAATGCTCCCAATTATGTGCAAATTAATCTGTAAACTCAAGCCAAATTTAAAGTTTAAAAATTGACCTATTGCCTGTGAAGAGCTGCTGGGAAAAAAAGCGGAAAAAGTAAAAAATCCGAGAGTAATAATAACAAAAGCCATCAAGCGGTCTCGCCTTTTAATGGCAGCGCCAATTATTGAACAAGTATCTTTATAGTGATCGTAAATAAGCGCGGTATGTTCATTAGTCATATAAATTTATAATACTCCTGGAAAAGGAGCTTCGTTTAAAGCTTTAATTACATTTTCTTCTGTGAAAGAGTAAGCCCATGATGGGCGAGCTTGGCTCAATTCATCTGGATTTTGATAACTTCTGTCCAGTTTTATGACAGCAATTCTTTTACGTAGACTTATGCTTTGGGCTATCTCAAAATTAATCCAGTTCTTGTAACCGATAAGGTCACTATGCCGATGCCTTTCATTTGAATGTTGACCAACGATAACTAGGGTATGGGTAGCATCTTTAATTTTTGAAGTAAGGGCTGCTTTAACACGACCAACATTTAAGCTATTAATTTCTACCGGAGTTCCGTCTTCAAAAACAAACTGAAATCTTGGATTCGCATGCCAAGCTTCAAGAAGATGTTTATATCGTCTATCATTTTCATAATCAAAACTTACAAATACTGTATGCATAAATTTATTAATATGGGTTAGAAATAAAATTGTTATTAATTATCATAATATATATCCTACACTAAGTCGCCAGTTTCCGGCATTGCTGTAGCAATACCGTTTGTGAATGACTTATCAAAGTGGGCAAGAAATGATTCTATAATACGACCGTGGTAAATAGCATATACCTCCGTAGATACCTTAAACCCTTCAGGTCGGATTATATTAAAAACCAATCGATCAGTTTGAATCTCTGGGCGCAGCCAGGCTTTTTTATTCCACTGTTCAGCAGAGTGGGTAAAATCGCCATCAGTATCATAGGCCCATGTAACAATGGTTTCCTCGTCAATCGCATTTTTGAAAGCTGCTATTAAAGCTTTTGGCGCAGTAGTTAAAAAATTTATTGCCATAATTGTTTTTTTATTATTAATATTCGGGTAATGCAAGTAAATTATCGTTCCAATATCCGTCAGCATGTGTTTGAAGAAAAGGAAATCTTCCATCAGTAGGATTTACTACACCTACTTCAGAACGTTTCCCATTTTCATATACATAAAATGTATTTGTCTTACTATTAATGCTTGCGATAACATCTTCACGTGGCCAAAACCAGGTTGGCGGATTTCCGACATGAGTAATATGTTCATGTATACTCATACGATCCCTTTTTCTTATGTGTGTAATTCTGCAATCTGCCATATGTTTAATTTAAGTCAGGAGGAAGTGTTGCTATAACTACTCCCTGTATCTGACAGTTATCTGTTAATATAATTGGTTTATGAATTGGATTAGTTGATTTTGGCCGAAGGATTACTGCACTGTTCGTCCTTTCAAAAATCTTTACTGTTGCTTCATCGTTGATTAATGCAACTACTTTGTCTCCACTTTCTGCTGTATATTGTTGCCTAATGAGTAAAATATCACCGCCATTAATATCCGCTTTATTCATTGAGTCACCAGAGGCTCTTAATAGGAAATATTGTGAACCTTTTTTAGCTAATGCAGTTGACACTGGAATATAGGTTTCAATATTTTCTTCTGCAAGTGTGGGCACTCCGCATGCTATGGAACCAACCAGAGGAACATTGATTGTAGAAACTGATAATGATTGAGTCGCGGAAGGGATTATTTTGAACTTCCGTCCATACTTCTTAACCAAATTAGCTTTAATAAGGCGGTCAATAATAAGGCTCGCAGATCGAGGCGACTTACCGCCTGTGACTTCGTTGATTTCTCTGAGAGTGGGTGTCCTCCCATAATGAACCGCCATGTTTCGTATAAAAGCGAATACTTTTTTGTCTTTGTCACTTATATATTCTTCCATGGTATAAAATAGTATACATTATTTATACAAATGTACAAGTAATTTATAGATATACAATTAATTCTTTGATTTGTAAAGTCTATATAGTATTGTCGTAACGTTTTCCCTGCTGAGAGTTTATGTATGCCATAGTATTTATAGCTTTAAAAATTAACTCTTAAATGCTATACTTTTGGAAGTTTTATAGCATCGCTGTTCAAGTTAAAAATGGAAAAAATTACCGATTATCATGCTAAATATTTTGCAAGCGAGTTAACTAAACGATGCCCGTCAGATAGTTTAGAAAAGCTTTCTTCCACGCTTTCTAATGCCCAGGTTGATCTTAATCCGCATCAAATAGAAGCAGCCCTTTTTGCTTTTAAATCACCTTTATCAAAAGGTGCAATTCTAGCAGATGAGGTTGGATTGGGTAAAACAATTGAAGCGGGACTAGTACTATCTCAAAAATGGGCAGAAAGGAGAAGAAAAATTCTCCTTATCGTTCCCTCAAATCTTCGTAAGCAATGGAATGCAGAACTTCAAGAAAAGTTTTTTTTACCATCCATAATTTTGGAAGCTAAATCATTTAATCAAAGCATAAAAGATGGTAACCTTAATCCCTTTAATCAGGATAATGCTATTGTAATTTGTTCTTATCATTTCGCAAAATCTAAATCTCCTTATATAAAGCAAACTTCATTTGATTTGGTTGTTATAGATGAGGCACACCGGTTACGTAACGTTTATAAAACAAGCAATAAAATTGCCAGGGAAATTAAAGAGGCTATTCAGGAGTACCCTAAATTACTTCTTACTGCAACTCCCCTTCAAAACTCTCTTTTAGAATTGTATGGATTAGTAAGCATTATTGACGACCATATTTTCGGAGACCTGAATAGTTTTAAAGCCAACTATGCTAAAGTTTCTCGTGAGCAAGATGCCTATGAAAGTGAACTTGGTTTGATAGAGCCAAAGCAAGAAATGTTTGTTGATTTGCGTAATCGTTTAAAAACGGTTTGCATCCGCACACTTCGAAGACAAGTTTTGGAATATATTAATTATCGTGACCGTAAACCAATCACTCAGGATTATATTCCTACGGAGCAAGAAATTGAACTTTATAATGGCATTTCAGAATATCTCCAAAGGCCAAAACTTTATGCTTTACCTTTCAGTCAGCGTCAATTGATGACACTTATTTTACGCAAACTTCTTGCCTCATCTTCATTTGCAATTGCCAGTACACTAAATGGACTTGTTTATAAATTAGAAAAAATAATAGAAGAAATTAAGAAAGATTCTCTTATCATAAATGAAGAACTTCCTTTTGGCTTGGAAGAAAATTATGAAGCTTTATCAGATACTGCAGATGAATGGATTGATGATGAAAAAGTTGAAACCGATGATGAAGAATTAGGCAAGAGGAAAACCTACACTATTGAAGACATCCCTCATATACAAAAGGAAAAAGTTGACCTGGAAAAATTTAGAGATTTAGCAAAAGTTATTTTTAAAAACTCAAAGGGAGAATCTTTGCTTATCGCTTTAGAAAAAGGTTTTGAAATGACTGCCAATCTTGGTGCGAATAAAAAAGCCGTTATTTTCACTGAATCAAGAATAACTCAGGATTATCTTTGGAACTTACTTTCAGAAAGTGGTTACAATGATAAGATCCTGCTTTTTAATGGTTCTAATAACGATCAAAAATCAAAAGACATTTATGCTGACTGGCTTATAAAAAATAAAAACAGTGATAAAATAACTGGCTCCAAGTCCGCCGACCTTCGTGCAGCTTTGGTTGATTACTTTAAATCGGATGCCGAAATAATGATAGCTACTGAAGCCGCAGCTGAAGGTATAAATTTGCAGTTTTGCTCATTGGTTATCAATTATGATTTACCCTGGAATCCCCAGAGAATTGAGCAAAGAATAGGTCGCTGTCATCGTTATGGTCAGAAGCATGATGTTGTTGTTGTAAATTTCGTAAATCGTAAAAATGCAGCCGACCAACGCGTATATGAACTATTAGATCAAAAATTTAAACTCTTTAAGGGAGTATTCGGCGCAAGTGATGAAGTACTTGGAAGTATTGAATCTGGTGTTGATTTTGAAAAGAGAATTGCCGGAATATATCAATCGTGCAGAACAGAAGAAGAAATAAATAAAGCATTTGATGCATTACAAACAGAGATGGATGAATCCATTCAGGAGGGTATGCGTGGAGCAAAGGAAAAACTTCTAGAAAACTTTGATTTTGATGTACACGAAAAACTTAAAATAAATTTACGGGAAACCAGGGCATATTTAGAAACATATGAAAAATGGCTTTGGGATATTTCCCGATATTATTTAGGAGAAAAGGCTACATATTCAGAAGCTGAGTATTCTTTTAAACTTAATGAGAATCCATTTCCAAATGAGAGCATTGAAGAAGGCCCATACAAAATCGGTAAAAATATTGATGATGCACATATTTATCGGCCTGGTCACCCACTCGCTGAATTAATTTTAAAGGAAATAAAATCCAATTCCCTTTCAAACGCCGAACTTGTTTTTAATTATTCAAATCACGGCCAAATTATTTCACCAATTAAAGAATTAGTTGGTTCAACGGGCATTTTACAGGTATCTGAACTTACTATTGATTCATTTGAAATAGAGGATAATATTATAGTTACTGCTATAAAAGATGATGGTGAATTGATTGAAGAAGATGTAACAAAAAAACTTTTTCTTCTTAATGCTGAAGTACTTGAAAAAAATATAGAAATTAACGGCAAAGAGATTTTACAAAAGGAACACGAGAAAGTGAGTATACTTACAGAAAGCATTGCAGAGCGTAATAGTGAATTCTTTGATGATGAAGTTGATAAGCTTGATAAATGGGCTGAAGATGTAAAAAAGAGTTTAGAGATAGAACTCAAGCGCCTGGATATTGATATTAAAACTCTGAAAACAAATGCCAAGAAAATATTAAACCTGGTAGAAAAGGTAAAACTTCAAAGAGAGATAAAAGATTTGGAAAAGAAACGAAATGAAATGCGGCAAAGGCTCTATAAATCTCAGGACGAGGTAGATATTAAAAAAGAAACGTTACTGGAAAAAGTAGAAGCACAACTAAAACAAAAAACTACCCTAACAACATTATTTACAATAAGATTTAAGATAAAATAAGGCTATGGCAAACAACAATAAACAAAAGCTTGAACTGACCTGGATCGGGAAGAATAATCCCGAATATGATATTGCAAATATTGAGCCTCGAATTTTAGAAGAAAATCCAAATCTATCTAACTGCAAGAATGATCCCAATACAGAGAATATGATTATTCATGGCGATAACTTGCTTGCTCTTAAAGCACTCCTTCCTGAATATGAAGGCAAGGTGACGTGCATCAGCATAGATCCACCGTATAAT
>Ga0134125_10003143_pt1 | contig 19263 bp, 19 predicted proteins | sample KB31751_FD_96464 | JGI IMG/M metagenome (GOLD analysis project Ga0134125, IMG submission 96464) | Terrestrial soil microbial communities with excess Nitrogen fertilizer from Kellogg Biological Station, Michigan, USA - KB3-175-1 | ecosystem: Environmental > Terrestrial > Soil > Unclassified ... | reverse complement strand
GAATAGATGATGTAGGCGCGGTCGGTCAGGCCCAGCGTCTCGCGCACGTTATGATCGGTGATCAGCACGCCGATGCCGCGATTGGTCAGATGCCGCACCAGTGCCTGGATGTCGCCGACGGCGATCGGGTCGATGCCGGCGAACGGCTCGTCGAGCAGCATGTAGCTTGGCCGCGTGGCGAGCGCCCGGGCGATTTCGACGCGGCGGCGCTCGCCACCCGACAGCGCAATCGAAGGCGTCTTGCGCACCCGCGCGATGTTAAATTCCTCAAGTAAAGCATTGAGATCGGCTTCGCGGCGGCGGCGGTCGGGCTCGACGATTTCCAGAACCGAGCGGATGTTGTCTTCGACGTTAAGGCCGCGGAAAATCGAAGCTTCCTGAGGCAGATAGCCGACGCCGAGGCGGGCGCGCTGGTACATCGGCAGGGGGGTTACATCGTAGCCATCGAGCTCTATCCGGCCTTTGTCGGCGGCGATCAAGCCGGTGATCATGTAGAACACCGTCGTTTTTCCGGCGCCGTTCGGACCGAGCAGCCCGACCGCCTCGCCCCGCCGCACATAGAGGGTGACGCCCTTAACCACCGTGCGGCCGGCAAAGGTCTTCTCCACGCCGTGCGCTGCCAGATAGCCGTGCCGCGCGGCCTGCCGCCCATCGACATCGCGGCGCTGCCGCGCGCTAACCTGCTGGGCGGCCACGTTGACCTGACGCGCCTGCGCGGCGCCCTGCGTTGCGACCTGCTGCTGGCGGGCTTCCGCCGGCGACACCGTCCGGCGCCCCGGCGCCGGCCGGCGCTGAAACAGCGAAAGGATATTCACCGGATCACCTCGCGGTGCATCGTTCGACCAGGCCCGCGCATGCACCGTGCAAGGGTGCGGTTTATCGCCCGGCACCTTAGCTGATTCCGCTTCAATGAAGCGGCCGCAACGGGGCCGGCGACGGCGCCGTCCCCTGTCCTTTGCCGCCCGGCTTGAATTCGGGCCCGCCGCTACCGGGCAGAAACAGCCCCTGCACCCGGCCCTGCCCGCTCTTGCCCGATTCGACGCGCGACACGCCGCTGGTGAGGTCGACCACCAGTTTGTCGCCGCGCAGCACGTTCTGGCCCTGCGTCATTACGACATTTCCGGTCAGCGTCACGGTATTCGTCGCCATGTCGAACAGGCCGAGATCGCCGGTCGCAGTCTGATCCTTCTGCGTGACCACGACGCCGCCGCGCGCTTCCAGTTTCTTGATGCGCTGCTGACCGCCCGGACCGGGATCGGCGACCGTCATGGTGCTGGTCTTGCCGGTCTTGTCGCCGTCCTGCTCGTAAAACACCACCAGCGACTTGCAGCGCATGCCGGTGTCGCCCTGCTTGACCCTCACGTCGCCGCTGAAGGTCGCGACCTTGTCCTTGTCGCGCACCTCGAGCGTCGCCGCTTCGATGTGAACCGGCTCGTTCTTGTTTTGCGAAAAGCCTTGCAGCGCGTTCGGCGGGCCTTTCGACGGCTGCGCGGCGACGGCGCCGCCGACCAGCAACAGCGCGCCGGCGGCAATGCGCAGCAGGATGAGAGGGCGCAAGACAAGAGGACGCAAGCCGGTCATTGCGCACCCGCCTTGCCTTGCGGCGGGTTCGTTCCATTGAGCGTCAGCATCATCTCCACGCCGCCCTCGAACCGCACCAGATCGCCGGACTCTTTAACCTCCAGCCGATTGGCGTTGAGATTCCCCTGAAGCATTTTCACTTCCACCGGATGCTCGGAGACGACGTCGCCCTTGCGCGTATCGATGAGCGCCTCGCTCAGCCGGCACTCGTAGCCGGTCGACGAGGTGAGCAGGATGTTCTGCGTGAGCTTGAGCATTTCACCCTTGGTGTCGTAGATGCCGGCCGCCGCGGTCATCTGCATCGTGCCGCCGCTCTGCATCGCCACCTTGGCGCGGATATCGCGCAATTCGACGATGTCCGGCCGCGTGACGTCCTGCGCCGCCGCAACTGCTGTGACCTCGTAGGCGCGCCCGTCGCGGGTAAAGCCCGAGAGCCGCGGCTGCTCCATCGTGATCTTGGTGCCGGAAATGACCATGTTGCCGACGTCGATCGGCAGCTTGGCGAGCATGCGCAACGGATTGAAATAAGTGAGCAGGGTGATGACGGTGAGCCCAAGCACCACCGCGGCGGGAACCGCGATGCGCAGCAGGCGAACCACGCGGCTATGCTTTCGCGCGGCGCGGAAGGCACGCTCCGCGCCGCCACGGCTCATGGTCCAGTAGGCCTGCGCGGTCTGCGGGTCGATCACACGATTCATGCCTGGTTCTTGCCAGTAGCGACTTCGAAAATGGCCTGACGCTCCGTCACGCACAATGCCGCGCGAATATGGCCCACAAGCGGCAAGAGGCGCCTACAAACCTCTAACGCACGCAACGACTTAAACGGAATGCGAAAATATGTCCTCGTCCGCCCAGCCGGACAGATCGAGCCGGGCGCGGGCCGGGAGAAACTTGAAGCAGGCATCCGCCAAAGCGCCGCGGCCTTCTCGCGCCAACATGGCGTCGAGCTTTTCTTTCAGCGCGTGCAGATGCAGCACGTCGGTCGCGGCGTACGCAACCTGCGCATCGGACAGGCCATCGGCGCCCCAATCGGACGACTGCTGCTGCTTGGAGAGATCGACGCCGAGCAGTTCCTTCACTAGATCCTTCAGGCCGTGCTTGTCGGTATAGGTGCGCGCAAGCCGCGACGCGATCTTGGTGCAATAGACCGGCTCGGCCATGACGCCGAAGGCGTTGAACAGGACGGCGATGTCGAAGCGCGCGTAATGGAAGAGTTTCAGAACCGATTTGTCGGCGAGAAGCTTTTGCAGGTTCGGCGCCTGCTTCTGTCCGGCGGCGATCTGCACCACGTCGGCAGACCCGTCGCCGGGGGACAACTGCACGACGCAAAGCCGGTCGCGATGCGGATCGAGCCCCATCGTTTCGGTGTCGATCGCGACCGCGCCCTTGTAGGCGTTAAGGTTCGGTAGATCGCCACGGTGCAGGCGGATGGTCATTCCGTTACCCGATCTGATTGCGCGCGGTCGTTACGCCTATGAAACTGGCCGGTCGTCACGTTTCTGGATCACGCGCCGGGAAACTGGTGCCCAGGAGAGGACTCGAACCTCCACGCCTTGCAGCGCTAGTACCTGAAACTAGTGCGTCTACCAATTCCGCCACCTGGGCACAGGCTTTAGAAGACTTGGGCTTCAGAATTTGCCGAGACTAGGTACGGAGCCCATTTCGGCTTGTCAATTGAAGCGCGATTGCAGGCATTTGGCCTCGATCCGAAGGCCAACCCTGTACAGGCATGGCCCGATCCTGTATTTGCCGATTGTCGCCTTTTCCACCCGCCGCGTGCGCTGAAATGACCGCCAGAAGCAATTCGGACACCCTCGTCACCGTCTATGGCGGCTCGGGCTTTATCGGGCGCCACGTGGTGCGGGCGCTGGCCCGCCGCGACTACCGCATCCGGGTCGCGGTGCGCCGACCGGAGCTTGCCAATTACCTCCAGCCGCTCGGCCGGGTCGGCCAGATCCATATGGTGCAGACCAATATCCGCAACGGCGCTTCGGTCGAGGCGGCGGCACGCGACGCGCACGTTCTGGTCAATCTGGTCGGCGTACTGATGGAACGGGGCCGGCAGCGTTTCGGCGCGGTGCACGCGCTTGGAGCCGAGCAGGTGGCGCTCGCCGCCCGCAACCGGGGCGCAAGCCTGGTGCATGTGTCGGCGATCGGCGCCGACGAGAATTCGACGTCGCGCTACGCCCGTTCCAAGGCTGCCGGCGAGCGCGCGGTGCACGCGGCCCTGCCGCAAGCGATCATCATGCGGCCGTCGATCGTGTTCGGGCCGGAGGACGATTTCTTCAACCGCTTCGCCGCGCTCGCCCGCATCGCGCCGGTGCTACCGCTGGTCGGCGGCGGGCAGACGAAATTCCAGCCGGTTTTCGTCGGCGACGTCGCCGAGGCGGTCGCGCAGGCGGTCGACGGCAACGCGCGCGAAGGCGCCGTGTACGAACTCGCCGGACCCGAGGCGCGCACCTTCAAGGAGCTGATGCAGTTCACGCTGGCGACGATCGAGCGCAAGCGCCTGCTGCTGCCGCTGCCGTTCTTTGCCGCCAGGCTCAAGGCGATTGCGCTGCAATTTGCGCCGCCGCCGCTGACGCTCACCGCCGATCAGGTCGAGCTGCTGCGCAGCGACAACGTGGCCTCCGACGAGGCCAAAGCCGACAGCCGCACGCTCGCCGGCCTCGGCATCGATCCGGAACCGATCGAAGCGATCGTGCCAGCCTATCTCTGGCGCTTCCGCAGGACCGGACAGTTCCGCGGCCGGACCGCCTGACCCATGCCGATCATCACCAACAACGACGATCTGCGCGAGCTCGCGCGCCGGAAAATTCCCAAGGCGATTTTCGAATACATCGATCACGGCTCCTACGATCAGATCAGCCTCAACGCCAATCGCAACGAGCTCAAGGCCATCCGCTTTCGCCAGCGCGTGCTGGTCGACGCCGACAATCGCTCGCTCGCCACCACGATGCTCGGCGAAAAAGTGTCCATGCCGCTCGCCATCGCGCCGACCGGCCTCACCGGCCTCATGCACGGCGACGGCGAGATCCTTGCCGCGCGCGCGGCGGAGGCCGCCGGCATCCGCTTCTGCCTTTCCACCATGTCGATCTGCTCGATCGAGGACGTGCGCGCGGCGACCAAGGCGCCGTTCTGGTTCCAGCTTTACGTGTTCCGCGACCGCGGCTTCAGCGAAACGGTGATCGAGCGCGCCAAGGCCGCAGGCTGCACGGCGCTGTTCCTGACCGTCGATCTGCCGCTGCGCGGCCAGCGCCATTGCGACATCAAGAACGGACTGTCGGTGCCGCCGCGGCTGACGGTCGCCAACGCGCTCGACATCATGAGCAAGCCGGGCTGGGCGCTCGGCGTGCTGATGGGCAAGCGCAAATCGTTCGGCAACATCGACGCTTATCTCAAGAGCAAAGGCGGCATCTGGGCGGCGGGCCGCTGGGGCAACGATAATTTCGATGCGTCGCTGAGCTGGAAGGACGTCTCCTGGATCCGCAAATTGTGGCCCGGCAAGCTCGTCATCAAGGGCGTGCTCGATCCCGATGATGCGCGGCGGGCGGCCGATCTGGGCGCCGACGCCGTCGTCGTTTCCAATCACGGCGGCCGCCAGCTCGACGGCGCGCCGGCGACGATCACGGTGCTGCCGCGCATCGCCGAAGCGGTCGGCGAGCGCATCGAAGTGTTGCTCGACGGCGGCATCCGCTCCGGGCAGGACGTGCTCAAGGCGCTGGCGCTCGGCGCGCGCGGCTGCCTGATCGGCCGCGCCTATCTCTACGGGCTTGCCGCGATGGGCGAGGCCGGCGTCGCCAAGGCCGTCAGCCTGATCGCGAATGAATTGAAGGTGAGCATGTCGCTCACCGGCGTGCGCGAGATCAAAGACATCACGCGCGATATTCTCTTCGACTACGCCGAAGACCGCCGCCGCAACGTCTGATTACAGATAATACAGCGCAAAGATCGCCGCGGTGCCGACCACGATGCGCCACCAGGCAAACAACGCAAACGTATGGCGCTGGATGTAGCGCAGGAACGTCTTCACCACGATCCAGCCGAAGATGAACGAGAAGACGAAGCCGACGGCGATGGCCGTGAGGTTTGCGTGCGCAAGCTCGTCGCGGCTCTTGAACGCCTCGTAGGCGAACGCGCCGACCATCGTCGGCATGGCGAGCCAGAAGGAAAATTCCGCCGCCGAGCGCCGGTCGGCGCCGAACAGCATGGCGCTGACGATCGTCGCGCCGGAGCGCGACACGCCGGGGATCATGGCGAGGCACTGGCAGACGCCGATGGCGAAATACATCGACAGCGGAAACGACGTGGACAGGAAATACCGCGGCTTGAGCTCCAGCCGGTCGACCAGAAGCAGGATGAAGCCGCCGACGATGAACATGATGCAGACGACGCGCACGTCGAACAGATGCGACTTGATGAAAGGCGCGGCCAACGCGCCGATCACCGCCGCCGGCAGGAAGGCGATGAGCACGCCGATAACGAAGCGCGCCGCCGCCCATTCGGTGAACATGTGCGTTGCCAGCGACCACAGCCGGCCGAAATAAATGCTCAGCAGCGCGAGAATGGCGCCGAGCTGGATGAGGATCGCGAACGACTTGCCGAACGAGTCGTCGCCCCAGCCGAGGAAATGCTCCATCAGCAGCAGATGCCCGGTGGATGAGACCGGCAGGAACTCCGTCAGCCCCTCGACCACGCCCAGAATTGCCGCCTTGACCAGATCGATTTGCGGCATGAGCAGGTGAAGAATGGCCGCTTTGATCGCGGTGATATCCATGCGGTGCTCCGGACGGAACGCGGGCGGGAATCGTTTGCGGTGAGCTTTTGGCGCAACGCCGGACCGGCGGCAACGAAAAAAGCCGTTATACGCACCAATTTGCGCTGCACGTAAGGCTTCCTATAGTGCTCGCATCCGATTCTCTTCCCGCCCCGGTCTCTAGCCATGCTGACGCTGCTGCATCACCCGCTCTGTCCGCTGTCGCGTTACGTGCGGCTGATCCTCAACGAATACGGCCTCGAAGCGCGACTGGTGGAAGAGCGTTTCTGGGAGCGGCGGGTGGAATTCCTGCTGCTCAATCCGGCCGGCGAAATCCCGGTGCTGGTGCAGGACGGCCAGCCGGCGGTGCCCAGCGCCGACATCATCGCCGAATTTCTGCACGAGACGCATGCCGGCGCATCCGAGCTGATGCCGGCGGCGCCCCTGCAACGGGTCGAGGTGCGGCGCCTCACCGCCTGGTTCAACGGCAAATTCCACACCGAAGTGAGCGGCCCGCTGGTGACGGAGCGCGTCTACAAGCGCCACATGACGCGCGAACAAGGCGGCGGCCCGCCGGACACCGACGCGCTGCGCGCCGCGCGCTCCAATATCCGCTATCATCTGGCCTATATCGGCTGGCTGGTGGGAACGCGCGACTGGCTGGCCGGCGAGCGCTTGAGCTACGCAGATCTGGCGGCGGCCGGTCATCTTTCGTCGGCCGATTACCTGGGCGAAGTGCCGTGGACCGAAAACGAAGCAGCGAAGAACTGGTACGCGCGGGTGAAGTCGCGTCCGTCGTTTCGTCCGATCCTGGCCGACACGCTGGCCGGGCTGCCGCCGGCGAGACATTACGCCAACCTGGATTTCTGAGCGGCGCCGACATCAAGACAGCGCTCGCCGCGCAAGCCCGCGCCCGCGGCTTCGACGCCTTCGGCATTACGCGCCCCGACGCCGTGCCGGAAGCCAAAGCGCGGCTCGAACGCTTCCTCGCCGAAGGCGCGCATGGCGACATGGCATGGATGGCGACGACGGCCGAACGCCGCGCGTCGCCTCTGGCGCTGTGGCCGGACGTTCGCTCGGTCGTCATGCTGGGCATGAACTACGGGCCCGGCGATGACCCGCTGGCCATCCTCAAGCAACGTGACCGCGCCGCCATTTCGACTTACGCCAAAGGCGAGGACTATCACGAGCTCATCAAGTCGCGGCTCAAGGAGATCGCGCGCTGGCTGACGGCGAATGCCGGCGGCGACGTGAAAGTATTCGTCGACACGGCGGCGGTGATGGAAAAGCCGCTCGCGGAGAAAGCCGGCCTCGGCTGGCAAGGCAAGCACACCAATCTCGTGTCGCGCCAGTTCGGCTCCTGGTTATTCCTCGGCTCGATTTTCACCACGCTCGACCTGCCCGCGGACGAGCCGGGCAGCGACACCTGCGGCAGTTGCCGCGCCTGTCTCGACATCTGTCCGACCGCGGCGTTCCCCGAGCCTTACCGGCTCGATGCCCGGCGCTGCATTTCCTATCTCACGATCGAGCATAAGACGCAGATCCCGCGCGACCTGCGCCCGCTGATCGGCAACCGCATTTTCGGCTGCGACGATTGCCTGGCGGTCTGTCCCTGGAACAAATTCGCCGCGCAGGGCCGCGAGGCAAAGCTCGCCGCGCGCGAGGAATTGCGCGCCCCCATGCTTGCCGATCTGGCGCGGCTCGACGACGCGGCGTTCCGTAAACTGTTCGCCAAGACATCGGTCAAGCGCGTCGGGCGCGACCGCTTCGTGCGCAACGTCGTCATCGCCATCGGCAATTCCGGCGATGTGTCTCTTGCGGGGGAAGCCGAACGGCTGCTCGAGGATGTTTCGCCGCTGGTGCGCGGCGCGGCGGTGTGGGCACTGTCGCGGCTCGTGCCGCGGCAAAAACTGGCAGCGATGCCGCAACGCCTCGCCGAACGCGACGAAGACGTGCGGGACGAGTGGGTTCAGGCCATTCCTTAAGGCCGCCGGCTGAGCCGCCAATTCGCGGGCCATAACTGTGAAACGTGCCGGATTGCGGCCGGCAGCGCTTAAATGCCGCGCCGATCCAGCGCGTTTAAGCCAACGATTTCAAAGGCCGCGTAGGCAGGCGCGTTAATTTTTAACTTTTTTGTCGATACTAACGGGATACCGCCGGATACGGATCGTTTGTATGACCTCGGACCAAACAGCAAAAGCGCCGTGTCCAAAGTGTCATAGTGACATGACTTATGTCACCGCTCTGCCGCATCCGAAATCCCGCGATCTGCTGCGCACCACCTTCGTCTGCCAGACCTGCAATCAAACGCGCAGCTACATGCTGGCGGCGGCCATGGTGGAAACTTATGCGCTCAGTGCAGAGCCCGCGGCCGCCCTCGCCGCCGCGCCTGCGCCCTAGCGAACGGTCGGACTAAAATTCTTTCACCGCCGCGATCAGCCGCTCGATGTCGACCGGCCGCGACAGCCGATGATCGCCGTCCTTGATCAGCGTCAGCACCACGTCGTCGCGGGCAAAGCGCGCCACCAGCTCAGAGGCGTGCCGCCAGGGCACGTCCGGGTCCTGCACACCTTGCAGGATATGCACCGGACATCCGGTCTCGATCAGACCACCGAGCAGCAGATGGTTGCGGCCCTCTTCGATCAGTTGCCGGGTAATCGGATACGGCTCTTCCGAATAAAGCGACGGCCGCATCCACGCGCCGTTTGTCTCGATTTCGCGCTTTATCGCGTCGGGGAACTGCTTCCACATCAGTTCCTCGGTGAAGTCCACCGCCGGCGCGATCAGCACCATGCCGGCAAGTGATGTATTTTGCGACGCATTTTGCGGCGTGGACCCTTTCGACGCGCGCAATTTCGCCGCCAGCAATAGCGCCAGCCAGCCGCCCATCGACGAGCCGACGACAACCTGCGGGCCGCGGCAGAATTGCGTATAGACCTCAGTGCTTTCTTGCAGCCAGCGGCCGATGCTGCCGTCGGTGAAAGCGCCGTCCGATTCGCCGTGCCCCGAATAATCGAAGCGGACGCAGGCGCGGCCCTGCGCCTCGGCCCAGGCATCGAGCGCCGCGGCCTTGGTGCCCTTCATGTCCGATTTGAAGCCGCCCAGCCAAAACAGGCCCGGGCTATCCGCCTCGCTCTTGCCCTCGCGCACGCGCACGGCGATGGTCCGTGCAGGCGGGGGTGATTCGATTCGCAGGGATTTCAGGCGGGATTCGCTCATGCGCGCTTCGGCCAGGACAACCAGGATTGCGGAAACGGACCGCGACCCGTTTTCGCCGCAAGGCGGGCCTGAGCGCAAGGGGGCCAACTCGAACCGCCCGCGGATCAAGCCGCGCTCGCTCGCCGGCGCCACCATCCTGCAACTGGTCCCCGCGCTGCGCGACGATCCGGCAAGCCACGCCGCCGTCGACATCGCGCTCACGCTGCTGCAATCCGGCGCCCGCGCCATAGTCGCAGGTGATGGCGGATCGCTGGTCGGCGAACTGCGGGCCTTCGGCGGCGAATGGCTGCCAATGTCGAACGACACGATCAATCCGCTGCGCATCCGCGGCAATGCCGGCAAGCTGTCGCAACTGATCGCCTCCGAGCGCATCGACATCATTCACGCTCACAGCGCCGGCGCCGCCTGGAGCGCGATCGCGGCGACCGACCGCATGCCCGTTTTCCTGGTCACCTCGTTTCCCGACCGGTTGCCGGGGAATTCCTGGCCGGGCGCGACGATCCGCGGCTCGCTGGCGCGCGGCGACCGGGTGATCGCGCCATCGACGTTCGTTTCGCGGGCGATGATCGAGCGCTACGGGATCGCGCCGGCGCGCATCACCGTCATCCCGCGCGCCGTCGACACCGCGAGGTTCAGTCCGGCGGCGATCAATGTCGAACGCATCGCCGCGCTGCGGCGCGCCTGGGGCGTGCTGCCGCACATGCGCGTCGTGCTGGTGCCGGGACGCATTACGGCGGGGAACGGGCAGATGGTCGTCGTCGACACGGCACGATTGATGATCGCCAAGGCCGAGCGCAACGCCGTGTTCGTCTTTGCCGGCGACGACCGCGCCGACCAGCGCTACACGCAGGCGCTGCGCCGCCGCGCGCGCATGCACGGCATCGACACGCTGTGCCGTTTCGTCGGTCATTGCGCCGACATGCCGGCGGCGCTCGCCGCCGCCGATGTGGTGGTGGTGCCTTCGCTCGAGGCGCCGCTGTCGGGCCGCGCGGCGGCGGAAGCGCAGGCGATGGGCCGCCCGGTGATCGTCTCCACCGTCGGCATGCTGCCGGAAAACATGCTCGGACCCCCGCGCATGCCCGAGGAATTGCGCACCGGGTGGCTGGTGCGGCCAGGCAATATCGCCGATCTTGCCCGTGCAACGAGCGCCGCGCTGAGCCTGAATACGACCGCTTACGAGGCGCTGGGCGCGCGCGCGCGGCAGTTCGCCGAATTCATGTTCTCGCCGCAGAGCGTTGCCGACGCCATTCGTGGGGTCTATACATCGTTGTTGGCACGCGACGCCTGAGTTTGTGGGACTTTGGGTCTATGTCGAGTTTGCCGTCGCCCGGAATGCGCGTGGTCAGACTGCCTCCCTCCGGAGAGCGGCACAGTCCCGATACCGATACGCTGCACGATCCGATCCGCGCGCTCATCGTCGTTCCCACTCTCGACGTCGGCGCAGCCGATGCCGGCACGCTGTCGCTGGCGCGAATCCTCAGCCAGGCCGGCCACCGCGTTATCGTCGTCTCGCGGCCCGGACGGCTTGCCGCCGATGTGAGCGCGGCCGGCGGCGAATTCATTCCGCTGAGCATGACCGGCAATAATCCGCTCGCGATCGTGCGCAACGCGGCCGCGCTGATGCGCATTGCGCGCGAGCGGCATTGCGACCTGATCCACGCCCACGGCCGTGCCGCCGCCTGGAGCGCGTTTATCGCCGCGCGGCTGACCGGGCTTCCCTTCGTCACGACTTGGTACAAAGGATTCCGCGAGCAGAATGCCTTCAAGCGTCTTTACAACAGCGTCATGGCGCGCGGCGACCGCGTGATCGCGGTGAGCGAACAGATCGCGCAGCTCATCAACGACCGCTACGGCACGGCATGGGATCGCATGGCGGTGCTGCCGACCAGCATCGACTTCGAGCGGTTCGATCCGGCGCGTGTCGCGCGGGAACGCGTCGACGCGCTGCGGCGCGGTTGGGGCGTCAAGCCAAATACGAAGGTCATCCTTGTGGTCGGCCGCATTCTGCGCCGCAAGGGACATCATGTGATGGTGCGCGCGGCGCGGCGTCTGAAAGACATGGGCTTCAAGGATTTCCTGTGCGTCTTCGTCGGCGAGGACCACGGCCACACCCGCTACACCGGCGAGCTATGGGACCTGGTGTTGACGACGCGGACCATGGACGTCGTGCGCATGGCGGCGCCGGTTACCGACATGCCGGCGGCTTACGCCGCGGCGGCCGTTGTCGTGTCGGCGGCGATACAGCCCGAAGGCTTGCAGCGTTCGATCCTCGAGGCGCAGGCGATGGCGCGGCCGGTCATCGTCTCCGACGTCGGCGCCGGAGCGGACGTGGTGCTGACCATGCCGGGGGTGCCGGAAGGCCGCGTTACCGGCTTGCGTTTCCCGGCAAGCGACGATGCGGCGCTGGCGGAGGCGCTGATCCGGCTGTTTGCCATGCCGGAACCGACCCGCCGCGCGATGGGCGCGCGCGGCCACGGCTGGGTCTGTACCCATTTCGAGCAGACCGCGATCGCCGAGCGGACGCTCAAGCTCTATGCCGAAATTGCCGGCCGGGCGCCCGTTGCCGACGCCGCCGCATCGGGGCGGCGCCATTAATTCGAGCAATCTGAGGGCTTTGCCGCCGGTTTCGAGCGGATTTCGATACGATTCATTGTCGAAGGCGCGGGAACCGCGTTGACTTATTCGTCGTTTCTTCCAATCTTTCCGTTTCCGGCTCGCGCCCCGGCGCGAACGGAAGCGTCGCAACAACAAAGGAGACAAAAGCCATTCGTCGTCCGATGAAGTCCGCGCTGCCCGCCCAAAAGGACGGCCCGCGCATCAACGAGGAGATCCGCTCCCGAGAGGTTCAGCTGATCGATAGCACAGGCGACAACAAAGGCGTCGTCGAAACCCAAGCCGCCCTCGCTATGGCGGTTGCGGCAGGGCTTGATCTCGTCGAGATCGCCCCAAACTCCACTCCGCCCGTCGCGAAAATCCTGGATTACGGCAAATACAAATTCCAGGCGCAGAAGAAAGCGGCGGAGGCCCGGAAAAAACAGAAAGTCGTCGAGATCAAGGAGATCAAGCTCCGGCCGATGATCGACGATCACGACTACGACGTGAAGATGCGCTCGATGAAGCGCTTCTTCGAGGAAGGCGACAAGGTCAAGATCACCTTGCGCTTCCGCGGCCGCGAAATGGCGCACCAGGAGTTGGGCTACAAATTGCTCGACCGCGTCAAAGTCGACACCGCGCCGATGGCCAAGATCGAATCGGAGCCGCGCTTCGAAGGCCGGCAGATGGTGATGCTGTTGGCGCCGCGCTAGCCGCTCACAAGGTCCGAAACCAAAGCGCCGCTCGCCTACTCCCGCGGGCGGCGTTTTTGCTTTCAGCGCCGGTGCGCTTCCCAACGGCCCGAGCACGAGCCGGATTTGCCGGCGCCCGACCAGCCGCCGTGGCCGTGTCCGCTCTGGCCGTCGAGATGGCCGGTGCCCTGGGCGCCATCGTCGAATCGCCGGATGCTGACATTGACGGCACCTTGTGGGGACACCGTGCCGTACATGCTGATCGCATTGTAGGTTCTGTATTCGATCCGTCCGTTGGCTACGTGGACGTCATAGGTGGTGTTCCGGTCGCAGCCGCCACGCACGGTGATGACGTTTACGGTCCAGTCGCCATCGAATCCGGCGGCGAAAACGGCGGTTGCGCTGGCGGCGATGAGCGCGCCTGACAGCACAGCGGCGATCGACGTCGCCGTGACGGTTCGCATTGCGCAGATCCCCCTCTTTTTCTTCCTATTTTGGTTCGCCCGGCGGCGAAACAAAACCCTCCGATTTCGAGCAAATCGAGCAAATCGGCCGCAGTGTAAATGCCATGAAAACCGTCCAAAATCACGCAGTTGCAAGGAGCGGCCGCCTCTGCCATAACGCCGCCCTCTCGTCGCCCGGCTGATCAAGGGCTGCCGTGGCGGCGATTAAAGCTCAATTCCGAGCACCCGCTCAAAAGCAATCGTCTTTTCGAGCACACCGGCCGGCGGGTCACTCCGCCATCGCGCCGACAATGGAGAGCAAAATGCCCAAGTTGAAGACCAAATCGGGCGCCAAAAAGCGCTTCAAGATCACCGCGTCCGGCAAGGTGAAATACCAGCAGTCCGGCAAGCGCCACGGCATGATCAAGCGGACGACCAAGACGATCCGCGAACATCGCGGCACCGCCGTGCTGTTCAAGACCGACGGCGACAACATCAAGAAATACTTTCTGCCGAACGGCTGAACGCTATTTCCCCAGGGCGGCGGCTGCGCCGCTTAATATTCCGTCCGAACGATCAGGAGATCTGTCATGGCCCGCGTCAAACGTGGCGTCACGTCACACGCCAAGCACAAAAAAGTCTACAAGGCCGCCAAGGGCTATTACGGCCGCCGCAAGAACACCATCCGCATCGCCAAGCAGGCGGTGGAGAAGGCGAACCAGTATGCCTTCCGCGACCGCAAGCGGCGCAAGCGCAATTTCCGCGCGCTGTGGATCCAGCGGCTGAACGCCGCGGTGCGGCCGTTCGGCCTCAACTACAGCCGCTTCATCGCCGGGCTCGCTAAAGCCGGCCTGGTGGTCGACCGCAAGGTGCTGTCCGATCTCGCCATCCGCGAGCCGGTCGCGTTCCAGGCGATCGTGGAAAAGGCGAAAGCCGCGCTGCCTGCGTAACGTTTCTTAGCCGTCATGCCCGGCCTTGTGCTGGGCATCCACGCCTTCGGCCTAGTCAAGGCGTGGATGGCCGGGACGAGCCCGGCCATGACGTGGCATAGGATGTCCTTGCCATGTCGGATATCGCAAAGCTCGAGACCGAATTGCTTGCCGCCGTCGCCGGCGCAAGCAACGAGACGGCGCTGGACGCCGTGCGCATTGCCGCGCTTGGCAAAAACGGCTCGATCACAGCGCTGCTGAAAACGCTCGGCGCGATGACGCCGGACGAACGAAAGACGCAAGGCCCGGCGATCAACGGCCTGAAAGACAGCGTCAACGCCGCCATCACGGCGCGCAAAGCTGCCCTCGGCAACGCCGCGCTCGACGCGCGACTCAACACCGAAACCGTCGACGTCACGCTGCCGGTGCGCGAATCGCCGGCAGAAATTGGCCGCGTGCATCCGATCACGCAGGTGATCGACGAACTGACCGCGATCTTTGCCGACATGGGCTTTGCCGTCGCCGAAGGCCCCGACATCGAGACCGACGACTATAATTTCACCAAACTGAATTTCCCCGAAGGCCATCCGGCGCGCGAAATGCACGACACGTTCTATTTCGCGCCGAAACCGGACGGCTCGCGGCTCCTGTTGCGCACGCATACCTCGCCGGTGCAGGTGCGCACGATGCTCGGCCAGAAGCCGCCGATCCGCGTCATCATTCCCGGCCGCACCTATCGCAGCGACTCGGACCAGACGCACACGCCGATGTTTCATCAGGTCGAGGGCCTGGTCATCGACAAGGGCTCGCATCTCGGCCACCTGAAATGGATCCTGCAGGAATTCTGCAAGGCCTTCTTCGAGGTCGACAACGTCAAGATGCGCTTCCGCCCGTCGTTCTTTCCCTTCACCGAGCCATCGCTGGAAGTCGACATCCAGTGCCGGCGCGACAAGGGCGAGATCCGCTTCGGCGAGGGCGAAGACTGGCTGGAGATTCTCGGCTGCGGCATGGTGCATCCGAACGTGCTGCGCAACTGCGGGCTTAATCCCGACGAGTACCAGGGCTTTGCCTGGGGCATGGGGATCGACCGCATCGCCATGCTCAAATACGGCATGCCGGACCTGCGCGCCTTCTTCGAAGCGGACGTGCGCTGGCTCGCGCATTATGGCTTCCGCCCGCTGGATTTCCCGACTCTCGCCGGGGGGCTGAGCCCGTGACGAGCAACATGCATTCTTCACCTCCCCCCTTGAGGGGGAGGTCGGACCGCGAAGCGGTCCGGGAGGGGGGTGGGCCGGAAGCGCATCGTCCGGTTTCAGCGATTCATCGGGCAAACGCGAAATCACTCCGGCGCAAGATGACCGACGCCGAGAAGAAACTCTGGTTCTCGCTACGCGCGCATCGTCTGCAAGGATTGGGCTTTCGCCGTCAGACGCCGATAGGCTCATACATTGCCGACTTTGCGTGTCATGAACGAAAGCTCATTGTTGAAGTCGACGGCGGACAACATTCCGAATCCAAAAATGATATCGAGCGCGATCGATGGCTCGCTTCGAAAGGCTATCGGGTGTTACGGCTGTGGAACTCCGATGTCCTCGGAAATCACGAAAGCATTCTGCAGACGATCCTCGACGTTGCGAGCGAAGCTACCCCCCTCCCTGACCCTCCCCCTCAAGGGGGGAGGGAACACGCCAGCACGCGGGGAAAGAACAGATGAAATTCACCCTCGACTGGCTGAAAGAGCACCTCGACACCGACGAGCCGCTTGCCGGCATCGTCAACAAGCTCACCATGATCGGGCTCGAGGTCGAGCGCGTCGAGGACAAGGCGGCGCTGCTCAAGCCGTTCGTCATCGCCTCGGTGACTTCCGCCGAAAAGCATCCGAACGCCGACCGCCTGCGCGTGTGCATGATCGACACCGGCGACGGCAAGCCCATCCAGGTCGTGTGCGGGGCGCCGAACGCGCGCGCCGGCATGAAAGGCGTGTTCTCGCCGCCCGGCGTCTTCATCCCCGGCAAGAACATCACGCTCGCCGTCGGCACCATTCGCGGCGTCGAAAGCCGCGGCATGCTGATGTCGGAGGCCGAGCTTCAACTCTCCGACAATCACGACGGCATCATCGACCTGCCGGCCGATGCGCCGGTCGGCAAAAGCTACGCCGCCTACGCGGCACTCGGCGAGCCGGTGATCGAAATAAACCTCACACCCAACCGGCCCGACTGCACTGGCGTCAACGGTATCGCCCGCGATCTCGGCGCGACCTCCATCGGCACGTTCAAGGATCGCACGGTAAAACCCGTCGCCGGAACCTTCCCCTGCCCGGTCAAGGTCACCATCGACGTGCCGCCGTTGTGTCCGGCCTTCGGCCTGCGCCTGGTCAAGGGCGTGAAGAACGGTCCCTCCCCCGACTGGCTGCAAAAGCGGCTGACGGCGATCGGCCTGCGCCCGATCAACACGCTGGTCGACATCACCAATTTCATCACCTACGACCGCGGGCGGCCGCTGCACGTGTTCGACGCCAAGAAGGTGCGCGGCAATCTCACGGTGCGCCGCGCCAAAAACGGCGAAACGCTCAAGGCGCTCGACGGCAAGACCTACACGCTCGACGAAGCAACCTGCGTCATCGTCGACGAGAAGGGCGTGGAGTCGCTCGCCGGCATCATGGGCGGCGAGGAAACCGGCTGCGACGAAACGACCACCGAGGTGCTGATCGAATCGGCGCTGTGGGACCCGCTCAACGTCGCGCAGACCGGGCGCAAGCTCGGCATCAATTCCGATGCGCGTTACCGTTTCGAGCGCGGCGTCGATCCGGCGTTCATGCTGCCCGGCCTCGAACTGGCGACGCAGATGGTGATCGAGATGTGCGGCGGGCAAGCCTCGCAGATCGTGCTCGCCGGCGACCCGACGCCGAAAGAAAAGATCGTCGATTTTCCATTGAGCGAATTGCCGCGGCTTTCCGGCCTCAAGCTGCCGGCTGCCGATGTGCGCCGCGTGCTGGGCAAGCTCGGCTTTTTTGCCGCAGGACAAGGGGAGCGGGTGAAAGTCGCGGTGCCGTCATGGCGTCCGGACGTCGAAGGTAAAGCCGACATCGTCGAGGAGGTCGTGCGCATTATCGGCGTCGATCAGGTTCCGCCCACGCCGTTTCCGCGCGGCGAAAATGCGCGCAAAAGCGTCTTGACGCCGATCCAGAACCGCACGCGCAAGGCCAAGCGCGCTTTGGCGGCGCGTGGCATGACCGAAGCGGTGACGTGGTCGTTCGTCTCAAAACATGAGGCCGAACTGTTCGGCGGCGGGCAGCCCGCGCTCGCGCTCGCCAACCCGATCGCGGCCGAGCTTTCCGACATGCGGCCAAGCCTCATTCCCGGCCTGATGATGGCGGTGCAGAAGAATGCCGATCGCGGCCTTGCCGACGTGGCATTGTTCGAAGTCGGACAGGTTTTCAAAGGCGACACGCCGCAGGATCAATTCACCGCCGCGACGGGCCTGCGCCGCGCATTCGCCGCGGCGAATGGAAGCGGCCGGCACTGGTCCGGCACCAAGACGGTCGATGCATTCGATGCCAAGGCCGACGTTTACGCCGTGCTCGCAGCGGCCGGCTGCCCGATGCAAGCCTTGCAGGTCGTGCCCGGCGGCCCGGCGTGGTTTCATCCGGGCCGCTCGGGCACCATCCAGATCGGGCCGCAGAACATCCTCGGCCATTTCGGCGAGCTGCACCCGCGCGTGCTCGGAGCGCTCAAAGCGGAAGGCCCGCTGGTCGCATTCGAGGTCACGCTGGAGAAAATTCCCGAGGCCAAGACGAAGGCGACCAAGGCCAAAGCGGCGCTGGAGCTTTCGCCGTTCCAGCCGGTGGAGCGCGATTTCGCCTTCGTGGTCGGGCGCGACGTGAAAGCCGCCGACATCGTGCGCGCGGCGCAGAACGTCGACCGCAAGCTGATTTCCGCCGTCAGCGTATTCGACGTTTACGAGGGCAAAGGCATCGATCCGGGCAAGAAATCGATCGCCATCGCCGTGACCATCCAGCCACGCGAAAAAACCATGACCGACGCGGAGATCGACGCACTCGGCCAGCGCATCGTCGCGGAGGTCGGCAAGCGCACCGGCGGCGTGCTGCGCGGTTAGCCCGGCAGCAAATCCGCGAAAGCAAAGCCATCGCGTTCGACTGTTTCGCCTCCGCGCACCGCGATTTTCCGCGTCAGCATCGGCCCCGCCGAGACGAAGGAATGAAATTCGCCGTTCTCGCCGCAAGGATCGATGCCGGCCGGGAGCTCGCCGAGCAATTCATTGTCAAATGCACGCCCGGCGAAATCGGCCGGCAGCTTTTTCAGATCGACCACGGCAAGATGCGCCTCGACGCCGGCGGCGATCATTTCGCGCGCCAGCACGTCCGTCGGCCGCTGCCACAACGGGAAGACCGGGATCAGTCCGACATCCTTCAGCCGGGCTTCGCGATAGGCGCGGATGTCCTCCAGAAAAAGATCGCCGAATATGACATGCGTCACGCCTTGCGCCTTGGCCGCGCGCATCGCCGCCGCCATCTCCCGCTCGTAAATATCGTTGGGGCACGGATAGGGAATGCGCACGAGCTTCGCCGGCAGACGGGCGGCATCGAGCTGCGCCCGCAGCATATCCTCGCGCACGCCATGCATGCTGACGCGGGCGAACGTGTCGGTCACCGTGGTCAAGGCGCCGACGACGTCGAACGTCCCGCTCGCGCGCACCTCGTGCAGCGCCCAGGCGCTATCCTTGCCACTCGACCACGCGATCAGCGCCTTGGGTATCTCGCCGCGACTTCTCACCGCATGGTTTCCGAATGATTGCTGCGCACCAGGCAAAGATGCCCGACACGGCGTATTGCGGCAAACGTTACGCTTAACAAGCGGTAACGCCGGCGCTCCAATGAACCAAATTGCAATGAGTCCCGCCTAGTTTCGCACGGCAAGACGCGCGCGGGCCAAAACAGGTGTGGGCCAAGACCAGCGCGCCGCGTCGGGGGAAGTTTCGGGACATGAGTTGGGTCGCCGATCGCATCGGTCGTGTTCTTGCCCGCTATCTGG
>Ga0134125_10003142_pt1 | contig 19264 bp, 29 predicted proteins | sample KB31751_FD_96464 | JGI IMG/M metagenome (GOLD analysis project Ga0134125, IMG submission 96464) | Terrestrial soil microbial communities with excess Nitrogen fertilizer from Kellogg Biological Station, Michigan, USA - KB3-175-1 | ecosystem: Environmental > Terrestrial > Soil > Unclassified ... | reverse complement strand
TCGTGAAGAACGGAGACCCTCAGCCTATAAAGCTCGCCGGTGAGATATTCGACCGAAAAAGGGTCGAAGTGGAATACCCGTTTATCCACGAGGGCCGGATTCTTGGGTTTGCCGACGTGTGTGAAATATGGGCCGGAGAAAGGCCGCAATTCAGCGGCGGTCACCCTCGCACGTTCTACCAAGTCTTCGAGATCAAGCCGAGAATTTACAGCGTCGGCGCTGTGATCCGTCAATGCAAGGCGACGGAGCAATTGATTTTAAAGCTGAAGCCGCATCATTTTGGGGCGAGCGAGAATCTGTGCACGATTGTGCCGGTTGTGCCTCATGATGATCCAAAGATCGACCTATTGAAAGAGATGTACAGCGGGAAGGTGTGGGGGTGGAAAGGGAGCACCCAGGAATGACCACCATCCCAGCCATCATCGCCGCTGCATGCGCGCACTTCCGCGTCTCGCTCTTGGACGTGATGAGCGTGCGTCGCGACAAGGCCAGCGTTTCGGCGCGGCACGTTACCATGGCGCTCGCGCGGGAACTCACCACGGCCAGCATCCCAGCGATCGGGCGGGCGCTTGGACGTGACCACACCACCGTGCTCTACGCGATCAGCCGCGTTCGCCAGTTGCAGGTTGTCGATCCCATTTTTCTGGCCGATTACGCGGCAGTGCGCCGCCTGTCACAAGAGGATGTCGGCAATGGCTAAAGCCAAATCGTGGCGCGAACCTTTCCTGTGGTTCTGCTGCCCAGACTGGCGTTCCGACGTGCCGCTGCGTCGGTGCAGTTATGCCGCGCGGGGACTTTGGATCGACATGATTACAATCATGCACGAGGCCGAGCCGTACGGCGAATTGCGGGATGCGGGCCAACCCCTAGGTGTGGCCGATCTGGTCCAACTACTCGGCGGAGCGCCGGCCGAGATCAAACGGCTACTCGAGGAACTGGAAAGCCGCAACGTGTTCAGCCGTTGCGAGGACGGAGCGATCTATTCCAGGCGTATGAAGTGGGATTACCTGAAGGCCCAGAAGGACCGGGAAAATGGCAAGAAAGGCGGCAACCCCAACCTTAGGCCGAAGGATAACCCACCAAGCAACGGGCACGATAACCAGGGGGTTAACCCCCCCGATAAAGCACGCGGGCGCGCGCGCGCCCCTGACCACTTCCACTTCCAAAAAGAAGAAGAAAAAAAGGGTGGGGGGAAGGAGGTTGCGCGCGCGAGCGTGCCGGTCGCCCGATCGGCCGGGGTGGTTCGCGCCGTCGCCCAGGCGCTGGCAATCAAACCCCCGCCATTCACGCCGTCGCGGGAATTCCAGCTCGGGGCGCTGGCGACCGTCCGCGAAAGGCCGCGGCCTGTGGAGCCGGCCCGGACGGTCGAGGAGCAGTTGGCCGAGCTGGGGGCAACGCCATGACTATCCCCGCCGAGGCGGCGGATGCCGCTCGTGGAACCGTGCCGCCAGTTCCAGCCACGCCGCCACGTCCGGGGGTATCACCGCCTGCCCGGTGCCCCAACGCCGCGTGCGGGTCTCGTGGACGTTCAGTGCGGCGGCCAGCCCGTGGGGGGTCCAGCCGATCACCGCGAGGCACGTGTGGTAGCGGGCGGGGGTCATGGCGTGGCGGTCTTGGTGGCCATGAACCGCTCGCGTTGCGATGCCGTCATGGTGGCCCAACGCTTCCGCTCTTTTTTCGTGAGCTTCGGGCCGAAGCTGGCCGGCTCAGGCGGCAGGAGTTGCCTGGCTCGGGCGATGACTGCGGCCTCGGTTGGGGTGAGCCGGTAGTCCGGCCCCTGCTCGGCGAGGTATTCGCAGACCGTGCGATCACCGGCCGTGAGCCGCATTGTGGCGAGTGCGCGGGTTGCGGTGGATTGGAATGTCGTCATCGTTCACCCCTCCATCCCGACCAAACCGCGCCGGATCATGCGGTTAAACGCCAACTTGGAAACGAAGCGGATGTTGGCCTTGTGAGCCACGATCAAGGCGGCGTCATCGGCGCGGTCCAGAATGTCGATCAGCTTCGCGTAGATCGGCCCATCGGGGTCCATGCGTTCGACTTTCGCAAAGGCGTGGCAGAGCGTCTGGATATCTGTTGCGAGGCCCATCTCATCTCTCCCTCTCCCGCCCGGCCATCCCGTGCGGCATGCCAACGTTATGACGGATTTCCCGTCAGGGGTCAAGCGGTAAATGCGGGGTGGGGCGAATTATTTTCGAGCTGGGGGTCGGCCTGCTCAAAACCCCTGCTGACTTTCGGGCAATTTCGAGCAACCCCGCGATGCGTGACCTTCGCCGCGCGATGCGTGACATGCCGAGCCGCCTGTTGCGCGGGATTGGCCGGACTCCGGGGGCCGAAGCGTGACACTATCCGTCCAAAGCGTGACATCCAGTCGTGCTCAGTCGTGTGACACGTCTGGACACGCCTGACCGTCGAACCAGGAGCGCCCCATGACCCCCGCCGCCCTCCACCACCTCGCCGCACTCCATAACGCCGTCGGCACGCTGTGCCTCGCGCCTGCCGACGCCGGCCTGGTGGCCAGCGCGTGGAAGCGGTGTGTCGAGGCGTGGGAAGCTGTGGAGCGGGAGGCGTATGCCGGGCCGGTGCTCCAGCCCCTCGCCGCCGAGCCATGGCCCGAGGTGTTGGCCCGCATCAGGGCCGCGCTGGGGGACACCATCGCCACGGCCTCCAGGAAGCCCGTACAGCCCCCGCCCGACCCCGCCGCGCCTGTGGGGGTAGCGGGCGACGGCCCAGAGGCGGGTCACGGGACGGCTGGCGGGCAGCGTGGCGGCAATCGCGACGCTGGTATCGTGTGAGGATCACGCAATGGCAGGCAGGGGCGGCAAGCGCAGCACGAGTTGGAAGCCGGGGCAGTCTGGCAATCCCAAGGGGCCACCCAAAGGATTGACCGATGACATCCGGCAGGCGGCTCGGCAATACACGCCCGAGGCATTGGCGGCGCTCGCTAAGGCGTTGGATTCAAAGGGCGAACGTGTGCACGCGGCCAGTGTGTTGCTGGATCGGGCATACGGCAAACCAACGCAAACCCAACAAACCCAGCAGCTCGACCGCGATGGCAATCCAACCGACCCGGTGCCAGCGGTGGTCGCGCTGATCGACCTGACCGATGCGCTGGCCGGATGGAAGGCGCCGGAAAAGTGAACCTCCCCGCCACCCGCGCGCTGTCCTGGCAGTTCTACGCCGACATGCAACGAACGTGCCTCGCATCCAGCCCGGCGACGTGGCGGCATTTCGAGGCGCAGCTTGGGCGGGCCGATCTGTTCTATTTGTTGGTCAGGCTCCTGCGCCGGCCCGACGTCAACCGCGACTGGCTGTTCGAGCGATGCCGCGAAGTGGCTGCCACGCCGAATGGATGCCTCGATCTGTGGGCCAGAGAACATTACAAAGACCTAGCATGTGACACGCCCGTCCTAACTTTTAATCGTGGGTGGGTACGTCACGGCGACCTCACATGTGGCGATTTTGTTTTTGCGCCGGGGGGAGGGGCTGTCCCCGTCCTCGCGGTTACTGGGCATTATCAGGATTCGGACTGTAGGCAGATCACGTTCTCAGACGGCGCCTGCCTAACCGCAGGCGCCGGCCATCTGTGGCGGTTGAGGCGTAAGATTCGTAGGCGCGCCGGCGCGGGGCGCCGCGTGGAATTTGTGTCGGAGATAAAGAGCACCGACTCCCTGACTGGCAGGTGTGACGTTGGAGTGTGTGAGCCGCTCTGCTTCCCCGAGGCGTTGCTTCCCTTGACGCCATACGTGCTCGGCGTTTGGCTTGGCGACGGGCATTCGGCCGGCTCTCGGGTTACGTGCGGCCCTTTGGATGCAGACTGGATGGCGGGGGCCGTTGAGTCATGCGGGGTTTCTGTATCGCGGGCCAAATCCGGCTGCTTGATTCGACTCGGAACTGGAAAGCGCGGCAATCGCATGTCGTCGGACGTGATGTGCGCGTTACACTCTTTGGGATTGGTCCGCGACAAGCACATACCGGAAATATATCAGTGTGCGTCGACATCTCAACGAATGGCTTTGCTGCAAGGGCTTATGGACACAGATGGCCATTGTAATTCTAGAGGGACGGCGACCTTCGTCCAGGCGCGCAGTCGACTGGCGCAAGACGTCTATCGTCTTGCCGCCGGCCTAGGCCTCTCTCCCCGCATCAGGAAATATGAGGGGAAATACAAGGGCGGAAATATCTTCTGGCAGGTCTCATTCCAAGCCCACACCGACCGAAACCCGTTTCGTATGCCACGCAAGGCATGTAGGGCTATACCGCCGTCGCATTATCGAGGATGCAGGACTATCGTGTCTATAAAGGCAGTCCAGTCCGTCCCAACAAACTGCATACAAGTCGAGGGGGGGGTGTATTGCGCTGGCAGGGAACTGGTGCCTACACACAATTCCACGATCATCACATTTGGCCTGACGATCCAGGACGTGCTGCGCGACCCCGAACTGACCGTCGGCATATTCAGCCACACGCGGCCGATCGCGAAGGGTTTCCTACAACAAATCAAGCGTGAGTTCGAGGATAACGACACGCTCAAGCAGACCTATCCCGACGTGCTCTGGGCCAATCCCGCCAAGGAATCACCGAAGTGGTCCGAGGACGGTGGCTTGATCGTGCGGCGGCAGGGCAACCCCAAGGAGGCGACCATCGAGGCGCACGGGCTGGTCGACGGCCAGCCAACGTCTAAGCATTTCGCCCTGCGTGTATATGACGACGTGGTAACGCGCGAGTCGGTGACATCGCCTGAGATGGTGGCCAAGACAACCGACGCATGGGACCTGTCGCAGAACCTTGGCGCCGCCGGTGGCGCGGTGCGGACGATCGGCACGCGGTACAGCCTGCATGACACCTACGCCACCATGATCGAGCGCCACGCGGTGATACCGCGCGTGCATGCGGCGACCCACAATGGTCGGCTGGACGGGCAGCCGGTGTTTTTCTCGCCTGAGCTATGGGCCGAGAAGCGCCGCAACTCGTCGCGCACGATCCTGGCATCGCAGCAACTGCAAAATCCGATGGCCGATGAGGATGCGACGTTCCGCACGGAATGGCTGCGATCGTATGAGGTGCGGCCGCGCACGCTGAACGTCTACATCATGGCCGACCCGTCGCGTGGGCGTACGGCGACCTCGGACAATACCGCCATCGCGGTGGTCGGGGTCGCGGCCAGCGGCATGAAGTTTCTGGTGGACGGCGCGTGCCACCGAATGACGCTGTCGCAACGATGGACAACGCTCCGCACGCTCTATCATCGCTGGTCGGCGACGCCCGGCGTTCAGCGCGTGGCGGTCGGCTATGAGCGGTTCGGCGCGCAGTCGGACGATGAGTATTTTCGCGAGCAAATGGACCTCGAAGCCCGCCGACGCATCCCCAATGCGCACTTCGCGATCGAGGAGCTGGCCTGGCCGCGTGAGGGTGGCCACTCGAAGCGGGAGCGGGTCGAGCGGTTGGAACCGGACTTTCGCAACGGCCGGTTTTTTCTGCCGCTCCCCGTGCTGCGTGATGGCAAGCCGCAGACCTGGCGCGTGGAGGGTGATCCTGACGCCAAGGGGTTCGGGGATATTGAATACGCCGACTCGCGCGGCCTGACGGCAACGCAGATGGCCCAGATCGAGGGTGGATCGCCGGAGCTGGTGGCCCGCGCCATCGTGGTGCGCGACCCTTCGGCGCCTGGGCCACGCGATAGCGGCGGGCGATACGATCTCACGCTGGTGCTGATCGGCGAATACCAGCAATTCCCATTCGGCCAGCATGACGATCTGCTGGATGCGGTCTCGCGAATTTACGACATGAACCCGGTGCCGCCTGTGGCGCCTTCCCGCCGCGCGGCGTCCGAGCCGCCGGTGTTTGCTGATGGGGTGTAGGGAATGAACGAGATGGTGGAGCGCGTGGCGCGTGCGGTGATGGAAGCGAATGGCGAGAACGAGTGCCTGCCCATGCAGGACTATCTGGCCATGGCGCGCGCTGCCATCACCGCGATGCGTGAGCCGACCAGGGCGATGCTCGAAGACGGGGAGCGCACAACCTTCGAATGGGTGGCTGAGGTGAGCGACTGGCAGCTTCAGAACATAAAAGAAGGATGGCAGGCCATGATCGACAAAGCACTGGAGGAACCATGAACACATCCCCAGCCTTCACCACGATATCCGGCTGGTGCGCGCTGTCCGGCATGGGGCGCACGGCCACCTTCGAGGCAGTGCGGCGCGGCGATCTGCCGGCGCGGAAGCCAACACCACGGAAAACGCTGATCGATGTCGCGGCGGGGCTGGAATGGCTGCGGTCATGTCCGCCAGCGTGCGCAAGCGTTCGTAATAGTCCGAACACGACAGTATAGCGCAACTATAACCGATGTGCCATATTGTGAGGCAGCCATGCCATCCAAGTCGCCAGCCCAGCACCGCCTGATGGAAGCCGCCGCACATACGCCGGGCGGCTTCGGTGGCGTGCCGCAGAAGGTCGGCGCCGAGTTCACTGCTGCCGATGCGCGCGGTTCGCCGAAGTCGCGTGAGGAGCACATGGCGCGACGGGCGAAGCACCAACCGCAGGCGGCCGTCGCGCGCGAGTTCGGTGTATCGCAGCCAACGGTATCGCGGCGAATGCTGCGGGATGGGTTCAAGGGTGGAGGGAAGGCGTGAGCACCGAGAATGCGGCTGATGGGCGAGCTGCGCCAGAAAAAACCCCAGGCGTTGATGGGATCGCGGCCGACGGTATCCTAAATGAGCCATATATTTCCCCGTATGCGGGGATAGCGACTTGCTTAGAGCAAATGACCCGGCGACGCCCCCCACACTGGCTGGCACTGGCGCAGATAACTGCGAATTTCGAGGAGCTTCGCAACGAAGAGAATGCGGTGCACAAAAGGCTCCATGAGCGGCGGCGCACGGTAGCCGGCTGCATACTGTCGGCGGCCCGTGAGCGCGTTTCCCGTTGGCTGAACGCGGCGTCGCTTGCGGTCATCCAGCGCGAGTTCTACACCGAAGCCGAGGTTGCGCGGCTGCTCAAGCGCCCGATCGGCCCCGCCTGGATAGTGCTTAGCACATCGAAACAAAGAATGTGGGTGGTGGGCGATCAGATCGTGCTGGATGATCGTCGCCACGAACTGCCGCAAGTCGTCGATTTGCCTGAGCCTTGGAGGACAGGGGCATGAGTATTCCGCCGACAACCAACCCGACAGGAGTCGCATGATGGACATCGAAGCCGCCGCGCGTGCCATGTTCGAGGTGTTCCACGGTCGGGAGAACCGGCCGCGCAATTGGGACGCGCACCCGGACAACGACAACATGGAACCCGGCCGCGACGCCTTCCGCGAAATGGCGCGGGCAGCGGCAGCGACGGCGCCGGAACCCGTTGAAACCGCGGAACCCATGCCGCCACCAGAGGCAACGGCCTCCGCCCCGCCCTTCGACCTCGCCCCGCTCTGATGGCCTTCGCACCCAAGAAGGCCGCGCCACGCCGGCCCAAGATGCCGCTGGCGCCGCCTCCGATGGCCCCAGTGGTCAAGGCGCCACCTATCGGCCGCCCGTCCAGTAAGCCGCGCAAGCAAGGCGTCACGCCGGTGGCGACCGATCGCGGCGTGTTCGGGATCAAGGGCTGATGGCCGCCCCAACGTCCCGCACGCTCTCCTGGGAGCAGATGGTTCTGGAAGCGGACCCCGACTATCAGCGCCTCAATCAGCGGCCGGTAGCCTACATCTTCTCGAACGGCCGCGTGTTCGTCGCGCGTCCCGACATCTACACGAGCACCAGCACATGAGCGACGCGCCGACTGCGATGGCCGACGAAGACGTGTGCCGTGCCGTTGGTCAGGACCTGGAGCGCCACTATCCCGGTCACTTCTGGGCAGTCGGCTGTGACCATGCCGCCGGCACGGTGGCGATCGATCTGCCGTACGAAAAGCCGCCGCATCTGCGGAATTACGGCTACCTGCTGCACCTTTCGACGCTCATGGGGCCGGGCGGGCAGCTGGCCGCGATGCGCGCTGGCGGCGAACTGCTGGAACGCTTCGGCCTGGTGCGTGGGCCGGCAACACCGGAGTCGGCGATGCTGGCGCGTGAGAACGGGCTGGACGCCGACGCGGCAATCGGCAAGAGCAGGGGGTCGACGGTCTGATGTCCGGCCGCCTGACACCACCCAGCATACAGGACGGGCCGTATGGCTTCGAGCCGCGCGGCACCTCGAACTTCGATGTGCGCGACGTGGGCGCCGGGCGGTTCACCAACGAGATGGCGGTCCGGATCGGGCGTGAGACTTACGAGTCGTCGACCAACTGGCTGGCGCAGGCGCGGCGGCAGGAATGGGCTACGAGTCTTCGTGCGTTCCAATCGCTGCACCCGACCGGCAGCAAGTTTCTGAGTGGGGAATACCGCTATCGGTCGCGGCTCTACCGGCCGAAGACGCGTGCCATGGTGCGCCGCGATGAGGCTGCCACCGCCGCGGCGTTCTTCAGCAACGAAGACGTGGTCAGTATCAGCGCCGAGGATGACGACGATCCCCGGCAGCAAGCGAGCGCGGAAATCCTGAAGGCGCTGCTGCAATACCGCCTGACGAACACGATCCCGTGGTTCCTGACGCTGATCGGCGCGCGGCAGGACGCCGAGGTTATGGGCATTTGCGTCGGCAAGGCGCAGTGGCGATACGAGGAGAAGTTCCTCCGCACCGAACGCCGGCCGCGCCTCGACGCGAGCGGGCAACCGATGTTCGAGGGCGAGGCGATGTTGACCGACGATGTCGATATCTTCCGCAAAGTGAAGGACGAACCCGAGGCGATACTGCTTGCCCCCGAGAATTTCCGGTTCGAGCCGGGGGCCGACTGGCGCAAGCCCGTGGAGACCAGCCCCTATCTGATCGAGCTGCAGCCCGTCTATCTGTCCGAGGCGCGCGAGCGCATGGAAAGCCAGCGCGGCGCCCCGCCCGAATGGCTCAACGTGCCGGATAGCGCGCTCCGTGGCGCCAGCGATCGCGACGATGACACGACGCGACGTGCCCGCGAGTCCGGCCGCGTGCCGGGCAAGGACGGGGACGCATGGAAGCCGCGCGACTTCGATCTCACGTGGACCCGCATCCATACCGTGCGCTGGGGCGGCGAGGACTGGTATTACCGCACCCTGGCCTCCGCCGGTGAGCTGCTGGAACCACCACGCCCGCTGAGCGAGGTGCATCTGCACGGCGTGCGGCCGTATGTGGTCGGCTGCGTGGTGCTGGAAACGCACAAGACCTATCCCTCGTCCAAGGTTGAACTCACGGTTGACCTGCAAAGCGCGGCGAACCGGGATTGGAACGCGCGGTTTGACGCTGTGATGCTCAACCTGATGCCACGTCAGTTCGTGCGGAACGGCGCGGACATCGACCCGGCCGACATCCGGACCTTCATGCCCGGCAAGGTCGTGATGATGAACGGCAAGCCGGGCGAGCCGCTGAACAACGAAGTCGTGTGGGACCGTCCGCCACCGCCGGACGCCGCCGCCTTCGCCGAACAGGACCGGATTAACCTCGATTGGGACGATCTGACGGGCGCGTTCACCAATTCGTCGGTGCAGGCGTCGCAGGTTCAGCAGCAGTCCGCGACGGGTATGCACCTGATGTCCGGCGAGGCGTCGGGCCTGGGCGAGTATGAGCTGCGGATGTTCGGCGAAACGTGGGTCGAGCCAATGCTCAAGCTCTTTCTTAAGCTGGTGCAGGCGTACGAGACTGACCCGATCATCCTCGCGACGGCCGGCAAGAAGGCGCAGCTGTTTCAGAAGTTCGGCATCAACTCCATCACCGACGAGCTGCTGAATACCGGCGTCACGACGAAGGTCAATGTCGGCATCGGCGCGACCAATCCGTCGATGAAGCTGCGCAACCTCATCATGGGCGCCGAGGCGTTGGCCAAGCTCTACGGGCCGCAGACGATCGCCATGGGGTCCAACTTCGAGGAAGTGGCCAACGAAGTGTTCGGCCTGCTCGGCTACAAGGACGGCGCACGGTTCTTTCAACCCGGCTTCGACCCGCGCGTTGCGATGCTGCAACAGCAGCTTCAGCAAGCGCAAGGCAAGGCGCATGCGGGTGCCCCGGCCGGCGGCGATCCGACACGGACGCAAACCGCGCAGATCACGGCGCAGGGAAAGATCGAAGAGCAGCGCATGAAGTCCGAGACGGACGAGAAGGTGGCGCAGATGGACGCCAACTCGAAGAAGATGGCGGAGGACGCCGAGAACTGGCGGACGTGGGTCAACATGCAGCGCGAGCTGATGACGGCGCAACAGCCTGTGTCACAGGAGAACCCCCAATGACCGTGCAATCCGCCGGCGCGCTGCTGGTCGAGAACTCGCTCGCGGAATTGTCCAGTCGTGCGCTAGTGAACATCGGCGGCGCGCAACTTGCGCCGCGCGGGAACCGCCTGACGCAAACCTTTATGTCTGGCGTAGCCGCGCGCGTGGGCACCCTATCCGGCGCGACTCCGGTCACATTCCTGACGATCGCCCCGATTGAATCAACCTGCTACGCGGTGCGGCTCGGGTTCGGCAATCCATACAACCTTAGTATGGCCATCGCATCGGCGAGCGTTTACCCGAGCGACTCCTACAGTAACGCCGGGGGTACCGATGCCGCCGGCGCGCGGACGACCATCAATCCCACCGGCGGCGCTGCCGGCTGCAAGGTCTATTTTGACAACGGCGGCGGGGATGTGGATGCACTCAACACCTCAGGCGTTCAGCGCGCGCTGACGCTGCCGGCGAACCAATCCAATCCGACAAACGCTGCTACCGCATTCACCATTGGCTGGTCCGATTGGGCGCCATGCACGTCGATCGCACGCGCGGATGGCGGCGTTCAACCGTTATTGTTCATTTACACCACGGTGAACAGCTCGGATTTCACATCAGGCGCCACGAACGCGCCTTTATTCAACACTACGCCGGCCGCGAACCGGGGCCGCAAGCAATACGTGCTGAAGGCGTGGACCAACAATATCGATTTTGCCGACAACCCGACCGGCACGGACTGGGCATGGGAGGGCACTCCCCCGTTCGGCCCGCTATTCTGTCTGCAATACCTGACATTGAACCCTGGTGTGCAGATCGTTGGGACGGGCGACAGCCTCTCCACGGCGCCGACGAATGATTCGATCTCTTATGCGGCATGGCGCGCGGCGATGGACTTCTCGACGCCGTCGTTGCCGATCGCCTATGCGTCGATGGCGTGGGGAGGCGTAACGTCGAGCGTGTACGATGTGCTACTGGCCAACAACGTCGCGGCGCTGCGTCCGGGCATCCTGTTGCATCAACCAATCTCCCGAAATGACACGTTCACCGCGGCGGGCGTGCAAACGTTGCTGGCGAAGTCCTTGGCGCTGGCGAGTCAGTACCGTCAGCAATTCGGGGCCTCGACGATCTGGAATATCCCGGGGTGCGCGCCGTCCGCCGACGGCGATGCGACGCAAATCGCGGCCTTCAACGACATGCGCTTGCGGCTCCAAAGCGTGGCGGGGGCCAGTGGGATTCCGCTGATCGACGGCCCCTCGGTCATCGGACAGTCCGCCGCGCCGTGGGATTATGTGGCTGGCGCATCGGATGACAACCTGCACCCGAACTATACCGGCGTAGAGATGATGGTGCGCCCACTGGTTCAGCCGCCTTTCCGCAGCGTGATCGGACTCTGACATGGCCCGCGGCAACCCGACACATCCCTCGTACCTGACGCGCCAGCGCATCGCGCTCGGTGTTTCGACGGCCGGTAACGCCACAGTCTCCGGCGGAACCCCGGTGCTGTGGGACATCCAGGTGCGGACTGCCATGGCGTCGGCACGCGTGGCTGGCACCGCGACCGGCCATCAAGCGCAATTGTTGTGCGTCGGAACCTTCATCAACGGCACAACCACCACCACGGGGACCGGCACCATCGGAACGGTCTCGCTCGGCACCAGCGCCGCGTACGCGGTCGCCACATCCTCGGATTTCCAAACCAAGGTGCTGCAAGGCTCCACGCTGCTGATGAAGAATGGCACCGATGCCACCGGCACATATGACCTGGCGGCAGAGGTGTACATCTCGCCGGATACCGGAGCTTGGACGGGCACCGTTTAGGGCATCCGGCGGTGTCGGGGGTGTTGGGGTAGGGGATGAGCGACCGCGTAACCCCGGCCGACATTGAGGCGGCCAAGCTCCGCGATTCCCGCTTTACCGAGGTCGCCCGCGCGGTGGCCATTCAGACCGATCTGCGCGACAACGAAACCATCCGGTCCCTGCTGGCCGCTGTGAAAAAGGACGCTGACGGCGCCATGCGAACGCTGGCGGACTTGACGCCGACTGATTGCGGCGCAGTTTCGAAGGCGCTTGTCAAGATACAAACGCTGGTGTACATACGTGACACCTTGGACCACATTTTGCGACGCGGCGATTTGGCGATCGCGTCGCTGCAAGCTGAGGACGAAGCGTGGACTGAATGAGCGACGCGGACATCCAAGAGCAGGTTGAAGCACCGCCAGCCGAGGCGCCCGACCGTCCGGTGAGCGAACGCGACCAGATGCTGGCGCGCATCGCGGCGAGATACGCAGACCAGCGCAACACCGAGCTGGCGCTGAGCGACACATACCGAGCCGAAGAAGCCGCGCTCGCCCCCGAGGATGCGCCGCCACCGCCCGAGGTTGCCCCGCCGGAACCCGCGCCTGTCGCGCCGGAACCCGCGCCGGCCGTTACCGCCGCGCCCCTCCGCAACGTGACGCTGCCCGATGGTGGCGTTGTCCAGGTCACCGACGATCAGTTCGCGCAACTGGCGCAGATGGGCATCCTCGCCAATCTCGCGCTGTCGCAGCCGGTCATGCAGCCCCCCGTCGCGCCGGCCGCCCCAGCGCCGCGCCGTGAGCTGGTGGATGAGGAACGCGCCCGCGAGTTCGTGCGGCAGGTGCAGTTCGGTGCGCCCGATGAGGCGTTGCCGGCGGTGCGTGGGCTGATCGAGGATGTGGTCAGCCGCATCCAGATGCCGCACGTCGATCCGAATGCGATCATCCATGCGGCCACACTGCGCGCGCGTGCCGAACAACAGGCCGAGCGTGATGCCGCGATCATCCGGAGCGAGTTCCCGGACATCTTCGCCAACCCGCAGCTACAGCGGCTGGCCCATATCAACGTTGACGAGCTGGCCCGCGGCGACGCGGCAACCGGGCGTCAGCGTCCGTTGGTCGAAATCTACAGGGAGGCAGGAAATCGCGTTTATGACGCGATCGGCCGGCCTCGGCCTGGGAGCGACCCGACTGCACCGGCCCTTCAGGCGGCGCCACACGTCCAGGAGCGTCCGGACGTTATCGAGCGCAAGCGAGCGGCTCCTCGTATCCCTGCGGCGGTTGACCGTCGCGCGGCCACGCCGGATGCGCCTCGCCCGCCGACAGCCAGCGAGATCGTCAGCCAGATGCGTGTCTCGCGAGGTCAGTCGCCCTTGACCTGAAGGGCTTCTCCCGATGGCCGGACAACTCTGGGCGACCAACTCGCTCGGTGGCTACATGTACAGCCTGGAACTGAGCGACATCCTACGCACCAACGTGCAGCCGCTGATCAAGTTCCGCCAGTTCTGCGACGCCAAGGACTACACCGACAAGGGTCTGCACAAGGGGCAGATTTTCACCTGGAACGTGTACAGCGACGTGACCAATCAGGGCACGACACTGACCGAGACCAGCACGATGCCCTCCTCGAACTTCACCATCACGCAGGGCACCGGCACGGTCACGGAAATGGGCCAGGAAGTCCCATACACGGGAATGCTCGACAACCTGTCGAAGCACCCGGTGCAGGAAATCATCAACAAGGTGCTGAAGAACGATACCAAGAAGGGCCTCGACGGTCAGGCGTGGTATCAGTTCAATCAGACGAAGCTGCGCGTCGTCGCCGCCGGTGGCACCGACTCCTCGGCGGTCACCCTGACGACCAACGGCACCGCGACGCTCACCAACTCCGTTGCGATGCACAAGGGCCACATCAAGTCGATCGTCGATGCGATGAAGGAGCGGAATATCCCGCCCTACATGGGCGACGAATACTTCTCGCTGGCGTGGCCGACGACCTATCGCGCGATGAAGAACGACCTGGAAGCGGTGTACCAGTATCGCGACCAGGGCTTCCAGATGATCTACAACGGCGAGATCGGGAAGTACGAAGGCGTCCGCTTCATCGAGCAGACCAACATTCCGAAGGGCATCTACAACTCCGGCAACTACGTTTCGTCCGCCAGCTTCACGGCGTGGAGCGTGGCGGCGTCGGACTGGGCCTTCTTCTTCGGCGAGGACACCGTCGGCGAGGCGATCGTCGTGCCCGAGGAAATCCGCGGCAAAATCCCCGGCGACTACGGCCGCTCGAAGGGCATTGCCTGGTACTACCTCGGCGGCTTCGCGTTGATCCAAACGCAGGCGTCGCAGACCCGCATCGTGAAATGGGACTCGGCAGCGTAGGGAGCGCAGCACAATGGCCAACCAGGGCAACTACGATCATCCGAGCTACATCGTTCGGCAGATTCTGCACTTCCCCGCCACCACGGCCGGCGCCAACGGCACGTCGGGACTTACCGCGCTGCCGTGGGATATCCGGGTGCATAATATGTCCGCCGTTGTCGTGACGGCCGGCACCTCGGCAACGTCGGGCAACAAGGTGTTCCTGCTGGCGGGCACCGCAAGCCAGGCGGGGTCCGATATCTCGCTCGGCACCAGCGTCGCGAACACGGTCGGCACCTCGGGCGACATCAACGTTAAGGTCACCGCCGGCACCGTGCTGTCCGTCAAGAATGGGACCGACGCCACCGGCGTCGCGCGGGTGACGCTCGAGTACAACATCAGCCCCGACACGGGCACGTGGCTGGGCACAAGCTGATGGCCCGCGGCGTCAACGTCAGCTTCATCGGCGGCATTCCGGAGTTCGATCCGGCAGGCGACGGCATCAGCACCGACTACCGGCCGGTGCCGGCGTCCGATGATGGGCGCGGTTACGATGACCGCGGCATGCTCGGCTCGTACCGGCCGCCGGATGACGCGTTCCGCACGCCGGATGGCGTGTCGTTCGCGACCGGCTTCGGCGCCGATCGTGCCGATGTCGAACGCGGCTTTGTCATGCCGTCGATCCGCGACGATCCCGCGTACATCGCCGACAACTACAAGGACCGCAGCACGCGCCCGCGCCTGTCCGATGCCGACGAAGACGGCAGCGCGATGGCCGATGACTACGCTTTCCGCCGTCGCAATGAGCGCGCTCGCGGGTTCCTGACACGCCCGCATCTCCCCACCGAACGATAGGAGGGCCGCATGGCCAAGGACGCCGCCGACATCACGCCGAAGTTCGTTCCCGAGGATGAATTGCTGCCGCGCGACAACAGCGGCGGCCTCGGCTTCAAGCCGTACAACGCCAAGTTCGGTGACGGGGGCCGGGTGACCGGGCCGAAGTCCGCGCTGTCAGCGGGCGGCGGCAGCAAGAAGGACGATTGAAACGAAACCGCCCCGGCTGGGTGAACCGGGGCGGCTCCGCAGGCAGGGCGATGTAACGCGCCATTCTTGCCACAGCACGCGGAGAATAACAAGTGCCACGCAATCCGGAACGCGCCACGCGCGGCGGTGATGTCGAAGGCCAGGAGGCGACGGATGTCGTCCTCGGGAAGCCCATCCAGGTCGCTTCCGCATCCTTCGATCCCGGCTATTCCATCGAAGAGACGCTTGAGGCCGGCTATGTCAGCCGCGCCGATCTGAAGCAGGGCTTTTGCTCCTACGGCAAGGGCGTCGGCGAGGGCCGTCGCTGATGCTGAACCTGAATCAGCCCTATGGCGAGGTCTACGGCCGGCCCGGTGTCAAGTTCGAACAGGGTGGCCGCTACTACCGCGCCGACTTCTCGCCGCTCGACAGCGCCGCGCTGCCGGTCGCGCCTCCGGACGATGACGCAAGCGCAGCGGCCAGCGAGGACTTCGAGCAGATGTCCAATGCGGCGTTGCAGGCGCTGGTGCGCCAATACAGTGGCCACTGGCGCAACCGGGAGCACGCGATCGCATTCCTGCGGGGGCAGGGGTGACCTGGTCCGCGGAAACGTCATGCGGCTACGAGCAGGACAAGATAGCGGCGTTCGTCCTGCAATACCTCGGCGCCCGCTCACTCGATCTCGGCTGCGGGGCGCGCAAGTGCTGGCCCTTCATGCTCGGCGTTGATCGGGGCGGCGCCGCGGACATGATTGGGGACATCGCCGATCTGTCGATGTTTGCCGACGCCTCGTTCGACTCGGTGTTCTCCTCACATGCGCTGGAGGATTTCCAAGAGGAGCGGGTGCCGGCGGTGCTGGCGGAATGGGCGCGCGTGCTGAAGCCGGGCGGGCGGCTCTGCCTCTATGTGCCGAGCGCGAACCTGTATCCGCTGATCGGCGAGCCGGGCGCCAATCCCGCGCACCGATGGAACATCTATCCGGGCGATATCGAACGCCACTTGCTGGCGGCGACCTCGTGCGGATGGACCCAGGTCGAATGCGAGGAACGCGGCGAGGCCAACGAATACAGCCTGTTCGAGGTGTATGCGAAGCGTACGGATGGGCAGTATGTGCGGCGCCCGTGGCAGCGCAACCCCGATGGCAAGAAGCGTGTCCTGCTCTGCCGGTTCGGCGCGATCGGCGATCAGATCGTGGCGTCGTCGGTGCTGCCGGGGCTGAAGCGGCAGGGCTACCACGTCACCTATATGACCACGCCGCAGGCTGCGGAAATCGTCAAGCATGATCCGCACATCGACGAATTTCTACTGCAAGAGAAGGATGCCTGCCCCAACGTCGCGCTCGGCCCATACTGGGACACGCTGGCGACGCGGTATGACCGCTTCATCAATCTGTCGGAGTCGGTCGAGGGCGCGCTGCTGACACTGCCTGGGCGCCTCACGCATCAATATCCGGCCGAGGTGCGCCGCCGCATGTTCGGGACGATCAACTACCTGGAACGCACCCACGACATCGCCGGCGTGCCGTATGACTTCGCGCCCCGGTTCTTTCCAACAGGGCCAGAGCGGGCGCAGGCGCTGGCCAAGGTGCGCGGCATGGATGGCCCGGCAATCTGCTGGGCGATCAACGGCAGTTCGCCGCACAAGGTCTATCCCTGGACTCACATCGTCGTGTCATGGCTCCTGAGCCGCACGCCGGCCCACGTGGTGCTGATGGCAGACCCCGGCGTCGGCCTGCAATTACAGAACGGGATGCTTGAGTGCCTGCGTGCGGGTGGCTCCGACATGGCGCGCGTGCATGGTATCGCGGGCGACTGGCCGATCCGCCGCTCGCTGGCGTTCTGTCAGGTCGCGCATTGCGTCGTTGGGCCGGAGACCGGGCCGCTCAATGCGGTGTGCATCGATCCGGTGCCGAAGGTGATCTACCTCTCGCACTCCTCGGCCGAGAACCTGACGAAGCACTGGCGCAACACAACGGTCCTGGAACCGGACGGCGAGCGCGCGCCCTGCTTCCCCTGTCATCGGCTGCATTCGACGTGGGAGCACTGCCACCAGGACGAGAAGACCAACGCGGCGTTGTGTGCATCGGCCATCGCGCCGGAGCGTGTGTTCGCGGCGATCATGGAATCGCTCGGCGCGCGGAAGGCGGCATAGGTGGACTGGTCCACACTCACGGGATCGTCCACCACGTCCGGCGCCATCGCGCGGTGGCTCAACAAGAGCGACCTGTCCTCCGGGCCGTCGGGCGATGCCGACCTGATACTGCAGGAGGCGACGGGCTGGATTTATGCCCGGCTGCGGCATTGGCAAATGCTGACGGCGCCAATCTCCGGCACGATGGTCGCGGGCGGAACGGGCGACCGTATCGCGGTGCCGACGGATATGCTGGAACCGGACTTTCTGATGATCGCCGGGGTGGTCGGCGGCACGTTCTACCAGCAGGAATTGCGGCAGCGGCAGCCGAACGAAATATATCGCGCGTGGTCCTATGACGGGTCTGGCAACCGCGTGCAGCAACAGCCGATGCTGTACTCGTTCAATCAGTCTTATATTCAACTCGATAGCGTGCCGGACTTCGCCTATCCGTACGTGCAGACCTATTACCAGCAACCGGCGCCCCTTGGCGGCAACAACCTGACCAACTTCTTGACGACGTTCTATCCCCGCCTCGTGCGCACCACCTGCATGATGATGGGCGCCGAATACGTGAAGGAGAACGCCCAGGGATCGTACGACCGCACCTATTGGGCGCAACAGGCACAGATCGAGCTGGAAGCAGCGCAGGCACAAAGCGGTCGCGCGCGCCGTGGCGCCGTCGGCAGCGCCATCATCGGCGAAGTCGCGCTTGCCGGCTACGGGGGCTGGTGATGCCGCTTCTCCCCGTCCAGGCCATTCCGGGCATCTCCAAGTCGGTATCCGACTATGCCAGCGGCAAGCCCGTTGCGTATCAGGGCGGCCGGGTCGCGCAAGGCCGCTACACCGACGGCAATCATATCCGCTTCAGCGCCGGCTTCCCCGAGAAGATCGGCGGCTGGGTGGCGATCAACGGCATCTCCGGCGTTGTCGGCATCCCGCGCGCGCATCGGACGTGGAAGGACAGCGCCGGCCATCCGCGGCTTGGGATTGGCACCGAGAACCATTTGTATTCATACGATGGCACAACGCTGATCGACATTTCGCCGCTGCGCACGATCTCGACCGGCACGCTGGGGGCCAATCCGTTCACAACGACGAATGGCAGCAAGGTCGTGGCGGTCGCCGACTCGTCACAGACCTTGGCAAACGGCGATTGGGTCGGCTTCTCCGGCGCGACGGCGATCAACGGAATTACGATCGTCGGCTGGTATCAGGTCTCCGGCCGCTCCGGCACCGGATACAACATCACAGCGGCGACAACCGCCAGTGGATCGTCGGCCGGCGGTGGGTCGGCCGTCGTGTTCTCCTACCCCCGCCGGACGCTTGGTGCGGCCCCCTTCGCCACCACATCGGGCAGCAAGACGGTCACTGTCACCGATACCGCGCACGGCGCCACCACGGGCGATTATGTCACGTTCTCCGGCGCATCGGCGGTGGCCGGTCTCACGCTGAACGGCGAGTTTCAACTGACCGTCACGGGCGTGGATGCCTACACGATCCAGGCGCCCAGCGCGGCGAATGCCACCACCACCGGCGGCGGGTCGGCGGTCAGCGTGATCTACGTCATTACCATGGGGCAACTCACGGTCACGAGTTCGGTCGTGTACGGCTCGGGCGTCTATGGCAGCGGTCCCTACGGCTATTCGCAGACCACCACCCCCACCGTGGGCGCCGGCTGGACCCTCGATCGCTATGGCTCGCAACTCCTCGG
>Ga0134125_10003141_pt1 | contig 19267 bp, 16 predicted proteins | sample KB31751_FD_96464 | JGI IMG/M metagenome (GOLD analysis project Ga0134125, IMG submission 96464) | Terrestrial soil microbial communities with excess Nitrogen fertilizer from Kellogg Biological Station, Michigan, USA - KB3-175-1 | ecosystem: Environmental > Terrestrial > Soil > Unclassified ... | reverse complement strand
ACTGCGCAGCAAGTACGAGATAAATGAGTACGAGCGCTAGGACAAATGCAAACACGGTATTTCCTGAACTCTCCGAATAATCTCTGGAAGTACCGCTGAGCGCGGTTGTAAAGCTTGGGTCTAACAATTTTTTAGAAATCCTTTCCATTTCCTTAATCCCGTCTCCAACGGTATATCCCGGAGCAAGGCCGGCAGAAATAGTGGCGGATTTATAACGGTTGAAATGATAAATAGTCGGCGGCGCCGATGCTTCGGAACTGCTGACCAGATTATCAAGTCCAATATTTTCTCCGCGGGTATTTTTTACCATTATTTTGCTCAGATCATTCGGGTCGTCCCGGTCGCTGCGATCCACCTGTCCAAGTACCTGGTATTGTTTCCCGGATTTCAAAAAATATCCCAATCTTCTGTCACTGTACGCAAGTTCCAAAGCCTGGTTGATATCATCAACACTTACACCTAATTCACTGGCACGCAGGCGGTCAATGTTTACCCGTAATTCAGGCTTATTAAATTTCAGATCAGCGTCAACGCCTTCTAAAATCGGGCTTTTTTTGGCTTCGTCTAAAAATTCGGGAAGCACTTTTCTTATCTTGTCAAAATCATTATTCTGGATCACAAACTGAACCGGTTGTCCACCACGCCGGCTTGTCGAGATGGTTTGCTCCTGGCTGGCAAAAGCTCTTCCCTGCGGATATTTTTTGAGATTCCTGTTTACCATATCAACAATTTGCTGTTGTGACCTGGTTCTGTCCTTTGGATCGGTGAGCATTACATTAAAAAAGCCGCTATTCACAGAACCTCCACCAAAACCCGGGGCGGTAAGGCTTATCAACATTGTTTTTTCAGGAATGGAATCGGTTAAAAAAGTGCTGAGCGTATCCATGTAAGAATCCATATAATCATAAGAAGTGCCTTCAGGGGCAGTCACACTCAAACGGAACTGGTTGCGATCTTCCAAAGGCGCTAATTCTGAAGGAAGACCTTTAAAAATAAAATAAATAAGTCCAAGACAAATGGCTACCAATGGAAAGGCAATCCATTTGAATTTCATAAATGCGGCAAGGCTCTTTTTATATCCATTTTCCATTGCGGTGAAAAATGGTTCCGTCTTTTTATAAAACCATGAATGGCCTATTTTTTTATGAGTAAGTTTTACATTTAATACAACTGTTAGCGTTAATGAAACAAACGCAGAAATAAGTACCGCGCCGGCAACTACAATACCGAATTCGCGGAATAATCTTCCTACAAATCCCTGCAGAAAAACGATCGGTAAAAATACGATTGCAAGAGTGATAGAAGTGGAAATAACTGCGAAATAGATTTCTTTTGAACCTTCCTTCGCTGCCTGGTATTTGTTCATACCGCTTTCTATTTTCTTGAAAATATTTTCCGTGACAACGATACCATCATCCACAACCAGCCCGGTGGCAAGCACGATTCCGAGAAGTGTAAGTACGTTGATAGTGAATCCAAAAATATACATGATGAAGAAGGCGCCGATCAACGAAACGGGAATATCAAACAATGGCCGAAGCGCTAAAATCCAATCACGGAAAAATAAATAAATGATCAGGATCACCAATACCAGGGCAATCAAAAGCGTTTCTTCTACTTCCGAAATGGATTTTTTAATGAATTTCGTCTGATCCATTCCAACATCCAGCTTAAGATCGGGCGGAACTTCTTTTTTTATATCTGCCAGCCTTTTATAAAACTCGTCGGAGATAGAAACATAATTTGATCCGGGCTGAGGAATAATTGCCAGCATGATCATCGGTACACCACTTTCTTTTAATCCGGATTCTTCATTTTCAGGGCCTAAAACCACATCGGCAACATCTTTCAGTTTTATATTTACACCATTTATATTTTTTATAATCAGATTATTAAACTCTTCTTCCGTATTCAATTGGCCAAAAGTGCGAACAGAAAGTTCCGTATAATTTCCTGATATTTTTCCGGCCGGAAGTTCAACGCTTTGAGTCAGCAAAGCATTTTGTACATCATTTGTAGAAAGCCCGTAAGCCTGCAATTTATCGGGCTTAAACCAGATGCGCATGGCGTATCTTTTTTCACCCCAAACCGAGATGGAGCTCACGCCGGGAATCGTTTGCAAACGTTCTACAATATTATTTTCTGCGTATTCGGTTACTTCTAAAAGGTTTCGTGTATTACTTTGAACTGTTACGGCAATAATTGGTTGTGCGCTTGCATCTGCTTTTGATACAACCGGCGGTGCATCTATATCCTGCGGCAATTGCCTGGTAGCCTGTGAAACTTTATCTCTTACATCGTTGGCAGCGGTTTCAAGATCCACGCTCAATTCAAATTCCACGTTAATATTGCTGCTTCCCTGGTTGCTCGATGAACTGATATTTTTTACGCCGGGAATTCCGTTGATGGCTTTTTCAAGTGGCTCCGTTATCTGGGATTCAATAATATCAGAATTGGCGCCCGCATAAGAGGTACGAACAGAAATATTCGGAGGGTCGATCGCCGGATAATCTCTGACACCCAGAAATTTGAAACCGATAATACCGAACAAAACAATCACCAGGTTCAGCACAATGGCAAATACAGGACGCCTTAAGCTTATTTGAGAAATATTCACTTTTGTTCCTTACTTATTTAAAGATGAAAGATTGATTTTGCTGCCTGGCTTGATGGAAAGTAATCCTGTTGTAATTACAGTATCACCAATTGAAAGGCCACTGAGAATTTCAACTTTTGCCGAATCGCGTGTACCTGTGGTTACTACTTTAAAGTCAGCATTTCCTCCATTATACACAATTACTTGTTTATCTCTTGCCTGCGGAATAATCGCCTGCGTTGGAATCATTACGGCATCATTATTATCGCCCATATCGAAGGCGACTTTCGCAAAAGAACCGGCCGTAATATTTTTATCTGTATTTTCTACGACCGCATGCACTTTCAAGCTACGGTTTTCTTCTGTAATGCCAGATTCTGTGGCATATATCTTTGCCTGGTAATTCTTTTTCGTTGCTTCAGTAGTAAAATTGATCACGTTTCCCAGTTGTACTTTTGGAGTAAACCTTTCAGGAACACTAAATTCCAGTTTTAATTTTGTGTCCTGCCTGATAGTTGTGATCACCGTTGTTGGTGTGATAAAAGCGCCTATACTCACATTCTTAAAGCCAACCTTTCCGTTGAAAGGTGCTTTAATAATTGTTTTGTCGATCCCTGCCTGAAGAACCTGCATGTCTGCTTTGATACTGCTCACGTCCAGCACACTTAAATCATAATCCTGCTGGCTGATACCGCCGATTTTTAATAATTCCTGCTGCCGTTGCTCTGTTTTTTGTGCTACCTGCAACTGCACTTTTAATTTTTGTAGCTGAGCCTGCAGGTCCCCATCAAAAAGCCGGGCGAGCAAAGTACCTTTTTTTACATGTGATCCCTCTTTAATAGAAAGATAAGTTACTTTCCCGGACACTTCAGGATGAATATCCGTCTCCTCAAAAGGTAATAAAGTGCCTGCTACTTCGATACTGGAATGCAAAACGGAAGGATGAATGATATATCCCTCAACACTTAAAGCAGTCGATTCCTTTGATTTTGCGTTGTTTTTAGGCAGCGGGTCTGCCTTTTTACTTCTGCTGCCGCATGACGAAAAGATAAATAAAAAAATAATTCCCGTAAGTAGTGTGGCGTACTTAAATTTCATTATATAAGTGCTGATTTTTGTATGCTGAATACGTAAGACGGTAAAATTATAGAAAACCTTCGCAAAAGATTTTTAAGAAATTACTTTTAGTAATTGTTTCACTTTATTGGCCACATGAATCAACTCCTGTCTTTCGTTGCTGAGAACGGTTACGTGTCCCATCTTTCTGCCCGGCCGCGTTTCTTTTTTACCATAAATATGTACAAATACATTTTCAATCTTTAAGACATCTTCAAGGTTCAGATATTTTGCCTGGCCTTTATAATTTGGGTCTCCGATCAGGTTTACCATCGCTGAATTTATGATGGATTTTGTGTAGCCCAATGGGTAGCCAAGTATAATTCTCCAAAGCATATCAAACTGGGAAGAATATGCAGCCTCAATTGTGTGGTGGCCGCTGTTGTGCACCCTTGGCGCCGTTTCATTTACCAACACATTATCGTCAATGTCTAAAAATAATTCAACGGCAAAGATACCAGGGCTTTCCAGGTTTTTTACCACTGCTAATGCAATCGCTTCTGCCTTCCATAATATTTTTTCTGTAATTACAGCCGGGCTGATCTGGTATGCTAATAAATTCAAATCGTTATTAAATACCATTTCTACGGGAGGATAAATAGCACTTTTGCCATCTTCGCCTACTGCAACAATGATGGAAATTTCTTTTTTTATGGTAATCAGTTTTTCCAGAACGGCATCTTCATCAAACCCTTTTTCTACGTCCTTTTCATTCTTGAGAATTTCAACGCCTTTTCCATCATAGCCACCCATCGCAAGTTTGTGTGCTGCAGGAAGAAAACCTGAATGGTTTCGTAATTCCTCTTTTCTTTCGGTAATGATAAATGGGGCAGTTGGAATATGGTTTTCTTTGTAAAAGTTTTTCTGGGTTATTTTATTTTTAATAATTTCCAAAGCCGCAGGTCGTGGATAAACTTTTACTCCTTCTGATTCTAATTTTTTTAATGCCTCAATATTTACTGATTCTATTTCAATCGTAATGGCATCCAGGTTTTTACCAAAATGATAAACGTCGTCAAAATTGGTAATGTCTCCTTTTGCAAAATGATCGCATAAGTGTGCTGCCGGGCAGTTTTCGTCATTTTCTAAAACATAAGTTTCGACAGGATAATTTGCAGCTGCCTGCAACAGCATTCTTCCCAATTGTCCTCCGCCTAGTATGCCGGTTTTTTTCATTAAAAAAATTTTTTGCAAGATAGACGTAAAGGAAGATTTTGCAACGAATTAAAATTCTAAAATTTGAAGAAAGCAATTCAGCAAACGAACATACAATCCTTTTTGATAATGATTTTTAGAAAAATCTGCAAATAGAAATGCTCATTATTTATTCGTTTGCTGTAAATCTTAGAAACAAATAGTTGAATCCCGAAAATTAAGAACCGGTTTCAACCAATTTTTTTATTTGAATTAGAATCGGTTCCCAGCCGTCTCCCTGCATCGTTTCACGAAATCTTTTTTCACCGTCAGCTACTGTTGAATAGTCTCCCTGTGTAACTGTTAACCTCGTTTTGTCACCTTCTTTCTGCAATTCATAAGTTACAGTAAGATAATTTTCTTCAACATCTGGAATGGCGGAATTCGGGTCGATGGTAGTATACGATAAAAGTTTTTCGGGTATTATTTCAATGATTTTTCCTTTTACAAATACCATATCTTTTCCTTCATAATTTCCCTGCCAAAGTAAATCGCTGCCTGGTTTCCATTCAGAAACGGTTTCGCAGCCAAACATGTATTTTTTCGTTTCGGATGGATTCACCAGCGCGTTCCAAACTTCTGATGCCAGGGCATTAATATCAATGGTATTCTTTACAAATAATTTTTTATCCATACTTTATTTTTTTGCAATTTACAAAGTTGAAAGAAAAACCGTCTTATCGTTTTTTAAGCTGCAAAATGCATGACTGCATAAAGCGCGACGACAGAAATAACAACCCATAAAGCAATTCCCTGGATCAAAGGTTTTATTCCAACAGCTTTTAAAACTGATTTTGATAATCCCGCCCCAATTAGAAATAATGTAACCGTTAACCCGGTTTTTGCCAAATCCACCAAACGCATTGATATTGGATGAATGATCGGAAAGTAAGTATTCAATATCATTGCGAGAATAAATAAACCGATAAACCACGGAATTTTTATTTTCTGTTTTCCTGTTTTAAAAAACACGGTGGTTAATAATGCCACAGGAATGATCCACAGCGCCCGTGCGAGTTTCACCGTCGTAGCTACCTGCAATGCTTCCGCGCCATATTTGTTTGCTGCACCTACTACAGAGCTCGTATCATGAATAGCAATGGCGCTCCATAATCCGAATTGCATCTGTGATAAATGAAGCTGATGACCAATAAAAGGAAATAAAAATAAAGCGACCGAGTTTAAAATAAAAACGGTTCCGAGGGCGACAGATATTTGTTTTTCTTCTGCTTTTATCAAAGGGCTTATGGCTGCAATGGCGCTGCCTCCACAGATGGCAGTACCGCATGAAATCAGGTGCGATGTTTTCTTTTCTATTTTTAAAAAGTACCCGACTAATAACCCTAAAGCAAGTGTTCCTGTGATAGATGCAACCGTAAAAAGAATTCCTTCTTTTCCTGCCTCTGCTGCACTTTGGACATTCATTCCAAAACCAAGGCCCACCACAGAAACTTTTAATAAAAAAGAAGTGGCTTTATGATTCAAATGCAAAAAAGGATGGCCAATAAATTGGGCAATGGCAAAGCCAATCAATAAAGCAACCGGTGGTGATACAAAAGAAGTAAGACAAAAAATTAACACGATTACAAAAATGATTTCGCGTGTTGTAACATTTTTATTTAATAAATTTCTGAATCTTTCACGGAGTGGAACCATTACTTTCATTTCTGACTTAGCTTGCATGTCTTGTAGTTTTTTCTTTAACGCTTGAAAAAATTTCCTGTAGCGATGAAAGCAAATGTCCTCCACAAATGATGGCAGAAGAAATGGTAATTAGTGATGTGCCATTACCTGAAGTTATAATGCCTGCAAAAATTAATGAACGCATCGGGAAGTGATTCTGATTCGCCGTGCAATTGAATAAAATAAAAATATCGCTCGATATCCAGTCCTTTAATATCTATGATGCGAAATTCATTTTGTTTCAGTTCATTCAATACAGAATGGATAGAAACAAAGGCCATGCAATCAGAATGCAGCAAATAAGATTTCATGCTTTCTGTGCTTGCAAGTTGCATTTCGATTTTCAGATCTCGTATTTTAATTCCAAAAGATTTCAACGAATGAGCAATTACTTCCAGCGTACCAGAGCCGGGCTCACGCAACAACAAAGGAATTGATTTCAAATCCTGCGGTTGGATAATTCCTTTTTTTTCCAAAGGATTTTTATTTGATGCAATCAAAACGATTTCGTCTTTGATAAATTCAGAATATTTTATGGAAGTATTCCTGGAACGACCTTCAATCACACCCAAATCAATTTCATTATTTTTTAAAGCGCTTTCTATTTGCTCAGTATTGTTCGTTGTTAACGTGATTTGTACATCCGGAAATTTTTCATGAAATGCGGCAAGCGCTGGTGGTAATACATACTGAGCAACGGTTGTGCTCGCTCCCAGCCTCAATTTCCCTTTGTGTTTATGGGCAAAATTGCTCATCTCAAATTCAAGGCTGCGATAGACAGAAAAAATTTGTTCGGTATGATGAAGCAATATTTTTCCGGCGGGAGTTAATTTTATTTGTGAACCTTTTCTTTCAAAAAGCTTTGTTTTAAAATAATGTTCAAGCTCGTGAATGTGTTTGGTAACTGCGGGTTGCGTGATGTATAATTCTGCCGCTGCTTTGGTGAAGTTGAGCCTTTTGGCTACGGTTTGAAAAACCCTGAGACGAAAATCGAACATGATAATTGTGTATGGATAACAGATGAGAGAAAAGTAATTTAACGTTGTAAAATTAAATCACTATAAGAAACAGAGATATAATCAGAACTTTTTATTGCCAAAAGATCCGCGAATTTCATGCATTGTTTTTTCAGATCTTCAATCTTCATGTAGCCTGAGTCATCTATTGCTTCTACTTCAACAAAAGTTCCAAGATCTTCAACGGTATCAAAATGAAATTTTACATTTTTAATAAAGTATATTTTGCGTTTCTTCTTTACGATCACTTTTATCCCATGCACCTTTACCAATATTTCTTTTAACGGAGGCTGGGGTTGAAATTTGTAAAGCAAAATATCTGATTCTTTTGCTTGCGCTACATCCTCCCTTTCGTAATAGATCAGTGAATTCTCAATATTTCCTTCGCGTAGTTTTAATCTTCCTTTTGTTACGTTGAAATAGGTGTCCGTTTGGTTATCTTCTCCAATAAAAACCGGGTTAAGAGTAAGCAATTTTTTTTCAAATGCGCCCAGATCTCTTGCTACGGCTTTGAATTCAAAATTGGTGATATGCATTTTTTAATTTTTTTAAATATTTCTAATAAATAAAAAAACCTGCAATACAACTGCAGGTTTTTCAAAATTAATTAATATCTGATTTCTTATTTTTCATAAGGAAAATTCCTCGCTACTTTTTTCATCATCCTCGTGATCAGTTCATCTGTAGAACTAAATACGTTATCATTCATCGCTTTATAAAAACGCCACAGTAAATTTCCGTCACCGCCGTTGTAAATCTGCATGGTCAGTGCCCCGCTTCCTGTTTTGCTGCCCATACTTCCCAATAGAACTGTCTTTACGATAGCGCCACTTTCTGAAGCGGTTTTTTCATAATCATAATTGCATTTGATAACAGCATCTACACCCAAAACTTTACAAATTGAATCCTGTGTTAAAAGATCCAATTGATTATAAAGTCCTTTGGATTTTAACAATGCATTCGTACGTGTCGGATCCTGAAAGGTTACTGAATATTTTTCACTTTTTCTAAGCAAATACGTGAACATAGATGACTGAAGATTGGTGATGAGGCTTTGTTCCTCATTTTTGTTTGCTGTAGAATCGTAATTTTTAGGAACTCTTTTATACACAATAGATACGCCAAAAGGAAGAATGGCAACAGTTTTTTGTTTTTGAATTTCAGTCTTTAGATTTGGGGCAGCGTATGTTTGTTTGGCTGCTTCAAATTGTGCAAAGCCCGAAAAGGTCAGAAGAAGTAAAAAAGATGCAAGAAAAATTTTGATTTTCATAAACTTTAGTTTGTTTTTGTGGTTTTTTAAAAATGGTGCAATATAAAGACAAAACTTTTTTGTTGCAAGAAAATTATTCTTGCTCCATAACCGCTTTTTTTATAGCCGTTATCATAGTATTTTTGGTAAATATTTTTTATCCCTGGCCTCATTAATTATTGAATCTTTTTATTTTTTTATCATGATTTCACACATTGTTGCGGCTTCTGAAAATAACATCATCGGGATAAAGAATGGCTTGCCCTGGAGACTTCCAAACGATTTTAAATATTTTAAAAACAAGACCTGGGGAATGCCGGTTATTATGGGTAGGAACACGTATGAATCACTTAAAAAAGATCTGCCCGGAAGAATCAATATTGTGCTTACTAACAGGAAGGACTGGAATCCAAAAAATGTTGTGGTAACCCATAATATTGATGAAGCGATTGAAAAAGCAGAGGAAAGCGGCGCCAGAGAAATCTTCGTAATTGGTGGCGGTGATGTTTTTAGACAAACAATGGGAAAAGTAAACAGGATCTATCTAACCCGCGTTCATACTAAAGTTACAGGCGATACTTCTTATCCTGAATTCGATACTTCAAAATGGAAACTCCTTACTGAACAGTCGTTTCCGGCTGATGAAAAAAATAATTATCCTTATACATTTGAGGTTTGGGAAAAAATTGATCAAGCCTAAATTTCAAGAATGTATTCCGCTTTTCACTTAGCAAAAAAATATTTTGGATATTTTATTACTGCACAAAATGGCAAAGGTCATGGTGTTCATTCCCCATTTGTTTTTGATTTTATTATTCATGTTTTGAATGATAAAAAACGATATGAATGTTATCCGGAAATAGAATCGCTGCGCAAAAAACTTCTTTCCGAAAAAGCGAAAATTGAGGTTGAAGATTTTGGCGCCGGATCGGCAGTAATTCCTTTTAAAAACAGAATTGTAAAAGATATTGCTGCATCTTCCTTAAAGAAAAAAAAATATGCTCAGCTGCTTTTCAGGATTGCAAAATATTACCAGGCAAAAACAATTGTCGAGTTAGGAACTTCTTTTGGAATTACGACGTGTTATCTTGCTTCTGCAAATCCTGCTTCAAAAGTATTAACCTTTGAGGGAGCAAAAAATATTGCAAAGATTGCATCAGATAATTTTAAAAAATGTGGTTTAAAAAACATTAAATTGATTGAAGGAGATTTTAATAAAACGCTTTCAACAAACGAACAATTAATCACAAATGTCGATTTGCTTTTTATAGATGGCAATCATCGCAAAGAAGCCACTTTACAATATTTTCATTTTTTTCTCAATAAATCAACAAATAATTCCATTTTCATTTTTGATGACATTCATTGGAGTGAAGAAATGGAAGAAGCCTGGAAGGCCATCCAGCAGCATGATTCCGTTACTTTAACCATTGATCTTTTTTTTATCGGGCTCGTATTTTTTAGTAAAGATTTTAAAGTAAAGCAACATTTTACAATTCGATTTTAAAGGTTAGAATGAAATTTTCAATACCTTAGAAGCCTATTTTCAACTTATGATTATTGGTGTTTTAAAAGAACCGTTGCCCGAAACAAGAGTTTCCATTTTACCAGAACATGTCGCTATTTTAAAAAAAATAAATGCAGATGTTTTAGTCGAGAATGACGCCGGTGAAAAAGCTTATGCTCCTGATGATAAATATGTGGAAAGTGGCGCGCAAGTTGCCTCACGTGATGAAGTGTTGAAAAACTCTGATATTATTCTGTCCCTTCATCTTCCTTCAGAAACGGAAAGTTATTTGTTGCAATCAAAAATAATTCTCGGTTATTATCAGCCATTATATCATAAGGATGCTATTAAAAAGCTTCTTGAAAAGAATATCACCATTTTCAGCATTGATATGCTTCCGCGAACCACGCGTGCTCAAAGCATGGACGCTTTGAGCAGCCAGGCAAATATTGCCGGATACAAATCAGTATTACTTGCTGCCAATATTTTTCCACGATATTTTCCGATGTTTATGACTGCAGCCGGCAGTATTCGTCCTGCAAAAGTGTTGATCCTCGGGGCGGGCGTTGCAGGCTTGCAGGCTATAGCAACTGCCAGAAGACTGGGAGCTGTGGTTGAAGTTTTTGATACGCGCCCAGCAGTTAAAGAAGAAGTGATGAGTCTTGGTGCAAAATTTATTGAAGTGGAAGGCGCGGCTGATGCCAGCAAAGCCGGAGGCTATGCGGTAGAGCAATCCGAGGACTTTAAACAAAGACAAAAAGAAAAGATAGCAGCAACTGTTGCTAAATCAGATATAGTAATTACTACCGCACAGATATTTGGGAAAAAGGCGCCGGTTTTAATTACCAAAGAAATGATTGAAACGATGAAAAATGGTTCTGTGATTATTGATATTGCTGCCGCTACAGGAGGAAATACGGAACTGACAAAAAATGACGAAACCGTTATTTTTAAACGTGTTACCATAGTCGGAAATTCTAATCTTCCTGCGATGATGCCTTCTGATGCAAGTAAGCTTTATGGAAAAAACATTTGCAATTTTTTGGAATTAATTATCGATAAAGAGGGAAAGCTGAATTTGAATATGGATGATGAATTGGTAAAGGGATGTTTAATTAAAGGGAATGCGGAATTGTAACAAATCTTAGTCTAAGGAGATGAATAAATATTTTTTCGAATTCTGACTGTTAAACAAAATACTAACAAAACTATACGATATAAATCATGAAGCATATAACAGAAAATTTTTCACGATGCTGTTATCTTCTGAAAAAAAAATAAAAAGTTGATGGCAATAAACATTTTATGAGGGACTCGATTTTCGAGGCATTTTCATTTTCAGGAAAACATCAAACGAGTATCTTTACAAAACATGGATTGATGAAAAGAACTTTAAGTGTTTAAAACCTGGCGGACAGCAATTTTGAAAAGAAGATTTGTGATATTTATTTGTTTACTGTAAATGCACTGACCTTTAAAAATAACTTACATGGAAAACGTTTTTCACTTTCTCAGCCAAAACATAGACATGGTTTACATTGTCATTCTGATGATTTTTTTGGGAATAGAAATTATCGGCAGAGTGCCAAGTGTACTGCATACGCCTTTAATGAGTGGTGCTAACGCAATTCATGGTGTGGTTATCATCGGCGCCATCATCGTAATGGGAAAGGCGGAAAGCGGTAATTACCTGGCGCTTATTCTCGGATTTTTGGCAGTGGTGTTGGGGACATTGAATGTAGTTGGCGGTTTTGTAGTGACAGATCGGATGCTTGAAATGTTTAAGAAAAAAAAGAAATAGATTTAAGTAAAGGCATTTAGTTTTAAAAATAAGTAATGGACATAAGTAGTTTATCAGTTTGTTATTTGATCGCATCTGTAACATACATCGTTGGCCTGAAAATGTTATCAAAACCGTCCACTGCCCGCACAGGAAATTTGATTGCAGCAGGTGGAATGATCCTTGCCATTTTTGCAACCATTTTTTTATACAAATTCAACGGAAAAAGATTAGGAAATTACGAATGGATTTTTTCCGCAATGGTCATCGGATGTATTATTGGCTGGCTCGTGGCAAAGAAAGTGAAAATGACCGCTATGCCTGAACTGGTAAGCTTTTTCAATGGAATGGGTGGAGCGTGCGCCGCATTGATTTCTATCGTTGAATTTGATTATTTATACAGAGAGTACCGTACGGTTGGGTCATTGTTTTCTGACGTTGCTCCGCTCGGCCATTATCTTGCCATTATTGCCGGAACTATTATTGGCAGCATTTCCTTTATAGGAAGCATGATCGCCTGGGGAAAGCTGGCAGGAAAATTTAAAGATTATTCTTTCAAAGGACAGCATCTTTTCAATACCGTTATTTTGATCTTAGTGTTAGCTGCAGCTGTTTTAACTTATTTTTCGAAAACAGAGAATGCCAATATTTATTTCTTTGTTACGGTTGCATTGGCACTTTTATACGGAGTCTTTTTTGTGTTGCCAATTGGCGGAGCAGATATGCCGGTCGTCATTTCCTTGTTAAATTCTTTTACTGGTGTCGCTGCCGCCTGTGGCGGATTTTTATATGATAACAAAGCGATGCTGACCGGAGGAATTTTAGTGGGAGCTGCAGGAACGTTGCTCACGATTTTAATGTGCCGGGCAATGAACCGCAGTCTGATGAATGTACTTCTTGGTTCGTTTGGCGGAAATGCAAAAACAGCGTCGATAACAAAAGATGTGCATGGAAATATCAAAGAAATTTCGGTGAGTGATGCAGCTATGTTGATGGCTTATGCAAAAAAAGTAATGATTGTTCCGGGATATGGATTAGCCGTTGCCCAGGCTCAACATACCTGTCATGAATTGGAAAAAGCATTGGAAGAAAAAGGCGTTCAAGTAGAATACGCGATTCATCCTGTTGCCGGCAGAATGCCAGGTCATATGAATGTTTTGCTTGCAGAAGCGGATGTCAACTACGAAAAATTACTTGAGATGGGTGAAGCGAATGAAGAGATGAAATCAACTGATGTGGCTTTTATTTTAGGTGCCAATGATGTAGTAAATCCCGCCGCTAAAAACGACCCTTCTTCGCCCATTTACGGAATGCCAATCCTTGAAGTAGAACTTGCCAAACAAGTGATTGTAAATAAAAGAAGCATGAAACCAGGCTATGCAGGAATTGAGAATGAATTGTTTTATCAGCCAAAAACTTCCATGCTGTTTGGCGATGCAAAGAAAGTATTGCAGGAACTTCTGGCTGAACTGAAGAATATTTAGGATTGGTTTTGAATTGTACAAATGGCGCCGCTTGAATTATATTCTACCAAATAATTTTCATTCATTTCCTTTTTTAAGAATCAATCGAATTTTAAAATTTAAAATACCTGCGCATTTTCGCAGATATGAATATCGAAAACAACCGACTGAAATCCTATAAAAAAGGCTGAAAAAATTTTTTTCAGCCTTAAACCGGTTTTTCAAAAAGGAGTAAATATTTTGATAAAATCTTTTACCTTTTTGAGCGTGTATGAGTTGATAAATTAGACCTGAGGTACGCAGAAATGCTTGTGTAAAAGTAGCAATTAAAAAATTGGCGGAAGTAGCGCTTTTTTATCCGATTATGGTAAAATATTCACAAAAAAATTTAAAAAGGATAATCAATTCCAATAGTTGCATTAAAATTCTCATATCGCCACAAGCGATTCTCATACGCAGATCCAAACAGATTTTTTAAACTGACATTCGGAAATTGCCAGCCATCATTTTCCAAAATATCCGGCCTTTTAAATCTAAGCGCTACATCAAATCTTATCACAAAATAAGAAAAATCAAATCTGAAACCAACGCCTGAAGAGACTCCTAACTGTTTATACAAATTTTGAAATTTGAATTGCGTTGTGTCTTCTTTACCATCCGGACGCGTGTTTTTATAATTCCAAATATTGCCGATATCGGTAAAAACGGCCATTTTAAAAAGCACGGCATTTGAAAAAAGCGGCGCTACATTGAAGCGGTATTCTGCATTTCCTTCCAGTTGAATATCGCCGGTTCGGTCGTTAAAACGGATTCCTGTTGACTGATAAGGGGCGAGCGGCTGACCTCCAACGCCAATTCCGCGAACCGGCCAGCCACGCATGCTGTTTGGGCCGCCACCGAAGTATTGTTTGAAAAACGGAAGCGTTGTATCACTGTTTGATAAAGGAATTCCAACACCAGCAAACGCCCGCAGCGCAATAGCAGACTTTGGATGATTAATGGTATAAACATATTCCACATCAGTTTTAATAAATTCCTTTAAATATTTATTGAAAAAATTTCCCGTCTGTGCGTTCTTGTTTTTTTCTTTGAGTAAATCCCAGGGCAATCCCGATTCTTCAAAGTTCACTTTCAGATTCGTAACAAGTTTTGGATTGCGCGGATTGGCTTTTGCCAGGTTGTAACTGATTGCAGAGCCCATTACCAGCGCAGTATTGAAGGAGTATTTTAGAAAAGGGTTTTCATTTAAGGTACTGTCAAAACTTGCTGAACGATTGTATAAACGCCGGTAATCGAAGTTAAAAAGTTTAAGGCTCCACAAGTGTTTTGCATTGTTTGTCCAGTTAAAACCGTATGCTGTATTAAATACCTGCTGATTAAAAAAATCGATCCTGTTTATAAGAGAAATGTTCGTATTGATAAATGACTGATTGGTAATTAAGTTTTTATTGTTGTAAATACCAAACGGAAAAATAAACTTTGGAAACAACAAGGTATTTGAATAACTGAGTTCGTTCGAATTGATAAAAGTACCACTGCTGTTTCTGTGCGAAGTATTAAATTCTACACCGGCTTTTATCCCATTGGTCATGCGTATTGCAGATTTTGCAAGGTTTCTGTCTGTTACAGATAAATTTAACGACAAGCCCAAAAGATTTCCTGATGCAGAAGTAGTAAGGCTGCTGGTAGCGTTATTTGCTGAATAACTCATTTCAATGTTTCCTTCGAAAGCATATTTTTTGAGAGGAATTAATTTGACAACCATGTTCAATAGATTCGTATCTTTTTGTTGAAGGATATCAATTGTCGGGCTCTCCCAAACTCCCAATTTATAAAGATCATTGATGGTTTTGAAATAATCATCCTGGCGAAATACGCTTCCTTTTTTTATGGCGATATTTCTTCTCAGTAGTGAAAATTTAAAAAGCTTCCGATGATATTTAGCTGTGTAATTTTTAAACGTGCGAACCTGTAAATTACTGTCGGTATATTCTTCGCCGGGTACATAATCCGGCAATACATAAATATCATTGATATAATATTTCTGCAAATTACTGCTGTCTGGCAAATTATTTAATTGAAATCCGAGACGGATCTTTGGATTTTTGCGCTGCTCATTTGCTTCCGCCAGTAAACGTAATTGCTCAAACGGATCTTCTGAAACACTTGTCAATGCAGCTATCGTGGTATCACCGGTTACCCTTATTTCATCAGCAGTAAATTTGTAATAGCCGTTATTTTTATAAAGATTTACCAGCCGGTTTGTTTCCTGCAAAATGCCACTTTTAGTGATGGGTGTATTTGGTTGAAGCAGCGATTCTTTTTTTGTGGAAACTGCCAGTTCTTCTAACTGAGGTTTTGTAAAAAGATAAGCCAAAGTATCGATCATTGTGCGTTTTCCAGCATCGACGTTGTAGGTGACGGTTACCCTTTCCTGGTTTTTTTTCCTTGTCACCGTATCAAAAGAATAGGAAATATCGGGCCGGTAAAACCCAAGATTTTGCAAAGCCACAGTCATGTTCGCAGCAGATTGAGCGACGGCATTTGTATCAAAAACAGGCGGGTTAGGAAGGTAATGAAAAATAAAAAATTTATCTTTTACCATCACTTTCGCGCTGTCGTCTAATTGTGTGGCCAATTTTGATTTGATACTTGCTTTTTCGTCTTTACTTACATCATCTGCTTTTAGCTTAATATTATTTTTGAAAATGAAAGGAACATTTTTTTGATATTTTTGAACAATTGTACAACTCGAAAAAAAAATGGTTGCGAAAAAAAAATTTAGAAAAAATAAGATGGAAATTTTCACAGAGTTGTTCCCTTTCATAATAAAAAAGCCATGTTGAGCAAAAAGATTGTCAAATATATTCAAAGTTTGAGCCATAAAAAATTCCGGGATGAACAAGGAGTTTTTATTGCCGAAGGGCCAAAGGTTGTTTCAGAATTTTTGTCTGCAGAAAGAATAAAATGCAATATAATTTGTGCAGAAAAAGAATGGCTTCTTGAATACAAGTTTTTATTAAAAAATATAAATCCTGCCAATATTTTTGAAACAGACGAACATTGGCTTAAAAGTATCTCGCTATTAAAAACTCCTAATAAAGTAGTGGCAGTTTTTAACAAAATACCTGCAAATGAAAATCAACATCTGTCGGGAAAGATTTCTTTAATGCTTGATGATCTGCAGGATCCAGGGAATATGGGAACCATTATACGTATCGCTGATTGGTTTGCAATAGAACATATTATTTGTAGCAAACATAGTGTGGATTGCTACAATCCAAAAGTAGTACAATCCACTATGGGCAGCCTTTTGAGAGTGAATCTTATTTATACCGATTTAAAATTATTTATGAAAAAAAATAAGCAAATACCATTCTACGCTTCCTCTTTATCAGGTATTTCTGTTTTTAAATTGCCCAAAATAACGGAAGGGATTTTTTTAATCGGGAACGAGTCAAAAGGATTGAGCGAAGAAATTTTAAAATCAGCTTCGCAAACAATTACGATTCCTAAAGCCGGTCATGCGGAGTCATTGAATGCGGCAGTAGCAACCGGGATTATATTATCACAAGTGGTTTTTCATTCGTGATTTTTAAAAACAAAAAATCGGTTTAAAAGTTGGTTTGCCGGAGTAAAAAAGAAACATTGATCACTTACCTTTATCGCGATTAAATAAACACTATGCTAAAAGTTGGAGTTTTTGGAGTGGGTCACTTGGGAAAGTTTCATTTGAATAACTGGAAAGAAATAGAAGGTGTAACGTTAGTTGGATTTTATGATCCATATGATTTAAATGCTCAGGAAGTTAAAAAAGAATACGGGTTGAAAAGGTTCAAAAACGTGGATGATTTGATTGAAGCGTGTGATGCAATTGATATTGTTGCGCCAACAACAGAACATTTTGATTTGTGTAAAAAGGCGGTTTTAAAAAGTAAACATGTATTTGTTGAAAAGCCTTTGTGCAATACCATGGATGAAGCGAAGGAAATTGTAAAGCTGGCAAAAGAAGCAAATATTAAATTCCAGGTTGGGCATGTTGAACGATTCAATCCTGCGTTGCTGGCGGCGAAAGAACACGAACTTAATCCGATGTTTATTGAAGTGCACCGTCTTTCTCAATTCAATCCCCGCGGTACTGATGTAAGTGTCATTTTGGATTTAATGATTCATGACATTGATATTATTCTGTCGTTGGTAAAAAGTAATGTGAGAAATGTTTTTGCAAACGGAGTAAATGTTTTAAGCGATACTCCCGATATTGCCAACGTTAGAATGGAATTTGACAATGGTTGTGTAGCCAATCTTACGTCGTCGAGGATCAGTATGAAAAAGATGCGGAAGATGCGTTTATTTCAAAAAGATTCTTACGTTGGAATAGATTTTTTAGAGAAAAAAACGGAGATCATTAAATATAAATCTCCGGAAGATAAAAATGTATTTACGTTTGATATTGATACAAATCATGGTAAAAAAACCATTGCGATTGCAGCGCCGGCGGTGAAAGAGAACAATGCGATAAAAATGGAATTACAAAGTTTTGTAAATGCAATTAATAATAACAAAACAACGGTCGTTACTGAGGTTGATGGCTTTCGTGCGATGGAGGTTGCGCATCTTATATTGGATAAGATCAACCGTAACCAGATCTTCTAATTTTAATAGTAGTTGAATTTGCAAAAGCGCTTACAAACCGGGGATTATGCATTAGGCGATTTGCTTTCATCTGTCATTGCGTGGATCCTTTTTTATTGGATTCACAGGCATCTTGGGGGAGAAAGTTTTACTTTTAGCAAAAAGTTTATTTTAGGAGTTATTTTTTATCCCATTGGTTATTTGCTTTTGTATCATCTTTGGGGGACGTATAAAAATGTTTACTACAAATCAAGATTGATTGAATTACTCTCTACTTTTTTAAGTACATTTCTTGGAAGTATTATCCTGTTTTTTATTTTTTTATTTTATAAAAAACATCAAAATCTAACCACTTTTTACACACAGTTTTTTATTCTGTTTGCCCTGCAGTTTTTTATCACTTATTTTATTCGCTATTTATTTTTAAGTCAAGCCCACAGACAACTACAGAGCGAAGAAGTATGGTTTAATACGCTGATTATTGGTAATGTGGAAAAAGCAAGAGAACTGTTTCAGTTGATTAAATCGAATAAGGAAAAAAGCGGCTACCGCATTTGCGGTTTTATTTCTTCACAAGAAAAAAATAAGCAGGATTGGACCGGAGAAATTTCTTTTTTTGGAAACTTAGATGCTGCTAAAAATGCAATAGATAAATACTCCATTAGTGAAGTGATCATTGCTCTGAATAAAGATGAGAGAGAAGAGCTCGAAAAGGTGTTGCAAATGCTTGCAGAAAAAGAAGTTAATGTAAAAATGATGCCGGATAGAATTGATATTCTGACCGGAAATGTAAGGACGACAGATATTATGGGAACGCCTTTAATAGAAATTCACACTGGTTTGATGAACGCGTGGCAGCAAAATGTGAAACAACTGGTTGATATTTTAATCTCTGCAACAGGGATTATTGTTCTTTCACCATTGATGCTATATGCAGCCATCCGCACAAAATTATCTTCAAGCGGAAGCGTCTTTTATTCGCAGGAGAGAATTGGCTATAAAGGCAAAAGGTTTTTCATTCATAAGTT
>Ga0134125_10003138_pt1 | contig 19281 bp, 13 predicted proteins | sample KB31751_FD_96464 | JGI IMG/M metagenome (GOLD analysis project Ga0134125, IMG submission 96464) | Terrestrial soil microbial communities with excess Nitrogen fertilizer from Kellogg Biological Station, Michigan, USA - KB3-175-1 | ecosystem: Environmental > Terrestrial > Soil > Unclassified ... | reverse complement strand
CCTGGTCAGGATCTCGATATGTCCGGTCAGGCTTTCGGCATATTGTTTATCCGGCGAACGCAGCACCGCTTTGATCTTGAACAGCGCCGCATGGAAATGCCGTCTGACCGTTGCGTCGGTGGATTGCTCCGCCAGCTTGGCGCCAAGGAGCAGCGCGCTGGCCTCTTCCTGCGTGAACATGACGGGAGGCAGCCGGTAACCTTCCATGATGGTGTAGCCCGAGCCGGCCTCGCCGATAACGGGCACGCCGGATTCGTCCAGCGCCTTGACATCCCGGTATACGGTCCGCAGACTGATCTGGAAGCGATCGGCCATTTCCTGGGCTGTCACTTTTTTCTTGCTCTGCAAATGGGTGAGAATGGCATGAAGCCTGTCAATGCGGTTCACGGGTGATTTTTTTTACTGGACGGAAACCGCGGTGGGCTCAACCCAAACATCGCTTTCCTTTAGTAAATTAATCAATTCCTCCAGCGCAATAGCGCTGTCTACTCCTCTTTTGACAATTTCTTTACCCTTGTACAACGTGATCCTCCCCGGACCGCTGCCCACATAGCCGAAATCCGCGTCCGCCATCTCACCGGGTCCATTGACGATGCAACCCATGATGGCGATCTTCACGCCCTTCAGATGGTGCGTGACGGACCGGATGCGCGCAGTGGTCTCCTGCAGGTCGAACAATGTCCTGCCACAGGAGGGACAGGAAATATATTCGGTCTTCGAGATCCGCGTCCTGGTGGCTTGCAGGATCGCAAACGCCGTATTGTTGAGGAACTGCTGGTTATCGTCCGCCTGCAAATAGGTCCGTCCGCTGATCTTGTGTTGGCGGATCCGCGAAGGGTCGTTGGTCAGCCAAACACCGTCGCCCATTCCATCGATCAACAAGGCGCCGGCTTCCGTGGAGAAATGGATCAATTGTTCGTCGATGCTGCTGTCTTCGCTTTTTACACCGAGCACCACCGGGTTCCGGACATGCGCGTTCATCATCGCGCACAGGTAGCTTCTGACCGAGGCCATGGCGTTCGGATGACCCGACCGGAGGCAGAGCACCGCGCCCGGAGCCAACCTTCCCTGCAGCGTCGCCGCTTCGGCGGATGCCGCATCCACCGACACGAAATGACCACCAGCGGGCGGACCATCACCACCAGCGTGAGCTCCGTCACCACCGGCGAGCGCCCCTAACTGCAGGTATTCCGCGGCGCAATACAGGGGGTAGTAATTGCGGTCGCCGTTCCAACTATCCTGATCGACGATGACTTTCAGCGTTCCCGGCAATGGAAAGGGGATGGTCTGCTTCCCGGTATAGATAAAGTCCGCCGCCGCGTCCGCGATATTCCACTTGTCCAACCGGGGGTCGTACCGGTACCCGATCGACTCCAGGTCTGCGGGCCGGATCTCCGCCATGTGGCGGTAGTCGGCCACCACGACGGGCGGATGCTCGCCGCCGACAGTCGCAACGGTCGTCGTGCGGTGGCGCTGATACCCGAAGGGAGAATAGGGGATCTTTTCGATCGGCGGGATCGCCGGCGCCTGACCACCCGATCGGGTTTCCAGGCGTTGATACCGCCGGACGAGATCCTTGCAAACGGGGATCTCGAACTCGGGATCCTCGGTCAGCGAGACCCGGATCGTGTCCCCGATGCCGTCGTCCAGCAGGCTGCCGATCCCGATCGCGGACTTGATGCGTCCGTCTTCGCCGTCGCCCGCTTCCGTCACGCCGAGATGCAGCGGGTAGCAGACCCCGAACTCTTCGGTCATTTTCCGGACGAGAAGCCGGTAGGCCTGCACCATCACCAGCGGGTTGCTGGATTTCATACTCAGCACGATATTGTGATAGCTTTCGGCGCGGCTTACCCGCAGGAATTCCATCGCGCTTTCCACCATGCCGACGGGCGTATCGCCATAGCGGCTCATGATGCGGTCGCTGAGCGACCCGTGGTTGGTTCCGATCCGCATGGCCGTACCATATTCCTTACAGATCCTGACCAGCGGCGTGAACCGTTCCCTGATCCGCTCGATCTCCTCGTTGTACTCGGAATCCGTATAGTCGATAAAGGCGAATTTCTTCTTGTCGATATAATTCCCGGGATTGATCCGGACTTTCTCGACGATCCGCGCCGCGATTTCGGCGGCATTGGGGGTGAAATGAATATCCGCCACGAGAGGTGTCCGGTACCCGCGGCGGTGCAGCTCGTTCCGGATCTGGAGGAGGTTTTCGGCCTCCTTCTTGCTCGGCGTCGTGATCCGCACCAGCTCCGCGCCGGCTTCGATACAGCGGATGGACTGCCCGACGGTGGCGGCCGTGTCCATCGTGTCCGTGGTCGTCATGGTCTGCACGCGGATGGGATGATGATTTCCCAGCAACAGGTCACCGACCCTCACCTCCAGCGTATCCAGCCGGGAATACCGGGTGAGCGAATTACAATATTGCTGCATGGGGCAAATTTACTAAAGAATCGGCACCGATCACCAATCCTTGTCGGGCTGGTTGGGCGCATGCACCTTGTTCTCGTTGAGCTTGTTTTGGAGTTCGTTCTCCCGCTGCTGGAGGGCCTTGAGCAGCTGGTCGACCTGCTGTTTGTTGAGGCGGCTGGGTTGCGGCTTGGGCGGTGGCTGGTCCTGCTGATCCTTCTTCTGGTCCTGTTTGTTCTGCTGATCTTTTTTCTGATCCTGCTTCTTCTTCTGTTGTTGCTGTTGTTGTTGCTGGCGCTTTTGCTCCATCAAGGCCTTTTCCAGGTTCTCCCGCGCATCCGCGTCAGAGGCGTCCAGCTTCAACGCCTGCTCCCACGCGTCGATACTTTCCTGCAACCGCTTTTGTTTGGCAAGCGCCACGCCCTTGTTGTACAGACCCTTTTCCGCCATCGACCGGTCGGCTTCGCTGTGCTGCACGGCGGCATCGTAAGATTTCGCCGCTGCGTCGTAATCGCTCTTCCGGAACTGGGCATTTCCCAGGTTGTAGTTCGCCGTGGGATTGGCGGGCGCCTTGTCGACGGCTGCCTTATACTGCCGGATGGACTGATCGAGCTGTTTCTTCTTGTAGGCGCGGTTGCCGCTGCGCAGCAGATTGTTGGTGGTCTGTGCCCTGGCCGGCAATGCGCAGGTCAGCCCAAGGGCGAGCAGCCACAGGAGTCTCGCCCCGTTCCCCCGGCCTTTCCTCCGCCGCTCGGCGAAGAAGAAATCACCCAGCAACAGGATGAGCGCGGCGGCCAGGAACCATTGGAAATAGCTTTTATAGTCGATGAATTCCGCGTCGCTCGTCGCCTTTTTTTCCGCGGCATCGAGCTGTTGCGTCATGGTGATCACCGCGTCTTCCACGTTATCCAGCCGCAGGTAGGTGCCGTTGGTCTCGGTTGCCAGCCGTTGCAACTCCGCCTCGTTCAACTTCGAAATGACCGTATGTCCTTCCTGGTCCTTCTTAAGCTCGCCGGTGGCGGGATCCTCGATGGGGGATCCCTCGGCCGAGCCGATGCCGACGGTGTTGATCAATACCCCATCCTGCGCCAGCTTCCTGGCCACCTTGGCCGCCTCGGGGTCATGGTCTTCGCCGTCCGATACCAGGACGATCGACTTGTACTTTCGCTCCTTGCTGTTGAAAGCCGTATTGGCCATCTGCAAGGCATCGGCGATGACCGTACCCTGGGTCGGCACGACGTCCGGGCTGGCTTGCTCGATATACATGTGTGCCGCCCCGTGATCCGTGGTCAGCGGCATTTGCAGATAGGCCCTGCCCGCGAACAACACCAATCCGATCCGGTCGTTCGGCAGCTGATCGACCAGCCGGAGGAGGAACTGCTTGGCCCTTTCCAGCCGGCTGGGTTTGATATCCTTCGCCAGCATGCTTTTGCTGACATCGAGCGCGATCATGACGTCGACGCCTTTCCGCTGGACATTCTCCATCGAGCCCGGCTTCTGAAAATTCGCCGCCGCGAGTACCACTCCCGTGAAGGCCAGCAGCACCAACCCCGCCTTTACCAGGAAGCGCACGGATGAAAAGGTGCCGATGAGCTGGCCGACGAGACCGGGATCGCCGATGCGGGCGACCGTATCCTTTTTCCAGCGAAGGAGCAGCCAAAGGAGCGCCAGCAGGACGGGGAGGCCGGCCAGGCCAATCAGGAATTCGCTATGTTCGATTCGGAACACGATTGGTATTGTTTGTCGTAGCGCTGTTTATTTTAGCCCCTCGAAGAAGCCGAGTTTTTGCAGGATCTTCCGGGTGATGTCAAGGCCGGTTCGCCGCAGGTCCTTGGCGGGATCGGCGGACTCCAGGTTCACAACGAAGAAATAGGGGTGTTTGTTTTCCTCGATCCAGCCCATCACCCAGCCGACTTCATGCCCGTTGGTCATGCCCGTCTGCGCCAGTTTGTAAGACAGCCGGAAACTGGACTTGTTCTCGGTCGCGAAGATACCGCGAACGATCTCCTGGGTCCGGTTAAAGAAAGACGGGACCTGGTTAAAATAGAGTTTTTTTAACAAACCGAGTTGCTGATCCGCGTTGATCCTGAGCGTGCCATCCTGCCAGAAATCGAGGTCGGCGGTTTCCCCCATTTTCTTATTGCCGTATTGGAGTGAGTCGATCCATCGCTTTAGGGTATCCCGCCCGATCTGTCCCGCCAGTTCCCTGAATTCGTCGCGCGCAAAGGCCGAACTGTCCTGGAAGCCTTCCTTTAATGTCAGGGCCGGGTGCGCTTTCGAACCCGTGTCGGGCCGGCCGGCGATCCTGACGCCAACCCCGCTGCCAGGCATGTTAGCCGGCGGCAACAAGGAGTTCTCGTCCTTCAGGACCCCGGTCTGGACGGCGATCAGCGACTGCAGGATATCGAATGTCGCACCCGGCGGATACAGGCTATCGCGGTAGCGCGTGAGATTACAGATCCTGAAGTCGCCGTGCCCGTTATCGAACAACGCGAACGAACCCTTGACGCCCGCGGAATCGAAATACGGCTGCAGGCTGTTGTCGACGGTGACATTGTTGGAGGAACAGGCGGAAAGGAACAGGGAAAATACGGCGGCGGCGAGTACGACTCTTGACATGGCGCAAAGATAACCGGAAAAATCGGCGGCAACAATACCTGCCCGGCAACGACCTTCGCGGCAGCGACTTCCCGCAGCAACCCTTGCGGCAACAATATTCTATTCCTTCGGCAGGTTGTACTTGTCGATCAACTGCAACAGCACGCCATTGGTCCAGCCGAACCCGTCCTGGTCCGGGTATTCCCCGCCGCCGGCAGCCTTATCGATGTCGACGACATTGTATTTTTCCATCAGCCTGCCGGTTTCCTTATAGACCTTCTCGATCAGCCTGACCCAGCGCGCCGCGATATCGGCGGCGAGTTCCTTTTGGCCGCAACGGTCGAGTCCCCAGATCGTCATCCATTCGAGCGGCGCCCACCCGTTGGGTGCGTCCCATTGCTGACCCGTGGCGAATTCGGTCGTGACCACGCCGCCGGGCTTAAGGAGCTTTTCCCTGATCACATCGGCAGCTTTTTTGGCGAGGAAACTCATATAGTCCGGGTTCTCGTTGATAAAACAAAACGGATACATGCCGGCCGGGTTGATGTGGCCGGACTGACGCTGGTTCCTGAAATCGTAGTCCGTATAGAAGTTGACGCGTTTGTTCCAGCAATATTTCTGGATGAGCTCGCCCCGGTGAACGGCCTTTTGCCGGAATTCCTCGGCGGTGCTGTCCTTGTTCATCAGCTTGGCCTTCGCGATCGCCCATTCGAGGTGGTATAGCAGCGCGTTCAGGTCAGGCGGCACCATGTCCGTCGTGCGGATGGTGGTGAGGTTTTTCCCATCGGCAAACCACCGGCTGCTGAAATCGATGCCGCTTTCGGCCGCCGCCCGCAGGTCGTGGTACATCTCCACCTTATCCCTGCCGGAGCGCTGGGCAGTCAGCACATCTTCCCGCCAGCTTTCCTGCCGTGGCACGGTAGCATCGTCCCAGTAGCGGTTGAGGATATCGCCGCCCTTCAGGCGGACCACCCGGCGATAAGCCTGGCCGGGTTTTAGCTTGTCCGCCCCGTCCATCCAGAACGCATACTCCTTCTCCATGGCCGGCAGGAATTCCTGGTAAATGCTGTCCCCCTTCACGGACGCGAGCAACTCCACCATTACGGAGAAGAATGGCGGTTGGGAACGCCCGAGATAATAGGTCCGGTTGCCGTTGGGGATATGCCCGTAGTTCTCGATCAGGAAGGCGAAATTTTTGACCATATCGTCGATCGTCCCGATCTCGCCGCTCTCCTTCAGACCGAGCATCGTAAAATAAGAGTCCCAATAATAGACCTCGCGGAAACGGCCGCCCGGCACGATATAGGGATAGGGAAGCGGGAGGAGGGAACTGCCTTCCACCACTTTGTCCGGTGTCCGCTTGAGGACGTTCCAAAGGTTCCTGATATGCGTCACCACGTCCTCCGACATATTTGTCTTGTAGGCCTCGGCCGGATTGACCGGCAGCTCGAAATTATCCAGCACGAACTTCTTCAGGTCGAAGCCCTCCGTACCCTTTTTTGCCTCGTAGTCCGCCACGATATCCGCCGGGCTGCGCTTCGGGATACAATCGACAAAAGTCTTGCCGTCGGGGAACACCTGGTTCATTTGTACGTCGACAAACAATTTTCCGTAGGTCTTGTCCGGCGGCGTAGTGACGATCGGCTGGGCAAACGAAAGCAGTGAACAAAGGGCGAATAGCAAAAATCCGGCAGTCCGTTTCATAATCGTTGAATATTCGATAAATGTAGTATATTTATAAAAATGGCGAACACCGCCAGGAATAGCGGTGTTCTGTTTGCTTTTGCTTATAACCTACAGATCTATATCATTCGGCGCCGTCGGTTAGTGCTCTCTGGACGGCGTAGTTACCTATTTTTTGTCCCACCGTCATGCCGACGGTGCAATCGATATCGAAGTGGATCCCCGCATAGATCCTTGAATTGGCCGCCTGGTTCGCCATGTCCATATAGGCCTGGGCCCTGGACGGGATCAGGTGGCCAAGAACGGTTGCGGCCGAGGAACTGAACATCGAATGGCCCGATATATAAGAGGGAAAATTCGGTATACCGGTCAGCGTCCGGATCATCGGGTCCATTTGCGTCGGCCGCGGGTTGAAGTAGTAGTATTTGGTGTACCAGCATTCGATGGCCGCATCCATCTGTGCCATATTCAACAGCGCCATATTCCTTGCCCACCGGACTTCGCTCCAATGCTGTCCGATAAAGTCCTGCGCCGCGATATAATTCCAGTGGCCCGTCGGGGTCCATGTTCCCACACCGTCAGCCCAGAACTGGACCTGGCTGAGCTGCTCGCGTGTCGCATGCTGCACGGTATACAGCGCCTGCGCCACCTGCTGCTTCATGGTATCGCTGTTCGTGGAAGGCGGTGGCCCGGGCCGATTGGCGACGATGCCGGCAGAATCCACGAGGAAGCCCTTTACCTGGCCGAACAGCGGTAGCATCGGCGGCCGGGCAGGCGCATCCAGACTATACCACGGCGTTTGATTGTTGGCCTGGGCTGTCGTCACAAAGGACGCCCAAACCGTCGGTGAGCCACCCGCCTTGCCGGCGTTGTCAGCCCGCCCTCTTGCCAGGAACACGTCAGCCACCTGCCGGCCTAAAGCTTCGCCGGCACTGACATCGCTGGGGGCGGCCGCGCCCGAAGCGATCAGGCTGAATTCCTCCTCCTGCAGCTTCTGGCGGATCGATGCAATCTCGTCCGGGAACAGCATCTGCATGAGTTCAGCGGTTACCCCGGCCAGCACAGCGCCTTCGGAGGGATAGGAAGGAAGGTTCGTCCTCCCCGCCAGCGCTTTTACGTTGGAATCCACCAGGTAAGGCGCCGGGCGGTTATACAGGGACTTATAATGCCAGCAGGCCACCAGCGCGTCATACTGCGCCGCACTCACATAAGCGAATGCGCGCGCCGCATAGGGCGGGTTGGAGAACGGGAACAGCGGATACGCAAAGGGGTTAGTGGAGCTGGGCACGGGATAAGTCCCGTTGGGCAGCTGGTAGGGCGGCAGGTTGTACTTCGCGACCAGTCCGCGCATGATCTCGTTCCACCGCAATACGCCGCCGGCGCTCCAGTATTTGATTTGGGCCAGCTGATCGCCCGACAGGGATTGTTGGTACCCCTTAATGGTGTTGATGTCCGCCAGGTAGGCCGGCGAGCTGGTCGCCGCGGGCGCCGCAACCGCGAAGGTATCCGGCCGGGAGAGCAGCACCAGCTTCCAGGTCCCCGCGTTCAGGTCCTCGTTTACGGGATTGAGCGCCGCGAGATTGGTGTTTACTTCGGTGATCGATTTATTACAGGCGGCCATGGCCATAATGGCTATGACTGCGGACCATTTCGATACTATCATTTGGCAATTACGCATGTTAGTTGGATTTTGAAGTTGTGGAGAGGTGCCGGGAAAAATCAAACGTGTAGAATATGCCGCCGCCAAGCATCGTGGACTGGCCCACGTTCCGCCCTGCCACGGTATAACTGCCGTCCGCGGTGAAGGAAAGGCCTTTCAGTCTGCCCGAGGGGAACTCGTACTTGACATGGGCGCCGGCCATGGCGGCATTCATGCGGTTACTGGGAAAAAGCATATCGTTCCTACGGATATCAAACCCTCCTATCGTAACCATTCCCGAAAAGACCGCCTGGATATCCCATGCCCTGCCGCGGTATCCGGCCCGGTAAACAAAGCTCGTCATGTCCGGCATCTGGACCTGGTTGGTTTCGTGAAAGCTGGTCGTATAATAGGATTGTTCGTCGATCGTGATATTGCTGCGCCAGGTGTAAGTGCCGGTTGCCGTAGCAAAAAAATGCCCCAGCTGGTAATCGACGATGACCCTGCCGGATAGCGTCCGGCTCCTCAGGCCGATGGATAACGGCAGGTAATCGGCCAGGTAAGCGGTCAGGGGTGTGGACGCGCCGCCCGCCGCAAAGACCTTGAGCTTTCCCTCGCCGACAGGCAGGCGGAGCGCCTCCCATTTCAGCCATGCGGAAAGATCCTGGATGCCATGCATCGCGTGCAGTACGCCCGCCGATGCGTCGGTCCACACGTACGGCACATTGGCAATGACATTCAGCCGCGGCGTGATCCCGTAGATAGCCATCAGGCCGGCCATCTGCGTGGTGACGGTGCCGAGGTTCGGATTGTTCCGGTGATAGGTCCCTTCCCAATAATAATTCCAGCTGCTGTGCGAATACATGAAGCCGGTACATAGATTTTTCTTCGCCATCATGATGGCATCGTCGTCCGTCTGAGCGCGCAAAGTGGCGGAGCAGATCAGGAGTCCGGCCAGCAGGGCCGGTATGCGTGTGTTGGTGATTGATTTCATAAGTGTGTTTTAGAATCTGAAATTGGCGCCGATGTTGACGACACAGTTGGCAAATGCGGCGTCGCCATGCGTATATTTTCCGGTCAGCTCGGTGCTGATCTTGTCGGGAACGCTCTGGGTCCGGTCCCGAACGATCGCGACAGGCACATATGCGTACAGGCTGACCTTCGGCAGAACATAGGTGAGGCCCGGCTCGCCCGAAATGATATAGCCCGGCCGGCGGAAACCGTCGCTGGCGCCGATCAGGTCATGCACGGGCAGACAATCGTCCCGAAAGCCTGCGGAGACGAATAGCCTGTTGAACTGCACGTTGACGCCGGCCCGCACCAGGTACTGGTCCGGTACGCTCATGACGTTGCTGCCGTTGGCGATCGAAGACGCTGAGGGCGTCCCGCCGTGCGCGTTGGAGACCCCGTTCTGGTCCCGCGGGTTGGACAAATAAAAGAAATTGCCGTAGACGCCGACCCGGGAAGAAAAGTTATAGAACGAGTTCAGTTCGAAGGTGATACCCGTTCCGCCATCGCCCAGTTGGATGGACTGGTCCACGGGACCAAAGGTCTTCGTGCTGTCGCTCGTCTTGAAATAATCCTGGTAGTCGTCCGCCCCGGTGGCGAATTTGATCCCCAGCCCGACCTGGATATTGCCCTTCGGCATTTTTACCGGGTCCAGCAGCCAGCGGTAGACCGCGACGCGGATATCGCCGGCGCCGAAATCATGCGTGGCGAAGCGGTGGTACACGCCGTCCTCCTGGTAGGTTTGAGACCGGGAATTGGCCGATACCGGCAGATCCACCATCAGCGTCCACCGCGGGTTGAGGATGCGGTAGATAGCCATGTCGATCGTATAGGCGTTATTGATGACCTCATTCCCCAATTCCTGCCGCTGTTTCTGGTAGGTGCTGCCGATATAGTGGCGGAACGACTTGTAGTACCGGTTGTTGACCGTGAACTGCCACTGCGCGGAAGTATCCATGTGATGTTCCTCACCCGCGGTGCAGAAGCCGCCGGTGCTGCGGATCGCCACACAACCCTGCGCGGCAACGTGGTTGGAGTAAGCCAAAGTGAAAATCGAAAAGACGAGGACGGGGAGCGCTCTCATAAAAGTGATCTTTCTCATAATGCAGCCAATATTTGGTTTTTAGTAATGGTTTGATGTTTGCGGGTTTCTAGCGCCAGCCAGAGGGCCAGCAGGCAACCATAGCTGCCCCCGCGTTCGATCCATTCGAACAATTCATGGTGCGGATACAACAGCTCCGTGCACATTTTCCATAGGAACAGGGTAAGGATAAGCGGACGAAGCGGACGGATCAGGACGGACAGCGCCGCGGACATTTCAACAAAGCCTACGAGCCGGGCAGTGGCGCCGGGATCGGAAAAACCGAGCGCCGCGTATTGATCGAGGAGGCTCTTTTTCTCGATCCAGTTCAACCAGCCGTGACCGAGAAACAAAAGGAATACGACGACCCGCAGACACGCGATGACCCGCGCGATCGCAGCCTCGTTGGCGACGACCCCGGCGAACTCACCCTCACCCGCAGGCCTGGCGCTCAGACGCGTCCACCAGCCACCTGCCCCTGACAGCAGCAGCAAAGCGAGCGGCGCCCCAAAATTGCCCGCACGCTCGATCAACTCCGCCACCGGTTCGCCCGACAACGGCCGAAGCATGGCTGTCGTGGCGCCCCAGATGACCAGCCAGCCGAGGATGGCGCGCGTGGGATAGACCAGCAGCGACACGCCCATCAGGAGGTCAACCGCGCCGACATAGGGCATAAGGTGATAGGCCGCGTCGTGGCCGATGCCGAACACGGCGAAATAGTTGCACCAGATCGGCTTCGTCAGGATGCCGAAAGTGCCATGTCCGATGAAACACATCGCCGAGGCTACCCGCAGGGCGAGGTGGATTTTATGCGCGGACGCCGACGGTCCGCCGGAAATAATTTCTTTCATTGATAACAGGGATTGCCCATACGGGCATTGACCGGATAACCGGTGTCACAGATTGTACTTGTACCGATGGCTGGAGGTTAGATCTCCTCGGGGGGGTTCTCGGCGGTGGGAGAATAGACGGAAGGAAGCCGGGAGGCTGCATAGAGGCTCGCGGACCGCGTCAGGACACGGCAAATGGCGTCCGGGACGGCCAAACCGGCGCTGGCCGGGCGATAATCTTTGGTATCGATCTTGACAGGATGCGCATTCTTCTTCCCCTGCGTCTGCTGCTGCAGGTCGTTGACCTGGCGAAAGAACTCATTGCTGATATTGCGGAGGTTGACCGAAGCCATATTGGGGATGCAAACCACTTCCAGGGAATCGCCGAAGATCCGGCGCTTGACATACTGGTAGCGGACGCCGCCGATCTCAATCTCGCCGTTCACCCGCTCATAGCCGGCCGTACTATTGTAATAAGAAAGGGAAGTCAGAGGAACCTTGAAAGTGATCAGCGAGGATTCGTCGAACTTGTTCTGGTCGAGACTGGCCTCCAGCCGGTGGTCCGCCTGGCTTTGCCAATACGCACACAATAGCTGGTAACCGTACCAGTTAAAGAACAGAACACCCACAAGCAGTATGGCGGAGAATCGCTTCACCGGGTACAAAATAGCAATTTTCCGAATATCGGCGAATTTTATTTTACAAGCCGGCCGGCCGAACCGGCTCTAATAGCTCAGCCCGAACCCGAATTTATACAGCGGATGCTTACTGTCGTACGGCACATCCTCCTTCTGCGCGCGCACAGCCTCCATGGAGGATGGCAGTTCGATCGGAAGGCGGCCCAGCGGTTTGTCCTTTCCGAAGATCACATCGAGCACCGCCGCGTCGCTGGCGCCGAAATCCGCCAATAACCCTTTTGCTTTCGCGCTGATCTCGGGGATGACCGCCGGCCGGTCCAGGTAGATGTCCACGATCGTGGGCACCTTGCCCAGCAACTGCAGGATGCTGTCCTTTTGTTTTCCCTTGAAATCCAGGTCGCCGTGATGGAACATCCGCGCCATCGCGATCGGCGACTCCACCGGAACAAAGGGCGTCCTGAGGCGGAGGATGGCGATGTCGGCCTTTTCGGGCTGGTCGACGACGGTGCCATAACGGGCCGCCACCTTGGGATCGACGTTGCGTACGTAGATCTTGAGCTTGCCGGCAGTCAGCGGCAACACCTTCTTATCGTTCTTTAGCAGGGTCATCGCCATCCGCTGCGACGCCTCACCGGCCGCCATCGACGCCTGGTTGCCCAACGCCTGGTTAACCTTCGACTCGTCCACAAACGGGTTGTCAAACAATCCCAGCTCGAACTTCTCCCTCAGCAGCCTCCGCACACTCGTATCGATCCGGGCTTCCGTCAGCTTTCCCTCCTTGACCAGCTGGATCACCAATTCCGGGCAATTCTCCCTGCCAAACTGATCGACGCCTGCATCCAGCACTTTTTTCACCCGCTCCTCGCGCGAGAGGTTTTCGACGCCCCATGCGCGCGCCGGCCAGACCACGCCGCCCATTTTAGTATCGGTGATCAGCCCCCAGTCCGTGCAAACGACGCCGTCGTAGTGATAGGTGTTGCGAAGGAGGCCCGTGATCATGTCTTTGTTGAACGAAAACCCGACGTTCTCACTGCTTTGCCCCATCGGCACGCCATAGTACGGCATGATCGCGGCGGTATGCGCCGCAAATGCGGCTTCGAAGGGGATCAGGTGATATTTGAAATTATTGCCGGGGTACACCTGGCCTTTCTGAAATGGGAAATGCGGGTCGAGCCCTTCCTTTTGCGGACCGCCGCCGGCAAAATGTTTCGTCATGCAGGCGACGCTGTTGGAATCGAGCCGGTCCCCCTGGTACCCGAGGATGTACGCCTTCGCCATCCGGGCCGTGAGTTGCGCGTCTTCCCCAAACGTGCCGCTGATGCGCGGCCAGCGGGGTTCGGTGGCCAGGTCCACCTGCGGATGCAGGGCCTCCCTGATGCCGACGGCGAGGTATTCCCGGCGGGAGATGTCCGCGAATTCGTGGGTGATGCTGTCGCTTCCGATCGCCCCGAGCCCCAGCGGCTCGCACCATTGCGAGAAGGTGTTGGCGGTCATTGCAAAAATATTGTTCGAAAAATGATTCCTCGGATCCGAGGCGATCGTGATGGGAATGCCCAGCCGCGTCGAGTCCTGCACATAGGTCTGCATGGCGTTATACCATTTAGCCAGGGCGGCCGGGGAAGGGATCGCCCACAGGTTGAAATGGTTCATTTTCTTCTCGCGGACAAGGTTGAGCGCGTTTGGCGCGAACGCAAACATTCCTTTGGCGGGTCGGTCCACGATCGACCCGTCGTCGTTCACCCGCGCCCCGTTGATAAACAGCATCCCCGCCTTTTCATCGAGCGTCATTTGCCCGAGGAGGTCGTTGACCCGCGCGGCAACAGGCTGCCGGGCATCTTCATAGATATCCAGTTTCCCATTCTTGTTCAAATCGCGGAACGTATAGCCGTCGATCGTCCTGACCACGGACTTCGGTGCCGATTGACACGAGCATATCGCGACAGCGGTGGTGGCCACAGCGGCGAGTGAAAGCAGTGTTTTGGCGCGCATGTTATTGTATTAAGTTGAGACAATATAGGGAAGAGATGGGAATTCGCCAAAAGCGTCAAACGCGGGAGCAGGCGGCAAAACTAACACTCATTAGTTTTTTTGGGTAAATTTGCCTGTCCGCCAAATCTTTATATCATGAGCTATAGCCCCCGCAACAAGGTCCGCCTGGTAACTGCCGCCGCACTCTTCGATGGCCATGACGCCGCGATCAATATTATGCGGCGGCTGCTCCAGTCCAAGGGAGCGGAGATCATCCACCTGGGCCATAACCGCTCGGCGGCGGAGATCGTGGAATGCGCGATCGAGGAGGACGTCCAGGGCATCGCGATCACCTCCTACCAGGGCGGGCACCTGGAATTTTTCAAATACATCAAGGACCTGCTGGACGAAAACGGATGCGGTCATATCCGGATCTTTGGCGGCGGCGGCGGAACCATCCTGCCCCGCGAGATCGAGGAGCTCCATCAGTACGGCATCACCCGGATCTATTCACCCGACGACGGACGTCGCATGGGTCTCGAAGGGATGATCGAAGACGTCGTCCGCCAATGCGATTTCCCGCTCAACGGCGACCCGGCCAACTTCAACACCGAAATGCGTCTCGGCGAATGGAAAGATATCCGCCGGATCGCACGCGCGATCACGAACGCGGAAAATAACGGGGCAGCCGCACCGCCCAAACCGGCGGCGGCCTCCCCGGCGGCCTCTCCCGGGGCAGCCGCACCGCCCAATCCCCTATCCCCATCGCGCATTCCCGTCGTGGGCATCACCGGCACCGGCGGCGCCGGCAAATCCAGCGTTACCGATGAGCTGGTGCGTCGTTTCCTCCAACAATTCCCCGACCGGACGCTGGCGGTGATCTCGGTAGATCCGTCGAAGAAAAAGACCGGCGGGGCCCTGCTCGGCGACCGGATCCGGATGAACGCAATCTCCGGCCCGCGCGTTTATATGCGCAGCCTGGCCACCCGGGACAGCGACAAAGCGCTCAGCGCCCACGTCCAGGAAGCGGTCGATATTTGCCGCGAGGCGGATTACGACCTCATCCTCCTCGAATCGGCCGGGGTCGGCCAAAGCGACGTGTCGATCCTGGCGCACGCGGACCTTAGCGTGTATGTCATGACGCCGGAATACGGCGCCGCTTCCCAACTCGAAAAGATCAACATGCTCGACTATGCGGACCTGGTCGTGCTGAACAAGTTTGATAAGGCCGGGGCGCTCGACGCGCTCCACGATGTGCGACGACAATATAAACGCAACCACGGCCTGTGGACCGCCAAAGACGAATCGCTGCCCATCGTCGGGACGATCGCCGCGCAGTTCAACGACGCGGGCATCAACGAGCTGTTCGACCTCCTGCTGGAACTGCTGGAAAAAAAGACCGGCGCGAATTTTGGCACGCCTCATCACCGGGTACACGGCAAGGACACGACTACCCAATCGCAGATCATCCCTCCGGCAAGGGTTCGATATCTGTCGGAGATCACCGCGGTCATCCGCGACTACAACCAGCGCACCGAGGAGCAGGCGGCGATCGCCTCGCGGCTCTATCGACTGAACGGCGCGCTGCAGGAGCTTCCGGCGGATTCACCGGCCCGACGGCCGCTGGACGAATTGCGGGAACGCCTCGAACAACAACTTTTTCCCGTTTGCAGGAAACTGATTGCCGAATGGCGGGAGACGCGGGACCGGTACCGGCATGAATTTTTCGAATACGAGGTCCGCGGCCGCAAGATCCAGCAGCCGCTCTTCACCGAGTCGCTTTCACACCTGAAGATCCCCCGGATCGCGGTTCCGCGCTTCTCCGACTGGGGAGATATTTTGCGCTGGCGGGTGCAGGAGAACTTTCCCGGCAAGTTCCCGTTCACCGCCGGCACTTTTCCGCTCAAACGCACCGAGGAGGATCCGACCAGGATGTTCGCGGGCGAAGGGGGGCCCGAACGCACAAACCGGCGCTTTCACTACGTCAGCGCCGGCCAGCCCGCCATCCGGCTCAGCACGGCTTTCGACTCGGTCACGCTCTACGGCGAAAACCCCGGATCCCGGCCCGACATTTATGGGAAGATTGGCAACTCAGGCGTCAGCATCGCTACCGTCGAGGATGCCAAGCGCCTCTACAGCGGCTTCGATCTCTGCGATCCCAGGACCTCGGTCAGCATGACAATTAACGGTCCCGCCCCCATCATCCTCGCCTTTTTTATGAATGCGGCGATCGACCAGCAATGCGAAAAGTATCTCGCGGCTCATCCCGAAGCGGCGCAGACCCCGGCTTCCGCTGCCGACCCCGACCAGCCGGTGTACTCGGGCGACCTCCCGCCGGGCAACGACGGACTGGGACTCGGGCTCCTCGGCAGGAGTGGCGACCAGGTGCTTCCGGCGGAGATATACGATAAGATCAGGGCGGAGACGTTGTCACAGGTGCGCGGCACGGTACAGGCCGACATCCTGAAGGAAGACCAGGCCCAGAACACCTGCATCTTCAGCACCGAGTTCGCCCTGCGCCTCATGGGGGACGTCCAGGCCTATTTTATCGATAAAAAGGTCCGGAACTTCTACAGCGTGTCGATCAGCGGCTACCACATCGCGGAAGCGGGCGCGAACCCCATCACGCAATTGGCGTTCACCCTGGCCAACGGCTTCACCTACGTGGAATACTATCTTAGCCGCGGAATGGCGCTGGATGACTTCGCGCCGAACCTGTCCTTCTTCTTCAGCAACGGCATGGACCCCGAATACAGCGTGATCGGCCGCGTGGCCAGAAGGATCTGGGCGAAGGCACTCAAACAATTATACAAAGGCAACAGCCGCTCCCAAAAGCTGAAATACCACATCCAGACCAGCGGCCGGAGCCTGCACGCCCAGGAGATCGACTTCAACGATATCCGGACCACCCTCCAGGCGCTGTACGCCATATACGACAACTGCAACTCCCTGCACACGAATGCCTTTGACGAAGCCATCACGACGCCGACCGAGGCGAGCGTCCGCCGGGCGATGGCGATCCAGCTGATCATCAACCGGGAACTGGGCAGCGCCAAAACCGAGAATTTTACCCAGGGCAGCTTCGCGGTCGAAGAACTGACCGACCTGGTCGAAGAGGCGGTCCTGGCGGAATTCGACCGGCTGACGGACCGCGGCGGCGTGCTGGGCGCCATGGAAAGGATGTACCAGCGGAATAAGATCCAGGAGGAAAGCCTGCACTACGAGAGCCTCAAACACAGCGGCGACCTGCCGATCGTGGGAGTGAACACATTTCTGGGTAAGGAGGGTTCGCCCACCATCCTGCCCGGCGAAGTCATCCGCAGCACGAAAGAAGAAAAGGACCAGCAGATCCATAACCTCGGGTCTTTTCATCGCCGGCATGCGGACACGAGCGCGGAAACGCTCCGGCGGCTACAGGAGGTTGCGGTGAGCAACGGCAACCTTTTTGAGGAATTGATGACAACGGTGAAATACTGCAGCCTCGGTCAGATCACCAACGCGCTGTACAAGGTGGGCGGCCAGTATCGCCGCAATATGTAAATTTGGCGTCTCATGATCCCAATCGCTTTTAAAAATTCCCCCGCCGGCAAAGGCGCGCGCGTCTCCATTCTCGCCGCGGATATCGGGGGCACAAAGACCAATGTCGCCTGGTATGAAACCGGCGGTGAAATGCCCGTCCCGGTCCGAGAGAAACGTTATGTCTCCGCCGACTACGCCTCGCTGGCGGATATCGTCCGGGATTTCTGCCGCACCCGCCTGCCCGATCGCATTTCCGCGGCCGTCGCGGGCCCGGTCATCGACGGGAAAAGCAAATTGACCAACCTGCCATGGGTCCTCGACAGCACGGCCATGAGCGAACACCTGAAAATTCCGGTCCGCTTTATCAACGACCTCGAGGCCACGGCGTACGGACTGGCCGGCCTCGCTGACAGCGAACGGGCAACGCTGGCGGCCGGCGACCCGGCGGCCAAAGGGAATATCGCTATCCTCGCGCCGGGCACCGGCCTGGGCGAAGCGGGCCTTTTTTTCGACGGCAGCGCTTACCATCCGTTCGCGACGGAAGGCGGCCACAGCGACTTTGCTCCACGCACCGAAATCGACGTGGAGATCTTCTATTATTTGCAAAAGCAATTCGGTCATGTGAGCTGGGAACGGGTGGTGTCCGGCATGGGCATCAAGAATATCTTTTCGTTCCTTACGGAAACGCGCAAGGCGAAGATCCCGGATGAATTGGATACACGGATGAAAGCCGGGGATCCCGCTGCCGTCATCAGCCAATCGGCGCTGCGCGGCGAAGACCGGGTCTGCACGGAAACGATGGAGCTCTTTGTGCGGTACATGGCAACCGAAGCGGCCAGCCTTGTGCTGAAGCTCATGGCCACGGGCGGATTGTACATCGCCGGCGGCATCCCGCCCAAGATCCTTCCGCTGCTCGAGACGGACAATTGGACGAAGAATTTCGACAACAACGGCAGGATGCACGACCTCTCCGAACGGATCCCCGTCCACGTGGTGCTCAACGACAAAATGGCGCTGCAGGGAGCGGCGTATTTCGGCGCCTGGAACATGTAGTTCGTCACGCATACAGGTTGCCCCTCAGATACACGATCAACCCTTCAGGTACACGATCAACCCTCAGGTGTACAATTTCTGGCAGTTTGCGCAGTAAAAAGCCCTCCGGGCGGTCTTTCCCAGCCGGGACGTCTTAATCAGCGGGATATGACAACGCGGACACATGCGCTTCGTATGTGCGAGCCAGTGAGCTCTCAACTGAAACGCCTTTTTCCATGTCAGGAAATCGAAACTATAATTCCGCGCTTCCCGGATCAGTTGGCCAAGTTTGCGCGGTGGCAACGCGCCCACCCGGCTTTCGGGCTGCACCCTGATCCGGAACAACACCTCATTCTTGATGATATTGCCGACCCCGGCGAAAATATCCTGGTTCAGCAGGGCATCGCAGACCAGCATGTCGGGGTTCGCCCTGAGCTTTTTGCGGGCGGCGGCCGGATCCCACGCGTCACTCATGACGTCGGCGCTCCAGTCGTATACGTCGTCGGGCGATCCTTCCAGTATCCGGACCGAACACGTATACAGGAACAGATCCCCGTTGGTAAACCTCAGGTGAAGCCGCGGGTTCGGCTTCGTCTGTTCGTCGATACTGTATGATCCGAAAAGCAGGAAATGGACGCGCAGCGTCAGCTTGGGAAAGCAGACGAGAAAATGTTTGCCCCAACTCCGGAAGGCCAGCACCTTGCGGCCGGCGAGCCGTTCCTTGTCGATCTTCGAATTGCCGGTAACCCCGAGCACTTTCCTGCCGGTGAATTTCGCGACCTGTTCTTTGAGGATGATAATGGAGGGACCTTCGGGCATTTCTTTATGCAAGGCATTGCAAACGCCAAGCCTGGCCTAGATAAAAACCATTACCCT
>Ga0134125_10003137_pt1 | contig 19284 bp, 16 predicted proteins | sample KB31751_FD_96464 | JGI IMG/M metagenome (GOLD analysis project Ga0134125, IMG submission 96464) | Terrestrial soil microbial communities with excess Nitrogen fertilizer from Kellogg Biological Station, Michigan, USA - KB3-175-1 | ecosystem: Environmental > Terrestrial > Soil > Unclassified ... | reverse complement strand
CCCACGGAAGGCTTGCACCTTCGGCGGTTTTCAAGACCGCTGCCTTAAACCACTCGGCCACCTGTCCCCCCGCAGAAATGCGAGATTAGCGCCGAAATTGCAAGCAATCGCCTAAATCCCGCGCAGGAAGCCTCGTTCAGCCGCGGTGCGCCGATACCTAGCGAAGTTTCGGCGCGATGCTAACGTTGCCGCTATCGGCAAGGGGAAATTGCAACGGAGGGATTGATGATCACGATCCACAGCCTGCTGCGGTCCAAGCAAGCCATCTCGCGGACGCGGCTCGCCGCTGAAACCGGCGACTACGACCACCGCAGCATGAAGCGCTGGCAGGGGAACGACACCGCGCTCGTTCGCCTGACGATGAAAAGCTCCACCGCATTCGACGGCGAAGCCAAGAATAACGAAGGCGATCGCAGCACGTTCTGAACGCCGTAATTTTTCCGGCTCTCCTGCGTCGGCGGGAGAGCCGCATTTTTTGTTCCTCACGGCGTCGGGCGCGCCATGCTGTTTCTATTTTCCAATTCGTTCGACACTACCGTCGACCTCCTGATCCTCAAGCTCGGCGGCGAAGGCGTATTTCGCTACAATTTCGATCTGTGGCGCGACTATCAATTCGAGATTTCACCGGAAGGTTTCCGTTTCGAGGATCCCGCGGGCCGCGTCGCGACGGACGGCAACGTCACGAAATTTCTCTGGCGGAAACCTTCGCGCACCGCCGAGATGTTTCCCGGCACGAAGCTTTCAGCGGAAGATACCTATTCCGAAAAAGAACTCTGGTACGCGCTCTGCGAGGTCGCGAACCTATTGTGGGCACGGCGCAAGGTGGTGCTCGCGGAGCCTTTCGCCGATATGCGCGTCGGCAAGCTCGTGCAGTTGCAGGCGGCGCGGGATTTTTTCGATGTGCCGCCATACCGGATGAGTTTGGGCGTGCCGTTTCCGGCGGCGGGCAAAAACGAATTCGTGGTCAAGAGCCTGACCTCGGAATTCGTCGGCGAAAATTCCGATCAGGCCATGCTCTTCACCTCGCGGATCGATCCGGCCGAGCTCACGCTCAAAGCCCCCTGGATGCTGCAGCAATATGTGGCAGCGGAACTTGATGTCACGGTGCAGGTCGTGCGCGACCGATTGTTCGCGTTCGAACTCGATCGTAGCGCTTTTCTCGACCGCACCATCGACTGGCGCTCGCTCGGCGCCGACGAACTGAGCGAGCGCTGGCGCCCGCATGCGCTGCCGCTGGAAATGCAGGATAGTATTTTCGCCTTCATGCGGCGGTGTGAACTGCACTTCGGCCGCATCGATTTTCTCTGCGGCGGGGGCCGCTATCATTTCCTCGAAATCAACCCCAACGGGCAATGGGCCTGGCTCGACGCGGAGGGCCGCCACGGCCTCCTGAACAAGGTTGTGCGCGAAATTTCGCCCGCTACACCTTGCGTACCGATCCCGCGCCGCGCCTAGGCGATTTTCAAAGCATTCGGCGGCAGCCGTCGGCAGGAAAAGGTTAACTACATTCGAAAATGAGCCGTATTTACGCCTTACTGGAAAGGACTCTGTGATCGAATCCGGTGGGTAAGGGGCATTTCGCCCGAAATTCGAGTAAGAAAATAGGCCGCCGCGCATGGATCGCAGCGCGGATGGAAGACGGGGTAGCGGCGTGGGGCGTAGCGGGGAGTGGGCTGGAGTAACAGCGTCTGCGAATGCAGTGCGCATTCTTTCCGTGATGGCTGTTGGAGCTTTTCTCGCGAGCTGCGCCGGCTCCAACCAATTCGCCCGTTCCGTCGATCCACAATACGGCGTCTCGTCGAGTCCGCGCGTGATCGCCGACGGACGGCCGATCCCGAAAGGCGGCGGCGTCTATCGCGTCGGCAAACCTTATACGGTCGCCGGCCGCGTTTATACGCCCGAGCACGATCCGCATTATCGCGCCGAAGGCATGGCGTCGTGGTACGGCGCCGACTTCCACGGCAGGCTCACCGCGAACGGCGAGGTCTACGATAAGGAAGCGATTTCCGCCGCGCATCCGACGTTGCCGTTGCCGAGCTATGCGCGCGTGACCAATCTTTCCAACGGCCGCTCGATTATCGTGCGTGTCAATGATCGCGGGCCTTATGCGAAAGGCCGTTTGATCGATCTCTCGTCCAAGGCCGCCGATCTTCTCCGCTACAAAGGAAACGGCGTCGCGCGCGTGCGGGTCGAATATGTCGGCCCGGCGCCGATCGAAGGCTCCGACGACCGCAAGCTCGTCGCAACGCTGCGCGACGGCCAGCCCGCGCCTGCGCCGTCGGGCATTTTGCTTGCTTCCAATTCGCCATATGAGCCTGCGCCGCGCCGCAGCAGGATAGATTATCGTCACAACCCGGCGCCAATTCCGGCCGAGCGGCCCTACGATATCGGCCGCTATTCGCCGCCCCCCGCGGAAGAAGCGGCACCGCCGCCGGCGCAACCCATGCGCACGGCGCGCTATGTGCCGGCGCAGCAGGCTATCAGCGCGCCCGCTTACGCGCCGGTTCAGCCGACGCAGGCGCTCGGGTTTACGTCGGGCCGCGGGCTTTATTAGCCGTTGATCGCGCGAAGACGCGCCTGTAAACCATTCCTGTCGGGGGCATTTTAGGCGTTCTGGCGCCTGTGGCAGGGAGTGCCGATCGTGTCGAATATGGGCCGGATTGCGCGTCCGGCGAGCCTCCGCGTTCTAGCGCTTCTATCGGCCGTCGCGGCGCTTGTATTCGCGCCGGAATGCGCGTTCGCGCAGACCCAGCAGCCGAACACGATCACGCCGCCCAACATCTCCGCGAAGCACGCCGTATTGATGGATTACGAGAACGGCAGCTATCTCTTCGAGCGCAGCGCCGACGAGCCGTATCCGCCGGCGAGCCTCACCAAGCTCATGACGATGGAGCTTGTCTTTCAGGCGCTGGAAGAGAAAACGTTGACGGTCGATCAAGAGCTGTTCATTAGCCCCTATGCCTGGCGGCACGGCGGCGCGCCGTCCCGCGGCTCGACTATGTTCGCTTCGGTCAACAGCCGGGTGAAGGTCGAGGATCTCATTCAAGGTGTGATCGTCGATTCCGGCAACGACGCCGCGATCGCTTTCGCCGAAGCGCTTGACGGCAATGAAAATTATTTTGGGCAGCACATGACGAAGCGCGCACATGAGCTGGGTTTGGATACGGCGACGTTCAAGAACGCGACGGGACTCTACGATCCCGATCACAAGATTTCGGTGCGCGATCTCGCGAGGCTTTCCGCGCACCTCATCCGGAGCTATCCGGAATTTTACAAATATTACAGCCAGCAAGAATTCACCTGGAACAAGATCAAGCAGAAGAATCGCAATCCGCTGCTCGACATGGATATCGGCGCGGATGGCCTGAAGACCGGCTACACCAAGGAGTCGGGGTATGCGCTGGCCGGCTCGGCCGTGCAGAACGGCATCCGCCTGATCGTGGTCGTAAACGGTTCTCCCTCGCTGAAGGAGCGCGGCGAGGATGCGAAGCGGCTGTTAGAGTGGGGCTTCAAGAATTTCGATCCGCAGCCGTTCGTGAAGGCGGGAGAAGTCGTCGCGCAAGCGCAGGTGTTCGGCGGCGACACCCGGCATGTGCCGCTCGTTGCCGAAAAGCAGTTGCGGATTTTTTCGCCGCATAATGTGAGCGGCCGGCTGCTGATCCGCGTCGTCTACACCGGCCCGTTGCGCGCGCCCATCGCCAAAGGCGCGCAAGTGGCGCGGCTGAAGGTGTGGCGGGCGCAGCGGCTGGTGCTCGACGCGCCGCTTTTTGCCGCTGCAGACGTGCATGAGGGCGGCATCGTCCGCCGCGCCATGGACGGCGCTTATGAGCTTACCGTCGATCTCATTCGCCAGGCGCTATCGAAATTGAAGCGAAGCTGATCTATATGCGCTCCATGACCACGACCGGACGGTTCATCACCTTCGAAGGCGGCGAGGGGACGGGAAAATCGACGCAGGTGCGGCGCCTTGCCGAACGCCTGCGGCTGCACGGCCGTGAAGTGGTGGAAACGCGCGAACCCGGCGGCTCGCCCGGCGCAGAGGCGATCCGTCATTTGCTGCTCGCGGGCGTCGCGAAACCCCTCGGCACGGAAGCCGAAGCCATGCTGTTCGCGGCCGCGCGCGACGATCATATGAGCGCGACGATCCGCCCCGCTTTACAGCGCGGCGCGTGGGTGATTTGCGACCGCTTCATCGACTCAACCCGCGTCTATCAGGGCGCGCTGGGGAATGTCGATCCGCGCCTGATCCGCTCGCTCGAGCGGCTCGTGGTCGGGCCGGACATGCCGGATCTCACGCTCGTGCTCGATCTCGATCCCAATGTCGGGCTCACGCGTGTAAGCAAACGGGGCGAATCGACCAACCGCTTCGAGGACGAGAATTACGAATTCCATAAGCAGCTCCGCGCCGCCTTTCGCGATGTCGCGGAACAGGAGCCTGACCGCTGCGCGCTGATCGATGCCGACGCGAATGAGGATGTCGTCGCCGTCCGCATCTGGATGGCCGTGTCCGAACGCGTGCTTCGCCCGCTGCGCGAAAACGGCGAGAGAGTGGCGGGGTGAAAGCCGAAGCCGAACGTGAGGAAGGCGACCGGCTTGCGGGCGCGCCGCATCCGCGCACACGACATACGCTGATCGGACACGAAGCGGCGCAGGCGGAAATCCTTTCGGCCTGGAACAAGGGGCGATTTCCCCACGCCTTTCTGATCGGCGGGCCGGAGGGTGTCGGCAAAGCGACGCTTGCCTACAAGATCGCGCGTTTCGTGCTGGCGAACCCGAAAGCGGGGGCAAGGAGCCTCGACATTGCTGCCGATCATCCGGTCGCGCGGCAGATCGCGGCGCTTTCGCACCCGGATTTTCTCCTGCTGCGCAGGATCGCGCCGGAAGAAGGAAAAGCGCTGCCGACCGAAATCAAGGTCGAGGAAATCAGAAAGCTTGTGAAGTTTTTCGGCACGACTGCGGCGGCCGGAGGTTACCGCGTCTGCATCATCGACGCGCTGGATGATTTGAATAAATCCGGCGCGAATTCGCTGCTAAAGATTTTGGAAGAGCCGCCCGCACGCTCGCTCTTTCTTCTAGTTTCGCACTCGCCGGGACGGCTGCTTGCGACCATTCGCTCGCGCTGCCAGAAGATTTCACTCAGGCCGCTCTCTGTTGAAGAAGTGACGAGCGCTGTGAAAAACATCGCAGGCGAGATCGAGGATTTGCCGACAGATAAAATCATGGAGGCGGCTGCTGCAAGCGGCGGCAGCGTGAGGCACGCGCTGTCGCTCCTGATGGGGCAGGGGCTTGAAGTCCGCGGCATGACCGAGAAGCTCCTGGCAAAACTCCCCGAAACCGACGGCGAGAGCCTGCACAAGCTCGGCGATTCGCTGCGTGATCGCGAGGGCTTCTATGTTTTTACCGAAGCCGTTGAAGATTGGTTAGCCGCCGCAGCGACCGAGCGATGCGCGCCGCCCGCGCGTCTTGCACGCCTTGCCGAGACATGGGAAAACGTGCGCCGCGCCGGCATCGAGACCGACGCTTTCGGCTTGGATCGCAAGCCGTTCGTGTTCAAAGTCTTTTCCATGCTTGTGGATGCGACGCGCTAGAAGCGCCACGCTGGTTTCTTAGAGGTTGTTCTCTTAGAGGTTGTTTATGGCGAAGAAAAAGAAAAGACGCGCGCCGAAAGCGTCTCGCAAGAAAGCGAAGGGCAAGAAAAAGCCCGCGAAAAAATCAGCCAAAAGGCTCCGCAAAAAATCGGCGAAGAAAAAATCTCGGCCGAAGCGCGCAACCGCTCGCGGCAGGAAAGCAGCGCCCGCAAAGAGCGCGGCGGCAAAGCCTGCCGCGCGCAAGGAATATTACGTCACGACCGCGATCTCCTATCCGAACGGCGCGCCGCATATCGGCCACGCCTACGAGGCGATCGCGACCGATGCGATCGCGCGTTTCAAACGCCTCGATGGTTACGACGTTTTCTTCCAGACCGGCGTCGACGAGCACGGCCTGAAAATGACGCAGACCGCGGCGAAGGAAAGGATTTCCGCGCGCGAACTCTCGGACCGCAATACGCCGCTGTTCAAGGCGATGTGCGACAAGCTCGGCATTTCCTACGACCGCTTCATCCGCACGACCGAGGAAGCGCATTACAAGTCGTCGCAAGCGATCTGGAAAAGGATGGCAGCGGCCGGCGACATTTACCTTGGCAATTACCAAGGCTGGTACTCGGTGCGCGACGAGGCGTTCTACGCCGAGTCCGAGACGACTGTCGGCGAGGATAACGTCCGCCGCGGGCCGCAGGGCACACCGGTCGAGTGGACGAAGGAAGAAACCTATTTCTTCAAGCTCTCCTCTTATCAGAACAAGTTGCTCGCTTATTACAAAGCGCATCCCGATTTCATTCTGCCGGAGACGCGCAAGAACGAGGTCGTGAGTTTCGTGAAAGGCGGCTTGCAGGATCTCTCGGTCTCGCGCACCTCGCTCGACTGGGGCGTGCCGGTGCCGGGCGCGCCGAACCACGTTATGTATGTGTGGGTCGATGCGCTGACGAACTACATCACCGGCGTCGGTTACCCGGACGAGAATTCGGCCGCGTTCAAGAAATTCTGGCCCGCCGATCTGCACGTTATCGGTAAGGACATCGTACGCTTTCACGCCGTCTATTGGCCGGCGTTCTTGATGTCGGCCGGGATTGCGCCGCCGAAGCGCGTGCATGGGCACGGTTTTCTCTTTAACCGCGGAGAGAAGATGTCGAAATCGGTCGGCAACGTCGTCGATCCGTTCGAGCTTGCCGGCGCTTACGGCGTCGATCAGCTGCGCTATTTCTTCCTGCGCGAAGTGCCGTTCGGCCAGGACGGAAATTACAGCCACGAAGCGATCGTGAACCGGACGAACGCCGATCTCGCGAACGATCTCGGCAATCTCGCGCAGCGCTCGCTTTCCATGATCGCGAAGAACCTCGAAGGCAAGCTCCCTGCGCCGGGAGCGATGGTCACGCCCGACAAGGCAATCCTTGCCGCGGCCGATGCGATGTACGAGAAAGCGCAAGACGCCATGCAAACAGAGCAGTTGCATCAGGCGCTGAACGTGATCTGGGCCGTGGTCGCCGACGCCAACCGCTATTTTGCGGGCGAAGCGCCGTGGGAATTGCGCAAGACGAATCCCGCGCGCTTCTCGACGGTGCTCTGGACGACCGCCGAAGTCGTGCGTCAGGTCGCGATTCTCGCGCAGCCCTTCGTTCCGGCGGGCGCCGCGAAACTCCTGGATCTGCTTGCAGTTCCGGCAAACGCGCGCGATTTCAAATCGCTCGGCAAAGCCGGTCGCCTCAAGGCCGGCACGCTCTTGCCGCCGCCGAGCGGTGTCTTCCCGCGTTTCGTCGAGACCGAGGAGAAGGCTGGCTGATGCTGGTCGACAGCCACTGCCACCTCGATTTTCCCGATTTCCAGCAAGAGCTGGATGCGGTCGTGGCACGCGCCCGCGCGGCGGGGCTTTCGCGCATGGTGACGATTTCGACCCGCGTCGAAAAATTTCCCGGTATCCGCACCATCGCCGAGCGTTTCGACGATGTTTATTGCTCGGTCGGCACGCACCCGCATCACGCGGCCAAAGAGCCGAATGTGACGGTCGCCGAGCTCGTCAAAGCGACGAAGCATCCAAAAGTCGTCGCGATCGGCGAAGCGGGGCTCGACTACCATTACGACAACAGCCCGCGCGACGAGCAGGAGCGGGGATTTCGCCGCCACATCGCCGCGGCGCGCGAGACCGGGCTTCCGCTCGTCATCCACGCGCGCGAAGCCGACAGCGACGTCGCGAATATCCTCGAAGAGGAAAGCGGGAAGGGGGCCTTCCCTTTCGTCCTGCATTGCTTCACCGGCGGCGAAGACTTGGCAAAACGCGGCGTAGCGCTCGGCGGCTATGTTTCGTTTTCGGGCATTCTGACGTTCAAGACCAGCGACAATCTGCGCAAGATCGCGGCAATGCTGCCGGAAGACCGGATTCTGGTCGAAACCGACGCGCCGTATCTCACGCCGCTTCCCTTTCGCGGCAAGCGAAATGAGCCTTCTTACGTCGTCGAAACCGCGCGCGTATTGGCGGAAGCGCGCGGCATTGCGCCAGCGCGCGCACACGAAATCACCACAGCGAACTTTCATCGCCTGTTTGCCAAAGTTCCGGCGGCAACCGCGTGACGATGCAATTCACCATTCTCGGCTGCGGCTCTTCCGGCGGCGTTCCGCGCGTCGGCCAGGGCTGGGGCGAGTGCGATCCGAATAACCCGAAAAACCGCCGCCGCCGCTGCTCGCTATTGGTCGAGCGCATTGGCCCGCGCGGCCGGACAACGGTTCTGGTCGACACCTCGCCCGATCTACGCGAGCAGTTGCTTGGCGTGAATGTCAGAAAACTCGACGGCGTCTTGTTTACGCATGACCACGCCGATCATACGCACGGCCTCGACGATCTCCGGCCGCTCGCGCTCGTGCAGCGAAAGCGCATCGACGTCTATCTCGACGAGCAGACTTCGCGCGTGCTCGACACCCGCTTCGCTTATTGCTTCCAGACGCCGAAAGGCAGCGAATATCCGCCGATCGTCACCGCCCATAGCATTGCCGCCGGGAAGCCGGTGACGATCTCAGGCGAAGGCGGTCCGATCGAGGCGCTGCCGCTCCTGCACGAGCACGGCAACATCACCGCGCTCGGCTTCCGTTTCGGCGGCCTCGTCTATTCGCCCGACGTGAACGGCTTTCCCGGCCAGACGCTGCCTTCGCTTGAGGACCTCGATGTCTGGATTCTTGATGCGCTGCGCTATCGCTCGCATCCGAGTCATTTCAATGTCGAGGAATCCTTGCGCTGGCTCGAGCGCATGAAACCGAAGCGCGGCGTATTAACCAACCTGCATTCGGACGTCGATTACGAAACGTTGCGCCGGAAGCTGCCTGCCGGCATCGAGCCGGCTTACGACGGGCTCACGGTCGAATTGGCGCAATAATTATTCGGTGTGCGCCGAAAGCCAGCGGGAGTGATCCTCGTCCATATCCGAAAAGGCTTCGGACGCGAGTAGCGGCGCATTTTCGATCACCCGGTTGCGGCCTGCGCGTTTTGCTTCGTAGAGCGCCGAGTCGGCGACGACAATCGCGCCCGCTAGGCTCGTTGCGTCGTCAGGCACAACCGCAAGCCCGACACTGCAGCCGATGTCGATCGGCGTGCCTTCGACATCTAATGTCTTTTCCATCGCGTCACGAATTTCTTTCGCGACATTGCGCGCAAATTCCCGATATTCGTCCTCGGGCAGTGGAATGATCGCCACGAATTCGTCGCCGCCGAGCCGCGTCAGCAGCCCACGCTCGTCGACGACTGTCGCGATCCGGCGCGCCGCCGCCGTCAGCACCCGGTCCCCCATGGCGTGCCCGTAGGTGTCGTTCACCGGCTTGAAGCCGTCGAGGTCGATCGCGAGCACAACCTGTTTCAGGTTCGGATCCTGCGTGCGGTAATTGTTGATCTGCCGCTCCAAATAACGCCGGTTCGGCAAGCCCGTCAGCCGGTCGAGATAAGCGAGGCGCTCGAATTCGGCGGTCATGGCGTTATAGGTCTGTGCAAGATCGTCAAGCTCGGCCGCAACGAGGTGTGGCTGCTTCACGCGCACGCCCATCTTGCCCGCCTTGAGCCGCAACGCCGCGCCCTTGAGAATGCGCACGCCGCGCAGCACGGCGAATTCCGCGACGATCAACGAAGCCGCGACCGATCCTGCCGCGACTAGCAAGAGGAAAAGAAGATCGGAGCGGAATGCGCGCTCGATCGGGGCGAGGATCGCGTCGCGGGAGAAGGCGATCGCCACTCGCTGCCCATGCGGCAAATGCTTTACGCCATAGATGCTGCGTACGCCGCTCTGGTCGGCGACTTCGAGCGTGGAAGTGTCCGATTTCAACAAGCGCTGAATAACCAGCGGCTTGTCGAACCGATGCTCGCCGTTTTTCGCGTTGTGCGGAAGGTTGGCGAGGATTTTGCCCTGCTCGTCAAACACCAAAAGCCGCCCGCCGAACCGTTCGTTGGCCTCGGTCGCGATCGCGTTCAATTGGTAAAGATCGGCGCCAAGCACGACCGACATTTCAAGCTGGCCGCGTTCGTCGTAAATTGGCAGTGCCGCCCCGACGATCATGCGATGGCTGTAGCGGCCCATAAGAATTCCGCTCGTCGCGAATTGGCGGCTCGCTACCATGCCCGTGAAATATTCGCGATCTCCGACATTCGCCGTGCTGCCGTTCTCGAACGTGCCGCAGATATATTCTCCCTTGTCATCGGTGAGAAAAAGCCCCGTGATCCAAGGCGTCGTACCGTGGCCGACGACGAGATGCTGAACCCATTTGAAGAACGCGGCACAGTCCCTGTTCTTGCGCACGGTGGCACTGGAGCCGACGGTCTCAAGCACATGGCGCGACTTCACGGCGATGTCCGCATAGACATCGGCGGAACGCGTCGCGAGCTGGTAGACTTGGTTGCGGGCGTCGGCGAGGGCCTCCGCGCGGCTTGTCTGGAGGCGGCCGAAATACAGCACGAACACCGGCATCACCGCGATCAGCACGATGAGTCCGAACAGCCAGTGCAACCGTACCCGGCCGAAACGATGGTCTGACAAATGCTTCACCGGCGTCCCCCGATGGGTGAAGTTCTGGCAGAAGGCTTTTAAGAACTGAGGGGAAAAATAGGTCAAATTGGATCGATCTAAGATATTGCCGACAAAGGCATATTTCGGATGCCATCCAGGGTCCTATAAAATATTCCATAATATGTCTTCTGCGAATGGAAGCTTTGCAGAAAGCCGCGCGGCGCGGACGGTTAATTCCGCTCAGCCCCGTTTCTCGTGTGGCTTCCTGGTCTGCTATGGCAATCCGCAATCGAACGAAACGGAGTTGTTTTGAAGCCCTCACGCGATATCGGCCGTTTAATCGAGCTCATGGCGGCGCTGCGCACGCCCGGCACAGGATGCCCGTGGGATCTGCAGCAGAACTTCGAGACGATCGCGCCCTACACCGTCGAGGAAGCCTATGAGGTCGCCGACGCGATCGCGCGCAAGGACATGGGCGCGCTTGAGGACGAACTCGGCGATCTTCTTCTTCAGGTCGTCTTCCATGCCCGCATGGCTGAGGAGCAAGGCGTCTTCGACTTCGGTGACGTCGTATTCGCCATCACGTCGAAACTCGTTCGGCGGCATCCGCATGTCTTTGGCGATCTGCGCAACTTGAGCCCGGATGAGGTGAAAGCGCTTTGGCAGAAGATCAAGGACGAGGAGAGGCTGGCGAAGAAATCCGGCGAGGGCGAAGAGAGCCTGCTCGACCGCGTTGCCCTCGCCTTGCCGGCCCTCGACCGCGCCGAGAAGTTAACGCGCCGCGCCGCGACCGTCGGCTTCGACTGGCCTAGCGTTGAGGAGACACGCGCCAAGGTCGAGGAAGAGCTGCAGGAAGCGGTTAACGCGGAAAACGATCCCAAGGCCGCGAGGGAGGAAATCGGCGATCTCCTGTTTGCTGTCGTAAACTACGCGCGCAAGCTCGGGGTCGATCCCGAAAGCGCGCTTCGCGCCACGAATGAGAAATTCCAGCGGCGCTTTCGTTCGATCGAGGATGCGTTGCGTTCGCACGGAAAGTCGCCGGCGCAATCGAACCTTGCGGAAATGGATGCGCTCTGGAACGAGGCCAAAGCCGCCGAGCGAAAAGGTTAAGCGGCGAGCGCGACCGCGTCGGGGAATTTGCGGCGGATCAATTCCGTCTTGCCGGGCTCGACCCGCACGCGGACGCGGAGCCGCCCTTTTTTAGTTAACGTGCGTTCGAGCACCTCGAACTGCCGGTGCAGCCAACTCAGGCTCGCGCCGTCGGCCGCATCGATCTCGAGCGAAAAAATCGTGCGGTTCGCGTTGAGACGCGTCTCGATCGCCGCAACGAGTGCTGCCATGCCTTCGCCCGTGATCGCCGAAATCAGAACGGGCCGCGTCTCGGGCGGACGGCGCGCGGCGATATTTTCGACCCCTGCCCGCGTCTCGCGATCCAGCCGGTCGATCTTGTTCCAGACCTCGATGATCCGGCCGTGATCGTTCGGATCGATGCCGAGCTCGCGCAGAATTTTCGTAACGTCGCTTGCCTGCGCCTCGTTGTCGCCATGAGACACGTCGCGGACATGCACGACGAGGTCGGCTTCCACCACCTCTTCCAGCGTCGCGCGGAACGCCGCGACCAGCATGGTGGGAAGCTCGGAAATAAAACCGACCGTATCGGATACGATAATGCGTGGCCCGTGTGGAAGATCGACCGCGCGCAAGGTGGGATCAAGCGTCGCGAATAATAAATCCTGTGCTCGCACCGCAGCCTTGGTGAGCGTGTTGAAAAGCGTGGATTTTCCCGCATTGGTGTAGCCGACGAGCGCCACGATCGGGTACGGCACGCGCTTGCGGTTCTCGCGGTGAAGCGAGCGCGTGCGTTTCACTTTCGCGATTTCGCGCTCCAGTTTCGAAATACGCTCGCCGATCATGCGGCGGTCCGCCTCGATCTGCGTTTCGCCGGGGCCGCCGAGAAAGCCGAAGCCGCCGCGCTGGCGCTCCAAATGCGTCCAGGAGCGCACGAGCCGGCTTTTCTGGTAGGTGAGATGCGCGTGCTCCACCTGCAGCGTGCCTTCGCGCGTGTGCGCCCTCTCCCCGAAGATTTCCAAGATCAATCCGGTACGGTCTACGACTTTCGCGTTCCAGGCCTTTTCCAGGTTGCGCTGCTGCACTGGCGTGAGCGAAGCATCGACGAAGACGAGCCCCGCTTCATGCGTGCGCACGATGCCGGCGAATTCCTCCACTTTTCCCTTGCCGAGGTAGGTGGCCGGGCGAATGGCGGAAAGCGAAACGCTGCCCGCGTTTGCGATCGCAAGATCGATCGCGCGCGCGAGGCCGACCGCCTCCTCGACCTTCGCCTCGATGCTGCGCGGTGCGACTTCGCCCTGAACGGCTTTGCCGGGCGCTTTGCGATTGAGAAAAGGCACGACGACAATCGCCCGCGAAAGCGAGCCGGAAAGCGTTGGCGTCTGCGCCCCGCCCCGCTTGCGGGCGCGCCTATCGAGCGGCTTCAATCAGACTTTGTCCATTGCAGCGGGGATATCCTCGGACTCGAACAACTGCACGGGATGGCCTGGCATGATCGTCGAGATCGCGTGCTTGTAGACGAGTTGGGAATGCCCGTCACGCCGCAGCAATACGCAGAAATTGTCGAACCAGGTCACGACGCCTTGCAGCTTCACGCCGTTCACGAGAAAAATCGTGAGCGGGATCTTGGCCTTGCGAACATGATTGAGAAAGGTGTCTTGCAGATTTTGGGCACGTTCCGCCGCCATTGCCGTTTTCCTTCTTGTTGATTGGGCGAGCGATGCTTCTCTTTACGGCTACGGACGGCTCGCGCCGCCCGCAGACACTTGTATTAAACGGCTGGCGGCGCGGCCGCGCAAGAGCCAAAACGGCCGCAGGTTGCCCAAGAACTACGCGTTAACCTGTAATTTCGGCCGCTTCGTAAAAATGGGCGCGCAGCGTGGTTGCGACCAGACCCGGATGGCCGTTGCCGATAGGCTTTCCGTCAATCTGCACGACGGGCATGACGATCTGGGTGGCCGCGGTGACGAACGCTTCCGCCGCGGCGAGCGCCTCTTCCACCGTAAACGGACGCTCCTCGATCGTGTGGCCGAGCTTTTTCGCGACGTCCATCACGACGGTGCGCGTAATTCCGCGCAGGATGCCGTGGTCCGCCGGGCGCGTCACGATCTTCTTGTCCCGCGTCACGATCCAGGCGTTCGAGGAAGAGCCTTCCGTCACAAACCCGTCGCGGTCGACAAACCACGCCTCGCCCGCCCCCTTCTCGCGCGCCTCCTGGCGGACAAGAACGTTCGGCAACAGCCCCACGGATTTGATGTCCACGCGATCCCAGCGATTTTCCTTCACGGTGATGACCGGAATGCCGGCGGCCGCCGTGGCTTCGCCTTTTGCGCGGTCCTTTGCTCGCGCGAGAACAACGATACTCGGTCTTACGTCCGATGCAGGGAACGCATGGTCGCGCTTCGCGACGCCGCGAGTCACCTGCAGATACACAATCCCGTCGCGCACGCGATTGCGCTCGATCGTCTCGCGCAGCACGACGCCGAGCACGTTAAGCGGGATGGGCAAAACGATTTTGAGTTCTTTCAGCGAGCGCGCGAGGCGCTCCAAATGGCGGCGCTCGTCGATGAGCTTTCCGCCCCGCACCTCGCACACTTCGTAAACGCCGTCGGCGAATTGATAGCCGCGATCTTCGATATGTACGGCGGCCTGCGCATAAGGCAAATAACGGCCGTTGACGTAAGCGATGCGTGACAATTCTTCCCCCTCCGCTTAATCGACGCCGAGGGCTTTCAGCTTGCGATGGAGTGCCGAGCGCTCCATGCCGACGAATTCCGCCGTGCGCGAAATATTGCCGCCGAAACGGCTGATCTGCGCCACGAGATATTCGCGCTCGAAGGCCTCGCGCGCTTCGCGCAGCGGCAGGCTCATCAAATGCTCGCCGCCGCCGAAGCCGTTCGGCATGCTCGGCACGAGTGCCGCAACCTCTTGCGGCAACATGCTCGCGGTCACCGTCGCCTCCGGCACGCCGCCGGCGAGAATGAGCAGCCGCTCGACGTTATTGCGGAGCTGCCGGACGTTACCGGGCCAGTCGTGGGATTCGAGAACCGCGAGGGCGTCAGCCCCGATCTGCCGCCGCGGCAGGCCCGTCGACGACGAAATCTGATCGAGGAAATGATCGACGAGTTGCGCAATATCCTCGCGCCGCTCCGAGAGCGGCGGAATGCGAATCGGCACGACGCTCAGGCGATGATAAAGATCCTCGCGGAAATTTCCGTCGGCGACCTCGGATTCAAGATTTCTTCCAGTGCAGGAAATGATGCGCACGTCGACATTGATGCGCGTATTGCCATTCACGCGCTGGAAATTCTGCTCCACGAGAACGCGCAGAATCTTGTTCTGCGTCTCGCGCGGCATGTCGGCGATTTCGTCGACGAACAGCGTGCCGCCGTCGGCTTCTTCAAGCGCGCCGACTTTGCGCCCTGCACCGTTATTGGCTTCGGTGCCGAACAGCTCGGTTTCCATGCGCTCCGGCGTGATCGTCGCGGCGTTAATGACGACAAACGGCCCGCTGGCGCGGGCCGACTGCCCGTGGATCATGCGCGCAACGATTTCCTTGCCCGAGCCCGACGGGCCGATGATCAAGACGCGGCTATTGGTTGGCGCCACCCGGTCGATGGTCGTGCGAAGCTGGTTCATCACCGGTGAAGAGCCGATCAGCCTGTCGGAATGCGGTGCTAGCTGCTTCAGGGATTTCACTTCGCGGCGGAGGCGCAGCGTTTCGATCGCGCGGCCCGCGACCAGCACCAGCCGGTCCGCGTTGAACGGCTTTTCGATGAAATCGTAGGCGCCGCGACGGATCGCGGCGACCGCGGTCTCGATCGTGCCGTGGCCTGAAATCATCACGACGGGCATGTCGGGATATTCGCCCTTGATGACGTCGAGGAGCGCAAGCCCATCGAGGCGGCTTCCCTCGAGCCAAATGTCGAGCAGCACGAGATGCGGGCGGCGCGACTGGATCGCGTTGATCGCATCGTCCGCGTTCTTCGCGGTGCGTACGGCGTAGCCTTCGTCTTGCAGAATTCCCGCCACGAGTTCGCGGATATCGGCTTCGTCGTCGACGACGAGAATGTCGGTTGCCATGGTTTAGACCCCGGATGTTTCCCTGCCTGCCGGCATTTCTTCGTTTTGCGATGGCGGCGCGCTGACGCCCTCCGCCGCGAAAGAGAGCCGCACCCATGCGCCGCGGCGTCCGCCGCCTTTCGGCTCGGGTGCGTCCCGCAAATCGATTTTCCCGCCGTGTTCTTCGAGAATCTTTCCGACAATTGCGAGGCCAAGTCCCGTGCCCTTTTCGCGCGTCGTGACATAGGGCTCGAGCAACCGCTCGCGGTTCTGCGGTGGCAGACCAATACCGTTATCGATCACGTCGATCACGGCGAGGTCGCCTTCGCGGCCGGCGCGTACAGTGATATGGCCCTTGCCGCGTTGATCGGCTGGCACGACCTCGATCGCTTCAACCGCATTCTTCACGATATTGGTCAGCGCCTGCGAAATCAGCCGGCGGTCGAAGCGCGCGATCAATGGCTCGGAGGGGGTCTCGATGTCGAATTTGACGTCGGGATAGCCGACACGCATGAGAAATACGACCTGCCGCGCAATGTCGGATAGGTTATGCGTCTCGACGACGGGCTTCGGCGTTTTGGCGAAAGCCGAGAATTCATCGACCATGCGGCCAATGTCACCGACCTGGCGGATGATCGTTTCGGTGCATTGCTCGAAGACTTCGCGATCGCCGGTAAGCGTCTTGCCGTATTTCCGGCGCAACCGCTCGGCCGAGAGCTGAATTGGCGTCAGCGGGTTCTTGATCTCATGCGCGATACGGCGCGCGACATCCGCCCAGGCCGAAGTGCGTTGCGCGCTGGCAAGCTCGGTAATGTCGTCGAGCGTAATGACATAACCGTGCTGCGAGTCGGAAGAGGTCTCCGTCGTCACGCGCACGTCGATGGTGCGGTCACGCCCGCCGCTTCTGAGCGTCACGGTCCTGCGGACGCGATCGTAACCGGCCTGTGCCTCCGCCGCGAGCGCCGCGATTTCGGGGATGGCTTCCGCGATATCCATGCCGATCAGGTTCGCTTCGGATTTTCCGATCAGGTGCTCGGCGGAGCGATTGAGGATGGTGATGCGCCCCTTGACGTCAAGGCCGATCACGCCCGCGCCGACGCCGGCGAGCACGGCTTCGGTGAAGGCGCGCCGCTGGTCTATCTGGTCGCGCGCGCCGACGAGGTCGTCATGCTGCGCGCGGAGTTCCTGCGTCATGGTGTTGAAGCTTTCGCTCAAATTCGCGAGGTCACCTTCCCGGCGTCGCACTGGCACACGCGCATTGAGATCGCCGGATGCAATCTGATCCGCCGCCGTGATCAGGCGCCGGATCGGGGCCGCGAGCGAATTCGCGAAATTCAGCCCGACCCAGACGGCCGATAGGAGAACGATCAGCGCGATCACGGTGTACATCAACGCGAAAGCGACCTGCACGCCGAAGCGGCGCTCGTCGAGCCCGGCATATTCGGCAACCCCCGCTTCGGTCTGGCGGAGATATTGCAGCACGGCGGGATCGATCGGCCGCGAGACGTACAAATACGTGTCGTCGAAATTCGCGAGCGGAACGATGGCGGCGACGAAGTCGGCGTCGTTCGAGAAATAAATCAGCGGGCGCTCCGTCGTCGCCTGCCGGACCGCGATATTCGTCGGCACGGTCGCGTTCGCGCTGAAAGAAATATTCGCACGCTCGATCACCGAGAGATCGCCATGGATCACAAGCGACACCGGTAATCCGCGAATGCCGGCCTGCGAGGTCAGAATTTGCCGGAAGCGGTCGCGGTCGGTGTCGAACAGGTTCTTTAATCGCCCCATGTCGTCGGCCATCGCGACTGTGTCGGCGCGAATATTGAGCGCGTGCTCGCGCACGTAAGTCTGCGCAATGGTGATGGCGTTACCCACGATCGCGCGCGTTCGAGTCGAAAACCAGCGGTCGAGGCCGCGCTCGAGCGTAACCGAGGCGATCACGGCGACCAGAATGGCCGGCACCGCCGCCACGAGCCCGAACATCAGCGCGATGCGGATATGCAGCCGCGCGCCCGCTCGTCCCTTTCGCCGCGCGCGGAGAAGATCGACAAAGCTCCACACCACGATCGCGAACAGGATCGCGGCCATCGCACCATTCGCGAGCAGCACCGAAACGACGACGTAATGCGTCGGAGCGATTGGCGTGAGACCCGTCAGGATCAGGAAGGTAGCGAGCGCTGAACAGAGCGCGAGAACGATCACGATCGGGGCCAGGAGCCTCCCTAAAGTGCGCGGCGGCCGCGGGAATGGCGGGGAAGCGGTCAGCTTTGAGGTAGCGTCCGACATACGGCGGGAAACCAGGGTGGAGGACCTATGACTGATGCCTTCCTACAACACTGGTGCAAAAATGTGACATATACAAATTGGGCTTTTTTCGCCGGAATCGGGCCGAATTTAGCGCCCGCTACGGATAACTTGCACGTCGAGGTCCCGGATTTTCTTCCGCAGCGTGTTGCGGTTTACCCCCAAAAGCTCGGCCGCCTTGATCTGATTCCCGCGCGTGGCTGCCAGCGCCGCCGAGATCAAGGGTCCCTCCACCTCTTTCAGTACCCGGTGATAAAGCCCCGGCGGCGGCAGATTATCTCCGGGATAGTTGCCGAAATAGCGAGAGAGATGCCGCTCCAGCGACGATGAAATCGTTTCGTCCGCTTTGTCGCCATCGAGCGGGTTTGCGACCGGCTGCGCAAGCTCGGCGTCGAGAATGGGCGCGCCGATGATTTCCTGCGGATAAAGCGCAGCTAACCGGCGGATGAGATTTTCGAGTTCGCGAATATTGCCCGGCCAGCGATAGCGCTTCAGCCGGTCGAGCGCCGCCTGCTCGAGCTGCTTGCGCGGCAGCCCCTCCTTTTCGGCGAGCGCAAAGAAATGCCGGACGAGATCGGAAATATCCTCTGTGCGTTCGCGCAGCGGCGGCAGGCGCAACGGCACGACATTCAAGCGGAAGAACAAATCTTCGCGGAAGAGCCCTTGTTGAATCAGAATGCGCAAGTCCTTGTTGGTCGCCGCGATGATGCGAACGTCGGTTTTGATCGGCGTCCGCCCGCCGACAGTCGTGTATTCGCCCTGCTGCAAAACGCGGAGGAGCCGCGTCTGCGCCTCCATCGGCATGTCGCCGATTTCGTCGAGGAAAAGCGTGCCGCCCTCCGCTTGCTCGAAGCGGCCGGAGCTGCGCGCTGCGGCGCCCGTGAACGCGCCCTTCTCGTGGCCGAACAATTCGGATTCGATCAGGTCGCGCGGGATCGCCGCCATGTTGATCGGCACGAACGGTCCGCTGCGCCGTTTGCCGTAATCGTGCAGCGCGCGCGCCACAAGCTCCTTGCCCGTGCCGGACTCGCCCGAGATCATCACGGTGAGATCGGTCTGCATCAGACGCGCGAGCAATCGATAAATTTCCTGCATCGCCGGCGAGCGGCCGACAAGCGGAATGCCGTCGATCTCTTCCGCTTTCGACAGGGCTCCGTCCTTCTTCTTCGGCTCCGACATCGCGCGTCCGACAATGGCGATCAGTTCTTTCAGGTCGAACGGCTTCGGCAGATATTCGTAGGCGCCGCGTTCCGACGCGCGGATCGCGGTCATGAAAT
>Ga0134125_10003134_pt1 | contig 19299 bp, 16 predicted proteins | sample KB31751_FD_96464 | JGI IMG/M metagenome (GOLD analysis project Ga0134125, IMG submission 96464) | Terrestrial soil microbial communities with excess Nitrogen fertilizer from Kellogg Biological Station, Michigan, USA - KB3-175-1 | ecosystem: Environmental > Terrestrial > Soil > Unclassified ... | reverse complement strand
TTTGGAACCGAGATCGACTTTTCGATAATCGGGCCGTCCATCATGCCAGGAATGGTCAACTGCTGGCTCGCTTTCAGGAAAGTGCCATGCACGTCTGCATTGGAGCCACGGATCGCCTCGGCCAATTCGGACGACGTGAGGTAAGAAGTCTGGCCAAGATAGTGCCGGGCTACAGAAATGACTGTATCTCCGCGTCGAGTCTCGTAGAAGGTAGTTCCAGGCTGCGGCAACTTTGGCGAAGGGATCTGGCCAGTGACCGTAGTTGCCGTCGCGGGAACCAATTTCGCTGTTTGAGCCGCAGCCGCTTTCACCGTGCGGAGGTGCATGAGGCCGAGGCCAAAAGCTGCCACGCCCAGAGCTACAAAAATTTTAAGTTGGCGCCGCTGCAAGTTTTTCTCCAGAGACATCGCTTTGTTCGATGCTACTGATGCGGAATTCTGATCGCTAGTTACGCCAGACCACGAACGTCAGGAAAACCTGGCTCCTCGACACCTTTTTCAGTTCGGGAACTGTCCCGCCACGACCTGCACCGAAACACCGCAATTTGACGGCAAAGATGGTGAAAGCTAGTCTGGTTCTTTTTCCTGCGCAAAACATTTCCGTTTACACGATTTCACTTCGTAATGTAAGTGACTCTCTCGATGCAACCACCGCATCTAAATGTTGCAGAAGATGAGGTTTGCGAGTTTTGGTTGAAGTTGGCGAGATGGTTGCTGTAATCGCTCCCGGAGCAGGTTTTTAAGACTGACAAAATTTGTCACTCCGGTAATCGACGCAATCGAATCCGCAAGCCAGAGTAAGGAGAGCTAGGCACCAGTATGAAGACTATTGCCAGCACAGTTCTTGATCCCAGTCGCCGGAGCGGTGATGCCCGAGATTTTGAAGGCGGGCTCCGGCGGAAAATCGTTGGCCAGGACGCGGCGGTCGAAAAGGTCGTCGAGATTTACCAGATGTTCCTGGCTGGCTTAAATGCTCCGAATCGCCCGGTGGGAAATTTGCTCTTTCTCGGCCCCACCGGTTCCGGTAAAACTCGCGTGGTTGAAGCGCTCGCTGAAACCCTGTTTGGGGACGCGCGCGCCTGCATCAAGATCGATTGCGCCGAGTTCCAGCATTCCCACGAAATTGCAAAACTGATTGGTTCGCCTCCGGGCTACCTGGGTCACCGCGAGACCCATCCCTTGCTTACGCAGGAAGCCCTCAATCAATGGCATACGGACAAGCTCAAAATGTCGATTTTGTTATTTGACGAAATCGAAAAAGCGTCCGACGCCCTTTGGCAGCTTTTACTCGGAATCCTTGACAAGGCTACGCTCACCCTCGGCGACAACCGCCGTGTGGATCTCTCGCAGTGCATCATCATTATGACCTCGAACCTGGGGGCTGGAGAGATGAGCAACCTTGTCGGGGGTGGTTTTGGGTTCGCGCCCAAAGCCGAGCTCGTCGATGAGGCCTTTGACGAGAAGATCAACCGCACGGCGGTCGAAGCCGCTCGTCGTAAGTTCACGCCCGAGTTCATGAATCGTATCGACAAAGTTGTGGTTTTCAAGACTCTGCGGCCGGAGCACCTGCAGCAGATCCTTGAAATCGAACTTGGAATGGTGCAGCAGCGGGTCCTGATGGCTTCCGCAGCCAACCAGTTCGTTTTTTCCTGCACGACGAAAGTGAAGAACTTTTTGCTGCAGGAGGGAACAGATGCGCGCTACGGGGCTCGGCATTTGAAACGGGCCATTGAACGGCATCTGGTGTTCCCGTTGGCAAACCTGGTTGCCACCGGACAGATTCGGCTCGGAGATTTCGTCCGCGTGGATCTGGGCCCGGAAGGTTCGTTGACGTTCGTCAAGGAAGCCGAGGGAGCGATGGTGCCCATGTTGATGGAGCGTTATGGCGCCGCCGCCAGTGCACCAAGCTTGGCCAGTCGCGCGGTCAGGCCAATTGCCAAGCCGAAAGAGTTCACGGCCACGCCTGGCAACGAAACCAAATAAACTTTTCACTCCAGCCATAGCCCAGCAAACCTGCTGGGCTATCTTTTTTGGTGCCTACAATCCAACTAGCTTCCAGCAGAAAACCTGATTCAATAATCATGTGGCGAATGCTTCCACTTCGAGCGGTAAGCGCACCGCGATTCTTTGCCTGCTGCTGGCGGCGGGCACTCTGGCGCTCTACAGCCGCGCCGCACATGCCGGATTCCTCCGTTACGACGATGACCGCTATGTAGTCGAGAACCAGCATGTGCGCTCGGGTCTTCACTGGAGCACCGTCGCATGGGCGTTCACCACGCTTGAACAGGCCAACTGGCATCCCCTGACCTGGCTTTCCCACGCGCTCGATGTCCAGCTTTTTGGATTGAACCCGGCTGGCCACCATTTCATGAATTTGTTGCTTCACGCCGGGAGCGTTGTGTTGCTGTTTCTCCTGCTGCAATGGCTGACGGGATACACCGGGCGCAGCTTAGCGGTTGCCGCGCTGTTTGCGGTCCACCCGGTGAATGTCGAGTCGGTGGCCTGGATCGCCGAGCGCAAGAACGTGCTGTGCATGTTCTTTATTCTTCTCACATTACTAGCGTACGCAGGTTACGTTCGCAAACCGGGCGTTCTTCGATACATCGGCGTTCTAGTTGGCTTTGCGTTGGCCCTTATGTCGAAGCCGATGGCGATCACGCTGCCGTTCGTGCTGCTGCTATTAGATTACTGGCCATTGCGAAGATGGGCATCGATCGAGCCTGCCGAGACAAACACAAGCTTCATTCCAGAAAAGCAGTCGCTCAGTTGGCTGATTCTTGAAAAGCTCCCCCTATTTGCGATGTCGGCCGCCAGCGCCGTGATCACGATGAAGGCACAACGCGCCGGTGGGGCGGTCACCTCTAAATATTCGGTACTGGCGCATCTGCAAAATGCCGTCGTCAGCTATGTGCTCTACATCGGGAAAGCGATCTGGCCGGCGCGATTAGCAGCGCTTTATCCATATCCAACGGCCGGTTGGCCTGTGAGGACGGTAGTTCTCTCCGCGCTCCTCCTGATATTCGTGACCGCATTGGTCCTCAGATATCGAGAACATCGCTATTTGCTTTGGGGATGGTTCTGGTTTCTGGGCACGATGGTTCCGATGATTGGCCTCGTCCAGGTCGGAAATCAGGCTATGGCGGACCGCTACGCTTATCTGCCTTTCATTGGGCTGTTCGTAATGGGAGTGTGGGGAACCGCCGAGCTCGCAAATCGGTTTTCGATACAAAAATATGTTGTGTCCGGCGCGGTCGTGATTGTGATTGCTTTGTGCGAGGTGACGTACCGCCAGTTAGCTTACTGGCACGATGATTTCAGCCTGTGGTCGCACACGTTGGCGGTGACAAATCGAAATTTCGTGGCCGAGGATAACTTCGGAAATGCACTGATCAAAGCCGGAAAATACGATGAGGGCATCGCCCACTTTCGAAAGGCGGCTGAGATTGAGCCCGGAGATCCGGTCAGCGAAGTTAATCTTGGAATCTATGCGCAGCAGCACGGAGATCTGCAGCAGGCCGCCGCTCGCTATCAATACGCATTGCAGTTGGCTTCCGACCCGCAGGTGCTTGCTACGGCCTATGCGAACCTGGGCAGTATTTACTTTGCCTCTCGTAATTATCAACAAGCACAGGACAATTTTGAATCGGCGTTGAAGCTGGGATCAACCAGTCCGTATGTTTTTCTGCACATGGGATTAATCGCGCAAAAAAATTCAGACTGGAATAACTCAATTCGCTATTACGCAATGTATGTTGCGGTTGAGCCAAGCGACATCGGATATTTTCTGCTGGGGCAAGCGCTCGATCACGCCGGAGACCACGAGCGCGCGAAACTTGCATATGAGCAGGCACAGCGCTCATCGCGGAATCTGGACGAAACCCGCAAGGCAGCCGCCAAACTTTTAACGGAATAGCCGAGACAAGAAATAGCTTCAGAATATTTTTGTGTTTCGAGGTTTCCTTCGTGATACTTCGTGTCCTTCGTGGTTAAGAATTTCTCAAACCACGAACTAACACGAACGAAATCTTCACGAAGGAACTAATTCAGGCATCACCGGGCTCAGCATCCCACGGAAAACACTCTCCGATGCCATGCGATCAAGAGCGCCGAGCCAATGATCATCAGCCCAACACACAGGCCAATCCAAATGCCCAGTGCGCCCCAGCCCAACCGAAAGCACAAAAAATACCCGAGCGGGATTCCGATGAACCAGTAAGCCACAAAGTTGGCGAGCATAGGCGTCTTCGTGTCTCCCGCCCCGCGCAGAGCTCCCGTGGTCACGACCTGCACGCCGTCAAATAACTGAAACGCGGCTGCGACCAGTAGCAGCGTTGCTCCGACGCGAACCACGGCTGGGTCTGGAGAGAACGCGCGTGCGATCACTTTAGGAATTGACACGAACACCAGGCCAGAACAGGCCATAAACGCCACTCCCAGCGTAATCGCCGACCATCCGGCGCGGCGCGCACCCGCGGGATCGCAACGCCCCAGCTGTTGCCCAACTCGAACCGCCGCGGCGGAACTGACTCCGTAAGGCACCATGAAAGTGAAGGCCGCGCAGTTCAATGCAATCTCGTGCCCCGATAACGGCACCGCGCCCAGCTTCCCGCAAATCGCAGTCGCCATTGAAAACGCGCCAATCTCGACCAGAATCTGCCCGCCGGCCGGAGCTCCCAGTTTCAGCAACGCCCATATTCTGCCGAGATCGATTGTTGCCGTGGAAGTTGGCTCCGGTAACTCCGGTCTGCGTTTATATTCCACCCACGCTAACGTAATCGCCAGCACCAGCATCATGTAAATGCGCGCAAAGCACGTGGACCATCCGGAGCCGGTGATTCCCTCAGCACGAAATCCCATGTGCCCATAAATCAGCGCCCAGTCGCCCACCGCATTCACAATATTCGCGGAGACCAGCGCAAACATGATGGGGATCACTACATTCACCGCCTGCAGATAACGTCGCAGTGCGAAGTACCCAAGCAGCGGCAACGTGCCCCAATTCAGCGCCGATAAAAAAGGCTGCATGGGACCGACGATAGCCACACTCACTCCGAAACGCCTCATCAGTACCGGCCAGAACGATACCGCGATCATCAATATCGGCGTGAGCACAACTCCCAGCACGATTCCATTCAACAGCGTCTTATGCGCATCCCGCACGTCTTTGCGCCCGTAGGCTTGCGCGACGAAGGTGTCCATGCCCAGCAGCATGCCGGCGCCGAGAAAAACAATAACGTGATAGAGACTCTGCCCAAGCCCCGTGGCCCCGATTGCAATCGCGCTATCAGGCATGCGTCCGACCATGATCGTATCCACCACGCCCATGCTCATCCATCCGACCTCAGCCATAATGAGCGGCAGCGCCAGCCGTAAGGTCAGGCGAAAATCATCGAGACGCGGCGTGGTCTGAAGTTCAGCAGGCATGGGAGTTGTGATTTTACAGTGGCGTAAAAGAAGTGGATTGCAACTTTCGGTCGCTTGTATCAGGGCACGCCTTGAGGCGTGCCGTGAATCATCGCACCGCCGGTTCGGCACGACTGAAGTCGTACCCCGATACAGGAAGGGAACTCTGGTCGAGCTCTTTTAAGAAGCCTCTCGGCGAACAGTCGGTTTTTTTACCCCAGACGCGGCTTTCAGTTTTTCCACTTCTGCCGCACTCAACCGCCGGAATTCGCCCGGAGGGATGTCCAGGCTCAATGGCCCGTAACGCACGCGTTTGATCTTTTCCACGTGATGTCCGATCTCTTCAAACATTTTGCGGATCTGGCGGTTCTTGCCTTCCATAAGCGTCAGTTCATACCAGGGATTGTCGCCTTCGCGCACCAGGCGCACTTTCGCCGGCGCAGTCTTCACCCGACTTGCAGTCTTCACCCGACCAGCGCCGCTTTTACTCCTGTCATCCCGAGCGGAGGTGTCGAATTCGCGCGCGAATTCAACACCGGAGTCGAGGGACCTGCTTTTGTCAGCGCCACGACTCTCCGGACGCCGCTGAAACCGCCGTTCAGTCGTTATCGACAACCCTCGCCGCAATTTTTCCAGCCCCGCTTCGTTCGGAGTGCCTGCGACTTTCACCACATAAACCTTCGGCACATGCGATGCAGCTTTCATCAGCTTGTTGGAAAGCTCGCCATCATTAGTCAGCAGCAACAGGCCTTCACTCGCATAATCTAGACGCCCAACCGGATAAACCCTCGCCCGAATTCCCCGCAACAGGTCCATCACCGTAGGCCGGCCTTCAGGATCGCTGACGGTGGTGACGTATCCCTTGGGCTTATTCATCAGCAGATAAACTTGCCGCTCCGCCCCGTGCAACAGCTTTCCATTCACCCGAATATGATCGTGCTCAGGGTCAGCCTTGCTGCCAAGTTCGGTGACCATCGTGCCATTAACCGAAACCGCACCAGAGGAGATCAGTTTCTCGGCGCTGCGTCGCGACGCAATGCCAGCAGCAGCGATGATTTTTTGGAGGCGCTCGGAAGGCATGTCTACGAAAAGGTTATCAGAAAGATGGCTTGACACCTCGGCTCGACATGATCAGAATTCCTGTTGCTGAATATGTGGAGGTCTCCCGTGCGAATCAACCCACTGGCTGGCAAAATACTACTCACCCTTAGCCTGGTCACCCTGGCGATTTCGTCCACTATTTGTGTTTGGGGACAGACCTCACCTTCATCCCCCGCAGCGTCCACCGGTCCCAAGCTGCAAGCCGAATTGCTGAAGACGATCGATGCCAGCCGCGCCCGCGCCGGTGACGAAGTGACGGCGCGCACGATTACACCGCTTGCATTCAATGGCTCAAAATTTCCCGCGGGCGCAGTCGTAAAAGGCCATGTCGCGGAAGCCACACCGGTCCGGCTGCTGCTGGTGTTCGATTCCATCGTGACGAAGAAAAATGCGCCGGTTCCACTGGGGCTCTCGCTGCGTGCCGCAATGATGCCGAAGTCAACCGGGCAATCAGCACAGATTTCTCCGCACGCAGAGGGCGCAGGTAGAGGTGACATGTTGCGGAGTCCCACGGCTGCCGCCGAAGACTCCACCAACACGGTATTTCAAGGTCCAAAACGGCCGGAGCCGGTGATGGTCTCAAATGGAGGCGTGGTTGGATTGGCAGGCGTTGACCTGAAGGTCAGCACCAACCCAAAAGCGGGCGCTGCCTTCGAAATCGCCAAAAATAACAAGCTGCAACTTGAGAAAGGCCTGCAATTAATGTTCGTGGTTTCAACTCTGCCGTAGTACGCAGGCACCTCTGGGATCGACTGCAATCCGCTCGTAACTTCAACTCACGCGCTTTTGGTTTCGACCTGGCTAGATTCAGGTTGATCGGAAACCGCTGCGGCCGACGCCTCCTGCGATTGCTGAGTTTCCGCCGGCAACAAATCACTTTGAAACGACTCCGCAACGAGCTTCTCGAACTCCTCCATGCTGGGAAGTTCGTTCACGTCCTTCAATCCAAAACGGAGCAGAAACTCTTTGGTGGTCTTATAAAGTATTGGCCGGCCGATTACGTCTTTGCGCCCGGACGTAGTGATCAACTTGCGATCGAGAAGAGTTGCGATCACGCCGCTTGAATCGACGCCGCGAATTTCACTGATCTCCGGCACTGTGACTGGCTGCTTATAAGCGATCACCGCGAGAGTTTCCAACGCCTGCAGCGAGAGCCGAATCGGCGGCTTCAAACTTTTCGCAAACGAACGTACCAGATCATGCTGCTCGGGCTTGGTAGACATGCGGTATCCACCGGCGATCTGGCGCAGTTCGATGCCGTGGGCCTCGGATGAATAATCCGAAGCCAATTCTTCAATTGCAGCGCGCACTTCAGATTTAAGATCAGTGCCCTCCGTAGCTGAATCCTTCAGCAAGGCAACGATCTGATCGAGGGTAATGGGCATTTCAGCCGCGTAAATAATGGCTTCAAGTTTTGGTTTAAGGCTCATAAAAAAGTTGTCAGTTCCCAGTGGGCAGTCTAAGTGCAAATGTCATCCCGACCAAGCCGATTGATCGGCTTTGCCGATCAATCAGCGCGTGGAGGGACCTGCTGTTCGGTCCTTAGCTCATTTTTCTCTGCGGCCTCGGACTGTTTTTCTCTGCGTTCTCTGCGGTTAAAAGCTTTTGTTTTTCTTTTAGGCAGGCCCGAGCCGCTGCCTTACGAAAGCTCTTATCCGCAGAGATCGCAGAGAAACGTCATCAAGATCGCGCAGAACCTCAGGATGACAGATTTGTTTCATCTCCAGTCGTCCCTGACCGCCGCCTGCTCCGCCATGATTGCATCGAACTTATCGTGCTTGCGAACCAGAATCTCACCGAACAGGCGGTCTTGCCGTAATTGGATTGCCTGCAGCCGCACCAACTCCAGCATAGCCAGAAACATACACACCAGAGCTTGCCGCGATTGCACGTTACGCAAAAATTCTTTCAATCGCAGCGGCCGGTCCTCTAGCGACAATCGCCGCCGAAGATATTCAATCATCTGAGAAACCGTGACAGTTTCTTCGTCCACCTGAATCATCGGGCGAGTGCGCGCCCGCTCCAGAATCTGCTGGAAAGTTTTCACCAGGTCGATGACGTCGGCGGCGAGCTCCGGCTCGGTCCCTTCCGCATCGATGAACTCGCGGATAGCGGGATTCGAGCGTACCGCCTCTTCAATCTGCTGTTTTTGCATCAACATCTGTGCCGCCGATTTGAACTTCTCATGCTCGATGAGCCGATTCACCAACTCGGCGCGCGGATCTTCCTGCTCTTCAGAAGTGGCTGCAGGATCCCGCGGCAACAGCATCTTCGACTTGATGTGAATCAGCACCGCCGCCATGTAAATAAATTCGGCAGCGACGTTTACATCCAGCTCGCGCAGTTTCTCAACATACGCAAGATACTGTGCCGTGATCTTGGCGATGGGAATGTCGTAGATATCGATGTCCTGCTTGCGGACGAGGTCGAGCAAGAGGTCGAGTGGCCCTTCGTAAACGCTCGAAACCGCGACTGAAAAAGGGAAGTCATTAGCCTCCCGCTTCTCGCCAACCTGAGCGGCCGAGGGCACCGGAGCAGAAGGAAAATCATGGACCACTTTGGCGTGTTCAGGCAACGCTACTTCGCTCCTTGGGTCTGCGTCGGCGCTTCGTAATCCAGCGACATCTTCATGGCCTCGCGAACTTCATTCATCGTTGTTGCGGCCACTTTGCGGGCACGGTCCGAACCCGTCTCAAGGATATCCCAAGCCAGCCGTGGATTGTCCTCATATTTTTTTCGGCGTTCCTGCATAGGCTTAAGAATCTGCACTAGTGAGTCGGCCGCCCAGCCTTTACATTCAATGCATCCGATGCCCGCCGACCGGCAGCCAACGTCCACCTTGGCATTGGTTTCGCGATCGCTGAATATCTTGTGCAAATCTCCGACCGGGCAAACGTCAGGATTTCCGGGATCGGTGCGGCGCACGCGTGCGGGGTCCGTCACCATAGTCTTGAGTTTTTGCCGAACCACCGGCTCGGGATCGGTGAGCAGGATGGTGTTTCCATAGGATTTCGACATTTTTCTGCCATCCGTGCCGGGCAGCTTTGGCGCTGGAGTGAGTAGCGGCTGTGGCTCGGGAAATACTTCTCCCCCTCGCAGACGGTAGAACATATTGAAGCGGCGCGCGATCTCGCGAGTCAGTTCCACGTGCGGCACTTGGTCTTCACCGACAGGAACGAAATCGCCTTTGTAGATCATGATGTCCGCCGCTTGCAGCACGGGATACCCCAGAAAGCCGTAGGTCCCCAGATCTTTTTCCTTAATGTTCTCGCGCTGCTCTTTGTACGTTGGCACCCGTTCCAGCCAGCCCAGTGGCGTAATCATCGAAAGCAGCAGGTGTAATTCTGCATGTTGCGGCACATGCGACTGAATGAACATGGTGCAGCGATCAGGATCGAGCCCGGCAGCCAGCCAGTCCATAAGCACTTCAACCGAGTTTTGTTTTACCTGCGAAGTGTCGGCGTAGTCGGTAGTGAGTGCGTGCCAATCGGCGATAAAGAAGAAGCAGTCAAACTGGTTTTGCATGCGCACCCAGTTATCGAGCGCGCCAACAAAATTTCCCAGGTGCAGTTTGCCCGTTGAGCGCATGCCGCTCAATACGCGTTTGGGTTGAGTTCGCGAAGCCATCACAATCGCACCAGCACTGAGTTAAACGCATCGATAAACGGGAAAATGAGCCGGCCCAAAATTCCTCCACCAAGATAGATAAGCGCCAGCAATCCAAGCCATCCGACGGTGTCGTAAATTCGCAGGGTGGATGCAGGCAACAGGTGACGCAGCACGTGACTGCCATCGAGCGGCGGCACCGGTATGAGATTGAACACAGCCAAAACAATATTAATGATGGCCAATTCGTAGAGAAAAAGATTTAGCGGCATTAGAATCGAACTGGTTTGAGCAGCCAGTAATTCAAGATTGTTCGGGTAAACCAGTGGCAATACATGAATAATTGATTTTCCCAGCTTCGAAACCAGCGCGATCACGCCCATTAATACTGCTGTGGCGCCGACCACCGCGAAGTTACTGATCGGTCCTATTACCGAAGTCAGAATATCGTCCAGCACCGGCTGCCGAAAATTTCGCGTATCGACCGGCGTCGGCTTGGCCCATCCCAGCATCGGGATGTGGGCAAGGACCGCCATCAAAGGCAACAATACCGTACCCACGGGATCAATGTGTTTGATCGGATTTAGCGTGATTCGTCCCAGCATTCGCGCCGTGGGATCTCCGCGCTTGTTCGCCATCCATGCATGTGCAGATTCGTGAACGCTGATGGCGAACACAAACGCAATAATCTGGAACAGGATGTCGACGTGTTGGAGGGTCATGTATTAATTGAAGAATTTGCGAATTATCGAATCGCCAATTTGCACTGTAGAAAAAATCAGCTATTCGTCAATCCGCAAATTCATCAATTCGAGGATACTTTTCTTGGCTTCGATACTAACAAATTCCGCTGCTATTGGCTGCCGGTTAAACCAGGGGTGCCCGACGGCGCGATGGTCTTCACTTTGATGGTTTTCGCTGGCACTCCAGCCACAATGTTATAAGGCGGTACATCTTTCGACGCTACGCCGATCGAGCCCACCATTCCATGTTCAGCGATACGAACTCCGCTCATCACTGTGGCATGGTAGGTCACGCGGGCGCGCGGTCCAATTTCGGTTTTGTGGTTAGAGATGATCATGCCGTCATTCAGGTCGTGGGCATGTGTATAGACGTTGGCGTAGTCAGAAATCGAACTGCCCTGGTGAATGATGAGCTCGCCGCGGTCATCCAGCAGAACATATTTGTGGATGGTGCAGTTGTCTTCCACGGTCAGGTTGTAACCAAAGGTGAGTTCGACGCCGTGAAAGATCTTCACATTCGTACCGCAATATTTAAAGACGTGCTTCGCCAGCATGGCGCGCATGCGAAATCCCAGCCAGTGATTTAAGCCCAGCGGCGACCGGTCATACATCATCCAGAACCAAATCAGCGGCTTGCGCTCCGCATATTTCGCGGCATCTACGTCACCATAATACTCGGGCTCAAGTGTCGCATTACGCGGATCGAATGAGTGCACCAGAGCGCGTTGCGCCAAATCGCCTGACGGAGACGCATAGGACCGGCCAAGATAAATTTCGTACAGCGTTTCGCGGACGACTTCGCTGCTGTGCTCAGGATCTTTTCTGGAGAATTCGGAATCGAGGCGCTCAATCCATCTCAGAAAGATTTCGTTGGCTTCGGGCGTTGGTTGCAGGTTGCGGTATTCGTATCTGGGCATGGGTCTTATCTCGTACGAAAGGCATTAACCACTAAGGACATTAAGGTACACGAAGGAAGGCCAGATTTCTTTGTGGCCGGAATAGTGGAGTCACAAGTTTATTTCTGAATTACGGTGAGTTCGTGAGCTCCCACAGTCGCGCTGTCGATGCGATCTGCCATCTTGAATTGCGAATCGATGCCGAGATCGGGATATTTAGGGGTGAGAAATTTTTCGACGAATAGCTGCAGCACAAAATGCGGCACTTCCATATCGTCGATTGATACAGAATCCACATGAACGTGTCCTCGTCCCTCAGTAGCGCGGGCATGAGCCACTACCACCACGTCGTGAACGCCGCTGAAAATCGAAAGCAACGGATTTGAGGAATGCACGCCCTCGCGAATGCGATCAAAATCGACTTTGGCGTGTCCAGTAATTACGCCGTCTTCACCCTCGAGCTTTACCGAGTCCACGCCCGCAGGCATTTTGATGTTCTCAGAGGCGATATAGGCGTTCACCTCCGCTTCCGTTAGCACTGTCGGGGTTTGGTTCGGACGTGACGAACGCCCGTTGGATTCGATGTGATCGATCTTGCGCTCTGCCGACACAAGATCGCGAGATCCGGACTTTGCCGCCATACTCAGCGGCAGGCACAACAAAATCAAGATGGCGGAATATTTTAGATTCACGGTTTTAGCGCGGCCTGGGTTGGCGGGTTCGTGATCGGCGACACGCGAGGCTGATCGAGGGTGCCCGAAACGTTGTACCCAGTTGAATTCTCGCCAGTCATTTTCACATTCAAATCGCCCGCCAGTGAAGCTGTGCCGCTGAGGTTAAAAACCCCGCTGTCGCTAACGAGTTCCGCGTCAGCCAACGAAAAGATTCCGCCCCGGAAAGCCAGCTGCCCGGAAAATGCGCTGCTATGGAGTGGCTCCGCATTTTCGCTAAGCACCACGTGAGGAAACTCGCTATCTTTAATGGAGAAGTTGGCGTCAAGCTCGGCTTTTTTCAATAAGTCCTGAAGCGTCCAGCCGGCAGTTTTAAATCGATAATTCGCCGACCCCTCGCCATCAATCCAACCCATGCGCACGAATTCTGCGATGGACGAGAGCGACACCCCATCGAAGTTTCCAGCGCCCGAATACTCGGGCGGCCGCACTGAAAAATCAGCTTTGAAATCTCCTGCTGCTTCCCCATTGAGCAAATTCCCGTGCGTATTCGTCAGCGAAAGCCTGGCCTTTTCCAAGTCGAGATCGCTGAAGAATCCAGTGCACACCGCGCCACCCATTTTCAACTTGTCGATTGCGACCGACCCAGTGGCAGTGGCTTTCACGAAGTAATTGGACGAATTACCGATCCCCAGAATCTTGTACCACGGACGTTTCGCCGCCATTGGATTAAGCAAGCGGTTCAACGCCACCGCGCTTGCTTGTGCAGTCCGTAAACGAAATTGGATACGACAGGTTTCCGGTGTCACACACGGGCGTGGAACGACCAGTGAGCCACGCCAGGTTGACTCCGCAGCCAGCGCGTCCAAATTTTTAACCCGCACGGAATCGGCGTTGATCGTCAGATCGGCGCGCCGGATCTGAAACGGCGAATTCATGCCTCGCACTTGAGCGTGCACGGATCGCAGCTGGCCAACTCCAGTCACGGTTGGCATCCGCGAATCCCATCCGCCAAACACGTTCAGATCGAGGGCGGTAACTCCCTCAGCTGTAACCTGCGGCGCGGGAAGCCTCAGAATTTGAGCGGCTTGCAGAAGGCGTTTCAGTCCGGCCTCACCACGGATTGAAGCTGTATATCCAGACCGTGAAATCGAAAGATGGGCCTGAATTGGCGTCGGTCTGCCGAGAGGAATGTTGATAGGGCCAATCTGCAATTTAGGGAAATTCACCCGCGCGATGGCAGTTTTCGACTTGGCGATCAAAGGCGATGTGACCAGCGCGAAAGGCACACGACCCAAAATCAATTCAGTTCCAGCCTGAGAACTCAAACGTACGCCCGTGGCCTGGCCTTCTCCGAGCATTTGCGTTGCCGCCGAAGCACTGCTGCGCCGCAATGAGAACGTCAGGTCCATATTGCCACTTGCATTCAGGTCACGAGGGACCGTCTGGTTGATATGGCGCAACAGGTCGAGAGCAGATTGCACCGGCGCATCTTTGGCGAGAAGAGTCAGATCATAGGACGAGAACGGAATCCCGGTCGCGCTACCTTTAAGTTCCAGGCTCCCATCACCCGTCGGTGAATTGCAATCTACGTTGGTCAGAAAACGCTGGTCCGAGTTGTACTCGGCAGAGCATTGTGCAGAAACACTAAAATCGGTTCCGGCTGGCAGGTCCTGGCGGCGAAGCTGGTCGATCGAAGCTTCACTGGTGATTTTTAAATTTCTGAGTGTCCCCGAAAAATGGCTCGAGAGCGCGGCACTGCCGCGCCACTCTTTATCGGTTCCGAACAACAACCTTGACAGTTGCCCGATCTGCGCCTGTTTCCACTCCAGCGAAAACTGAACTGGAGTGTCATAAAGCACCGCGGCGCGCTGCCAGACTCCGCTCATGCTGATGATGCCGGTATCAGTCAGATTGGCGTCAGTGCGGATCGGATTGCCGCGCAGTCGCATGCCCCACTGGTTCTCAGATTCCTGCCATAACGAAAATTCAGCATTGGTGAACGCGAAATGGGTTTTTTCGAGTCCATCCTTAAAGTTAATTCGCGCACGTCCGGCTTCGATATAAGGAAAGACACGGCGCGGCTCGCGTTTTCCAGCAGTGGTAGGGGCAGTTGAACTTTTCGAAGCCCGCTCGACCAATTCCTCGAAATTCCATTTGCCATCCGAGTTGCGGCTCAAATTAAGGCTGGCGTCATTCAAATCGAGGCTGGAGATTTCAATTCGCCGGCGCAACAGAGAACTCACTCGCAGCCATGCCGAAACATCAGGAGCGCGGAGCAGCGGCTCGGCCCCAAACTCTGGATTGTCGTAAATGGTTAAATTTTCAAGGTCGAGTCCGGGCCGAGGAAGAAAACGAATGTGAACAGCTGCAATTTCAACTCGGCGGCCAAGTTCCGTGCTGAGCGATTCCGCTACCTTGCGGTGCAGCAATCCACTTTGCGGCCGCACCAGGAACAGCGCCATCAATAGCAGCGCTATGGATCCAATTACGCGTTTGGACCGAAACTTTTTCAACGAACTACCTTGAGCGTTCGTTTCCAGCGGGTCATATCAAAAAAATGCACTATGACGTGGCCGAGAAATGAAATCCTGTCTCCAGGGCTTTTCTGCAGATATTGGTCGGGTGGCGTTTCAAATGACCAATATATAAACATCGGTCGTCCGATCACGTTTTCCTTCGGAACGAAGCCCCAATAGCGGCTGTCATAGCTTACATCCCGGTGGTCACCCATCGCGAAATAGCTGTCAGGGGGCACGACCAGGTCGCCATTCTCAATATGCTGCGGCATCAGCAGTTTCCACTCCGAAGTGACATTGCTGTAATCGGAGGGCGCCACCTCGGGAAAGTTATCGCGATAGGGATCGTAAGGGTTGAATCCGGTATTCAGAACATAGGGCTCGTTAAGTTTCTGTCCGTTGCGATACACCGCCCCGTCGCGAAGATGGATATGATCGCCGGGAACTCCTATGATTCGCTTCACAACGTAGAGGTCCGATTCGGACGGCGACAGGAACACCACAATATCCCCATCGTTAATTTGCGTGTAGTGAACAATTGGCTGGATCCAACGGCTGGGCGGCGCGAACTGCATGCGATTGACGAATACGTGGTCGCCGATCAGCAACGTGTCCTCCATCGACGCGGACGGAATTTCAAACGCCTGCAAGATAAAAGTAATAATAAAGAGGCCAGTTACCAGTACTCCCGCCAGTGAAGCTAAGAACTCGACCGTAGTCTCTCTTGGCTTTTCTTGCTTGATCTCTTTCGTGGCCAATCTCGTCCTCTTTCTTGAAATTTACTGGACCAACCGCAAAGCCCGGTCCCACCGCGTAATCTGCACCAGGTGACTCATAGCATAGACGAAGCGGGCCAGTTTGTTCCCGTCAGTCGGATATTCGTTTTCCGGGCTGCGCATCGACCAATAGATAACCAGCGGCCGGCCCACGATATTTTGCGCGGGCACGAAGCCCCAATAGCGGCTGTCCAAAGAATCGTCACGATTGTCGCCCATCACGAAATAATTGCCTTCCGGTATGATCAGCTGCCCGTCATCCACCATCTTTCTCATTTCCAGCCACCACGCCCCGTTCAATCCAGAAACCGGGAGGTCAACCCGCGGAAAATCATCGCGGAACACAGCCTCGATGCCACCATCATTAGGACGAGAGTAGTGGGCGTAAGGTTCGACGGTCAGCTTCCCATTCACGTAAACCCGGCCGTCAATCATGCGGACGCGGTCGCCGGGAATCCCGATAACTCGTTTCACGAAATGCTCGCTGGGATGAATCGGATAATGAAATACGACAATGTCCCCACGCTTTACTTTCCGGTATGGCAGGAAATGCCCCCAGAAACCGTCGCTTCCGAAATGCAATTTGTCCACCAGCAGGTAATCGCCGGTGAGCAAGGTATTCTCCATGGACTCCGAGGGAATTTGGAACGCCTGCACGACAAACGTCACCACGAAAACGGCAATTACCACCGTTCCCAGCAGAGACTGCAAAGACTCCGGCCAGCCGGAATGACGATCAGCATGCCTGCGAACCAGGTTCAACGGGACACTCCATTCGCCGAAGGCAGGGAAGCAAGGTGATCGAGCACTTGCCGCGCGGCTTCCTGCTCGGCAGTCTTCTTGGTTGCGCCTTGTGCGCGGCCTACGAACTCAACCTGTCCGGTTCCCAGCGCCAGCAACCGCGCTTCGATGGTGAATGTCTTCTGATGCTCGGGGCCGGACTCCTTTACTAATACGTAAGCCGGCTGTGGTCGCGGCGTCGCCTGTAAGGTTTCCTGCAAAGCGGACTTGTAGTCGGTGACCTTGGCTGCCCGCCCGGTTGATACAAATTCTTCAAGCTCTGGTTGAACAATTCTTTGCAGGATTAACTTGCGTGCGGGCTCCAAGCCGGCGTCGAGATACACGGCGCCAAGCACAGCTTCGAGAGCGTCGACCAGCAAAGCAGATTTATTTCGCCCGCCGCTCTTTTCTTCCCCACGTCCCAGCCGTAAAAACTTCCCCAACTGCAGCTGTTCCGCCACGCGGATCAGATGGTTCTTGCTGACGAGATGCGCGCGCAGCTTCGACAGCTGGCCTTCGTTGAACTCCGGGAAGCGGCGAAATAATTCCTCGGTCGTCACCAGCCCCAGCACTGCATCGCCCAGAAATTCCAGTTGCTCATTGTCACGAGCGCGTTCTCCGGAACCCGGCCGTAGCATCTCCGCCTCTCGAGCCTGCGAGCTGTGCGTCAGTGCGCGCTCCAGAAATTCGGGCGAAGCAAACACATGCCCAATGGACTCTTCGAGACTTGCGACTTCTCTGAGATTAGACGTCGACATTCAAGATTTCCGTTTAGTGGGCGGGCGTGGAAGCCTGGCCTGGAGAGACTTGGTTCGGTGTTACATTATTTGGCTGCGCAGGTTCATTCGCGCTCGGAGCGCCACCTGCTGACGCGCCGCTTCCAGCCGCCTTCACAACCAGCCGGTCACGTTCATTTCGCGCCATCCTGCCCAGGTTTGTGCCTTCCTCCGTCAGTTGCACGGCACGGTTCGCCTGTTCCAGCGCGTCCGAATATTTTTTCTGCTGGTCCAATGCCAGCGCCAGCCGCAGAACAACTACGGGATCAGGATTCGCCGCGTCGGTCTCCATGGCATCACGCAGCTTGGTTTCAGCTTCGGCAAAATGCTCCTGCTTGTAATACATGGTCCCAATGATTGCCAACCCGGTCGAGCGCAAATATTTCTTGTATGCGTCAAGCCTGTCCGGAGGAGTCCCCGCCGGGACCGCTAAATCAGTGTCCAAGGTTTTCAGCGCATGGCTGGCGTATTCGACTACTTGCTCTGAGCGCTGCTCGCGATCAAGGTCCGTAGGGCCGGTGCGTTCTTCCAGAATCTCTGCAATTCCGATCAGGGCCTCAGGATCATCCTTATCTATAGCCAGCACTTTGAGTCCCATGTTCATCATCTTTTCAGGATTCCCCGCATTCTGATACTCGCTCATCGCGGCGCGGTAAAGCAGGACCCGCACATCACTATTTGGAAACTTGGCGGCGAAATCATCAGCCGCTTTTTCCATCGCTTCAGGATCTTGCGTATTGGCCGCTGCCGCCTGATACGCCTTGTACTCCTCTCTTGTCTTGGTCTGGATCGGTGGCCGTCCTGTATTTGCCGTTCCAGCTTGCGGCACGCCGGAGGAAGCCGGCTTCGCTGCCGAAGACTGCGCTTGCGCCGCCACCACGCTGGCCGCCAGCACTGTGATCAGCACTGCCGATCTTGTCATTTCCCTTCTCCCGAAATTGCAACGCTGGCGGGTAACAGATCCCGGTCAGTTGCTTTGGTCGTCCTTGTCGCTGTCCGTCGTATCGTCTTTATCTTTATCCTTGGCGCCGCCCGGGGGCTGATATGGCTTTTGCAGTCCCTGTTCGGCCGCCGCTTTGGCGGTAGGCAAGGAATCGCTCGCTCCTTCGGCGGCCTTGTAGTGGGCTACCGCTTGCGCCCGCAATGGTCCGCCGGTGTCATCGTCTTGAAGATCAAGAATTCGTCCCAGATAAATATGTGACCAGGCCACAACTTGCGGCTCGCTGGTCGCATGCAATGCTTGTTCAAAGTAATCCCGCGCTCCGTCCATATTTTTATTAAGCGAGATTTGCGCCAGAATGAACAGCGCGCGTCCTGGATCTTCCGTCTTTTCAGCCAGCGCCTGCTTGGCCAGCCTTTCGGCAGTCTCCGAATCGCCGGCAGATAAGCGCTCCTCCGCGGTGGTCAAGAGTCGGCCTTCTTTAGCTCGCGCCAGATGCAAAACTTCCGGATCAGACTCCGTGGCGAACTGTATCTGTGCAGTTTGCTTCACCTCGCGCCGAACATCTATTCCGCCGATGAAAGCCGGCAACGCGTTTCGAAATCCGATATTGTCTTTCTCAAACCCAATTAACTTGTCGTAAAAATATTTCGTCAGCACAAAGCCCTGCGACATGGATTCTTGAACTGCAGCCTCTTGGTCAGCCTGCGTGGCTTTTCTGTTGGCCAGGGTCCTGGCCTCTACCGCGCGAATCACGCACTCGGTCACCAGCAGGGAAGCGTCGTCTTTGAAAGCCTCATCCATCGGCGCAAGGCGCAGCGCGTCCATTAAAGGATCAAGCGCCACAAAATTGCCGGAAAACTTTCCAACCATCGGATCCAGCAAATAATGAAGATACGCATGCCGGATCTGGTCCACCTTCAATTCGATGTTGGTTCCCGGAGTGATCACTACGTAATATTCCAGACTGTAATTACGCGCGTTCGTCTCGGACGAAGCTCCCATCGGCTCCACGTACATCGTGAACGTTCGCCCCATGTAACTGTTCGACGGCAGCTTGAGATAAAGTTCGGTGTCCGCGATCATTTT
>Ga0134125_10003133_pt1 | contig 19300 bp, 17 predicted proteins | sample KB31751_FD_96464 | JGI IMG/M metagenome (GOLD analysis project Ga0134125, IMG submission 96464) | Terrestrial soil microbial communities with excess Nitrogen fertilizer from Kellogg Biological Station, Michigan, USA - KB3-175-1 | ecosystem: Environmental > Terrestrial > Soil > Unclassified ... | reverse complement strand
TCCGTCCAGGGGGCATCTCCAAACCTCCGGCCCGGTCCCTGGGACGGCGTGGGCCAGCCTCGCAAGGACGCAGGGAGCGAACCGAGGGGAGCGCACACCAGTGCGTGACCCGAGTGAGCGAGCGAGGACACCGCGAGGCGCCCCCACGCCGTCCCAGAAACCGTGTCAGCGCAGAAAAAAGCCCGCCGGGACATGTGTCTGGGGAGAATCCCGGCGGGCTAGTGTCTCGTCCACGGGTGAATTTACGCCCGCGTCCTAAAGCATCCCTAAAAGATCGAACTTGAATGCTTTTCTGCGCCCTCGGTCTCCGCGATCGGGATGCGGGCGCGGAAGAGCGCGCCGCCCGAAGGCGAGTCGATGACTTCGACGCTGCCGTCGTGGGAGGTGGCGACGGCGCTGACGATCGCCAGGCCGAGTCCGGTGCCGGTGCCGCGGGCGGTGTCGGCGGGGCCTTCTCCGCGCACGAAGCGGTCGAAGATCTGGGTCCGCATCGCCGTCGGGATGCCGGGGCCGTCGTCAGCCACCTCGACCACGGCGTAGGCGCCCTGGCGGGAGAGGGTGAGCGAGATCGTCGCCCCGTCGGGGGTGTGGCGGGCGGCGTTGTCGAGCAGGTTGAGGACCATTCGGTGGAGCTCGTCGGCGCTGCCTTCGACCCGCAGCGGTCGGTCGTTGTCGATGACGAAACGGCGGTTGCCCATCAGCGGCGCCGCCTCGGCCGCCGCGTCGCCGGCGACTTCGGCGAGGTCGATGCGGCGGTGGGGCGCGAGTCGTCCGGCGTCGGCGCGGGCGAGCAGCAGGAGGTCCGACACCAGACGGCTCATCCGCCGCGAGGAGCGGAGGGCCGAGTCGACGACCTCGCGGTCTTCGGCCTGCTCGGCGCCGCCGAGCGAAGCCTGGAGGAGCTCCAGGTTGGCGAGCACGCTGGTCAGCGGCGTGCGCAGCTCGTGGGAGGCGTCGGCGACGAACTCGCGCTGCTGCTGCAGGGCCGTCTCGCGCTCGGCCCGGGCGGCGTCGAGCGAGCGCAGCATCTGCTCCAGCGTCTTCGCCAGTTCGCCGACCTCGTCCTCGACCGGCGGTTCGGGCATATGGCGCGAGGTGTCACGGGTCTCGGAGATCTCTTTGGCGCTCGCGGTCAGCGCCGCGATCGGGCGCATCGCGCGGCTCGCGATCGCCACCCCGGCCAGGCAGGCGAGCAACGTCCCGCCGAGGATCCCGGCACCGATCAGCAGCCAGATCCGGTCGATCGTGTCGTCGACGTGGGCGGTGCTGCGGCCGTACTGGACATAGCCGGTGATCACCCCGGTTTCCTTGTCGCGGAGGACTTCGGTCTCCACCCGCATCCCGTTTTCTTCCTTCGTGCCGCGCCGTTCGGGGCGCCCGAGCCTGCCACCGTTTTCTTCGCCGACGATCACCCCGGCGCGGTTGAACACCCGCACCGAGGCATCGTCGGGCAGCACGTACGTCCCCAGTTCGGGCCCGACCACTTCCTGTTTGCCGACCAGCGGCGTGATCACCTTCAGTTCGGAGGAGAGGACTTCGACCGCGCCGCGGATCTCGTTGTTGAAGTCGTCGCGGATGCGGGTGGTGGCGATCTGGCCGATCGTGCCGCCGAACACCATCAGGATCGCCAAGGTCAGCCCCGAGGAGACCCCGGCGATCCGCCAGCGCACCGGCCAGGTGCGGGGATGCGCGACTCGCCGCAGCCAGGCGGCGGTGTTGTCGCGGGCGGCACCGACCATCAGTCTTTGAGGACGTACCCTGCGCCGCGTTTGGTGTGGAGGAGGCGGGGCTCGCCGCCGGCCTCCAGCTTGCGCCGCAGGTTGGAGATGAAGACGTCGATCGTGTTGGTCGCCGCCATCGGGTCATAGCCCCAGACTTCGTCGAGCAGACGCTCGCGGGAGACGACCAGGCGCTCGTTGCGCATCAGGAACTCGAGCAGCTCGAACTCGCGGTTGGTGAGCTCGATTTCGCGCTCGCCGCGGTGGACCTCGCGGGTGTCGGGGTTCAGCTGCAGGTCGCCGACCTCGAGCGAGGCGGCCCCGCGGGGCGGCCGGCGGCGCAGCAGAGCGCGGATCCGCGCCAGGAGCTCCTTGCGCTCGAACGGCTTGACCAGGTAGTCGTCGGCGCCGCTGTCGAGCCCGGTGACCCGGTCCTCGGTCTCGGCACGGGCGGTCAGCATCAAGATCGGCACGTCGCCCTCCTGGCGCAGGCGACGACAGACCTCGATCCCGTCGAGGCCGGGGAGGCCGAGGTCGAGCACGACCAGGTCGGGGACGAACCCGACCGCCATGTCGAGCGCCTCGACGCCGTCGGCGGAGGTGCGGACCTCGTAGCCCTCGTTGCGCAGCGAACGGCGCAGGACGTCGGCGATGTCGGCGTCGTCCTCGACGACGAGGACGCGGCCACCTTGCTGGACCTCGGGATCGGTGCTGAGCATGTGTCCGATCTTAAAGGCGATTTCGCGCGCTATGCGGTGGTTTTATGCCGAATTTAGAGCGGGTTTGCCTGCTGATCGGCTTACCCGACATGTACCCGACAGGGGATATGGAGGCGACGTCGAAATCGGACCCGTGTTCGTTCGACAGAAGCGCTCCCCTGCCCGTAAGCCCAAAGGCAAGGCGAAAGCCAAACCGAAAGGCCGCAAAGCCGCCAAGTCTCGGGGCGGATTCACGCTGTTCGACGGCCTCGAGCAGCGCCATCTCGACCTGATCGGCCTCTTCCTGGTCGCGGCGGGGGTCTACCTGGTGTTCGTGCTGTTCTTCGGGTGGGAAGGGGGCAAGGTCGGCTACGGGGTCGAAACCGGGCTCGATTACCTCTTCGGCTCGTTCGGCGCACGCATCTTCGCCCTCTTGATGTTGGTCGCGGGCGGGATGCTCCTGACCGGGACCTCGGTCTCGGCGCTGGCGCGCGGGATCGGCCATGGGCTGAAGCTCATCTTCGTCGGTGGCGCAAGGGCGAGCGAGGCGACCGCGCGGACCGCCCGCCAGAGTTCGGAGGAATGGCGGCAGCGCCGCGGGGAGCGGACCGCGGAGACCAAGGTGGCGCAGACCGACGTGATGCATGACTACCCCGAGGACGACGACGTCGAGCCGACCGTGGCGCTGGCCGACGACCCCAGCGACGACGACATCTTCGCTCCGGGTCTTTTCGACTTCGACGACGCGGCTGAGCAGGAGACGGCCGAGACCCAGGTGGTCGCCGCCGAGCCAGATCCGGAGCCCGAGCCTGACCTCCCCGAGCCCGGTCCGGTGGCGCAGCTCTTCACCGACGGGCCGGAGGAGGCGCCGAAGCCCTCAACCCCGATGGGCAACCTCCGCGGCGTCACCACCTCCGAGGAGATCGACTACAAGCTGCCCTCGCCACGCGTGCTCGAGCGCGGCAAGGGCGACAAGGGACCCGACCCGCGCGACCAGCAGATCACCGGGCGGAAACTGATCGAGACGCTCGGCCACTTCGGGGTCGAGGCGAAGATCGTCGGCGTCGTCAGCGGCCCGCACGTCTCCTTGTACGAACTGCGCCTCGCGCCCGGCATCAAAGTCAAGAAAGTCACCGAGCTTTCCAACGACCTGGCCTACGCGCTGGCTTCGACCGACATCCGCATCCTCGCCCCGATCCCCGGCAAACAGGCGGTCGGAGTGGAGGTCCCGAACGCCAAACGCCGCATGGTCCGCCTCGGCGACATCTACGCCGGCCGCCCGGCGAAGTCCTCGCCGCTGGTCGCCTGGCTCGGCAAGGGGATCGACGGCAACGCGGTCTGGACCGACATCGCGAAGATGCCTCACGTCCTCGTCGCCGGCACCACCGGCTCGGGCAAGAGCGCCTGCGTCAACGCGATGCTCTCCTCGATCCTGATGGCGTCCTCGCCGAACGAAGTGCGCCTGGTGCTGGTCGACCCCAAGCAGGTCGAGCTCAACCACTACGAGCACGTCCCACATCTGTTGACGCCGGTGGTGACCTCGCCACGACTGGCGGCCAACGTACTCGCCAACCTGATCACCGAGATGGAGACGCGCTACGGCGTCATGTCCCAGGCCCGCGCCCGCAACCTCGAGGAGCTGAACCGGATCCGCCGCAAAGCGGGGGAGGCGCCGCTGCCGCACATCCTCTGCGTGATCGACGAGCTCGCGGACCTGATGATGGTCGCCCCGGCCGAAGTCGAGGACTCGATCATCAGGCTCGCCCAGAAGTCGCGCGCCACCGGCATCCACCTGGTGCTGGCGACGCAGCGCCCCTCGACCGACATCATCACCGGCACGATCAAGGTGAACATCCCCTCGCGGATCGCCTTCGCGGTGTCCTCGCAGACCGACTCGCGGGTGATCCTCGACCAGGGCGGCGCCGAGTCGCTGCTCGGCCAGGGGGACATGCTCTTCCGCGGCGCCGGAACCTCGAAGCTCTCCCGTGTCCAGGGCGCCTTCATCACCGAGGACGAGATCTTCGCGATCACCGACCATTGGGCGAAGCAGGGCGAGCCCGAGTTCGAGGACGAGCTGCTGGAGACCCCCGAGGACGCGGGCGACGACGGCGGCCGCGGGGAGGACGACTTCGATCCCGATGCCGACGACCTGCTCGATGAGGCGATCCGTCTCGTCGTGCAGACCGAAACCGCCTCCGTGTCGATGATCCAGCGCCGCCTGCGGGTCGGCTATACGCGCGCCGGGCGACTGATCGACATGCTCGAGCGGCGGGGCGTCATCTCCGGCTACGAGGGCTCGAAACCGCGCCAGGTGCTGATCACCCAGGCCGATCTGGCGCGGGTCGTCGGCGGCCCGGGTTCCGGCGCCGGGCCGGCCGCTCCGTCCCCGGTCGGGGCCGACACCGACAGCGACGTTTCCTGACCGTCCCGGTCCGGTAGTTTCGGTCCCTCGATGGAGGGCTCGAAGGTAGTGAGGGCGGGGATCGTGGTCACCGGGACCGAGGTGATCACCGGCCGCATCTCCGACGCCAATGGGCCCTGGGTGAGCGAACAGCTGGCCGAGCTCGGGGTCGAGGTCGCCCACATCATCGTCGTCGCTGACCGCCCGGATGATCTCGAGGACGCGCTCAGGTTCCTGGCGGCCGAGGGGATGGACCTGATCGTCACCAGCGGCGGCCTCGGGCCGACCGCGGACGACCTGACGGCGGAGATCGTCGGGCGCTTCGCCGGACGGCCGCTGCGGCTCGACGTGGAGATGGAAGAGAAGATCGCCACGATCCTGCGCCGGTTCGCCAAACGGCGGAACTGGAAGATCGACGAGGCGGCGATGATGGACGCCAACCGCAAGCAGGCGATGGTGCCGGAGGGGGCGGAGGCGCTCGATCCGGTCGGGACCGCGCCGGGGCTGGTGGTGCCCGCCGGGGACCGGGTCGTGATCGTGCTGCCGGGCCCGCCGCGCGAGCTGCAGCCGATGTGGCCACGGGCGATCGCCACCGGGGCCGTGCAGGAGGTCCTGGCGCGGGCGACGCCCCTGCACGGCCTGACGATGCGGATGTTCGGCGTCCCCGAGTCGGAAATCGCCAAGAGCCTGCGCGAGATCGAGGACGACGACGGGGTCGATGTCGAGGCGGTCGAGGTGACGACCTGCTTGCGCAAGGGCGAGATCGAGATCGACGTGCGCTGGCGCGACGAGACCGAGGACATCGCCTTCGCGGTCCGCGACGGACTGCGGAGTCGCCACCCGCGGGAGACCTTCAGCCTCGACGGCGAGACGATCGACGAACAGGTGGCCAAGCTGTTGCGCGAGAAGGGGCTGAAGCTGGGCCTGGCCGAGTCCTGCAGCGGTGGCATGCTGGCGGCCCGACTCACCAACCCGCCAGGGGCGTCGGACTACTTCATGGGGAGCGTCGTCTCCTATTCCTACGCGGCGAAAGAAGAGCTGCTCGGGGTGCCGAAAGAGCTGCTGGAGGAGTTCGGCGCGGTGTCGCCGGAGGTGGCCGAGGCGATGGCGAAGGGGGCGCTGGAGCGCTTCGGCGCGGATGTGGCGGTCTCGATCACCGGGATCGCCGGGCCGACGGGCGGGACCGAGGAGAAGCCGGTCGGCTACGTCTGCTTCGACGCCCGGCTCGCCGACGGGACCTCGATCGCCCGCGATCCGGTGATCCCCGGCGACCGCCATGACATCCGCGAACGCTCGGCTCTGGTGGCGATGCACCTGCTGCGGAACCTGCTCGGCGCGGGCGAGGAGGCGGCCCCGGTCGACTCCGAGACCGATTCGCGCGCCTGAATTTCCAGATTTGCGACAAAGGGGCGTTGAGTCGCGCGCATCGGCCCCCTAGCTTGGCCTTATGGCGAAAGCGGGCGAGGGCCGGAAGAAACAGCGGGTGTTCGTCGCGCTCGACCTTCCCGAGCCGGTGCGCGAAGGGTTGGCGGCGTGGGCGGAGGCCGAGCTGGTCGATCCGGCGCTGCGCCCGACGCGGCCAGGGTCGTTGCACGTGACGCTGGTCTTCCTCGGCCACCGGGAGGCGGCGGAGGTCGAGGAGATCGCCGCCGTGGTCCGGCGGAGCGGCGCCCCGGCGCCGTTGATGAAGCTCGAGGACCCGATCTCGCTGCCGCGCCGCCGGCGCGCCTCGCTCTTCGCCCTTCCGGCTCCTTCTCCGGCCACCTCAGACCTTCAGAGGGGTCTGGTGGACCGGTTGGTCACCGCGGGCCTGCATGAGCCTGAGAAGCGCGCCTTCTGGCCTCATGTGACGGTGGCCAGGGTGAAAGCGGAGGGGCGTGGATCGCGCCGTCCGGAAGCGGTGACGCGGCGACCCGGCGACCTCCCCGACGGGCTCAAAGAGCCCTTTCTAGGCGTCCGATTGACGCTTTACCGTTCTGAACTCCAGCCAGGGGGCTCGCGATATGCCCCGTTGGCCCAAGTCGAGCTGTCTTGAAGCAGGCAGCAGTGAGGTGATGATCTGAGATGGCGGACAACAAAGTGAACTTGAAGGGCCTCACGGCGAAGGAGGCCAAAGCGAAAGATTCGGCCCTCGAGGCGGCCGTCACCCAGATCGAGCGCGACTTCGGCGTCGGCTCTCTGATGCGCCTCGGCGACAAAGGCACGGTCAAGGTCGACTCGATCCCGACCGGCTCGCTGGCGCTCGACCTGGCGCTGGGGATCGGCGGTGTGCCGCGCGGCCGGATCGTCGAGATCTTCGGCCCGGAGTCCTCGGGCAAGACGACGCTGGTCAACCACATCATCGCCGAGGCCCAGGCCCGCGGTGGCGTCTGCGCCTTCATCGACACCGAGCACGCGATCGACCCGGTCTACTCGCGGGCGATCGGCGTCGACACCGACGAGCTGCTGGTCTCCCAGCCGGACTACGGCGAGCAGGCGCTGCAGATCGCCGACCGGCTGATCGCCTCCGGGGCGGTGGACGTGGTCGCGATCGACTCGGTCGCGGCGCTGACCCCGAAAGCCGAGCTCGACGGCCAGATCGGCGACACCACCGTCGGCCTCCAGGCCCGCCTGATGTCGCAGGCGCTGCGCAAACTCGCCGGCAACCTGAACCGGACGAAAACCGTCTGCCTGTTCACCAACCAGATCCGCGAAAAGATCGGCGTCCAGTTCGGCTCGCCGGAGACGCAACCGGGCGGCCGGGCGTTGAAGTTCTACTCGTCCCAGCGACTCGACATCCGCCGCATCGAGACCCTCAAAGAAGGGACCGAGGCGGTCGGCAACCGGGTCCGCGTGAAAGTCGTCAAGAACAAGGTCGCGGCGCCGTTCCGTCAGGCCGAGTTCGACATCGAGTACGGGGTCGGGATCTCGCGCGAGGGCGGCCTGCTCGATTTCGGCATCGAGCAGGACCTGGTGCAGAAATCGGGTTCGTTCTTCTCCTACGGCGAGGTCCGCCTGGGGCAGGGGCGCAACAACGCCAAGCAGTTCCTGCAGGACAACCCGGAGCTTGCCCTGGAGATCGAAACGAAGGTCCGCACGGCGCTCGGAATCGGCACTACGCCGGGTGATGCGGCCCCCGCCGACGCGCCGCCGATCGCGGAGGCCCAGGCCGCATAGAGCGGCCTGGCCTCGGCCTGCAAGCACCCGCTGCCGCGCACCAATAGGATTCCGGCCGCCTGATGCACGAAACGTTCTTCTTCATCTGTGGCGGCATCCTCGCCGCCTCGGCCATCGTCGTCAGCCTCTTCGGGCTGAAAAACGACAATTTCCCGGGCAAATGGATGCCGCTGGTCGTTGTCTGGTTTGCGATCTTCGCCGTCGGCGCGGGCACCTTCGCCGTGCTCCACGGTAAGGACGAGTCGAAGGAGCACGACAAGGAGTACGGGAAAGCGAGCGAAGAGCTTTCGAAAGCCGACACCACCGGCCCGTTCGAAGAAGCCGAACTCGAAGCGTCGGAAGAAGCATCCGGCGAAAGCGAATCGGCGGAAGGGGCCGAAGGCGAAGGGCTCATCGAAGGCGAACAGGCCCAGGAAGAAGAAGAACTCGGTGAAGGCGGCGAGGGTGAACCCGGTGAAGGCGAAGCCCCTGGAGGCGGCGGTAACCCCGAACTCGGCGCCGCTGTCTTCTCCGAAAACTGCTCGACCTGCCACGGGGCAACCGGCAACGGCGGCAACGGCGGCCCCGATCTGACCACGATGCCCTTGGCGCAAACCGAAGAAGGCACGATCCAGCAGGTCACCAACGGTGGCGGCGGGATGCCTGCCTTCGGCGGGACGCTTTCCGAAGAAGAAATCGAAAACGTCGCCGCCTACGTCGTCCAGGAAATCACGCACGGCGAATAGCGCCGCGCGTCGCCTTTCTCCTCTGGCCGCCCGGCCTTCGCTCGGTACCCTGAGCGGGTGAAGCGCTTCCACGTCACCACCTTCGGGTGCCAGATGAACGTGCACGACTCCGAGCGGATGCGGGGCATGCTGACCTCGCTCGGCTACGAGGAGGCGGCGGACCGCTCGGAGGCCGACCTGATCCTCTTCAACACCTGCTCGATCCGCGAGTCGGCCGACAGCCGCTTCATCGCTCATCTGGGCGAGGCGAAGCGGTTGAAGAGCGAAGATCCGGACCGCACCGTGGGGGTCGGCGGCTGCTGGGCCCAGTCGGTGAAGGAGGAGGTGTTCGAGCGCTTTCCGTTCGTCGACGTCGCTTTCGGGCCCGGCCAGATCCACAAGCTGGCCGAGTTCCTGAACTCCGACTCGCTCACCGCCCAGGGGTACTTCGAGTTCGAGGACTTCGCTGGCCACCTGCCCACCCGGCGTGAGCGCGAGTTCCAGGGCTGGCTGCAGATCGCCCAGGGCTGCAACTGCCGCTGCTCCTACTGCATCGTGCCCTCGACCCGTGGCCGCGAGGTCAGCCGCGACCCGGCCGAGCTCCTGCTCGAGACCGAGGCGCTGGCCGCCGACGGGGTGCGCGAGGTGACGCTGCTGGGCCAGAACGTGAACAGCTACGGCCGCGACCTGCCGAAGGAGAGCCGGATCAGCTTCGCCGAGCTGCTCACCCGGGTCGACGCGGTTCCGGGCATCGACCGCATCCGTTACACCAGCCCGCACCCGAAGGACATGAAGGAGGACGTGATCCGGGCGCACGCCGAGCTGCCCGCGCTCTGCGAGCAGATCCACCTGCCGCTGCAGTCGGGCTCGAGCGTGGTGCTGAAACGGATGCGCCGCACCTACGACCGCGAGCGCTACATGGACCGCGTCGCGCTGATCCGCGAGCACGTCCCCGACTGCGCGATCACCACCGACATCATCGTCGGCTTCCCGGGGGAGACCGAGGCCGATTTCGCCCAGACCCTGGAGGTGGCGGAGGAGGTCGGCTACGACGGCGCCTTCACCTTCATCTTCAGCCCGCGGCGGGAAACCGAGGCGGCGACGATGGACGGCCAGCTGCCGCACCCGGTCAAGGTCGAGCGGATGGAACGCCTGGTCGAGGTGGTCCAGCGGCGGGCCTCGGAACGCGCCCAGAGGTTCGTCGGGCGGACCATGGAGGTCCTGGTCGAGGGGCCGAGCCGGACCGACCCGACCCGTCTGCGCGGCCGCACGCGGCACAACAAGGCGGTGAATTTCGAAGGCGTGGCGGCGGCGGGCGAGATGGTCGAGGTCGAGGTCGAGTCGGCGACCTCCCAGACCCTCACCGGTATCGCGGCCCGGCCGCTCTCGCCCCTCCTCTAGTTGACCGTCCTCGCGATCTTCGGTCCCACCGGTGTGGGGAAGACCGGGGTGGCGGTCGAGCTGGCGCGGCTCTTGCGCAAGCGGGGCGAGGAGCCGGTCGCGATCAACTGCGATGCGCTGCAGGTCTACGAAGGGCTCGACGTGCTCACCGGAGCCGCTTCCGCCGCCGAGCGGGAGGTGCTGCCGCACGAGCTGCTCGGGATCGTCCCGGTGACCGCCGACTTCTCGATCCACGAGTACATGCCGCTGGCGCACGAGGCGATCGACGACAGCTTGGAGGCGGGGAGGACGCCGATCGTGGTCGGGGGGACCGGGCTCTACCTGCGGGCGGCGCTCGCCGATCTCTCGCTGCGCAAAGTCCCCGCCTTCGACGAAGGGTCCGAGCTCTGGTCGGGCGTGACGCGGCACCCGACGCGGATCTTCGGCCTCGACATGGACCGGGAGCGGCTCTACCAGCGGATCGACGCGCGGGTGGACGCGATCGTTGCCGCGGGCGGGGAGGAGGAGGCGCGGCGCGCCGACGAGCTGGGCGCCGGCCGCACCGCCCGCAAGGCCCTCGGCCTGAACGAGCTCCTCGCCGGCGACCTCGAGACGATGAAGCGCCGCAGCCGCAACTACGCCCGCCGCCAGCTCACCTGGATGCGCAAAATCCCCGACCTGACCCTGATCGACCGCACCAACCTCACCGACGCCGAGACCGCGATGTTGATGGGCCGAAAACTTGCCATATAGGCAAGTTTTCGGCCCATCAACATCGTCGCTAGGGTGGGGCGCCGTGAGATTCGAGAAGTGGCAGGCGTTGGGGAACGATTATTTGATCCTCGAGAAGTCGGAGCTCCCTTGGGAGCTGACCGAGGCGCGGATCGAGTGGCTGTGCGATCCGCATTTCGGGATCGGGGCGGACGGGATCCTGCTGCTGGCGCGCAGCGGTGACCCGCAGTTCGTCGCCGACCTGCGGATCTTCAACCCCGATGGCTCCGAGGCCGAGCTGTCCGGGAACGGGGCACGCGAGGCGATCCTCTACCTGCGCCGCCACGGCTGGACCGACGCCGACGAGTTCGCGATCTCGACCGTCGCCGGGCCGATCCGGCCGACGATCACCGGCGAGCTCACCTGCTCGGTCGACATGGGCAAGGCCTCGACGACGTCCAAGGACTTCCCCTCCGGCGGTCCCGACGGGCGCGGCACCGTCCGCTCCGCGGGCCGCGAGTGGGAGTTCCAGCACGTCTCGATCGGCAACCCGCAGTGCGCGATCGTGGTCGACGCCGCCGAGCTGGCCGACCTCGACCTGGAGCTGATCGGTCCCGAGATCGAAGGCTCGACGCTCTTTCCGAACCGCACCAACGTGTCCTTCCTCGCCGTCGAGGGTTCGACCGTCCGCGCCCGGATCTTCGAGCGCGGGGTGGGGGAGACGCTCTCCTCCGGCACCGGCGCCTCCGGCGCCGCCGTCACCGCCTTCCTGCGTGGCGCCCCGAGCCCGCTCACGGTCGAGCTCGACGGCGGCGAGCTGACGGTCGAGATCGGTGAGGACCTGGCGGTGCGACTCGACGGCTGGGCCGAGCCGGTCTACGCGGGCGAGGCCTCGCCCGAGTTGCTCGCGGCGCTGTCCGAGCAGGACGACTAGATTTCCGCGCCCATGGCCATCGCCGAACCCTCCAAGCGCCTGCAGCAGATCCCGCCGTACATGTTCCAGGAACTGGAGCGCCGGATCGCGGAGAAGAAGGCCGCCGGCATCGACGTGATCAGCCTCGGGATCGGCGATCCCGACCAGCCGACCTACCCCTACATCGTCGAGGCGATGCAGAAGGCGGTCGCCGACCCGTCGACCCATCAGTACCCCTCGAACCGCGGCCGCGAGGAGTTCCGCCAGGCCTTCGCCGATTTCTACGACCGTCGCTTCGGGGTCGAGATCGACCCGGCGACCGAGGTGATCCCGGCGATCGGCGCCAAGGAGTGCATCTACAACCTCTGCAACGCCTTCCTCGATCCGGGCGATGTCGCGCTCGCCTCCGACCCCGGTTACCCGGTCTACACCGGCGGGCCGCTGCTCTGCGGCGCCACGGCCGAGTTGCTGCCGCTGCTGCCGCAGAGGGGCTTCGCGCCGGACCTCGCCGCGATCCCGACCGAGTCGCAGGCCAAGGCGCGGATGATGTTCATCAACTACCCGAACAACCCGACCGGGGCGATCGTGCCCGACGGGTTCTTCGAGGAAGTCGTCGCCTTCGCCCGCGAGCACGAGATCCTCGTCGTCCACGACAACGCCTACTCGGAGACGACCTACGACGGCTACGTCGCCCCCAGCTTCCTCGCCACGCCCGGCGCCAAGGAGGTCGGGGTGGAGGTCTTCTCGCTCTCCAAGGGCTACAACATGACCGGCTGGCGGGTCGCCGCGATCCTCGGCAACCCGGACGCGATCCAGGCCTACTGGCGGCTGAAGACCAACGTCGACTCGGGCCTCTACGAGGCGCTCCAGCTGACCGGCGTCGCCGCCCTGCAAGGGCCGCCCGAGCCCCTGGCCGAGCAGAACGCCACCTACACCCGCCGCCGCGACCTGGTCGTCTCGGCGCTCGCCGCGATCGGCGTCGACGTCACCGCCCCGAAGGGCACGATCTACATCTGGGCCCCGGTCCCCGCGGGCCACACCTCGACCTCCTTCGCCGAGACCGTCCTCGAAGAGGCCGCGGTCGTCGTCTCACCCGGCTCGATGTACGGGCCGAGCGGCGAGGGCTTCTTCCGCATCTCGCTCACCGCCCCCGACGAGCGGATCGAAGAGGCGGTCGAGCGGATGCGCGAGCACCTCGCCTGACGCTCCCTCCGCCGCCGCCCGGCCATGGACAGATAGGGAACCTGCACCTACGTTTCTTGCCCACCGCTGCGGCCTGATGGGACTCTCGCTCGAAGCCACATCGCTTCGAGCGAATCGGCGGTTCAGTCCAACTCATTCATCGGGAGATCATCATGGTCCGAAAAGGTCTACTGGCAGTCCTCGCCCTGTCCTGCTGTGCTGTCGCTCTCTCCATCGCCCTTATGCCGACCATCGCATCGGCGGCAACCGAGCATGAATGCACCATGCAGGCCCCGGGTGAACCCACAAACGTCTTCTACCTCTCCTCACCGTGCACCGGCGAACCAGACATGTCCGGCAACTGGCACAGGCTGAAGACCAAAGGTGTCGTGCACCCTCAGATCTTTGCCTCCAGCGCCCAGCAATTCACCGGCACGATCCTGGGCACTCCCGCGGCGTTCGAATGCTCCACGCTCGGCAGCAGCTCTGGGTCGGTCGAAAACTTCGAAGAAGGTGGAGCGTCGAAGATCAAAGGGAGCATGGTCTTCAAATACACCGGCTGCAGCATCAGCAAACCGAGCGGCTGCAAAATCAACGGCGAAGCAAACGGGAGCGCGAAACTCACGACTGAAACGTTGAACACACTCGCTACCACCACCGGCGGCGCGAGCTCGGTGAAATTCTCGCCATCGGGCGAAAAACTGTTCACCCTCAAACTCACCGGATGCGCCGCGGAAGGCAGCTTTAAAGCGACCGGCAGCGTGACCGGGGCCGTCCCGGGCACGGACGAATCCCTGGTCGAATTCACCTCGACCAGCGGCAGCGCGCTGACGCTCGCCGGGAACCCCGCGACCTATACCGGCAATACAAAGGTCGAGAAGGAAGGAACGACGCAAGTTCTCCTCATCGGTCCCTGACCGAGCACGACCGAACGCGAGGTGGCAGCTAGGCAGCCGCCTCGCGCTCGGCTTTCTTGCGCCAGTAGCGGTCGAGGCCGGACCATTGGTAGGCGGTGGGGACGGCCTGGAACATCTCCGCCGCCGTCTCCGGGTCGAGCTGGGCGGCGATCCGGCGCTGCAGATCGGCCTCGTAGGTCTCCTCGTCCATGCCGCGCGCCAGCTCGGCCTCTTCGCGCAGGCGCGCCTTGGCGAGGGCGAGGTGGGTGGCGGGGTCGTCGACCGGGCCGAAGTGGGTGAGGGCGAGGCTGGTCGGCGACCAGGCCGCGACGATGTCGATCGACTCTTCCCACCGCTCGACGTCGATGTCGGGTGGCGGGGTCGGGGGGATCACCAGGTCGGTGGGCGGGATGCGGCAGGCGGCGACGTCGCCGCAGAACGCGGTGCCGGTGTCCTCGTGCAGATAACAGACGTGGTGGGAGGCATGGCCGGGGGTGTAGGCGACCCGCATGCCACGCACCACCTCGCCGCCCGCCAGCGTCGTCACGTTGGCCTCCGGGACCGGCTGGATCTTTCCCCATAGGTACTCGAGCTTGTCGCCGTAGAGGCGCACCGCGCTGGCGAGGAGGCGCGAAGGGTCGATGATGTGCGGGGCGCCGCGCTCGTGGACGTAGACCGGCAGGTCGGGCCAGCGGGCGACCATCGCGCCGGTCGCGGCGGCGTGGTCGAGGTGGATGTGGGTGAGCAGGATCGCCTCGGGGCGCTCGTCGCCGAGCTTCTCGAGCAGCGTGTGCAGGGAGGACTCGGGGCCGGGGTCGACCAGCATCCCGTCGACCTCCCAGCAGCCGATCACATGGCGACGGCCGAGGTGCTCCACATCGATGACGCGCATGCGGGGGAGACTATGCAGCGGTGGTGCCGGCGGGGAGTTTGCCTTCCGCCTCGAGCGTCGCGCGGAGGCCCTCCTCGAGGCCGCGTGGCTGGTAGCCGAGCTCTCTGGTCGCCTTGTCGTGATTAGCCCAGAAGGTCACCCCGTCGGCGGAGGCGATCAGCTCGCGCAGGTTCGGCGGCTGGCCCATGATCTTGCCGACCAGCGGGCCGATCGGCGTCAACGCCTTCATGAACCCGGTCGGCAGGGCGTGCTTGGGCGCCTTCTTGCCGGTCTCCGCGGCGACGATGCCGATCGCCTCGCGCACCGTCGTCACCGGCCCGCTGATGATGTAGGTCTCGCCCGTGACACCTTTGTCGAGCGCCAGGATGATGCCGCCGGCGATGTCCTCGACGTGCGTCAGGCACATCCCCAGCTCGGGAAAGGGGATCAGCGGCATCTTGCCGCTCAGGAACTGCTCCAGCAGGGCGCCGACCGATGACGTGTCGCCGGGCCCGTAGACGCCGCCCGGCTGCACGATCACGGCGGGGAGCCCTTCGGCGATCAGTCGCTTGGCGACCTGGTGGGCTTCCCACTTCGTCTTCTCGTACTCGGAGAGGAACTCGCCCTGGTGTTCGTAGCTCTCGTCGACGATCTGGCCGTTGGTGTTGCCGAAGATGCCGACGGTGGAGACGTAGACGACCTTGGCGATCTGCGCCTCGAGTGCCGCGCCCAGTACCCGTTCGGTGCCGCCGACGTTCGCTTCGCGCATCGACTGGCGCTCCGACGCCGGGATCCCGACCTCGTATACGGCCGCCGCGTGGATCACCGCGTCGCAGCCCTCCATCCCGGCGCGGATCGCCCGTTCGTCGTTCAGGTCGCCGCTGACCAGGGTGCAGCCGAGCTGCTCCAGCTGGGCCGCTTTTGCGGGCGTGCGGACGAGGGCCACGACATCGTCACCGCGGGCGCGCAACTGCCGCACCACGGCACCGCCGATGAAACCCGTCCCTCCCGTGACGAAGACCTTCACGAGACCAACCCTAACCGGCCGGGGCGGCGCCGTACAATCGGGAGAGTGAGTGAATCGAGAACCGGCCGCGTGACCGAGACGCGGTACGCGGCACAGAACGGGAACGGAGCGGGGGTCGTCAACAGGCGTGCGCGGCAGCGGGCGCTGGCGATCGGGATCGTCGACGGCCGCAAAGAGGGCGCGGGGGAGCTCGCGGAGCTGAAGGAGCTGCTGCGCACCGCCGGTGTCGCCACCGCGGGCGTCGCCACCCAGCAGCGCCCGAAGCCGGACCCCGACCGCTACTTCGGCCGCGGTCGGCTGGAGGAGCTGAAAGCTCAGATCGCCGCCGACGGCGCCAATCTGGTCGCCTGCGACGACGAACTGCTGCCCCGCCAGGAGCGCAACCTGGAGAAAGCCCTCGGCGTGCCGGTGATCGACCGCACCGCCGTGATCCTCGACATCTTCGCCGACCACGCCCACTCGGCCGAGGGCAAGCTGCAGGTCGAGCTGGCCCAGCTCGAATACAACATGGCCCGCATGCGCGGGCTCTGGACCCACCTCGAGCGCCTCGGCGCCGGCCGGATCGACGGCGGCATCGGCACCAGGGGCCCGGGCGAGAGCCAGATCGAGACCGACCGCCGGCTCGCCCGCGACCGGATCGCGGCGCTGCGCCGGCGCCTCCGACAGACCGAACGGAACCGCGACGTGATGCGCGCCGAGCGTGAACGCTCCTCGGTCCCGCGGGTCGCCCTCGCCGGCTACACCAACGCCGGCAAGTCGACCCTGCTCAACGTCCTGACCGGGGCCGAGGTCGGCGTCGCCAACCGCCTCTTCGAGACGCTCGACCCGACCACGCGGAACTTCGAGCTCTCCGGCCGCGACTACCTGCTGACCGACACCGTCGGGTTCATCGAGAAGCTGCCCCACCAGCTGGTCGAGGCGTTCAAGGCGACGCTCGAGGAGACGACCCTGGCCGACCTGATCGTCCATGTCGTCGACGCCTCCGAGACCGAAGAGCGCCGGATCGTCGACATGCACGCCGTCGACGAGGTCCTGGAGGAGATCGGGGCGGGGGAGAAGCCGCGCCTCCTCGTCCTCAACAAGGCCGACCTCCTGAGCGAGGACGAGCGCCACGAGGTCGAGCTGGCCCATCCGGACGCCGTGCTGGTGTCGGCGCTCGCGGGCGAGGGGCTCGAAGAGCTGCGCGAGCGGATCGAGGCCGCCTTCGCCGAGACGTTGACCGAGATCGAGCTGCTGTTCCCCTACAACCAGGGCGGCCGGCTGCACGAGCTGCATGAAGTGGCGGGGGAGCTGGAGCGGACCGACCGCCCCGACGGCGTGCTGGTCCACGCCCGCGTGCCGTCGGCGGAGCTGCACCGCTTCACAGACCTCGCCATCGCCTGAGCCCCGCTCGCCGTCCGGTTGTCTAGGCTGCGCGCGATGGAGCTGCCAATCCTGAAATTGAAGGACAACGCGGTGATCCCGACCCGGGGGCACCCCGGCGACGCCGGGCTCGACCTCTACTCGATCGAGCCGGCCCACCTCGGGCCCGGCGAGCGCTGGAGCGTCGGGACCGGGATCGCGGTCGAGATCCCCGCGGGCCACGCCGGGCTGGTCCTGCCGCGCTCGGGCCTCGCCCGCGAGCATGGGATCGCCCTGGTCAACAGCCCCGGGCTGATCGACGCCGGATACCGCGGGGAAGTGCGCGTACTGCTGCTCAACACCGATCCGGCGGAGACCGTGCGAATCGAGGCGGGCGCCCGGATCGGCCAGTTGGTCATCACCCCGGTGGCCACCCCCGAGCCGGTCGAGGCGACCGCGCTCAGCGACTCGGCGCGCGGCGACGGCGGCTTCGGCTCTACCGGCCGCTAGACGTCGGCGTCGGCCAGGCGGGCGAGGATCGCGACCGCGCGCCGGATCGTCTCGCGGTCTTCCTCGGCGAGCTCGTCCAGGGCCTTCACCAGCCAGCCCTCGCGCACGGCGCGGTCCTCTTCGATCCGCGCCCGCCCGGCGGGGGTGAGGCTGACCAGGGCACGGCGGCGATCGTCCGGGTCGGGGCTGCGCCGGACCATGCCCTCGGCCTCGAGGTCGCCGATCGTCTGCGCCATCGACTGCGGTCGCACGCGCAGCGCCTGGGCCAGCTCGGAGACGCTCGCCGCGCCCTCGCGATCCAGCCGCCCGAGCACCCAGGTCTGGGTCAGCGGGAAGAGGTTCTCGGAGCGCAGCCGCCGGATCAGCTGGCCCACCGCGACCCGTAGATCGGCGGCAAGCGGCGCGGTGTCGGTCGGCGCGGGCACGGGCCAAGGGTAGCGCAATTAGGCAGGTGAACTGTACAGGCTACCTGTGTATTATGTGAACATGGCCTCGGCGGCGACCGTCAACGGCGTGGGAGCGTCCCACGACGACAAGTACAAGTGGGTCGCCCTCTCGAACACGACCCTGGCGATCCTGCTGGCGACCTTGGATGCCTCGATCACGCTGATCGCGATGCCGGACATCTTCCGCGGCATCCACCTCGACCCGCTGCTGCCCTCGAACAGCTTCTACCTGCTGTGGATGATCCTCGGCTATCTGGTGGTGACCAGCGTCCTGATCGTCAGCCTCGGCCGACTGGGCGACATGTACGGGCGGGTGAGGATCTACAACCTCGGCTTCGTCATCTACACCTTCGCCTCGCTGATGCTGGCGATCGACTGGATGACCGGCACCGACGGCGCGCTCTTCCTGGTCGGCTTTCGGCTCGTCCAAGGGGTGGGCGGAGCCTGTCTCCTCGCCAACTCGGCGGCGATCCTGACCGACGCCTTCCCCGCCAACCAGCGCGGCATGGCGCTGGGCATCAACAACATCGTCGGCGTCAGCGGGATGTTCGTCGGCCTCATCCTCGGGGGCCTCCTGGCGCCGATCGACTGGCGGCTGGTCTTCCTGATCTCGGTCCCGGTCGGCCTCTTCGGGACCGTCTGGGCCTACGTGAAGCTGAAAGAGCTCTCGACCCCTCGCCGCGGCTCGATCGATTGGCTCGGCAACGTCACCTTCGCCCTCGGCCTGATCCTGGCGATGGTCGCGGTCACCTACGGCATCCGCCCCTACGGCGGCTCGCCGACCGGGTGGGGGAGCCCCCGCTGCCTGCTGCTGCTGGCCGGCGCCGCCATCTCGCTGATCGCCTTCGTGATCGTCGAGAGGCGGGCCAAGGATCCGATGTTCCGGCTGCCTCTCTTCCGCATCCGCGCCTTCACCTTCGGCACGCTCTCGACCTTCCTCGCCGCCGTCGCCCGCGGCGGGCTGATGTTCATGCTGATCATCTGGCTGCAGGGGATCTGGCTGCCGCTGCACGGCTACGACTACACCGAAGCGCCGCTGCTGGCCGGGATCTACATGCTGCCGCTGACGATCGGGATGCTGATCGCGGGACCCACCTCCGGATACCTCTCCGACCGCTTCGGGGCGCGCGGATTCGCCACCGGCGGAATGGTCGCCGCGGCGGCCAGCTTCGCCGCCCTCACCTTCCTGCCGGTCGACTTCTCCTATCCGGTCTTCGCCGCGATCCTCGCCTTCAACGGGATCGCGATGGGGATGTTCGCCTCGCCCAACCGGGCGGCGGTGATGAACAGCCTGCCGGCGGGCGACCGCGGCGCCGGCGGCGGGATGAACCAGACGTTCCAGAACT
>Ga0134125_10003132_pt1 | contig 19303 bp, 20 predicted proteins | sample KB31751_FD_96464 | JGI IMG/M metagenome (GOLD analysis project Ga0134125, IMG submission 96464) | Terrestrial soil microbial communities with excess Nitrogen fertilizer from Kellogg Biological Station, Michigan, USA - KB3-175-1 | ecosystem: Environmental > Terrestrial > Soil > Unclassified ... | reverse complement strand
ATCCGGAACAGCCAGGCCCGCGGATTGGCCGGCTCCTCTCCGTGCATGCGCGCCAGCGTCGCGAACGCGCGGGCCAGCGCGTCCTGGGCCAGATCCTCCGCGTCCCAGGGGCTGCGCGTCAGATAGCGGCAGTAGCGATAAAGCTGCGTTCGAAGCGGCTCGTAGGTGTCGAGAAATCGCCGCCACGAGTCCTGGGCAGCGCGGGCCGGGGTGGGTGTCGGGGTCGTCATGGCTGAACGACGGACGCGCGCGCCGAAAGGATACTCCAGCCCGGTCGATTTCCGTCCTCGCGGCACTCTGCAACCGTCAAATGGTGGCCGCGAGGCCAGCAGAGCGGTCACTCCGAGGATCAGGGGGATGTCCCAGTAGACTCGGACCCGCATGGCGCCAAATAGACCGTAGATCACCGTGCACCTCGATCGGTGGGACCACTCGTGACATCACCGCCGCCGCCCCACCTGGTCGGCCCGGCTGATGGCCCGGATCGGACCGTACGTGTCGGCCGATGGTGCTGCATCGGCGGAGCAACCTTCGGGGCGCTCGGCCTGGTGGGCTGGCTTTCGGGGATCGGCCTGCTCAGCGGGAACATCGCCGGCGAACCCCGGATGATGCCGAACACCGCGTTGGGGCTCCTGTTGACGGGCATCGCCGGAGCGTTGCGCGCACGGCCCGATGCCGGACCGGCCACGAAAGCGGCCTCGCGCGTCGCGGCCTTGGTGGTCCTGGCGCTGGCGGTTGCCACGCTGGCCGAGTACGCGTTCGCGGTGGACCTGGGCATCGACGACCTGCTCTTCCACCTGCACAGCGCGCCACACCCCGGCCGCCCGTCGCCGTTGACCGCCGCCGCGCTCGCGTCGCTCTCGGCCGGGATCCTCATCTTCGATACCCGCCCGGCGGAATCGGTTCGCCCGTCCGAAGGGCTGATCTTGGCCGGCGGGGTCGCGGGTCTGACCGGACTCGTCGGATACGCGTTCGGTGCGCGGCCGCTTTACTTGTTCCTGCGCGAGCCGGTCATCGGCGTCGCGCTGCCGACGCCATCGGCCTTCTGCTGATCGCCGTCGGCTTGGTCCTGGAACGCCCGACGGCGGGGGTCATGCGGGTGGCCATGTCCCGCGGCCCGGGAGGCGTTTTGCTGCGCCGCCTGGTCGTGCCGGCGGTCGTGACCCCGATCGTCCTGGGCGTGATCGTGACCCGGCTGTTCGCCGCGCTGAGGGTCGGTGAGCCCTCGATCGCGGTCGCCATGCTGGTCTCGACGGCCTCCGCGGTCAGCCTGGTGTTCCTGCTCCTGGCCGCCGCGCCGCTCAATCGCGCGGCGGTCCTGGTCGAGCAGAGCCGGATGCGAACGCGGGCTCTCGTCGAGCTGGCGCCGGACGGGATCTTCGTGGCCGACCTCGAGGGTCGCTACACGGACGTCAACGATGCCGGCTGCCGCTTGCTCGGCTACGAACGCGCGGACCTGATCGGCAAAAGCATCGCCGATCTTCTTCCGCCCGACCAGATCGAGCGGCTCTGGCGATCGAAAGGCGAGCTGCTGGAAGGGCGGCAGTCGGTCGCCGAGTGGAGCCTGCGCCGCCGAGATGGCAGCTTCGTTCCGGTCGAGGTGAGCGCGAAGATCTTGCCCGACGGCCGCTGGCAGGGATTCGTTCGCGACATCACCGAGCGCAAGCGGGCGCGGGACGAGCTTCGTCAGGCGCAGGAGCGGTTCGAGCTTGCGTTGCGCGGTGCCGATCTGGCGGCCTGGGACTGGAACATCCAATCCGGTGAGGTGGTCTTCAACGCCCGCTGGGCCGAGATGCGCGGCCTTCGCCTGGAGGAGGTCCGCGGCCACGTCGATTCCTGGATCGCCGGCATCCACCCGGAGGATCTGCCCGGCGTCAAACAGCGGCTGGACGAGTATCTCAGCGGTGCCGCCGCGGACTATGAATGCGAGTGTCGGGTGCGGGGCGAGGCTGGGCAATGGATCTGGATCCTCGATCGCGGCAAGGTGTTCGCGCGCAACGAACGCGGTGAGCCGACCCGCATGGTCGGGACCGAGCTGGACATCACCGCGCGCAAACGGGCGCAGGCGGAGCTGCAGCGGGCCGAAGCCAAGGCCACCGGTATCCTGTCCATCTCCGCCGACGCGATCATCTCCGTGGACGCCGAGCAGCGCATCACGATGTTCAACGAGGGCGCCGAGCGCATCTTCGGCTATGCCAAGGCGGAGGCCATCGGCGCGCCCCTCGACCTGCTGATCCCCGCGCGATATCGGGATGTTCACCGTCGCCATCTGCAGGGGTTCGCCGAGGGGCAGGAGGTCGCGCGTCTTTACCGTCACGCTGCGTGACATCACCGTCGAGACGCGGATCGAGTTCGAGCAACGTTTCCTGGCCGAGGTCGGCCCGTTGCTCGAGACGGGGCTCGACTACGAACAGAGCCTGATCGCGATTGCGCGGCTGGCCGTCCAGCGGGTGGGTGACGTCTGCATCGTCGATGTGGTCGAGGAGACGGGTGGCTTGCGGCGGCTGGAGGCGATCACCGGCGATCGGATCCCCAACGGGATCCGCCAGGCGCTGGTGGGCGCTGCGCCCGACGGCCGCGCCGGTCCGGCCGCGTCCGTGGTGGACCAGAAGAAGCCGATTCTCATGCCGCGGGTCACTCCCGAGGTCCTGGCCAGCTGGGCGCAGGACGAGGATCAAGCGCGGCTGCTGCGCGTCGCGGCCCCCCTTTCCGTGATTGCCGTGCCGCTGGTGGCGCACGACGTCCTGCTGGGGGTGTTGACGATGCTGTCCACGACGGGTTCGCGGGTGTACGGCCCCGCCGATCTGTCGCTTGCCGAGGAGGTGGCACGTCGCGCCGCGCTGTCCGTCGAGAACTCTCGGTTGTATCAAGCGGCCAGGCGGGCGGTTCGCGAGCGAGACGACGTACTGGGAATCGTGGCACACGACTTGCGGAACCCGCTGTCCGCCATCGTCATGAACGCCACGGTCCTCTCGATGCAGGCCGCCCGGGGGGGAGCCGCGGCCTACAAACCGGCGCAGGCGATCGAACGAGCCGGCCGGCGGATGAACCGTCTCATTCAGGACCTGCTCGACACCACCCGTCTCGATGCAGGCCAGCTCGCCATCGAGCGGGAGCGCCTGCCCCCCGGCCGGGTCATCGCTGAGGCCGTCGAGGCACACCGGCCGCAGGCGGCGTCGGCGGCGTGCGAGCTGCGGGCCGAGCTGGATCAGCAGCTCGCCGACGTGTGGGCCGATCGCGATCGCCTGCTGCAGATCTTCGACAACCTGATCGGCAACGCCCTGAAGTTCACCGGGCGGGGCGGCCAGATCACCGTCGGGGCGAAGCCGCGCGACGGAGACGTGCTGTTCTCGGTCACCGACACCGGTTGTGGCCTGACGGCGGACGAGATCAAGCATCTGTTCGACCGGTTCTGGCAGGCGCGCAAGAAGGACCGGCGCGGCGCCGGACTTGGGCTCCCGATCGTCAAGGGCCTCGTCGAGGCGCACGGTGGACGCATCTGGGTCGAATCGACCCCGGGCGGCGGCAGCACCTTCTTCTTCACGCTGCCGGCCGTGACGGGCCAGCCAGCCCGGTTCACAGTTTCGGGATCCGGAGCGTCTTGCTGATCATGCCGCTCCCCCACAACACGTAGAGCAGGCTCCAGGGATGGAACCGAAGGCCGGCCAGCGTCAGGCTGCCCAGAGGCAACTGTTCTTGCCAGTGCCCGAGGCCCGTCAGGATCGCGAGCACCGTCACCAGCAGCAGGCTGGTCGGGATGGGGAGCCCCTCGAAGTGGGTCACCTTGCCGCTCGGGTCCGAGAGCTCGGCGGCCGTGATGTTGTAGCGGGCGAGCCGGCTGATGCCGCAGCCCACGAAGTAGATGAGGCAGAGCGCGTCCCAGCCGCCGCGCATTCCGGCCGCGAAGGCCATGCCGGCGGGGGCCACGCCAAACGAGACGACGTCGGCCAGCGAGTCCAGCTCCTGCCCCAGCGGCGAGCCGGTCCCGCGACGCCGGGCGATCCGGCCGTCGAGCGTGTCCATCAGCAGCGCCACGGGCAGAAGCGCGGTGCCCAGCCAGAAGAATCCGGTCTGCTGGTCGACCATGAACCGCATGAAGGCGAGCAGCGACCCGGCCCCCAGGAATCCGTTCAAGAGCGTGACCAGGTCGGCCAGCTGAAACCCTCGAATCATGGAGAAGTGGCGACGTGCGTCCGGCATCAGGTCTCCCTTCCCCCCAGCATACTCCGGCTCCGCGGTGGCTCGCCGCCCCTGGCGGCGAACCCGCGCGGCTCGGGGGTCAGCGGCTCCGGCGCTGCTCGAGCCCGGCCAGGCCACTCTGGCGCGGGTTCTTGTCGAGCCACTTCTTGAGGGCGCGAAACGCCTTGGCGCCGCCGCTGAGGAACACGGCGCCGAACCGTTCCAGATCGGCGCGCAGGTGCCGGAAGCCGGCCAGCGGATCCTCGGCGAAGCCCGGGTACTGGCCGGGCGCGGCGATCCGCTCGGTGTCACGCACCGCGCGGACCAGGTCTTCGTGGGAGACGGCGTAGTCACCGAAGTGGTACCGAACCAGGCTCAGCGAGGCGCGCACCTGAAGTTCCAGGCGCCGGTCGTCGCGCGCGAACTCGCCGCTCGCGAACATGCCGCCCGGCCCCATCTCTTCGCCGCCGTCCAGGAAGACGAAGCCGGCCGGCTCCAGCACTGGCGCCAGCTCGGCAGCCCCGCGCTCGAGGATCTCGTTCGGCGTCATCCCGCATATCTGTCACGTCGCCGCCGAAAAGGCTGCGTCCTTTTCGAGGAAGCGCCGTCTTCAGGGTTGGAGGTTGCAATGAAAACTCAGGACGACGATCAGGTCCGGTCTCAAGTTCGAACCGCCTACGCCAACGTGGCCAGGGGGGCCGACGGCTGCAGCGTCGGCTGCTGCGGCACCCAGGGCAGCGGAAGCCTGGCCATGGGATACACGGAGGCGGATCTCGCCAGTGTCCCCGAAGGCGCCAACCTCGGGCTGGGGTGCGGCAACCCGCAGGCGATCGCCGCGCTTCGCCCAGGCGAGACCGTGCTCGACCTGGGCAGCGGGGCCGGAATCGACTGCTTCCTGGCCGCCAGCCGGGTGGGGCGCACCGGGCGCGTCATCGGCGTCGACATGACGCCCGAGATGGTCAGCAAGGCGCGCGACAACGCCCGCCGCGTCTCGGCCCCCAACGTCGACTTCCGGCTGGGCGAGATCGAGCACTTGCCGGTGCCCGATCAGTCCGTTGACGTGATCATCTCGAACTGCGTCATCAACCTGTCGCCCGACAAGGGGGCGGTCTTCCGCGAGGCGAGCCGCGTGCTCAAGCCGGGCGGTCGCCTCGCCATCTCGGACGTGGTCGCCACCCAGCCCATCCCCGCGGAGGTGGCGGCGAGCGTCGAGGCGCTGACCGGGTGCATCGCCGGCGCCGCGGCCGTCGATGAGATTCGCGCCTTGCTGGCCGAGGCCGGATTCCAGGACATCAAGGTCGACCCGCGCCCCGAAAGTGGCCCGATCATCGCCCAGTGCCTGCCCGGTGCGGAGAGCTTCCTCGCATCGGCGGTCATCGAGGGCACCAAGCCGGCTGGCGCGAGCTGCTGCCAGCCTTCATGCTGCACGTAGGAGAAGAGCGATGATCCCGGCGGAAGCGCGCGGCGCCTGGCGTGACATCGAGGCCCGACTGCGGCCGTTCGTCGCGCGCCGCGTGACATCCGCGGCCGAGGTCGACGACGTCGTGCAAGAGATCCTGGTGCGCGTCCACAAGGGCGTGGCGAGCCTGCGCGACGGCGAGAGCTTCGGCGGCTGGGTCTACCGCATCGCCGCCCGGGCGATCGCCGACGCCGCCCGCGCGGAGGCCCGCCAGCCGCTCGCGCGCGCCGCCGACAGCGTGGACGCGGCCAGCGAGGATCCGGACGAACCCGCGGAGCTGCAGCGCGAGCTCGGAGAGTGTGTCGCGCTCTTCGTCGCGCGGCTGCCGTCCCCGTATCGTGAAGCGATCACGTTGACCGAGCTCCAAGGGCTCACGCAAAAGGACGCGGCTGACATGCTCGGCACGTCGCTGTCCGGGATGAAGTCCCGGGTCCAGCGCGGCCGCGACAAGATTCGCGCGATGTTCGAGGAATGCTGCGAGATTTCGGTCGACTGCCGGGGCCGCGTCGTCGAGTGCGCGGCGCGCGACCTGGCGCAGGTGCCCGAGGATTGTCGCGACGCCGCGGCCTCGTGGGCCGCCAGGCGACCCGCTGGGTCGCACGGCCGCTCGTCACGGTGATCGTCGCGCGCCCCGGTAAAGAGCCAGGTCCGGCCACCGGGGTGGCACGGGTTCGAGCCAGTCGCACGGCGGCAGAGGCAGATCCAGGCAGCAGACGCGGATGTCGCGAGCCCGCGCGGCGGGTTCGAGGGTCGCCAGCAGCCGGGCCAGGCGCTCGCCGCTGAACGGACAGTAGAGGAAGAACACCGAGCCCGCCGCGAGCGCGGTGGTGAGCGTGGGCGCATCCCCCTCGACGAAAGAGACGCGCGGCAGATCCAGGCGCGCCACCAGCGCGCGCGCGGCGGTCACGAGCTGCGGCTGGACCTCGAGACCGACGACGGACGCCCCGGTCAGCAGGTGGACCAGCGCGGCGGCGCGTCCCGCGCCCGCCCCGACGTCCACGAAGACGTCCGAGGCCCGCACCGGCGCGTGTTCCGTCAGGCGGAGAAGGGCATCGACGGGGGAGGGGAGGTACGGCACGCAGCCGCGCGGCAGCCCGGGATCGTCGTCCAGCGGCGCCCCCAGTCCGAGCGCCCGGTCGACCCAGGCGTCCCGCTCGAGCGGGGGAATGTCGGCGAGCGTGGCCCGGAGCGCCGCCCCTCGCGGGAGGGGCGCGACGCCGGCGCCTCTCAAAGCCGCTGCCCGGGCGCTCGGCCGATGTCACCGAGATCATCAACGACCCGCTGCTTCCAGACGGCGTGACAGGCCGTGCAGGTCTGGAGGGTCGTGCCGAGCTCGTCGAGAACCTTGGCGCGCTCTCTGGTCCGCGCCGCCTCGGCGATCCGGTCGGCTGTGTGGTGGAAGCGGATCGACTGCTCGGTGAAGCCGGGCGCGCCGGCGCCCATGTGCGTGCACATCTGCCCCATCTCGTCGGAGTACCCGATTCGCCTGGCGGCCTTCTCCACCGCGTCGTAGTCGTTGGTCGCCAGGCCCTGCACGATCTCCTGAACGGCGACCAGGTGGTCTCGCATGTTCTGCTTCTGGTGGTTCGCCATCATCGGCAGCAGCGGGAGAGGTGTGCGGGTGTCGATCGCGTCCAGCCCGGGCGGAGGGGCGTGGGGGGCCGTCCCCGCAGCCTCCTGATGCCGGCATCCGAACAGGGAGAGGCACACGAGGAAGCCGAGGGCGGCGCGTGTCACGGGAGTGCCTCCACTGACGCGAGGAGATGCTGGAGCGCGGTCAGAACGCCCGGACGCGTCGCCTCGGGCAGCCCGCGGAGGAGGGAACCAAAGCGCGACGCGCTGGCGCTTTCGACCTGTCGCGCGACGCGCGTTCCCTTGGGCGTCAGCGAGACCAGCCGGCTGCGGCCGTCGGCCTGGGCGGGTCGCTGGGTCACGTGGCCCGCGGCGACCATCTTCGCGCACAGCCGCGCGACGTTGCTCTTGTCGATGCACAGCTCGCCACCGAGATCCTGCTGGGACAGCTCGTCCCGGCCGAGAAGCAACATCAGCGCGTGCGCGTGAGGAATCGAGATCGGCATCCCGCACGGGGTCGCGTCGCTGGCCAGCGCCCCAAAGCGCCGGAACAGGCGCTGCACGAGCCGCCGCAGCTCATCGACGTCCTGCTTCTCGCTTCGCTTCAGCACCCAGACAGTCTGCGCGATATTGGTTGCGAGCGCAACCAGTTCGGCCGTGGTACATCAGCGGCATGGGCCTCTTGACCTTCGCAATCAACGTGACGCTGGACGGGTGCTGCGATCATCGCGCGGGGATCGCGGACGAGGAGCTGCACGACTACTTCACGCAGCTGATGGACGCATCCGGGGCGATGCTCTGGGGGCGGGTCACGTACGAGATGATGGAGAGCGCCTGGCCGGCCGTGGCGCGCGACGAGAACGCGCCGCGCTCGATGCGGGAGTGGGCGCGCAAGCTGGACGCCAAGCCGAAGTATGTGGTCTCGGCCTCGCGCCGCGACTTCCCGTGGAATAACACCTTCCGCCTCGAGGGGGATCTGCGTGACGCCGTGACGCAGCTCAAGGAGAAGACCCCGCAGGGCGTGCTCGTGGGCAGCCTCACCCTCTCTTCAGCGCTGGAGCGGCTCGGGCTGATCGACGAGTACCGTCTCGTCGTCCACCCGGTCATCGCCGGCCACGGCCCGACGTTATTCCAGGGCCTGGCGCCCGCGCGCCGCCTCGAGCTCCTCTCGACCACCCGTCTGAAGTCCGGCCAGGTGGCCATGCACTACCGCCGCACAGAAGGATGACCCGCGGGGCCGTTCGATGACCCTCGCAGACGTCGACGCCTTCGCGATGAGCCTTCCGGGTGTCACCGTGGCCCCGAAGTGGGGCCATCGCACCTGGATGGTCGGCGACCGCGGCTTCGCCTGGCAGCGACCGTTCAGCAAAGCGGACCTCAAACGGTTCGGCGATGAGACGCCGCCGGCCGGCGAGATCCTGGCCGTTCGCGTCGAGAGCCTGGACGCCAAGGACGCCCTCCTCGAAATCGCGCCGCCCGGCTTCTTCACCATCCCTCACTTCAACGGATACCCGGGCCTCCTGATCGCGCTGCGGAAGGCGCGCGCGCGGGACGTGCGCGCTGCCCTCAAGGACGCGCACGCGGCGATGGCGGCTCAGCCGCCCTCCCGGAAGCGCCGTACTGCTCGTCCGTGACCTTCTCGAGCCATTCGACCGGTTTTCCGTCGAGCGCCTCCTGGATCGCGATGTGAGTCATCGCCGTCGTGGGCGAGGCGCCGTGCCAGTGCTTCTCGTTCGCTCCGACGCTGACGACGTCGCCCGGCCTGATCTCCTCGATGGGTCCGCCCCAACGCTGGTGGAGTCCGCAGCCGAACGTGACGATCAGCGTCTGGCCGAGTGGATGGGTGTGCCAGTCGGTGCGCGCGCAGGGCTCGAACGTCACATACGCGCCGCCGGCGCGGCCGGGCGCGCTGGCTTGGAACAGGGGATCCAGGCGGACGCGCCCGGTGAAGTGCTCGGCTGGCCCCTCGGTCGACGGACGCGAACCGTTTCGCGAGATGTCCATTGTCATCCTTTCTCAAGGGCGCAGCAGCGTCTTGATCGCGCGGCGCTCGTCCATCGCTCGGTAGCCCTCCGCGACCTGGTCCAGCGGAAGAGTCAGGTCGAACACCTTGCCTGGGTCGATCTTCCCGGTCCAAACCAGCTCGATCAGCTTGGGCAGGTACCGCCGAACCGGGGCCGGGCCGCCGTGCAGTCGAACGTGCCGGAAGAACAGGTCCTGGCCGTCGAGGGTGACTCCGTGCGGGACGCCGACGTAACCGACGTATCCGCCCGGGCGCGTGGACCGGATCGCTTGGGTCATGGACTCTGTGGTGCCGACACACTCGAGGACCGAGTCCGCGCCGATCCCGCCGGTCAGCTCCTTGACCCGGGCGACGCCCTCCTCGCCGCGCTCTGTGACGACGTCGGTCGCGCCGAACTCACGCGCGAGCTTCTGCCTTGCCGGGTGTCGGCTCATCGCGATGATCCGGGCCGCGCCCATCTCCCGGGCGGACAGGACAGCCAGGAGACCCACCGCGCCGTCGCCGACCACCAGGGCGGTCTTGCCTGGCTTGACGTTGGCGGCATCGGCGGCGAACCAGCCGGTGCCCATGACGTCGGAGAGGGCCAGGAGGCTCGGAACCATCTCGGGCGGCGGCAGGTCAGACGTCGCGACGAGGGTGCCGTCCGCGAGCGGGACGCGGAGTGTTGGCGCCTGCGCCCCGCCGACCAGCTCTCGATGCTGGCAGGAGGTCTGGTAGCCCGCCTGGCAGTGCGGACAGGTGTTGTCGGACGCGAAGAACGAACCGATCACGAACTGCCCAGGCCGGACCTTCGTGACCGCGCTCCCGATCTCCTCGACGATCCCGCAGTACTCGTGTCCGAATGGCGTCGGCGCCTCGACCTTGTTGATTCCGCGATAGCTCCAGAGGTCCGACCCACAGATGCACGTCGCCGAGGTCCGGATGACCGCGTCCGTCGGGTGGATGATTGTGGGCGTCTCGCGTTCTTCGAACCGCACATCGCGCGCGCCGTAGAGAACAGCTCCTCTCATGACTCATCTCCTTTAAGCTTCTGGAATCGACCTGCCGTAGTTCTCGAGGGTGATGTTGTCGGGCTCTGGCCCACCGCGAGCTCCGGTTTCGAGCGCGTCGATGGCGGCCAGGTCCTCCCGACTGAGCTCGAAGTCGAAGACGTCGAAGTTCTCGGCGATGCGGGCGGGCTTGGTCGACTTCGGAATGGCCCCACGACTATTCTGCAGATGCCAGCGAAGCATCACCTGCGCGGGCGACTTACCACGCCGGCGCGCGATGTCGACCAGCGTTGGGTCGGCGAGGGGCGTCTGATCGTTCGTCCTGTTGTTCGTCGTGTTCTGGCCCCAGTAGGCCACGATGCCGCCGATCGGCGACCAGGCCTGGGTTGCGATCCCACGCTCCGTGTGGACGCGCTGGAGTCGCGCCTGCTGAAAGTACGGATGGACCTCGATCTGGTTCACAGCGGGCACCACGGCCGCGGTTCCCAGGAGGCGCTCGAGGTGCGCGGGCATGAAGTTGCTCACCCCGATGGCGCGCACCTTGCCGTCCGCGAGCAGCTTCTCGAGGGCGCGGTACGCTTCGAGCGTCCGGTCGAACGCTGACGGCAGCGGCTGATGCAGGAGCAACAGGTCGATGCGGTCGACGCCCAGCTTGCGGGCACTCTTGTCGAACCCGTGCAGCGTGGACTCGTACCCGTAGTCGTTGATCCAGATCTTCGTTTCGATGAACAGGTCGTCGCGGGCGACGCCAGAACGCCGGATGCCCTCACCAACCTCGCGCTCGTTGGCGTACGCAGCGGCGGTGTCGATCAATCGGTACCCGGTCGCGATGGCGGCCTGGACGGCGCCGACGGTCTCGGCCGGCGGGGTCTGGAAGACGCCAAGCCCCAGGGCTGGCATCTTCACGCCGTTGTTGAGGGTGATGTGCGGGCTCTGTGCGCTCATGGTCCGTTATAGGTACGTCCGCGACGACCCATGGACTAGCCGCAATAAAGGGAATGGGCTGTTAAGCTGTGCTTCACAGTCGTCATGCGCCCGCGACGCCCCAGATGAATCCGGCCGTCCTTCCCCAGCTCCAGGTGTTCCTCTCGGTCGCTCGGCTGAGTAGTTTCAGCGGGGCCGCGCGCGAGCTTCGGGTCTCCACGTCCGCGGTCAGCCAGGCCGTCCGCCAGCTCGAAGACCAGCTCCGCGTCGTGCTGCTGACCCGAACCACCCGCAGCGTGTCGCTGACCGATGCGGGGCGAAGGCTGGTCGAGAGCGCCGGTCCGGCAGTGGCGCAGGCGCTGGCGGCCGTCGCCGAGGCAGCGGCTCGGCCGGGAGAGACGGTGGGCCGTCTCCGGCTCTCCGTCCCCCATGCGGCCGTCCCCTACGTCATCTCTCCCGTGCTGCCTCGGTTTCGCGTCCGTCACCCGCGCATCGACGTCGACGTCGTCGTCGAAGACCGCTTCATCGATGTCGTCGCAGACGGGTACGACGCCGGCGTGCGGCTCTCCGAAGCCATCGAGCGCGACATGGTTCAGGTCCGTCTCACTGGCCCGTTCCGCTTCGTGGTCGTGGCCGCTCCGAGCTATCTCGCCAAGCACGGGACGCCCCAGCGCCCGGAGCAGCTCCTGCAGCACGAGTGCATCACCTTCCGCCAGACCACCGGAGCCCTCTACGGTTGGGAACTGGAACGTGGCCGACGCGCCTGGCGCGTCCCCGTCCGCGGCAGCGTCGTCACCAATGAAAGCCGCCTCAGGATCTCCCTCGCCGAGGAAGGCCTGGGCCTCGCCTACGTCATGGAGCCGACCGTCGAGGAGCAGGTGCGAAAGGGCCGCTTGCGCCTGGTGCTGGAACCCTACGCCGCCACGGTCCCGGGATTCTTCCTTTACTTCCCGAGCCGCGCGCAGAGCTCACCGGCCCTGCGTCTGTTCGTCGAAGCCGCCAAAGAGTGGGCGACGAACACGGCATCCGCCTAGGCAAGGATGCTCGCTGACTTTGAGTTGTCGGGGCGAGAGGATTTGAACCTCCGACCTTTCGGTCCCGAACCGAACGCGCTACCAGACTGCGCCACGCCCCGATATGTGTGCCGGCTTCATGCCAAAATTACCGTCGGGAGTCAATGCCTGGAACGCGGGGTGGGCAGACGGAGGCGGCGGAGGGCGACGTCGGCGACGTAAAGCAGGGCGGCGGCCAGCAGCAGGGGGCGGCGGAGCGGAAGCGGGGTGGGGCGGCCGGCGCCGCGCGGATCCAGGCTTTCCACGGCCTCGCGGACGACGCGGCCGCCGCTGGCTGACGCGGCGGCGGCCAGCGCGGCGGCACCTTCCCGGTCGCCGTCGGGGTGCGGCATCAGCTCCGGGGCCAGCGGCAGGGCCAGGCGGCCGGTGGCGTCGGCCACGGGCGTTCCGGACGAGCTGAGCCCCGCGGCGAACAGCAGCGCGCCGCTCTCCACATCCGGGCGGAACGTCGCCTCGTAACGGCCGGGGGCGGTCTCGCTCAACGGCAGGGCGCGCGGCGCCCGCGCCTTTCCGTCTGGCCCCACCTCGCTGACGGTCACCTGCCCCCGCAGGCCCCGCAGGAACTGGTCGTCGGGCCCCACGGCGTCGACGGCGACGCGCACGCGGTCGCCCAGGCGCGTGCTGGCGACGGCGAAGTGGTTGGGCGGATGGCGTCGCATGGCCGAGCGCGCCACCTGCGCCCACAGCTTGTCGAAATTGCCCCATCGCGCCCAGGCGCTTCCCCAGCGCGCGCCCAGATCGCTGGTCCAGGCCACCACCTGCCCCAGCCCCACCGGCCAGCGAGCCAGCAGCGGCGCGCCGTCGGGCGCGGCCAGCACCGTCTCGGCCGCGGCGCGGCGCCGGGTCACCACGTAGCCGCCCAGCAGCGGGGCGGCCGCCAGGTCGGTGCCGGCCAGCGCGGTCATCTGCTTCTCGACGCGCGGGCGCGTGGGGCGCTCGACCACCGACCGGTCGCCCAGGTCCGACGTCTCGCGCGAGAAGATGCGCGGGATGCTGGACGGGTCGCGCGTCTGGTAAAAGCGCCCACCGCCGCGCGCCGCGATCGACTTCAACATCGTCTGGTCGGCGCCGTCCCCCACGCCGATGGCCGAGATGGTGATGCGCGCCGCGCTGGCCGCATCGATGAGGTCCGGGATCTCGTCGTAGGGCGACTGTCCGTCGGACAGCAGGATCACGTGCTTCTTGCGGGCGCGGGTCGGCATCAGCTCGTCGACGGCCTCGCGCAGGCCCGACAGGATGTTGGTCCCGCCGGCGGCCGCGATGCGTCCGATGTCGCGCGCGATGCGCTGCCGGTTGGCCGCCGCCTGCAACGGCACCACGGGCGACGCCTGGTTGTCGAAGACGATGACGGCGATCTGGTCCGAGGGCGCCATGGCGTCGGCGGTCGCCCGCGCCGCCTGCTTGGTCAGATCCAGCTTCGGGCCGGTCATCGAGCCCGAGCGATCGATGACCAGCGCCAGCGCCAGCCCGGGCTCTTCCTGCACCTCGGGCACGTCCAGGCGCACGGGCAGCATCGCCTCCAGCCGGCTGCGCGCGTAGCCGCCGGGACCGAAGCTCTGGGTCCCGCCCGCCACCAGCAAGCCGCCGCCCGCGCGCACGAACGCCTCCAGCGCGGCCAGCGTGTCGTCGTTCAGGGCCGCCCGGGGCACGTCGACGAGCACCACCAGGTCGAACCCCGCCAGCGCGCCGGGTGTCAGCCCACGGGCGGGGCGCACCTGGGCCACCATCCGCTGCGCCGCCAGCGCGCGCGTGAACGCGCCGGCCAGGCCGGGCGCCCCCTCGACGCACAGGACCCGCGGATCGCTCTCGGTGGCGACGGCCAGCACGCCGTCGTCGTTGGCGGGGCGGCGATCGCCGGCCGCGGCCACGTGGGCACGCAGCACGGCGGTGCCCGGCACCAGCACGCGCGCCCGGAACGACACCGCCGTCGGCCCCGCGGCCAGCGACACGGCCCGGACCGGCTCGTCGATCACCACGTCGTGCCCCCCCTCGACCCGGAGCTGCGCCTCGCCCGCGCGGTCGGACATCACCCGCACCTCCAGCGGGAACGGCTCGCCCGCGCGCACCAGCTCGGGTGCCGACAGCTCGACGACGGCGACGTCGGGCTGGCGCGCCGCGGGCAGCGGCAGGACGTCGACCGGGACGCCGCGCTGGCCGAGCCGCGCCGCCAGCCCGGCCAGGTCCCCGCGGGTGGCCAGGCCGTCCGACAGCAAGAGCAGCCGGGGAACCGCCGTCGCATCCACCAGCCCGGCGCCCAGGCCCACCGCCAGCGCCAGGTCCGTCGCCGCGCCGCCGCCGGGCAGCCGCTGCAGCGCCGCGCCCGGCGCCATCTCTTCCGGCTGCCCCGCGAACCTCACCACCCGCACGGCCGGATCGCCCCGCCGCGCCGCCGCGCGCGCCGCCTGGCTGATCTGCTGGCCGGCCAGGGCCAGCGATTCGTCGGCCACGCTGTCCGACACGTCCGCCGCGATCACCAGCGACACGCCGCGCGCGCCGCCGCGCAGCTCGGGACCGGCCAGCGCGACCAGCGCGGCCGAGAACACCAGCGCGCGGAGGGCTGTCTGCAGCACGATCTGCCGGCGCGAAAAGTCGGTCAGCGAGCGGCGGGCGACGACCACCAGCAGCGGCAGCACCAGCAGCCCCAGCAACACCGTCGGGTGCGCCAGAACCAGGCGGCCCCCGAACAGGGCGTTCACGCGGTCCACCGCCGGTGATAGCTGACCCACTCGAGCAGCAACAACAGGACCGCCAGGCCCGCCGCCCAGACCGCGATGCCGAAGCGCCGGCGCGGCGGTCCGGGCTCGAGGTGCGGAACGGTGTGGCCGCCCACCTGCAGCGTCGCGACCGGCGCGGTGTCGGACTCGCGCGGATCGCGCACCGCCTCGCCGGCCGGCCCGGGTGCCGGCCGCCCATCCCGCGCTGCCCAGGTCAGCGCGTTGGCGATGAGCAGTGGAAAGGCCGGACGCAGCGGCAGGTCCGAGCGCCGCGGATCGAAGGCCAGCACGGCCACCCGCAGCCCCGGCCGCTCGCGCGCGACGATCAGCGGCGCGCCGAAAGACCCGGCCAGCACGGTGTCACCCGCGGCCGGTGTCAGGCGTCCGGCTTCGGCGATGTTCACGTCGCCCAGGTCGACGTGCCGCAACAGCGCGTGATCGCGCCGCAGGCCCGCCGGATCCAGGACCGGGTCGCGCAGCCGCCCGCGCGCGGCCAGCGGGCTGGCGGGCCCCCGCGGATCGAAGTACAGCAGGCGGCCGGCCGCCGGCAGCCGGCTGGGCGTGACCCCGTCGAAGATCACCAGGTCGTACTCGGCCGCGACCTGCAAGCCGCGATCGGCCGCGCTGCCCGGCAGGCGATCGACGGTGACGGCCGGCCCCAGGCTGAGGAGCGCGCCGTCCAGATAAAGGTCGGCGTCGCCGACCCGCAGCACGCGGCGGCGGGGCAGGGGCGGCACCTGCGCGGCGGCGCGGTCATCGGCGGCCAGGTCGTCGGGGGCCGCCAGGCGCGCCTCGATGCGAGCGCCGGGGGCGAACAGATCGGGCAGCGCGACGCTGCGGCGCTCGCCCGGCGCCAGCGCCAGCGTCAGCCGCTCGACGACGGCCCCGCCGCTCGAGATCTCCACCGGCACCTGGGCCGGGGCGGTCCGGAAGCTCTGCACGGTGAGGCCGGCGTCCAGCACGCCCGGGTCGGCCGGCACGCGACGCGCCCCCAGCGCCAGGATCCCCACGTTCTCGCCCCGGCGGCCGACCGGCAGGTGGCGCAGCTCGATCCCCGGCGGGGCCTGGCGGAGGGCGTCGGGCGAGAATCCCCCGTCGCTGATCAGGGCCACCGTCGGCCGGGGCCGGCCGTGCAGCACGGCGGCCGCGAACGCCAGCGCGCGCGGCAGATCGGCCGCTTCGTCGGTGGCCATCACGCGCCCGATCGCGCCGTCCAGCGTGCCCGAGTCGGCCTCGAAGGCGCTCTCCGCCAGCGCCTCGCCGGCGAACGACGCCACCAGCGCCCGGTCCGCGGGCGCCAGACTCGCTACCAGCGCCCGCGCGCGCCGGCGCGCCGCCTCCAGACGCGAGCCGGGCTCGTCGGTCGCCGACATGGACGTCGACCGGTCGATCAGGATCACCCAGCTTCGTCCGGTCGGATCGACGCGCGCGCCGTGCGGGTCGACGGCGCCGATCAACAAGCCGGCAAAGATGCCCAGTGCCAGCGCCAGGGCCAGCCAGTGGCGCAGCCGGCGCGAGCGGCGCAGCGAGGCGGCCGTCCCCGCCAGCCCCAGCCACAGGGCCGCGAACGGAACCGGCACCTCGCGGCGGCGCAGGCGAACGAAGTGAAGCGCCACGATGGCCGCCCCGGCCGCCACCGCCACGGCCGCGACGACCGTGCCGGGGATCGCGCCGGAGATCAGCCAGCCGAATCCCACGTCGCCCCTTCAGCCCAGCAGGCCGCCGGTCCGGAACATCCGCAGCACCACCGACTCGACCGGTTGGTCGGAGACCAGCGTGAAGCAGGGGAAGCCGCGCTCGCGGCAGTGGGCCTCCAGCTCGCGGCGCAGGGCCGACAGCCGGCGCACGTAGGCCTCGACCGCCGCCGGCGAGAGCGTCAGGTCGTGCGCCTCGCCGGTCTCGACGTCGCGCACCCGCACGTCGCCCCGCCAGGCGGGCGCCAGCTCGTCGGGCGCCGTGAGCTGGATGGCGATGGGGCTCAGGCGATGGCCGCGCAGCAGGTCCAGCGCGGCGCGCGCGCCGGCCGGGTCATAAAAGTCGGAGATCAGCACGGCCACGCCGCGCCGGCGCGAGGACCGCCGGCCCAGGAACGCGCGCACCGCCGCCGAGACCGGCTGCGCCCCCTCGGCCCGGGTCTGGTCCAGGAAGCGGAGGATGCTCAGGATCCGGTTCTTGCCCCGCTGCGGCGGCAAGCTGGCCGGCTCGTCGGCGAGCGGCGGGACCGCCACGCGGTCCAGGTGCGCCAGCGCCACGTACGCCAGCGCCGCGCCGACCTGCAGCGCCAGATCCAGCTTGGACGGCGCGCCGGTCCCCATCGAGCGGCTCGCGTCGACCAGCACGTCGACGGCGACGTCCTCGTCTTCTTCGAACAGCCGCAGCGCGCGCCGATCCAGGCGGCCGTACAGGTTCCAGTCCAGGTAGCGCAGGTCGTCGCCCGGGACGTAGTCGCGGTGGTCGGCCAGCTCCAGGCCGGCGCCCACGCGGCGGCTGCGCCGGATCCCGCGCGCCTGGGCACCGCTGGCGCGGCGGATGGCCAGCTCCAGCGTCTCCAGCTTGCGCAGGAACCGCTCGTCGAAGCGCCGCGCGCCGGCGTCCGGCAGCGCCACGGCGGTCACGTCGTCTCCGGCAGCTCGGCCAGCAGGCGCGCCAGCAGTGCGTCCGACGTCACGCCCTCCGCCTCGCCCTCGAAGTTGAGCAGCACGCGGTGGCGCAGCGCCGCCGCCGCCACGCGCCGGACATCGGCGAACGAGGGCGCGAACCGCCCGGCCCGCAGCGCCTCGACCTTCGCCCCCAGGATCACCGACTGCGCGCCGCGCGGCGAGCTGCCGTAACGCACGAACCGCCGCACCTCCGCCGAGGCGCTGCGCGACGGCTGCGTGGCCTCGACCAGCCGGACCACGAAGTCTTGCACCGGCCGCGCGACGGGCACCTGCCGGACCAGCGTCCGCATCTCCAGCAACCGATCGCGCGACAGCACGGCCCGCACCGGCGTGTCGTCGGTGCCGGTGGTGCGGTCCAGGATGGCGTGCAGCTCGGACGCGTTCGGCGCGTCGACGCGCACCTTGTACAGGAAGCGATCCAGCTGCGCCTCCGGCAGCGGGTAGGTCCCCTCCATCTCGATCGGGTTCTGCGTGGCCAGCACGAAGAACGGCGGCGCCAGCGTGTACGTCTGTTTGCCCACCGTGACCGACTGCTCCTGCATCGCCTCCAGCAGCGCGGACTGGGTCTTGGGCGTGGCGCGGTTGATCTCGTCGGCCAGAACGACGTTCGCGAAGATCGGCCCGCGCTGGAATTCGAAACGCCGCCCCCCCGCGTCCTCGGCGATCAGGTTCGTGCCGATCACGTCGGCGGGCATCAGGTCGGGCGTGAACTGGATCCGCGAGAAGACCAGGTCCATGGCGGCGGCGGCCGTGCGCACCAGCAGCGTCTTGCCCAGACCGGGCACGCCTTCGATCAAGACGTGACCGCCGGCCAGCAGCCCCGACACGACCGTGCCCACCACGTCGGCCTGGCCCACCAGCCGCCGGCCGATCTCGTCCAGCAGGCGGGTCAGATCCTCGCGGAACGCGTCGACGGCGCGCGCCGCCCCGTCGGTCGGTTGCGTGGCGGTCATGGCTGGTTTCCTGCGCGGGCGGGCCGCGGGCGGATCAGATCGAAGTAGCGCCGCACCAGGTACTGCTGCCCAGGCGGCACGCCGGCGCCCCCCAGGGCTTCTTCGAGGGCCGCGCGGTATTCGGTGTAGACGCGGGCATACGGACGGCTGGCGAACCCGCGACCGGCGGCGCCGTCGATCACCTGCGCGCGGCTGGGCCCGGCGCCCTCGGCGACGGGGACCCGCGCGTCTCGGCCGGCCGGCGCCTCGGCGCTCTCGCGCGCCCCCAGCGGCGGGCCGCCGTTCTCGTGACCGATGCCCGCGCCGGCGGCGGATGATTCGGCGGGGGCCGCTGCGGCGCCCATCTCGGCCGCCAGATCGCCCGCCTGGCCCGAACCGGCGCCGCCCTTCGCCTCCTGGCCGTGGGCCTCGGCCAACCCTTCGCCGGCGCCCTCGCCGTCGGCGGGGGAGGGCGACGCGCCGGCAGGCCCGCCCGGCTTGCCGCTGTCGCTGCGGCCGGCGGCCGCGCGGTCGAAGGCCCGGGCTGCGCCGCTGTCGCCGCTGCGCAGGTCGCCGCGCGCCACGCGATCGCGCAGCTGGCGCGTCGCCCGCGAAAGATCGCGCAGCGACGAGCTGCCCGCGCCGTCGCGTTGCAGCTGCGACAGCTCGCGCCCGCCGCCCTCGGCGCGCGTGCGGCAGCTCGGATCGCCCTGGCGGCAGCGGGCCGCGGTGTCGTCCAGGTCGCGCGACAGCCGTTCGAGCTTGCGGTCTTCGCTGT
>Ga0134125_10003131_pt1 | contig 19303 bp, 14 predicted proteins | sample KB31751_FD_96464 | JGI IMG/M metagenome (GOLD analysis project Ga0134125, IMG submission 96464) | Terrestrial soil microbial communities with excess Nitrogen fertilizer from Kellogg Biological Station, Michigan, USA - KB3-175-1 | ecosystem: Environmental > Terrestrial > Soil > Unclassified ... | reverse complement strand
GAAGCCGCGGCTGGACTCGCTATTAGTCGATCTTGCCCGCGTCTGGCAACAGTTGAACGATGCTGAATCGGCGCACGCTGCGCTTCTCGCGGCCTCGCGATGCAGCGAACCCCGCACTGCCGAAAACGCGCTGGAACTCCTGGGACCACGCTATCCGTATGTCTACGAATTTCAAAACGCGATCAAGCTCGACCCGCAAAATATCCCGTTGCGCCGCGAACTAGCGTATCTTCTGCTAGCGCTCCACAAAGAGCCAGAGGCTGTCGCCGAATTCGAAAAGATTCTTGCAATCGATCCGCACGACCAGCTTTCGGCCGAGCAGTTATCCGTTCTGCGGCATCCACTGAAGAGCGAAGTTCATGCCCAGCCTGCCAGCCGTTCCGACGCTCGCATCGATCCCAAAATCATGGGCCGCAAAAGCCTGGCCGCCGGATACATTAACGACGCCATTCGATACTTCCGTATCGCCCACGAGAACAATCCCGACGATGCCGACGTGATGCTGCAACTCGGATGGGCGTACAATCTCGCAAAAAACGACAAGGAAGCTCTGCAATGGTTTGATGCCGCGCGGCATTCCGCGAACACCGTCGCCGCCACCGAAGCCAATCGCGCCTGGCACAATCTGCGCGGTGATGGCGGTCCGCAAACCACTACATGGGCTTTGCCGATGTATTCCACCCGCTGGAAGGACGCATTCGTTTACGGACAGATAAAGCACAATCTACCGTTCTTTAGCGGTTCGCCCGTGCATCTGTATTTATCCACGCGGTTCATCGGCGATGCCCGTGGCCAGGTTAGCCTGGGCAATCTCGGGCCTCAATATCTTTCGGAAAGTGAATTCATCGTGGGCGGCGGCGTATCCACAAAGCAGTGGCATCATTTGCTTGGCTGGGCGGAAGCGGGAGAAGCCATGAAGTATCTGTCGGGCCGCCATGATGTTGGCGCGGCCGTGCCCGACTATCGCGGCGGCCTGAATTTCGCGAAAGCATTCGGCAGCCTTCTGGGAGCGCATTCGCCCGGCCCATTTTACGAAACCACCGGTGACGCCGTGTATGTCAGCCGCTTCGATAAGGATTGGCTGTTCTATTCTCAACACCGCATCGGCCGCACGTTTCACGCGCCCGGTGGAAACTATTTCCAAATTTACGCAAACGGCAACTATGTTCGCGATGTGAAGGCGCAGTATTGGGCGAATTCCATCGAGTTCGGACCGGGCACAAAGATCCATCTGCCGTGGCTGCCGCCGAATGTCTATTTCGCCGCGGACTGGTTGCGAGGCGTTTATACAAACAACAAAGGTAATCCACGCGGTCCGAACTACACGGACCTGCGCTTGAGCTTCTGGTATGCCGTTTCGCGATAACAGCCGGTTTACAGCGATGCTGCTCTTCGCGACGGCGCTGCCGCTCAGCGCACAGATACCCTCATTTCGCGTCGCCGGAACGGATGCCGCCCCCTGGACAAAAATCTTCAACGCGGCTAACGTGATGGCCGCCACAAAAGCCGATGCGGCCTCAATCATTGTGGCCGGTCCCAAGGCCGATGTGGGCGTTCTGACGCTCGCAACGGATCACATCATCGTGATCGAAGGCGATTCGCCGCTCGCTCGTCAGATCGGGATAACACCGACGAATAAAACCATTTCCGTTCGTCACCTTGTGGACGTACATGCGCCAAAGATGCAGATCATCTGGCAGCAGCAGGCTTCGTTACCGGTGACAACCGTTCCTGAAGACTTTCAGGTTTTCGCCCGCGAGCGCTGGACCAATGCTCCGCTCGAAGCGGGAAAGCGAACGGCGCATGGCGCCATTTTCTGGCTGGCGACGCCGCCCGGCCAAACCGATATCGAGCGTTATCCGTATGTGCTGCAAGCCCTGACGGATCTTGGCTTAACGCTGCCGGCCCGCGCCACCGGATTGTGGGCCTTTTTTGACTCTTCTTACCGCGTTCGCGCGGACTCGGATTATCTCGCGCGGCGCTGGCGGGCATCGGGCATTTCCGTTCTTCATGTAGCAGCTTGGCATAACATCGAGCCCGACTCGCAGCGAGACGAATATCTGAAGAACATGATCGCCGCCTGTCATCGCAATGCCATCCTCGTCTACGCGTGGCTCGAACTGCCGCATGTGAGTGAGCAGTTCTGGGCGGATCACCCCGAATGGCGCGAGAAGACTGCAACCGGACAGGATGCCGCGCTCGATTGGCGGAAGCTCATGAATCTGCAAAACGCCGATTGCAAGGCGGCAGTCGCGCATAAGGTCCAGGACCTGCTGCAGCGCTTCGACTGGGATGGCGTCAACCTGGCCGAGTTGTATTTTGAATCGCTTGAGGGAGCCGGCAATCCCGCCCGATTTACGCCAATGGATGACGATGTGCGGAAGGCGTTCGAGCAGGAGGCCGGTTTCGATCCCAAGCTCTTGTTCGATCCCGCTTCTTCACACGCAATGGGGCGCGATCCCGTGGGGCTGCGTCGCTTTCTCGATTTCCGTGCAGCGCTCGTGTCCCACATGCAAGCCGAGTGGCTGGCCACGGTGGAACGTGCCCGATCCACAAAGCCCTGGCTCGACACCGTGCTCACTCAAATTGACGACCGCCTGGAACCGGGTATGCGTGACGCGCTTGGCGCCGACATTGTGGCATCCCTGCCCGCCATCGAATCGAAAAAACTGACTCTGCTCGTCGAAGATCCCGCACCGTTATGGAACCTCGGCGCGGCGCGCTACGCAAAGCTCGCCGATGAGTACCGTAATTTAGTGCCAGACCGGCAACGTCTCGCCGTCGACATCAATGTAGTTGAGCGATATCAGGATGTATATCCAACAAAGAAACAGACGGGAGTTGAGCTGTTTGAACTTGTCCACCAGGCAGCGGAATCGTTCCAGCGCGTTGCAATCTATTTCGAGAACTCGCTGGAGCGCCAGGATCTTCCGCTGCTGCCTGTCGCCGCAAGCACGGCAATGTTATCGGCGCCAGCCCCGGACGAACTGATCGTCGACAGCTCTCAGCCGGTGCGAATTCAATGGCGCGGCCCCGCTCAGATCGACGGTATAGCCTGGCTGGTCCACACGGATACTGAGCGGCTCGTCCCCGCTGGCCATCACACGGTTTCAACGGGCTTCGTGGAGCCGCCGATCCGATTAACCGATTTCAACGGCAATATCGAGCAAGTCGTTGAGGAGAAAGATGCTATCGAGATCAGCTACACGAGCCGGAGTCGGGCAATAGCTATTCTTGGTTGTGTGGTCTCGACAATCGAGGTCGATGGGACGCCCTTCGGAAAATCGAATGACCCTATTCTGCTGCTTCCGGTGGGACAACACATCCTCACGCTACACAAACAGGCCGCGCCGGGGGATTAATCAGGAGCCTTGCGAAATCATCTCCACAGCCATCTTGGCTAGTTCCATATCTTCCATTTGCGGTAGTCCGCTGACAGCGACGGAACCGATCACCTTGCCGCCTTTCCAAACCGGCACGCCGCCGCCCCATCCCACAAACCGAGGCTCACCAAAATAGGCGATATCGAATCCCTTTTCCGGATGGCGTGCCGCCTCACCGATCTCCTTGGTCGCTTTGCGCTCGCGGGCCGCCGTGTATGCCTTGTTTATTGCGATGAGAATCGACGAATATGGGGCTCCGTCCATACGCGCAAAAGCGATCAACTCACCATGAGGATCCGCTACCGCAATCACTCCGGCTTTTCCGCGCCGCAAAATTTCTTCCGCGATCGCGTCAATCACTCGTTTCGCCTCGGCGTATCCAATGCTGGGAAGTTGGATCAACGGTTCTCTCCTCTCCAGCACTGTACTAGACCTATATCCCGGATGGCCCTCAGCTCCAGAGAATCCGGTCGCAAGTGCGCACGAATTGGGGACGGACCCCAAATTCGCCGGTACACCCGCTGTACTGAAAACCGATATACCTCAGCAAAATCCGGCAAAAGAACAGTGCGCCATAGGGACGGGCCCTACATTTCGGGCCAAGCCGACCTGAGCTACTCGGTTGTAGCCGTGATACCCGTTACCGCGGACCGGCTGTTCTGAGATAACCCTCACGGCGCCTCCCGCTGCCCAATGCAATTTCCGGCCTGCATGCGACCATAGAAGTTCCCGAATGCCAGCAGTTTCCGATTCCCTGAACAGCCGAAGTATCGCTATCATCGCTCACGTCGACCACGGCAAGACCACATTGGTGGATGCCATGCTTCGCCAGAGCGGCATATTCCGCGCCAATGAAGAAGTCATCGAGCGCGTGATGGACTCAAATGAGCTCGAGCGCGAGCGTGGCATCACGATTCTCGCGAAGACGACCGGTGTGCGCTATCACGGCACAAAGATCAACATTGTCGACACCCCCGGCCATAGCGATTTTGGAGGCGAGGTCGAGCGCGCGCTGAAGATTGTCGATGGCGTGATGTTGCTGGTCGACGCAAGCGAGGGGCCCCTTCCTCAGACCCGCTACGTTCTGATGAAGGCGCTCGAAGCAAAGCTGCCGCCCATTCTCGTCATCAACAAAATCGATCGTCCCGACGCTCGGGTACAAGAGGTCTTGAACGAGGTCTACGATCTCTTTATCGATCTCGACGCAACCGAAGATCAGCTTGATTTCCCCATCATCTATACAAACGCGAAGGCGGGCATCGCGAAAAGTTCAATGGCGGACGACAGCGATAACCTGCGGCCGCTTTTTGAAGCCATTTTGAAAAATATTCCACCGCCAAAGGGCGACCCGGACGCGATACTTCAGCTCCTCGTTGCAAACCTCGATTACAGCGATTACCTCGGCCGCCTTGCCATCGGGCGTGTGTTCAATGGCACGTTGCGCCACGGCGATGAAGTTTCAATCTGCAGGGTCAACGGCGACATGCATAAGACTCGCATCACGAAACTCTATTCGTTCGAAGGCCTGAAGCGCGTTGATGAGACGATTGCGCGCCCCGGGGACATTCTCGCCATTGCCGGCGTGGAAGGCATCACAATTGGCGAAACCGTGACTAGCGCCGAAACTCCTAAGCCTTTGCCGCATATCCAGATCGACGAGCCGACGATCGCGATGACGTTCACGATCAACAACTCACCATTTGCCGGCCGTGAGGGCCAATTCGTCACGTCACGCAATCTGCGGGACCGCCTCGATAAAGAACTACTGACAAACGTTTCGATCCGCGTAGAGGAAGCCGGCGGACCCGACGCCTTCAAAGTCATGGGGCGCGGCGAACTGCAACTGGCCATCCTCATTGAAATGATGCGCCGGGAAGGCTACGAACTGCAGGTCGGCAAGCCGGAGATCCTGACCCGCAAGATCGACGACAAACTGCACGAACCTCTCGAACTGCTTGTGATCGATTGCCCCGAAGAGTTCATCGGAGTCGTCATCGAGAAGATGGGCACGCGTAAGGGCAAAATGAACAAGATGGTGAATCACGGCTCGGGCCGCGTCCGCCTCGAATTCCACGTGCCTTCCCGCGGGCTCATCGGCATTCGCAGCGAGATGCTAACCGATACCAAGGGCACAGCGATCATGAACTCCCTGTTTAGTGGCTACATCGAATGGCAGGGCGACATTGAAACGCGTCCCACTGGCTCGCTGGTGGCCGACCGCTCAGGCCTCGCGACCGGTTATGCCATCTACAACCTGCAGGAACGCGGCGTCATTTTTATTGAGCCTGCGACCGAGGTTTACGAAGGAATGATCGTCGGCGAGAACTCGCGCGGCAACGATCTGGACGTGAACATCGTAAAGGAAAAGAAGCTTACGAATATGCGCGCTTCGACCTCGGACGACGCCATCCGGCTGATCCCGCCACGCGTTCTGAATCTTGAGCAGGCCATCGAATTCATCCGCGAGGACGAATATGTCGAGATCACGCCCAAATCGATTCGCTTGCGCAAGAAAATCCTGAAAGCGAACCAGCGCTGAACGGGGAGCCCGCTCCCTCTCCCTGACGGTCAGGGTTGGGTGCAGGCCAATTGACGTTTCAGCGCCGCCAAAGTTGATGACGACGTGCAGTTGCCTGCACTGAACCGCGACTGTCGAGGAGCGACGTCATCAACGGAGTTCGGACAACCGCACAAGCCGCGCACTTGCGCGCGGCTGCTGTGTTTCCAGGGTTTTTCGCTGTCCGGACGGCAACTCAACTACAATAACGGGAAAGATTTTCTCCGTGACTAACAACAACGGCCAACCCACGACACACCGACAGCATGCCAAGCCGCGCCTGCTGAAGCCGATGCTGACTGACATACAATTCTGGATTCCACTCGTCGTACTGGTGGGAGCGTTGGTGCTTCTGCGCTTCGCGGAATAGGATCACTCTGTGGATAAGCCATCGGCGATCCCCAAACCGGTTTTATCGATCGAGCGCTCGCGCCAGCAAAAATTGCAGATTCTGGGCGTGTTCTGCGGACTGGCCGCGGCTGTCTGGCTGGCGGCCGCCGAGGCCCCGAGCAAGCTGGTCACGGCTTCGGTATCGCCGTTCGTCATTTCGTTCATGATGGTGCTCGGCGCGTTTGTTTCGCGGTGGAGCCTTCCGGCTCTGATTCGCGGCACCTCCGATGTGCTGGTCGATACACGAAAAGTGCCGCATCTCATTGTCTGGGGCGTGATGGCCGGCTGCCTGTGGGCGGTTGGGAATACGCTCAGCATACTAGCGGTGCGCGATGTGGGTCTCAGTATCGCGTTCCCTCTTTGGAACTGCAACAGCCTCATCGGCATCTTCTGGGGCATCGTTCTTTTCCGGGAATTGCGGCGGGCTCCATGGTCCCGCAAGGCCGCAGTAATTGTGGGGGCCATTGTCATCTGCGGCGGCGCGATCGTTTTATCGCTGGCATCGGGCGCCCATGGCGCATCAACGAATCCTACGCGAGGCCTGTGGTCCGCAATTGGAGCCGGAGTCGTCTGGGGATCGATGTATATTCCGTACCGCAAGGCGTACGTCACGGGGATGAACCCGCTCACGTTTCTGACTTATTTCACAGTTGGCGAACTGGGCACCATGACCGCGATTTCAGTTGCCTTTCTCGGTGGCGTTGGGCCGTTCTGGCACGAACTGGTCATCAATGAACATATCCTGTTCTGGCCTTTTTTGGGCGGCTTGATGTGGGTCGTCGGCGATCTTTTTCAAAACTACGCGACCAAATATGTGGGCATCAGCCGCGGCATTCCGCTTTCGAATACAAATCAAATATGGGGGCTGCTGTGGGCGATTCTCGTGTTCGGCGAGTTACAGGGACAGGGGACCGGCGTTTATCTCAAGGTAATTGGCGGTTCCGTGCTGATGGCGATCGGAGCGGCCGCCGTGGCTCTGTCATCGGCGACAGGCAGCGAGTATGAAAGCTGGAAGGAAGCATCGCAACGGGAAACCGACCGGTACGGCATCGATGCCGAGTACGTCTCCAACCGCGTGGAGGGCATTGAATCGCCTGGCTCCGAAGGCCCGCGCCGGACCTGGCTCGACGGTCTGATTGTCACGGCGGCTGTTCTTGGTTTCGTGGCGCTTGGCTATTTGGCGCACGTGCCGGCTATCGAAATCCACTGGACCTGGCTGACGGGTCTGGCGGCCATCATGGTTGCCGTCCTGATAGCCGTGGGAGTCGCGCTGGCGCGAATCACAAAATTTAACTAGACTCGTCTGGAGTCGCGGCACGCCACGTAATCCGCCGGTGTTGACAACTCGCGGAGATCGCTGTAGGCTCAAAGTAGCAAGTGCACACGTGTGCATAAGTCGAAAATAGCAGGTGTCCACCATGTCCACCAGTCAGGCTCCCGTAACGGATTTGCAGAATCCGATGAACAACATTGAAGAATGGGACGATTACGTTGCGTCCCGCTATCAGGAAGGCAAGTCGGAGGAGGAATTTCGCAACTACGCCGCCGATGCCAATCCCGGAGTGACGGAATTTTACCGGCAGAACCACGCTCATCAGAGCCTGGCTTTCGTGCGCGAAAAGCGCGATCAATACCTGAAGCTGAATCGTGGGAAGAAAAGCATATGGGAAGCCGCTGAATATCTAAACACGCTGGTGGACGACAGTGATCCGGATACGGACCTCACTCAAATCGAGCATCTGCTGCAAACATCCGAAGCCATCCGGCGCGACGGGCATCCGCGCTGGTTTGTGCTGGCGGGCTTGATTCACGATTTGGGCAAGGTTCTTTGCCTCTACGGCGATCCTCAATGGGCGGTCGTCGGCGACACGTTTCCAGTGGGCTGCGCCTATTCGGACCAGATCGTATTCCCCGAATTCTTTGCCGCCAATCCCGACAGCAAAGTTCCGGAATACCAGACGCTCTACGGCATTTACGAGCCAAATTGCGGACTCGACAACGTGCTGATGTCGTGGGGCCACGACGAATATATCTACAACGTAACGAAGAACTATATGCCCGAGCCGGCGCAGTACATGCTTCGCTATCATTCGTTCTATGCCGCTCACCGGCATGGCGCTTACCGCCACTTGATGAACAAGCACGATGAGCAGATGTTCGAGTGGGTTCGCAAATTTAACCCGTACGATCTTTATTCGAAGGGCGCGGACCGGCCGGACTTCAAGGAGTTGAAGCCGTACTACGAGGATCTGGTGGCGGAATATTTTCCTGCGCAGATAGATTGGTAAGATCGCGGGGGCGGCGGTTCTCCGGAACCGGGTCGTTCACCTCGATGGCTGTCTCCATTAAAGACATCGCGCGTATCGCGGGCGTATCTCATTCGACTGTGTCGAGAGCGCTTCGCAACAGTCCTTTAATACCCGCGCACACTGCGGAACGCATTCAACGCATCGCGAAAGAGTCGGGATACTCCGCCAGCGCGGTCGCGCGCAGCCTTGTCACCCGTAAAACCTACGCTATCGGCGTCGTCGTGACCAGCATTTCCGATCCGTTTAACGGAGAGGTTGTCGGTGGCATCGAAGAAATTGCCAATAACGCGGGCTTTTCGATCATTCTGGCGACATCGCAAGCAGATCCCCAGCGTGAAATGACGGTCGTCCGTTCGTTTCAGGAACGCCGCGTGGATGGAATACTGGTCGCTTCGTCCCGTGTTGGAGCGCTCTATGTGCCGCTCTTATCCGAATTTGGAATCCCGATCGTCCTGCTAAATAATCAGCACCCCAGCGAATTTGTACATTCCGTTACGGTGGACAATGTCGACGGCGCGTTGCGCGCTACAAGGCATCTGATAGCGCTTGGACACAAACACATTGCCTATCTCGGCGACCGGCTTGGGCTGCAATCGGACAAGGAGCGATATGAGGGATACACGATCGCGCTGGCTGAAGCAAAGCTCCCGGTCCGCGCCGAGTTCGTAATTCAGGGCGACGGAAAACCGCAAGGCGCTCGGGAGGCCGCCCGCGAATTGCTTGCCCTGCAACAACGGCCGACGGCGATTTTCTGCTATAACGATATGTCCGCGCTCGGGGTTCTGGAACAGTCATCGGAGCGCGGCCTTCAAGTTCCGCGTGACCTCTCGATTGTCGGATTTGACGACCTGTTCTTCACGCCGTTTCTGCAGCCGCCTCTGACCAGTGTTCGCCAGCCGAAGAGGGAACTCGGAAGGCGTGCGACGGAACTGCTGCTCAGGCTTTTAAAGGGCGAGTCCCATGAGAAGAGCCTGGAGCTCAACGGCGAGTTGATGGTTCGAGGATCGACGGCGCCGCCCGAATAAATGGCCTCATTCAACCCATTCGCCGAAGCGCATCAACGGTTCGGCGCCGCCATCGGGGCTAATGCCGTCTACGTCCATCCGGCCCGATCCGATCATCCAATCCACGTGAATCAGGCTGCTGTTTGCGCCCTTGCCTCCCAACTGCGATGCATCGAGGGTATCGCCGTCTCGAATGCACGTGCTATACGCTTGCCCGAGCGCCATATGGCTCGCCGCATTCTCGTCGAAGAGCGTGTTCCAGAACAGCAGTCCACTTTTCGAGATAGGCGACGAGTGCGGCACTAACGCCACCTCACCCAGCCGCCTTGCGCCATCGTCCGTTTCCACCATGCGGCGGAGGATCGCTTCGCCCGTTTTGGCAGCGATGTCCACAATCCGGCCGCCTTCGAAGCGCACGCGGATGTCTTCAATCAGCGAGCCCTGATAAGAGAGCGGTTTGCTGCTGGTTACTAGGCCCTCTACACGATCCTTGTGCGGCGTCGTAAACACTTCCTCCGTTGGCATATTGGGAATGCAGGGGATGCCATTCCGGGCGGTTGTGCCGCCTCCCAGCCAAAGATGGTCGTCCGCAAGTCCGACGCGAAGATCGGTCCCCGGCCCGCGGAAGTGCAGCGCCGAAAATCGCTTTTCGTTCAAGAGCCGCGCCCGTTGTTGAAGCTGTGCATCATGAGTCTGCCAGTTTTGAACCGCATCGGGCGAACCGACACGCGTTACGGCGAAAATCGCCTCCCATAGTCGAGCGACCGCTGTCTCCTCGTCGTCATCCGGAAAAACCTGGCGAGCCCAGGCCGGAGTGGCGCACGCGACAATTGTCCAGTTGATTTCGTGGCGCGTGATCAGATCGAGAGCCGGACGGCTTGCTTTCGACAACGCGAGGTTGGCCCTGGCCACTCTATTGGGATCTTCGTGAGCCAGTAACGCCGGATTCGTGCCTGTGATCCCGAGCCGGGCGGCGCCGCTTCGGTAGGATGCCGCAATCCCATTCTGCAGCCATTCCGCAGCCTGGTCGAAGCTCTCGTCGGACGCATGGTGGAAACGCATCAGGGTCGCTTCCTCGTCCGTGAAGAGCGTTGTCACGAGCGAAGCGCCGGCTTTATAGGCGTGCTCCGTAATACGGCGGGCGAGCGGCAGAGCGTCCAGGGGAGCCGTCATCACGAGTTCTTGTCCGCGCGATAATCCTAATCCCACCCGAACGGCAACTTCCGCCAGGCGATCCAGTCTTTCCCGAAATGCGCCGGCATCCCGCAAGCCCGCGCCATTGCTCGAAGCGATCTCGTTTACACTACGTTCATCTATCGTCATCAAGCTCATTATCCCGCCAGTACTGAAAATGCTTGCGATAACCGATATGTCCAAAGAATCCGGCGCCACGGCGAGCATCGGAGGAATAATAGAAGGGGCTAACCCGATCGTTGAGGCAGGAATGGCGAACAGAATCGTCGATGCATTATCGGGTGAAGTAGTTTTCTACTCAAATTCGCTGGCGACTGTCACCCGGAACACCGTGGTGCTGCGAGATGCGGAGGCTCGATCTCAAATAATCCTGTCGCTTTCGCGGATAACGCAAGTCAAGAAAATCACGACCACATATCCGTTTTTGCTAGTAATTGCAACCGCTTCATTGGTCATTGCGGCGGCTGCGGCCTCGTCGCGGGAAGGCGGGGGAGCCGGCATCCCGTTTGCCGTTCTGGGAATTCTGTTGCTCGCGGGCTATTTTTTATCCCGGCGGGGATCTGTCTTATTCGTCGCCGGTTCGGAAATTCTCGAAACCATCGCAGGCACTCCAGCGGAAGCTGCCGGATTGATTGCTGCCATTGCCTCGGCTCAGAGTGTTGCCGGCGAGGAACAGGTGGTGTGGTCATCCGCTCACGGCGCGCCCTGACTCACTCTTCCCGCAGCGCTGCCGCTGGATCGATTTGCGATGCCCGCAATGCCGGCACGAGCGAGGCGCCGACGGCAATGATGCCCAGGACCACCGGCGCTATCGCGAATGTTGGTCCGTCCAGGGCGGCGATGCCGTACAGCATGCTGGCTGTGTAGCGTGTCAACGCCCATGCGCCGCCGATGCCGGCGACAATGGCGATGCAGGAAAGGGCCAGACTCTCGCCGATGATAAGCCAAAGCACATTTTGCAGGCGCGCTCCCATCGCCATGCGAATGCCGATTTCGCGAGTACGTTGCGCAACCAGATACGCCATCACTCCGTAAACCCCAAACGCCGCCAGCACGATGGCAATACCCGAGAAAATTCCGATCAGCAGCAGTTGAAATCGCTGTGGCGCGAGAGAGTCCGCCAGCCGTTCTTCGAGGGTCTTCACCTCAAAGACGGGCTGCTCGTGGTCCACGCTGTAGATTTGATCTTCAATCGTGCGAATGGCCGGGCGTGGATTTCCTTCGGTTCTGATGATGAAACTCATGTGCGTTAAAAATGGATTGCCGCCTTGGCACGTGCAGCGGTAAATCAGGGGCGCCGGTTTGGCGCCGAGATCTGCTGCGCGAATATTTCCAACAACGCCCACAATGGTCCAGCGAGTAGAACCGTTAGGCCCTGAAACGATCTGACGCCCCAGCGGACTCTCGCCGGGGAAAACTCCGCTGGCGAACGTTTCATTCACCACGATATTGTCTGGCGATCTGCCCGTGTCCTGCGAATCGAAGATCCGCCCGCTGCGCAACGGGATTTCCAGGGTTCGAAAATACTCGCGGCTGACGACGCTTTCTCCGGTATCAGGCTGCTGAGCCAATGGAAGCGGCGTTCGTCCGGCAACTTGAAATTTCATACCGCTAAAGGGGTGGCCTCCGCTTATCGGCACGTCGGTGGAAACTGCCGCATGGCGGACCATCGGAAGCTGTTTCACGCGTGCGAGCACGTCCGCGTAAAAGCGCACCTGACTTTCCGCGGTCGCATAGCGGGACTTTATCAAGTTCACTCGCATTGTGAGAATGTTTTCCGCCGGAAATCCCAGATCCGTGCCCGCCAGTTTGAGAAAGCTTCTTCCCAGCAAGCCGGCTCCGATCAGAAGAATCAAACAGACGGCCAGTTCCCCGATCACCAAGCACCGGCGCAGTCGCGTCGACCGTCTGGCTCCGCTGTGCTGGCGGCCGGCGCACTTCAGAGCCTCCTGGATATCGACGCCGGCTGCCGCCAGCGCGGGTGCCGTGCCAAACACAAGCGCTGTAATCACCGTCAGTCCCAAGGTGAAAAGAAGAGTGGGCGCATCCAGCGCAATGCGCGGATAATTCTGCAGGATGAGGGGTTTCCACGCGTTTAAGCCGGCGACTGCAAGATACGCGATGGCGGCTCCCGCCGCGCCGCCAGGCACGGCGAGAACAATGCTTTCGGTGAGTACTTGCCTGACGATCCTGCGCCGGCCGGAGCCAAGGGCCATCCGCACGGCGAGTTCGCGCTGGCGCGACGCCGCGCGGGCGAGCAGCAGATTCGCCAGGTTTGCGCAAGCGATCAGAAGCACGAGCATAACGGCCCCGCTCAATACCAGAAGAGCAGGGCGCAGGTCTCCGGTCATTCTCCGCTGCAGCGGCTGGGCCAATATGTGCATGTCTTTCAGAAATCCGCCCGACTCAACTTCTTTCGGATATTCCCTGCGAATCGTACTTGTCAGCCGGCGTAATTCGGCTGTGATCTGCGCATTACTCACGCGCGGTTTCAGGCGTCCTATTATGCTGACCATCCGCATGGGCCGCGTCACGAGTCTCGGCCGCTGATCCGCCTCATTCATGGGGAGCGGCCTCCAGATTTGGACGCCTCTCGGGTAGTCGAAACCTTGCGGCATGATTCCGATCACCGTGTTCCGCAAACCATCGAGCATGATGGTCTTGCCGAGCGCGCGAGGATCGGAGCCCAGCTTGCTGCGCCAGAATGCATAGCTCAACACCACAACCGGCGGGGCCTTCGTGCCCTCCTCTCCGGGCGCAAGATATCTCCCCGACAACGGCTGTATACCGAAGACGTTGAAAAATGATGCCGTGACCTGTGCCGCTTCCAACTGCTCCGGTTTTTCGACGCCAGTCCAGTTGAGCGTGAGCGTATCGTACGCGCCTACATCGTCGAAGATTCTGTTCTCCTCACGGAGGCTGTAGTAATCCGCGCCCAAGCCGAAATCACCGCCGAAGTATCCGATGCGTTCGTTTATCCAATACAGCCGGTTCGAATCGGGGAACGGCAATGGGCGGAGCATGATGGAATCGACCAGGCTGAATACGGTTGTATTCGCTCCGATGCAGATTGCTAGTGTCAGCAATGCGCTCAGGGCCAGCATGCGGTCCCGGCGGAGGCCGCGAACAGCATAACGGAAATCCTGGAAAAGAGCCTCGATGAAATTCACTCGCCGTGCATCGCGGCAACGTTCTCTTGTAGCCTCGACGCCGCCAAATTCAATTCGCGCGCGCCGGCTCGCCTCCTTCAAGCTCATCCCTTGCGCGACATACTTGCGGGTCTGCAACTCGATATGAGATTTCATCTCTTCCTCGAGTTCCTCCTCCATACTCTGCCGCGCAATGAGCGCCCTGAGCCGCAAGAGAAGATCGCGCCAGCTCATGCTATGCCTCTTCCAAAATCCTGCCTATGGCAACCGTAAGGCGTTCCCAATCGTCCACTTCGAGTTCCAGCTGCTTTTTTCCGGAAGCGGTGAGCCGGTAAAAGCGCGCACGGCGGCCCAGCTCGGAAATGCCGGATTCCGCTTTGATCCAGCCCTGGTGTTCAAGCCGGTGCAGCGCCGGGTACAGTGATCCTTGATTCACCTGCAGAACATCCTGCGAAATCTGCTGAATGCGGTCCGAAATTGCCCAGCCGTGCAGCGGTCCCGTTTGTAGAGTGCGCAGGATGAGAAGGTCGAGAGTTCCTTGCAGAAGGTCGAGTTTTGAATCTCGTTTCATGATGTCGGATGCCAACAATATAAAACCAATGATGTCGGGTGTCAACAATAAACAGACTAAGGGAACGGACTCGAACAATCGCACAACCCGCGCATTCACGTGCGGCGGCTCGTTTGGAGACTACTTCACTCAGAGCCGCCTTGCGTCAGCAAGTGGGTTCGAGCGACCGCCTAACCGGGTACAAACGTGCGCAGGGGTACGTTTTAGATTGAGTTGACTTGGCATGGGCGTATCATGCCGGAAGGGAACCAGGAGATTTCATGCGCCTTCACCGCACAATTATTCTCGCCGTTGCGTTCGCGGCAGCACCGGCTCTATGGGCCGCAACGCCTTCGCCGGCGCTGCTTGTTCTGAACAAGGAAGGATCGCTTGCCATCGTTAATCCGGCCACTGGCGCGGTGACCGGGCGCGTTCCCACCGGTGAAGACCCGCACGAGGTAGCCGCGTCCACCGACGGAAAGTTCGCCTTCACCAGCAACTATGGTTCCGCCAGGCCGGGAAGCGAGGGGCACACGATCTCCGTTATCGATCTGGCGGCTCAGAAGGAGATTCACCGCTTCGATCTGACGCCCTTGCGGCGTCCGCATGGGTTGTATTTCACAGATGGCAAGCTCTACTTTACTGTCGAAGCGAACAAAGCGATCGGACGCTACGATCCTATAAAGAATAAAGTTGACTGGGTGCTCGGAACCGGCCAGAACACCACGCACATGGTCCACCTGAGCAAAGACGGATCGATGATATTCACGGCGAATATCGGATCGAACTCCATCAGTATTTTCGAGCGGACGAGCGGAAGGGATCAATGGAATCAAGTGGTCGTGCCGGTCGGAAAGAATCCCGAAGGATTCGATGTCACGCCGGATGAAAAGCAACTCTGGGCCGCCGATGGGGGCGATGGCCATGTATCGGTAATCGACCTCGCCAGCAAAAAGGTAACGCGGACGTTCGACATTCACACGAAGCGATCGAACCGCCTGAAGTTTACGCCGGACGGCAATCTCGCCCTTGTTTCAGATCTCGGCACAGGCGACCTGGTCATTCTCGACGGGCACACCGGCGCGGAGCGCAAACGAATCAATCTGGGGCGTAGTATTGCCGGAATCCTGATTACGCCTGACGGCTCGCGCGCCTATGTCGCCGCGACTTCGGATAATAACGTCGCCGTTGTGAATCTGAAAACGCTAACGGTCGAAGGCAAGCTTCACACCGGCCAAGGCCCAGACGGAATGGCGTGGATTGCGGCTCGCTGACGCGCCCAAGAATATGTGCGACGGCTCGGCCCGGGCAGCCTCCGTCCCCTATGGCGGTGTCTGTCAGGCCGAGCCATGCCTCGACCGTTTTTGGCCTGTGCGAAGATTCGAAGTGCATGTCTGACCCGCTGATTAAAGCTGCGTTGGCTGCGCGGGAGCACGCTCATGCACCGTTCTCTGGCTTTAAAGTGGGCGCCGCACTTGCAACCGAATCCGGCCGTATTTTCACGGGATGCAACATCGAGAACGCAACGTACGGCCTGACAATCTGCGCCGAGCGCGTTGCCGTCTTCAAGGCCATCTCGGAAGGAGCGCGAGATCTTCGCCGAGTAGCGGTCGCCACGGATCGCGAGATTCCCTCTCCTCCCTGCGGAGCGTGCCGCCAGATATTGTGGGAATTCTGCGGCGATGCCGAGCTAATACTGGTCAATTTGCAAGGCAACTCCGAAAGCCTCCGTCTGAGCGACATTTTCCCGAGGCCATTCGATGCGTCGCTTCTGTAGAGCAGCCGCGATAATCGTACTACTCGCTTGCATCGGCTCCGCGGCAGAACCGGCCGATTGGATCCTCCGCGCACGTTATGTCCTAACCATGGACCCGCAACACGGGCTGATTGAGAACGGCGCGGTTGCGATTGGCGGCGATAGCATTCTGGCGGTGGGTCCGGCGGCGGAAATCGCGAGCCGCTACACCGCCCGACGCACACTTGACCGGCCCGATGCTTTGATTATGCCGGGGATGATCGATACCCACACGCACGCCGCAATGTCCCTGTTCCGCGCCATGGCCGACGACAAGCGCCTGCAAGACTGGCTATCCAACTACATCTTTCCGGCCGAATCGAAAAACGTAAACCCCGACTTCGTCAAATGGGGAACGGAACTAGCCTGCCTGGAAATGTCGCTTGCTGGAATTACGACGTATACCGACATGTACTACTTCGAGGACACCGTGGCGGCTATTACGAAGCAGGCAGGATTGCGCGGAGTACTGGGGCAATCCGTAATCGGCTTCCCCGCCCCGGATTACAAGACATGGAAAGAAGCCCTGGCCGGAGCGGACCGGTACATTCGCAAGTACCAAAGCGATCCATTGATTGTGCCGGCGGTTGCGCCTCATGCGATTTATACGACGCCAGACGACGCGTTGGTCGCCTCGCACCGGCTCGCGGTGAAATATAACGCGCCACTGCTCATCCACGTTTCGGAAACGAAGAAGGAAGTGGACGATTCGGTGGCAAAACGCCACATGACGCCTCCGGAACTGCTTGCCAGCCTCGGAGTACTCGATGGCCGCGTCGTTGCCGCACATTGCGTTTGGGTGAACGAGAAAGACATTCAGATTCTGAAGAATCATTCAACCGGAATCGCTCATTGTCCTTCAAGCAACATGAAACTCGCGAGCGGCATTGCGCCCGTGACGGCAATGCTTCGGCAGGGATTAAATGTCGGTCTCGGCAACGATGGATTTGCCGGCAGCAACGATACGGCCGATCTCATTCTGGAAATGAACATCGCGGCGAAGCTGCAAAAGGTGGCCCGCATGGACCCGGAAGTGCTACCGGCGGAACAGGTGGTCGAGATGGCGACCATACGCGGCGCCAGAGTCCTCGGACTTGAAAAAAAGATTGGTTCGCTCGAGCCGGGCAAGCGCGCCGATCTCATTACGATTTCACTCGCCCACCCAAATGCAATTCCGATATACAACATCTATGCGCAGGTGGCGTACGCCTCGAAGGCCGCCGACGTGCGGGACGTATTTGTAAATGGGCGGCTTATCGTCGACAACAGGCACGTGCTGACGCTAGACCAGCGGGAGATCTACGCGCACGTTCACGATTGGCAGCGCCGCATTCAAGAGAGCCTCGCGCAGACTATCCACTAGGTTTATCGCGGTATAGAGCGGTCTGGGATTCTCCTACCCAGAATGAGTGGTGGCGGACGCCACTATTCCTAAGCACGAAGAATCGCAAAGGAGGCGCTATGCAAGCGTACATCGGGCGCGGGGTGTATATGGCGATCGCCATTGGAATCGCAACGGGAGCTTTACTTCACGCCTCGACCCTCACGTCTTACACGTTCACCGATTGGAAGACGACTGTGCAGCCAGGCAGCGCTCAGGATGTGAATTTCGCACCACCATCGGGGACCTTCGGACCCGCTGGTTACACAACTTCGGACGGCTTTACGATCACGGGACCTGATGGGGCCACAACTAATCTTCAGGAAACGTTCTTTAACGGCGGCCCATCTGTAAAGGGCGGAAGCGACGCCAACGCGCAGGTTGTCGTGACGCCTCCCACGGGCGAAACGGCTTTGTTTTTCGGATTTGGCAGCAGTCCTTCGGGAACTGGTTACACCCTCACGCTCTCGGACGGCGAGATCTTCAATCTGGCCGCGGACACGTCACTGTTTGGCTTTTCCGTTTCCCATCCGATCACGTCGGCCACTTTCGCGTCTACCCCTGGTTCCAGTTTCGTGCTCAGCTACATAGGATACGGCACGACCACCCAGACGCTGGATGCCGGCGATCCAGGCCCGAGTTCAACTCCCGAAGTATCCACCCTGTTGCTTATCGGGACCGGTTTGCTGCTAATCGGCAAGTTTCGTCGTATTTCGTTCTTTTGAAAAGGACGTGGAACGAACAGCGCCGGCAGCGCGCGACCGTCGGAAAGCAGGGTTATACCTCATGCGTCTGACGATACTCTGGTAGGCGCTCGATAAGGACGCCTATCACATGCTCTCGCCATTCCAGCACCTTGGAACCACCGCCGTGTTCGTCTCCTTGCTGGCGCCGTTGCTCTTACACGCCACAACACGAGAGGTCGCGCCTCGTCCACCCATGGGCTGGAACAGCTACGACACATACGGCGGCGACGTCAACGAGGCCGAGGTACGCGCGAACGCCGACTTCATCGCGAAACACCTGAAACAGCACGGCTGGAATTATGTTGTCGTCGACTTCTACTGGTACTTCGAGCACCCTGAGCCAGACACAATTCTCGATGCTAGCTGGAAAGACGCCGTGATGGATCGGTATGGCCGGTTGACGCCCGCCGTGAATCGCTTCCCATCCGCCGCTGGAGGCAAAGGCTTCAAGCCGCTGGCCGACTACGTTCACTCACTCGGCCTCAGATTCGGCATCCATATCATGCGCGGCATTCCGCGAGCCGCCGTAGCCAAGAATCTGCCGGTCAAGGGCACGAACGCGCACGCAGCCGATATTGCCGACAAGAAGAACGATTGCGATTGGTCAACCGTCATGTGGGGAGTCGATACCGGCAAAACCGCCGGCCAGGCCTATTACGATTCCATAGTCGAGTTGTACGCCAACTGGGGCGTCGATTTCATTAAGGCCGACGACATGTCTTTTGCGAAGAGCGCCATCGGCGCGCAATATCATAAGCCTGAAATCGAAGCACTGCATCGAGCCATCGTGAGATCGGGGCGCCCTATCGCGCTCAGCCTTTCACCCGGGCCGACGCCGCTCAGCG